>ERZ1090863.868-NODE-869-length-14648-cov-9.652984_pt1 | contig 14648 bp, 11 predicted proteins | sample MGYA00478480_ERZ1090863 | MGnify/ENA primary metagenome ERZ1090863 (study PRJEB33644, sample SAMEA5815746) | chicken gut metagenome | biome: Chicken; feature: Gastrointestinal Tract; material: Caecum | place: Ireland | collected 2019-01-01 | study: A study of the...
GCAATAAATAGGCGCCCCCCGCGACATTTTATCGCGGCGGGCGCTTATAATATGCTTGTTTATTGCACTTATAACTAGACGACCGAATATTTTTGCGGCAGATTGCCGCATGTTTCCACGCAAAAACCGTAAATGCCGCGCGCGGCAAAAAATCAGTTGTCGGTGTACATCTGTTTATAGGGGTTCTTTTCGTCGGGGCGGAGAACAGTGTAGTTGGCCTTTAACAGCATTTCGCAGTCGAACTCGGGGAAGTATGAACAGAAATCGCGCACGATTTCGACGAGTTCAGGTATGTCTTCGCCGAAGACAATGTGTGAAGAAATTTGCGAAGGTATTCTGTGGGGCAGCTTTTCGCAGCGCAGATACATTACGCCGCCGTGCATGCCCGTGCCGCAGAAGTTGTTGATTATAGGCATACCGTCTTCGTTCTGACCGAGCACGACGATTATACCGCCCGCCTGGTATTCGCCGAGGAAGGAGCCCGCCCTGCCGCCGACAACGACGACGGGCTTCAAGTCCTTATACGCCTTCATGTGAATGCCGGCGCGGTAACCCGTGTTGCCCTTTATGTAGATTTTGCCGCCGCGCATTGCGTAACCCGTGGCGTCACCCGCGTTGCCGTGAATAATTATGGAGCCCGAATTCATGGTGTCGCCCGTGGCGTCCTGGGCGTTGCCGTTGACGACGACCGTGCAGCCGTTGAGGTAAGCCCCGAGCGCGTTGCCTGGCGTGCCGTTTATGGTTATGGTTTTGCCCGAAAGCCCCGTGGCTATATAGCGCTGACCTATGCAGCCGTTGATTTCAACTTCGGCATCGCGCGATTCGCGCACCTTTTTATTGAGCACCGAAAAGTGCGTGTTTTCGTCTACATTGATGACCATAATTTATACCTTCTGAGCAAGCTTTGCCCTGCGCTGTGCGGGCGGGTATGCCAGCAGTTGGGGCGCGGTTTTTAACAGTTCAAAATCGACGTCCGCAAGCGGCGTTTTTTCGCGCACGAGCGCCGTGTAGATACCCGCGCGGAGGAAATCGTTGATGAGAATAAAGCCGACGAGCTTTTTATCCTTTACAAACAGCTTTTTATAGATATCGCCCTGAATATGGCTTATGCACTCGCCTTCGTACACGCCCGCGGACAGTATGTGCGAGCCGAAAAATCCTATCGCGTTCATGGGAATGGCGTCGGTCTGTTCAGCCTCTCCCCCCGCCATGTTTACGCCCGCAACATTGCCCTGAAAATAGGCGTTGGGCAGGAGCGCGAGCACGCGGTTGGTGCCGGTTGAGCTGTCGTACCCCTCGGCGCAGTCGCCTGCGGCGTACACGTCGGGAAGGGACGTGCGCATGTGCGTGTCGACGACTATACCGCGGTTGACTGCGCCGCCCGCCTCCTTTACGAGTTCGGTGTTGGCGCGCACGCCCACGGCTATCACAAGAATGTCGAAAGAAATTTCCTGCCCGCTGTTTTTGAGCGCAACTTTGTTGCCCTCGAACTTTGCGGCGCAGTCGTTTAAGATGAATTTTACGCCCAAACCCTCTAACTGGCGCTGAATGATTGCGGCGCCCTCGGCGTCAAGTATGGAGGGGAGAATTCGGTCGGCGAGGTCGACGACCGTCACCTGTCCTACCCTTTTGAGTATGCCCTCCACGCACTTCAAGCCTATCAGCCCCGCGCCGATGACGAGCACTTTCTTTTTGGGTAAAAGCACCTTTTCGAGGGCATTCATGTCGTCCATGGTCATGAATGAAAAGACATTTTTAACGCTCTCTATTCCATCCATGGGGGGAACGAAGGGGCGCGAACCCGTTGCCACGAGCAATTTGTCGTAGGGCACCCTTTCGCCGTCCTGCAAGACGACGCACTTATCCTTTGAATCTATCGACTGCGCGCGCACGCCGAACATGGTCTTTACGTTATTCTTTTGATAAAAATCGTCGGGGCGGCACTTCATATTCGCGCGCGAAGTGGCGCCCATGAGGCAGTAAGAAATGGTAGGTCTGCCGTAGCAATGATATTTTTCGTCGGAAATGACGGTAATTTCGCCCGCGCCGTCTGCCGGGCGTATGCCCTCTATGCAGGCGATTGCCGCAGTTGAATTGCCGATGATTACATATTTCATGTCAGCCGCGCTCCTCGAATACTATGGCGTTATTGGGACAATATTTAACGCAATTGGGCTCGCCGGCGGCGTTGTCGGTGCAGAGCATACACTTTTGCGCCGTTTTGCCGTCTGGCGCGGGCATTATGGCGCCGAAAGGACATACAAGCACGCATGTAAAACAGCCCACGCACTTGTTTTTGTCTATCGCCACCATTCCGTCGCCCTCGCGCGAAAGCGCGCCGGCTATGCAGCTGCGAACGCATATGGCGTCAGTGCAGTGACGGCAGTTGACGGCGAAGTGCACGGGCGATTTATCGTCCCCCTCTACTTTGATGCGGGGGATATATTCGCCCAGCCTGCCCTTTAATTTGAACATTGCGTCCAGCCCCGAGTTGGCAAACATGCACTCGTACTCGCACATGTGGCAACCGAGACACCATTCTTCGTTTACATAAATTCTTTTCATCTGGCGCTCCTCGCGCGGCACATAAAGGCTCTTTTAGTTTTTATCAGTCCATTACGATGCAGGCGTCGCGCTCGGCACCGACGGACACATATTTGATTTTACAGCCGCAGAGTTTTTCAAGCAGGCGGATATAATCGAGAGCTTCCTTGGGGAGATCCTCCGCCTTTCTGCAATGCGAAATATCGCAGTTCCAGCCCTTTACCTTTTCAAAGACGGGCTTGCACAAATCGAGCACGTCGGTAAAGGGGAAATGATCTATTATTTTGCCGTCAAGCTCGTAATGCGTGCAGATTTCTATCTCTTCGTAGCTGTCGAGCACGTCGAGCTTTGTCAGGGCAATTTCGTCTGCGCCCTGGCACATTATGCCGTAGCGCGAAGCGACGGCGTCGAAGGGGCCCACCCTCCTCGGTCTGCCCGTGGCGGCACCGTATTCGCCGCCCAGTTCGCGCAGTTTGTCGGCTTTTTCGCCGAAGTATTCGCAAGTGAAAGGGCCTGCGCCCACACAGCTCGAATACGCCTTCATTATGCCTATCGATTTATCGAGTTTGAGGTTGGGCACGCCCGCGCCTATGGGCGCGTATGCGGCGATCGTCGACGACGACGAGGTGTAGGGCACTATGCCGTAGTCGATGTCCCTGAGGGCGCCGAGCTGGGCCTCGAACATGGTCTTTTTGCCCTCGGCATTGGCTTTGTTGAGGTACATGCCGACGTCGATTATGTAATCTTTTAAAATAGCGCCGTACTCTTCAAAGTAAGCCTTCATGTCCTCCACGCTTATGGGCGTGAATCCGTAAGCCTTTATGGTCATGTTCTTCCAGTCGACGATGTCGGGCAGACGCTTATAGAGGAGGTCGAGGTTTAAAAGTTCGCCCATGCGGAACGCCTTTTTGAGATATTTATCGGCATATACGGGCGCGATGCCGCGGCGGGTGGAGCCGTAGGGCTTGCCCGTAGCCTTGGCGAGGCGGTCTTCCTCCATTATGTCCTGCAATACGTTGTAGGGCATGGTGATGATGGCTTTGTCCGAAATTTTTAAATTTTCGGGTGAAATTTTGATGCCCGCCGAACGCAGCTTCTGGATTTCGCCGCAGAGGTGCTTTAAATCGATTACCATGCCGGGCCCCATGACGCACACGACGTCTTCGCGCAAGATGCCCGAGGGGAGCAGATTTAATATAAATTTGCCCTTGTCGTTGATGACGGTGTGACCGGCGTTGTTGCCGCCCTGATAGCGGCAGACGATGTCGTAGTCGCGCGAAAGCAGGTCTACCATTCTGCCCTTGCCTTCGTCGCCCCAGTTGATTCCACAGATACTTGTAAGCATTTTTTTACTTCCCTTTTTTATTTTTAATCCGTCGGCTTGCTCTCAGTCGCCGCGGAAAAATATCATAGTTATTGATTTATTATCAATTAATTGACGTTTTGCCACAAAACCACGCTTTTGGGGCAAAGGACCCAATTTGCGCATACCTGCGCCTCAGCAGAGTGAATTGCTTCTCAGATAACGGCAAATCGCAGCCGCGTCAAGGCAAGATTTGCGTTAATCGTTTTACGCGCCCGCGTGTTTTATCCCCAAAATGTTGAGTTCGGTTTCATTGAGACCCACGCCGCGGAGCATGAGCCTGTTGCCGCGCAGAGCCTCTATCGAGTTGAGACCCATGCCGCCCATCATCTCCTGAATTTCGTGCGTCCATGCGCGGACGAGGTTGACGAGCCGCTTATATCCGATGTCGGGATTGAGCCTTTTTACGAGGTCGGGGCGTTGGGTGGCTATGCCCCAGTTGCACTTGCCCGTATGGCAGCTGCGGCAGAGATGACAGCCGAGCGCCAGAAGCGCCGCCGTGCCGATATAGCAGGCGTCTGCGCCCAGCGCAATAGCCTTTACCACGTCTGCCGACGAGTGTATGGATCCCGCCACGACCACCGAAACGCAGTCGCGTATGCCCTCCTGGCGTAGGCGCTCGTCTACCTGTGCGAGCGCGAGCTCTATGGGGATGCCGACGTTGTCGCGTATCCTCGTGGGAGCGGCGCCCGTGCCGCCGCGGAAACCGTCTATCGCGATGATATCCGCGCCCGAACGCGCCACGCCCGAAGCTATCGCCGCGACGTTGTGTACGGCGGCAATTTTTACGATGACGGGCTTTGTGTACGCCGTCGCCTCTTTGAGCGTGTATATGAGCTGGCGCAAGTCCTCTATCGAGTAGATGTCGTGATGGGGCGCGGGCGAAATGGCGTCTATACCCTTGGGTATCATGCGGGTCTGCGAAACTTCGTCCGAAATTTTCATGCCGGGCAGGTGCCCGCCTATGCCGGGCTTTGCGCCCTGACCCATCTTTATTTCTATGGCGGCGGCGGCTTTTAAATATTCTTCGTGAACGCCGAAGCGACCCGAAGCCACCTGAACTATGGTATTTTTGCTGTATTTATAGAAATCGCGGTGCAGACCGCCCTCGCCCGTGTTGTAGAAGATGCCCAGTTCTTCGGCGGCGCGCGCCAGACTTTCGTGCGCGTTGTACGAAATGGAGCCGTAGCTCATTGCCGAAAACATTATGGGCGTTGTAAGCTTTAACTGCGGGGGCAGGGTGTCGACCAGCTTGCCCTCGATATCCCTCTTGATCTCCACGTCCTTTTTGCCGAGGTAGACTACGGTTTCCATGGGTTCGCGGAGGGGGTCGATGGGCGGGTTGGTAACCTGCGACGCGTTTACGAGTATTTTATTGAAATATATGGGATAGTCGTTGGGGTTGCCCATGGACGATAAAAGCACGCCGCCAGATGATGCCTGGCGGTAAACCTCGTTCATGACCTGGTTCGACCAGTTGGCGTTCAACCTGTATGTATCGTCGCTCTTGACTATCTTCAAGGCGTGCGTGGGGCAGAGGCAGACGCAGCGGTGGCAGTTTACGCACTTTGTGGAGTCGGCGATCATCTTGCCGAGGTCTTTATCGTATTTATGCACTTCGTTGGAGCACTGCCTTTCGCATACCCTGCACGCTATGCACAATTCAGGGTTGCGCACCACCTCGTATTCGGCGGGGATAAACATATCCGTCATAGCGCGCCTCCTTCTTTAAGCGTATATATAACGGGCTGACCGCCCGCGGGAGAATAAATTTTGTCGAGCTCGGGCGCGATCACGCGTATGCCGCACTCCTCCGACGATACGAAGGCGAGGTCGCCCTTTTCGGCGCACACCATCGAGCGCAGCTTCAACCTGTCGTTGAGCGCCATTATGCCGCCCGTAAAGCCGAAAATTATGGAGAAAGGCCCGTTTATGAGCAGCGAGGGGAAAGCCTTTCTGAGGAATATTTCCTGGCGGCGGTCTTCTTCGCTCTTTTCCTCAATCGTAGACCAGAAAGAGGCGGATATTACCTTGGCTATTTCTTGAAGGGTTAACTTTTTAACCCTTATGAGGTAATCGATTATGTAAGTGATGACCTCGGTATCGGTCTGCAACGAGCACTTGTAGCCGAACATTTCGATATAGCGCCTGTTGGCGTCGTAAGAGGAAATTTCGCCGTTGTGCACGACCGAATAGTCGAGCAGCCCGAAGGGATGCGCGCCGCCCCACCACCCGGGGGTGTTCGTAGGGTATCTGCCGTGGCTCGTCCACGCGTAGCCTTCGTACTCCTCGTCCAAAAGGTAAAATCTGCCTATATCCTCGGGGTAACCGACGCCCTTGAATATGCCCATGTCCTTGCCGCTCGAAAAGACGAAAGCGCCCTTTATCTGCGCGTTGATTGTATTTACGCACCTGACGACGTACTGCTCCTCGTCCATCAGGGAGTTTGCCAGCCTCTTTGAAAGGGGAGAAAGAAAATAGCGGTATATTATGGGTTCGTTGGTCACGCCCCTCGTCTTGCGCGTCTTCATCTCGGAAGAGTAGACTATTTCAAAGTGGGTTATTAAAAAGTCCTCGGTCTCCTTCTTGCACTGGAAATCGTTATAAAAGAGATGAAAGGCGTAATATTCCTTGTAATCGGGGTATATTCCGTACCCTGCGAAGCCGCCGCCCAGACCGTTGGAGCGGTCGTGCATGGTGGCGATAGAGCGGATGACGTTTTCGCCCGTCATCTTTTTGCCGCTCCTGTCGATAATGGCGCTGACGGCGCAGCCCGAAGGTATTCTGACTTCGCCTTCGTAAGGCGCGATATTTGTCGTAAGGTCGTTTTTAAACATATCATTCTCCAAACCGGCCGACCACACTTTATTATAGTAAAGCAATCGGCAGATAATGCTCCGCATCGGGTACAATTCGACTATAATATTATAGAATAAACGCCGCTTTAAGTCAAGCGTTGAAGTAACCAGCCGACATTTTAAAGGGGCCGTTTTGGTTAGATATAAATGATACGATATATAAGCGGCGCTTATATCATTGCGTTCAAAGGCATTCGCCCGCACATATGTGCGGGCGAATGCCTGAACTCTGCGGGGAGGGGCAAAAGATTTTGCCCCTCCCCGCAATTGCGTTTATCGCCCGCCGTCTTCGCCCTTCGGAGGTCTGCCGACTATTCCGTAAAGATAGTCCAGAACTTCGTCGGGATCGTCGGCGCGGCACTCGAAATCGAGCTGCTGACCGGCATCGAGCTTTGTATTGCCCGAGGGGATGACCTGAGTTCCGTCGGGCAGGCGGATTGCCACGACCAGCCCGCCCGAGGGCCAGATTATGCTCTTTATTCTGCCGCCGTCGGCGAGCGAGCGCGGACGGACGGTGACCGTGACGCGGACGGGCTTTTCGCGGTCGGCGAAGCCCTCGTCGCGGATAAAGCCGTGAAGATTTTTTTCGTAGCCCGGCTCTGTGCGGCAGACTTCCGCCACGAGCGAGGCGATCACCACGCCGAGCAGGGCGGGCAGAAGGTTTGCAAACTGACCCGTCAGCTCGAACACCATGAACAGCCCCGTTATGGGCGCGCGGACGAACGACGTGAAGAACACCGACATGCAGATTATAACGATATAGTCGGTATATGCCGCATCCATTCCAGTCTGCACGAAGAGCGACGAGAGCAGTGCACCCAGCCCCGCGCCGACGGCGAGCATGGGAATGAACACGCCGCAGGGCACGCCGCAGCCCATATATAGCGCCATAAGGATAAAGCGGAGCGCAACTATTATTGCGAGAGAGGCAATGATCCCCGCGCCCAGAACCGATATACCCTCTATGCGTCCCGTTCCGCCCGTGGCGAGGGAATGGATGAAGTTATGTCCCCCGCCCATGGCGTATACGGTTATCAATCCGAACGCGCCCGAAAGCACGAAGGGAATGATGAATTTGCCCGCCCCCTTTAAAAAGGTAATCTTTGAAAACATCTTTTTTGCGCCCTGAACGGCGTAATAAAATATAACGGCGGCGAGGGCGACAATGAGCGCGGCGAGAGCGACGTAGCCATAACCCGCGACATCCATATTCTGAGCGAATACAAACCCCTCCATAGCGAAACCCACCGACTTACCGAGCGCCAGCCATATGCCAGTGCGTACGCCGAGGGCGGTTATTACCGACACCGACGCGCTGACGAAAATCATGGGCGAAAAGGACTTGAATGCCTCTTCGAGGGCGAATATCATGCCGGTAACGGGGGCGTTTAAGGCGACTGCAAAGCCCGCCGAGGCGCCGCTTGCAATCTGCAAACGGCGAATCATGAAGGAACGGCGCAAAATTCTGCCCGTGCCCTCACCCACGCAGCCGCCGATTTCGATAGACGGGCCTTCGCTGCCCGCCGCGAGCCCCATGAACACGCAGGCGAGCGACGCGGCGAACATGGAACACATGGTAACATACCAGTTGAATGGAAATTTGCCGCGGCAGGCGCCCTCTATCTGCGGAATTCCGCTGCCGCGTATCATGGGCACGAACCGCACGAGCGTGCCTATAACAACGGCGCCCGCGGCGAGCCCGACGAATAAAAGCGGGATAAACGCGGGGTATTGCAAAATGAGCGAGTACAGCTCGCGCGAGTATTGCTCGCCGTAGCTTGTGCAGATTGTGTAGAACGTGACGACCACGCCCGCAAAGATGCCCGTCAGCACTGACAGAAAGACGATATTTATTCCGTAATATTTGAACGCCAGCCATGTGCGCAGCACAGTTTTGTTTTTAATCATTTTCCGTACACCTGTTCATACATATATTGCGCATATTCTCGGGCGACATTTACACCCGTGACCCTTTCTATACCGCCGAAAAACGCGTTGGAATTGACCTCGCACACGAGGTAACCGTCGCCGCCGAAAAGCACGTCTATACCGCAGTAATCGGGGCATATGTAGCGGGCAACCTTTTCGCACAATTCTTTGAGCCGACCGTCCGCCGCCAGCGGAGCGCCCCTTCCGCCCAGCTCTATATTGGAGCGGAAATCGCTATCCGAGCGCCTTTGCATGGCGGCGACCACCCTGCCGCCGACGGCTATGACGCGCGCGTCCCTGCCCGCGCTTTCGGGCACAAACCTCTGAAAAAGGTGGGGAGTACATTTGAGCTTTTGGGCTAAGCTGTCGAGCTGCGCGCGGCCGCGCGCCATGAATACGCCCGCGCCCAGGGAGCCGTAGCTCGCCTTGACTATGACGGGATAGCCGAGGCGGCGTTCGACCTCGTCGAGCGCGCTCTCTTTGAGCGGCTCTTCGGGCGAGTAACAAAGCAGCCCGGGGAGGGTGCGCGGCATGGGGATGCCGAGGTCGGAGAGCGCTATTGCGGTCAGCATTTTGTCGTCGCAGTCCTCTATCGCGCGGGCGCTGTTAAAAAGGCGCATACCCCGCTTTTCGAGCATTCTCGCCGCATACTTGTCCTTGTCGAGATAGACGCAGAAATCGTAGCCGCCGACGGCGCACGACAGCGCGCCCCCCTCCGCCACCTCGCAGGCAAAAAAGTCGTTGGGGCGGACGTCCGCCTCCACGCCGAGGCGAGCGAACTCACATCTGAGCCGCTCTGACTGGTTTAACGAACTTTTGAGCCGCGAATAGGCGTTTACGAGAATAAGGCACTTTTTCATACAGCAAAATTATAGCAGAGCGACGGGATAATTGCAATAATTTTTATGCGCAATGCGGCGCGGGCATCGCCCGCGCCGCAAAAGAGTTTACAGTTATGAACGGCAAAGCCGCGCGATAATTGCCTTGCAGCTACGCCGTATAAAAATGAGCACTAACCCTTGACAAATGACCTTAAATTGAATATAATAAAAGTAGACAAGGGCGAAACCGTTTACGCGGTCAGCCTGAGTTTATGGCAAATTTTAAATAACTGCCTCGTTCAGGACACCGAGGCAGTTATTTTTTTATACGAATTATTACAGACGTTTGATTTACCGTTACGGAATAAATTATTCCCGCGTCTATAAGGCGCATCAATATGTAAATTAACCCGTCATTCATACAAATCACCTCCTTTTAAAGGAAGTGCTAACCGCCAGGTCGCCCCTGCTACGGGCATACGAAAGCCGTATGCCTGCGTGTATTATACATTAAAATGGCGTAAACTGTCAAATAATCGTGTGGCTCTATGCTGCGGTTTACAGTTATGAACGGCAAAGCCGCGCGATAATTGCCTTACGGCATGTTATGAGTTGCCTTGCGGCTGCGCCTCATGCACGACAGCGCCGCGAAAGAGTTTACAGTTATAAGCGGCAAAGCCGCACGATGGTTGCCTTGCGGCAAGTTATTAGTTGCCTTGCAGCGACGCGCCGCTGAAAGGGGCGCCCGCCGAAAGCGGACGCCCCTTCCAAAGTATCTATGAGAGAGCAGGATGAGCATTTTTATTTTTGCGGAGCTTGTGCCCCGACAGTATTATCAGGTTGCATTGTCGAGAGCTTTTTCGCCCGTTTCGCCGGTGCGCACCCTCATGACGTTTTCAATGTCGCTTACAAATATCTTGCCGGCGCCCACCTTTCCGTCGTCGAGCACCTTGCGCGCGACGGCGACGACCAGTTTGGGATCTACCGTGGACACGACGATATCGACCTGAACTTTGGGTATGAGATGCATTGAAGTTTTTACGCCGCGGTACTGACCGGTCTTGCCCGCCTGAACGCCGCAACCCATCACGGACGAAACGGTCATGCCGGTTACTCCTATTTGGGCGAGGGCGTCTTTGAGGGTAAGGAACTTATCCTGAGCGGTTATTATTGTTACTTTTGTGTATCTGCCGACGCTCTTTGCGGGGGCAAGGTCGATATCTGCGGGAACGACGCCCGAAACGTCGACATCTGTGGCCTCGCCGTCGAGTATGGGAACATTGAGCTGGAAATCGGCATAAGCGGAAGTAAGACCGTGCTCCATTATGTCGAGACCGATGACCTCCTCGTCCGCGCCTGCGCGCAGACCGTTCCACATTTTGCCGTAAGCGAGTACCTTTGCAGGATTTACCGTTTTGAACTTTATCATGACGGGCACGTATTTAATTGCGCCGAAGATTACCAACATGCAGACCGACGCCCACGTTATGACGGTTACGATGCCTGCAACCTGCATACCGAGCAGATAGCCGTTGCCGCCGTAGAACACGCCGAGCTGTGAAGGATCGGTGAGCGCGCCGGGGGCGCCCTCCTGATAATTCTGCGCCGCAAATAAACCGACCGCCAGAGTGCCCCATATGCCGTTTGCAAAGTGAACGGCAACCGCGCCGACGGGATCGTCGACATGGAAAATTTTATCCAGTCCTTCGGCGACTACTACTACGAGTATGCCCGAAACAACGCCTATGACGGTAGCGCCGATGGGGTCAACTATGTGGCAACCCGCAGTTATGGCAACCAGACCGGCGAGCGACGCATTAAGGCACATGCTCACGTCGGGTTTGCCGCTGCGCACCCACGTGAATATCATGCACGAAACGACGGCGAGCGCAGGCGAAATTGTGGTGTTGACAAAAATAATTGCAAGCGATTCGATCGTAGTTGCGGCGGCGCCGTTGAAACCGTACCAGCCAAACCAGAGGATGAACACGCCGAGCGCGCCGATGGGAATGTTATGTCCCTGAATGGCGTTGACCTTTATAACCTTGCCGTTGTCGTCGCGCTCGTATTTGCCGAGGCGTGCGCCTTCCATTGCGGCGCCTATGAGCGCCGCAGTGCCGCCCACCATGTGTATGGCGGTTGAACCTGCAAAATCGACAAAGCCCATGGAAGTCAGCCATGCATTGTCACCCAGCCCCCATATCCAACCGGCTTCGATGGGATATACTACGAGGGAAATGAGCGCCGAATACACACAATATGCAGCAAAGCGGGTGCGTTCGGCCATTGCGCCGGAAACTATTGTTGCGGCGGTGGCGCAGAAAACGAGGTTGAATACAAAGTTGGATGCAAGTCCGTTTTCATTGGTGATGAATGCATCGAAGTCGGCAAACATACCGAGATTGGGAACGCCGCAGAAGTGACCTACCGCCTCCAACCCGACGAGAAGTGAGAAACCGAGCAACATGAATACAACTGTACCGATGCAGAAATCGATAAGGTTTTTCATAATGATGTTGCCGGCATTCTTTGCACGGGTAAAACCTGTTTCTACCATGGCAAACCCCGCCTGCATAAAGAAGACGAAAGCCGCGCCTATGAGAAACCATATGGTAAAATCCATAAAAAGAGCCTCCATTAATATTAAATTTTTAATCAAAAGGCCTTTTTGATGTTCACCCTGTTACCCTTTAAGGTCGTCGTGGCGGTAAGCCGCGGGACTTTCACCCGCGGGAGTGCGGCTTTAAGGACGCCGTGCCCTGAAAGGAGTTATTAAAAATTTTTTTAGAAGGAAAAAGTTATGTTAAGATTTAACCTGCTATCTAATGCACAACGAGCGTTAAATTACTTCACGCTGTACAAAAGGTCGAAGTAGGTGGGATAAGGCCAATATTCGGACGAAGTAATTTTTTCCATACCGTCGATTATGTGCCTCATCTCCTCCATTACGGGAATGACTTCGTGAGCCATCGCCTGGGAGGCGGGAACAACTTCTTCCATGTCGATATCGCCGAGGATATCTTCGAGCCTTATTATGAGGGCGGACAGTTTATCGTTGCCCTCCGCGAGCCTCATGATGAGGTCGCGCTCGGTATTGCAAGGTATGGAATCGTTTACCGCCTGCTTGGCCGCCACGTTTGCGCACAACTCTGCCACGTAATCCGAAACGGCGGGGATTATGTCCTGCTTAGCCATTTCGAGCAGCGTAAGCGCTTCGATATTTATAATCTTGGTGTAATTTTCAAGCTGGATATTTGCGCGGGCGACGGCTTCCGCCTTGGTATATACGCCCTGTTTTACGAATACCTGAATATTTTTATCCTCAAAGCAAACGGGAACGGCGTCGGCGGTGTTCTTGTTGTTGAGAAGTCCGCGCCTCATAGCCTCGGGCTCCCATTCGGGCCCGTAACCGTCGAGGTTGAAGATAATGCGGTAGTGGGCTTTGAGCTCCCTTTCGACTATGGCGTTTGCCGCGCTTTCAAGGTCATTTGCGCCTTCAAGCTCGTCGGCAAACTGTTCAAAGGCGTCGGCAACTACCGTATTGAGCACAATGTTGGGGTCGGAGACGTTTGCCTGAGAGCCGAGCATACGGAACTCGAACTTGTTGCCCGTGAAAGCAAAGGGCGAAGTTCTGTTGCGGTCGGTGGCGTCCTTGGGGAATATGGGCGATTCGGGGACACCTATCGAACCTTCGAGCGCCTTTTTGGGGACGTAGTCCTCCCCCTTTACTATCGAATCGACGAGCGCGCCGAGCTGGTCGCCGAGATACACAGAAATTATTGCGGGGGGAGCCTCGTTTGCGCCCAGGCGGTGGTCGTTGCCGGCGGAGGCTACGGAAGCCCTTAAAATGCCCTGATAATCGTCTACGGCTTTGATCACCGCCGCGAGGACGAGCTTGAAGAGCGTGTTATTTTCGGGCTCCTTGCCGGGATCTAAAAGGTTGAAGCCGGCGTCGGTAGACATTGACCAGTTGTTGTGCTTGCCCGAACCGTTTATGCCCTCGAAGGGCTTTTCGTGAAGCAGGCATATGAGACCGTGCTTTTTGGCAACCTTGCGCATGATCTCCATGGTGAGCATGTTCATGTCTACCGCCTTATTGGTGGTGGAGAACACGGGCGCCATTTCGTGCTGGGCGGGAGCGACCTCGTTGTGCTTGGTTTTGGAGGGAATGCCGTAAGACCAGAGCTCTTTGTCGAGGTCTGCCATGAATTCGGCAATCTTGGGTTTGAGTACGCCGAAGTAATGATCTTCGAGCTCCTGACCGCGGCTGACGGGCGCGCCGATGAGCGTTCTGCCGCACAGCCTTAAATCCTTTCTCTTTTCGTACATTTCCTCGGAGATGAGGAAGTATTCCTGCTCGGGTCCGACGGTGGTTGAAACCTTTTTGCAGGTTATGCCGAAGAGCGAAAGTATGCGCTTTGCCTGCTTGTCGATGGCGTTCATCGAGCGGAGCAGGGGCGATTTTTTATCGAGCGTTTCGCCCGTGTAGGAGACGAATACCGTGGGGATATAGAGCGTGCCTTCCTTGACGAACGCGGGCGACGTGGGATCCCACGCGGTGTAGCCGCGCGCCATGAATGTAGCCCTCGACCCGCCCGAGGGGAAGGACGAGGCGTCCGGTTCGCCGACTATGAGGCTCTTGCCCGTCAGGCGCATGATTACCTTGTCGCCCTCAGGCTCAATAAAGCTGTCGTGCTTTTCGGCAGTCAGACCCGTGAGGGGCTGGAACCAGTGGGTGTAGTGGGTTGCGCCCTTGGAGACCGCCCAGTCCTTCATAGCGGCGGCGACAGAGCCGGCTATGGACACGTCGAGCTGTTTGCCCGATTCGATTGTAGCCCTTAAAGCTTTGTAAACTTCTTTGGGCAGGGTTTCTTTCTGGACGGCGTCGTTGAATACGTTTTCACCGAACATCTGGGGTACGTTCATTCTTTTTACTCCTCAAAGATTTTTTATATTTCGAGCGGCTCTCTCACAGTCACTCAATGTTTTACCGTTTTAATCCGCCGTAGCGGTGTTTTGATTACGGATTAAATTATAAATTAAATATCTTCATAAGTCAAATGATAAAAAGCCGTCTGTTTTTCACAACTTTTTATATGAAATATAACTTCAACTTATATATTTTTTGGATTT
>ERZ1090863.873-NODE-874-length-14618-cov-7.796951_pt1 | contig 14618 bp, 16 predicted proteins | sample MGYA00478480_ERZ1090863 | MGnify/ENA primary metagenome ERZ1090863 (study PRJEB33644, sample SAMEA5815746) | chicken gut metagenome | biome: Chicken; feature: Gastrointestinal Tract; material: Caecum | place: Ireland | collected 2019-01-01 | study: A study of the...
GATATTAATTATATTAAAGAGATGAATGTTTCTTTTGGCAAAAAAGTGTTGGGCGACTGTGTCAAGAGAAAGAGGAAGTTCATATTTACAGCTTCACGTAGCTATGTTTTACCTGGAACCAATATTAAAATAGGCGCATTGAAAGCATATCCCATGTCCGTTTATTTTGATAAAAATCAAGCAAAACAAATTGCTGAGGAATTGACGGAGAGCATAAAGGAATTTTATGAAGACGTCAAAGCAAAGGAATATGATGGCTATGATTTGTTTCAGGATATGAGTAAAGAAGACAAGTAGTGGTGCTGTATTACAAAACATATAATCTCTTATATAGCTGTAATAAGAATATATCTAAGATAACATAAGAATGCTTTCTTTTTTGTTTTTTGTTATACATCATTGTAATACCTACACCGTGTGATTTTCTTCTTTGATCCTGCGATTAATTTTATGAAAGTTGTAGTTTACAATAAGACTAACTTTGAGCTCAAATTCAATTGTATATCTAAAAACGTATGACGGTGTATTAATCGTAAACTTTCTTAGACCCGCGAAAAATAAGCTTCTAAATTATAGATTGTGAATTGGTAAAATGATAGACTTATACAGTAGGATGGCGCTGACTAAAGAACGGATGGAGATCTGAGCAAAGAAAAGACGGTTCTTTCCCTTATCAGTATGGAGCTTGAAATCATGATGGGGAAAATCTGTAAGGACCTATTTCCATATAAACAAATTTAGCATAACAAATTTTCTATGAAGCAGAGCAAGGAAACTGCCGATAAGTCGGAAGATGCTCTCTTTTATATAAAGAGATTTGGGCATACACCAATAAAAATAATTTGATTATGAGATTTTTGGTGCGGTGGATTATCACTGTCGTTTTAAAGGGGGAAAATGGATTTACATTTTTATCAAGGAAAAACCATTTTAATCACAGGGCATACTGGATTTAAAGGTACTTGGCTCTCAATGATATTACAATTACTTGGGGCAACTGTTATTGGATACTCAAGCGGTCCACTCCCAAGCCCATCTTTATTTACATTGATTCCTCCCTGTACAAAAGATGATATTATGGGGGATATATGTGATGTGGATTTGCTGGAAAAAATAATAAAAAAGCATAATGTTAGCTATGTCTTTCATTTAGCTGCTCAAAGCATTGTAAATACAGGTGTTCAGCAACCATTGAAAACATTTAAAACAAATGCAATGGGGTCTGTAGCTATTTTGGAGGCAATTCGGCGTTGCAACTGTGTTGATGGCGTTCTATTTGTTACAACCGATAAAGTTTATTGGAACAATGGTCACAATCATCCTTTTTCAGAGGAGGATAAGCTGTGGGGTTCCAGTCCCTATGCTGCCAGCAAATGCTGTGCCGAATTGATTGCTGAAACGTATTATCAGACCTATTGGGCAAATGCCCGAAAAATCGGATTGGCTGTTGTGCGTGCAGGTAATGTGATTGGCGGCGGGGATTTTGCTAGTCACCGTATTGTACCAGATTGTGTCCGTGCTTGGAAGGCTCAAGTACCAATAGTTCTCCGTAATCCCAACGCAATCCGACCTTATCAACATGTTTTGGATGTTCTTTTTGCCTATATAGAAATCTGCCAATACGTATCTACGGATAGATTCTGTTTTCAGAAATATAATGTTGGTCCCGAATCAAATGATTTGTGTACCGTCCGGGAATTGACAATCAAATTTCAGCATCATTTGAATATGAGTCAGGAATGTTTTGACGTAGCAAACCAACGAGCGTTTGCCGAAGATGCCTGGCTGACTCTGAACAGTAATAAGCTTCGCAGGGAATTGAACTTCAGACCCCTGTGGAATTTGGATGAATCCATTGAAAAAACAGCGCGATGGTACAGAGCTTGGAGCGAGGGGGACGACTTATATGAATGTTGCAGAAACCAGATTCTGGAGTACATTAGTAAAAAGTGGGGGCTGAAGAATGTGCCATAAAATTGCTGGGTTGAAAATACCAGGCTGTTATCAGATAGAAGGGTATTGCGCAAAAGATATCCGTGGTAAGTTTGTAAAATTTTTTGATTGTAAAACACTGCAAATTGCTGGAATGGAGCTAAATTTCAAGGAAATTTTTTATACCATTTCTTGCAAAAATACTTTGCGGGGGATTCATTTTCAAGAACCCCGACAGCAAGGAAAACTTATTCACTGCATCAGCGGCCACGTTCTAGATGTTTTTGTGGATTTGCGGAAGGATTCTCCCACCTTTGGTAAGTGGGATTCTATTGAACTTAGTGGCGAGCATTCGATTAGCATTTACCTGCCCGAAGGAATCGGGCATGCTTATTTGGCATTGGCCGATTCGGTGATGTGCTATTGCTGCACAGAATCTTTCTATCCTGAAGATGATACTGGTATCATTTGGAACGATTCTGATCTCAATATTGACTGGCCTCTGAAATGCGTAGATAGAGAAGGCATCATTCTTTCCCAAAAGGATCAAAATCTGCAATCCTTCCGGCAATGGCAGGAAAAGCACAAGTAGAGGGGGGGGTATTATGTATGGCATTCAAACAGTAGCATCGCAGGTTTCATCGTATTTGCCAGTACTGGAAGATCGATCCCTGGCAATTGAGATAATGGATTTTGGCAAAGGGGTGAACTGCTCAATTTCTGAATTGAAAGTGGCGTATGCTCCCGTCAAGGACCGTTTATATGCGATGCACGCACCTTTTTTGGACCAATGTTTATGCAGTTTAGACGCAGCTATTCGGGAATACAGTCGTAAAAACTTTGAAGCCGCATTAAACGGAGCAATTGAGCTTTCGATTTCAAACATTGTCTTACACCATAACATTTTTCCGACTTTGTTGCCCCAGAGTAGTCTTTTCATTGAACTGCTTGATTGTCTTTTAGATTACCTGTACATGATTCAACAGCGAACCCGGCTGACGATTTTTATTGAAAATGTACTGGATCCGACACCGGATATATTACAAGGCCTAATGCTACGCAATGAAAACCAACAGATCAAGGTATGCCTTGATGTAGCACATTCAGCACTTTCCAAAGTAGGTGTTTGCCAGTGGGTAGAGCGGTTGGCACCCTGGATCGGGCATGTTCACTTGGCAGATACTCAGGGGGTCTTTGATGAACACCTACCCTGCGGGTTTGGGTGCATTGACTGGAGTTCCTCCGTATTGATGGATCTTTTAGCAAAAGACCGTGTGGTTGGAGTTTTCGAAACAGCGAATGTGGAAGATACACTGAGGTCTTTGAACCATCTGGAAAAAATCGACAGAAATCATGAACCAAAAAATATTCGTATTTGATTATGATGGAACCATTTGCCAGAAAGGTGGTTCCCGTATCCCAGAAGAAATTGCCCGGCTGCTTGCCAGGCTACAGAATAACCATGTAATCATTCTGGCTACAGGGCGCCCAGATTTTTTGGTTTCAAAAGATGAGCGTTTCCATTGGGATGCGCAGGTTTACTACAACGGTCAGCTGTGTATTGCACATAACCATATCTTATATAGCAATCAACTGAATTACCATCAATATAAGAATTTCGCAAAGCATGCCTTAGACATAGGGGTGGAGTACATTGCTTTTTCGGATCGCCCTTTTTCTCCGCACAGAAAACTACACCTGCCCTTATTGAAAGAAGTAACGGGAGGTATTATAGAGACTTTGCCAGTTTCCGAAGGGCTTGGTGTGTACAAGCTGATAGTAGAAGCAACAAAAACATCGGAAGAACTTGTCCGAAAATGGATACCAAGTTCACAAATTGTCAAATGGCATCCGGCTTTTTGGGAAGTACTCCCACAAAATACGGATAAATCTATGGGAATATCCCATATTTTGAACTATATGTCAGCTCAGTGGTCTGATATTATCGCATTTGGAGACAGCAAAAATGATCTGTGTGTATTCCAAAACGCGGCTGTATCCATAACTGTTGGAGACTGCCCATCACTTACAAAATTCGCAACGTTTCACGTCCCAGATTTTGCTCACAATGGTGTGGAATGGGCCTTTCAGAATATTTTGTTAGGAGAAAATAATTGTGAACCCAACAATTGAAATGGTTGCCAATAGTTTGCGTGACTATGAAGATATTTTGTCTGCTTATTTTGTGGGATCCTACACCCATAATTTGAATCCCCACGATATTGACATTCTGCTAATTGTTAATCGCATAGACAAAGAACGATTTCGGATTTTTGTGGAAACTAACTTTAGTGCGGATGATTTTTTTTTCAATGATGACAGTATATCTTGCAAAGTGAACAATATAGAATTTGATTTTGCTTTTCTGATGTTGGAGCAACTGGAATATCGTGTTCAATTGATTCTTCAGAACCGACTTTATGCGGTTCACAGAAACTGGTGTGTAGGATCTTGGTTGCCGGAAGGATTTATTTTTGATGTGGAAAATGCCCAGGTTATTTTCGAACGGGATTTGCGTGCAAAAAGAAGTATGGCACGTCTGAAAGCTGGCAAAGATGCTTTCAAAACCAACCTGATGGGTGAAATTAGGAGGGAAATCCTGCTGAAATCGAAACTCAAACCAGGGATGCGTTACTATAATTCCATTGCCCGCAGCGATGTGTATGCCGCATTAATGAGATTGATCAACCTACAAAAGGGGTGGGACCTTACCAGCTTCAAGCATATGAGCAGAGCAATTTCTACAACAGAATATGTAATTATTCTGGACAGGCTGATGGAAACCTCTGATGAAGTATTCCAGGAAGAATGTAAGGCAGTTCTGCAGCAATTGCAGTGATAGCGGAGGCTTACTTATGGAACGATTGGTTTTTGGTACATGGCAATTTGCTTTGAAAAATTCCAGCAAAGCACATATGTACAGAGTGGTTTCATATGCGCTGGAGCGGGGAATCCAGTGGTTTGATACAGCTTTTGTTTACGGCGGAGGAAATCAAGAGCGGCTTCTGGGGGATTTTCCCCAGTCGAAGGTTATAACAAAAATTCCTGCCAGGGAGAAACCTATGGTTTTCGCCCTGCCGTTGGAGCAATATTATTCACCAGAATACATACAAGAACTGTGCGAACAATCCATTTTACGTTTAAAACGCCCCGCTGATATTCTGCTTTTGCATAACTGGGCTGATGAGTGGAACGACCATCCGGAGTTATTCCAGTGTATGCTGGATTTAAAGCAGCAAGGAAAATGCGGCAACATTGGTATCTCACTGCCAGATACCTACCAAGGACGTGTAATTCCCTTTCCTTTTGATTGGGTCATGGCGCCGCTAAATGATCACGCAAATTGGATTCAAAAGAATTATCATGCTCTTTGCCCAGAGACACAAATCTGCATTCGCAGTTTGTTTGATAGGGGAGCTGCAATCCCTGAGGATAGGCTTCAGCGAATTGAGCGCATCCGCACAGCAGATTTCGCAGACAAGGTGGTGATCGGTATGACCCGAGAGGCTACCGTAGATGAAGATATCCAAATTTTTAAGGGGGCCACCAAAAATGAAAAATATCAAGTTGATAGAAGATAGACCCGAGGTCAAAAGAGTTAATGTAGATGGGCGTACATACGAACTACTGCCTCATACGTTTGCTGCTCTGAGCATGGATGAAAACGATCCATTGTATTGTGTAAGCGTGGCAAATAATTCTTTCAGTATAGATCCCTGGAAGGGCTGTCCTATGAACTGTACATATTGTCATGTCCAGGGGTGTTTTTCCGATTTAAAAAATTGGACTAACTGTTACTATCCTGTTAGGCGAAGCCGTTTTATGGAATCCGATAGCGTGGATGCTCTAGTGCGGCACAAATGGTTTATTCCTCACAAAAGTATTATCAGCATCGGGACATCTTCAACAGAGCCTTTTCTGGACGATGCCATGGTTCGTAGCACGCTTTCCGTGATGCAGGCATTTGTGGATAAAGGCTATAAGAACCCTTTTTGGATTGTGACCAAAGCAGGATTTCCCGATGAGAAGTACGCTCCCGACTTCAGCAGAATTATGGATGCAGGAAACCCTATTCTGGTATCTATTTGTTGGAGCAATAACCCCAGCTATATCGAACCGCGAAAAACCAATCGCTTTCGCAACATTCGGTTGGCTCATTCCTTGGGGGTTCGTTTAAATTGGTATTTGCGACCGCTTTGCGACGAGTGGAATACTAGCAACGAAAATCTAGAGTTTATCTTCTCCAAAGTGAAGGAATTTGACTGTTATCTGGACAACATCACCCCCGGAGGTCTTCGTTGGACAGAGGGTGTGGAATTTGGTATTTGGGCTGTACACGATCAGAAAATGCCAAAATTGAAGAAAAGCGACAATGTAAAGACCCTTTCCGAGGCTACGATGCAGGCACTATCTGCGCTTTGCAACCGCGAATTTCTGGAGAAGCCTTTGTATTACAAATCTTCTTGCGCCATATCCCACATGCTTCATATTCCAAACTTCAATTTTGTGGATCAGTTCAATGTGGAGTATTGTACCGCCTCTCACTGCCCGGAAAGTCAGCGCAAGCTTTGTCGTGAAAGGAAGCTGAATTTAACAACAGAAGTTATTGATAAGTGCGCCAATATGGGTTTCGTGGTTGCCATGAAAGGCGGCAAACTGGAAATTGACAAAATTCGAGAAACTACTTGGCAGGAAAACGAGATTGTTCACAAAATTTTGTCCTTTGCTTGATTTGGGAGACAATATGTGGTTCGTTAGTTTGTTTATCTGGGGTATCATCGCTTACCATGTGATCTATGGGTTATTTCTGCTGATCATGAACTGGCGTAACAGCAGAATTCTAATAGGATATCAGAAAAGCCATCAGAACAATCTGGTAGAACTGCCGGTAACGTTTACCATCTTGGTACCATGCTGGAAAGAACAAAAGATAATACAGGACACATTGGAGCATTTTTCCAAGTTCCGCAAGTCACCGTATGTGTCTAAGGTGCTGATTCTCACCAGTCTTGGAGAACAGACTGCTTCGGGGGCCAATGCCAGTACATTTGATTTGGCCCAGGCCTATGTGCAACGCATGCATTTGGGGGATTTTATAGAAGTTATCGGATGCCCGGCAGAGCTGATCGGAAAACCTCAAAAAATAAACTATGGCATGCAACGCATATTGGGTGGGGGTGATTCTGCAAAAAAGCAGTATTTTTGTATATATGATGCGGACTCCCGTCCCAGTATTGATGTAATTGAAATCGTTGTATCCTGCATGAGGAATACAGGAACATATGCAGATATTTATCAGCAGGTATCCAGTTATTGCAATAACCTAAATTCCATAAAAGGATTGGGAAAGCTGTATTCTATTGCAGATGCAATAGCACAGACCCATTGGGCTCTGGGATTTGAGTATAGTCTGTACAGCGAATATAGCCTGTGTGCTAAAAAAGGCCTTCTGACGCCTCCATTCTATTTGATTGGGCACGGTTGCTTTCTCTCATTGGATTACTATTGTCGTATCGGGAAAATTCCGGAAATTAACCACTGCGATGATGCCGCTCTTGGCTTTCTGAGCGGATTGATGCGGGCAAAGCTTCAGGTTCTTCCAGTTCTGGACACTTGTGATGTGGCCCCAACCTCTTTTTCATCAATTATGCAGTCACGATCTTGGTATAAGGGCGCGGCGCAGTACAGAAAAAATCTGATCTATTTTATGAAACAATATAATATTTCTGTTTCCAAGATACAGGTGGGATACTGGGTGTGCCGTGAAACGTTGCGGAATTTTTTCTGGGGCTGGCGTGCGCCTTTGCTCTTTCTAACTCTAATTCTTGGTTTGTTTCTGAACTCTCCCTATGTACCGCTTGGGGTTTTAGCTGCAGTAATCATGTTTGTGGAACTGCCTTATTTTTCCACTTTGATAGTCATGAAAAAACTTCATGGCGTGGATTTTTCACTGAAACCTATAGAAATTATTGCAGGCGCTGTAATCGCATTGGTTGTTTTTTGCGGACGGTGTGTTGGGCCTTTTATTGGATCGCTGGACTTTCGGCAAATCAAGAATGACTTTACCTATAAAACAAAGCGTTGAGGAGACTCCCATGAAAGCTATCATTCTTTGCGGCGGAAGAGGGCGCCGAATGGAATCTGACCGGGCAAAGGCGCTAGTTAAAGTAGGCAAGCGGCCTCTCATATTCTACACAATTAGACAATATATTCTGGCGGGGATTCGGGATTTTGTTCTGTGCGGAGGATATCAGATTGATCAGATAGATGCCTTGTTCGCGAAGTTAGGTCATGTTTTAGAGTATCATGATGGTTACAGCAGGTATGGTTTAGACCTGTTCCATGTGCCTTGCACAGTGGAACTTTATGATACTGGCATCGATACTAAAAAAGTGGACAGATTGCGCAGTGTGCTGAAAGATTTTTCGGAGGAGATGTTTTGCCTAAGCTACTGCGACATCATCTGCGATGTGGACATTAGTAAACTAATTGCAAAGCACCGTAAAAACGGAGCAACAATGACAATCACTGTGGTCAATCCCCAGTCCCGCTATGGTCATGTGATCTGTGATGAAAGTTTTGCCATAGAAATGCGGGAAAAGCCCATTCTGGAGGATATTTGGATCAACGGCGGTATTATGGTTGCGTCCGCGGAAGTGATTCCATTGTTACTCAATCTGCAGATTGAAGGAGATCTAGAGGACAGCATTCTCGCGAATTTGGCGGCAGCAGGCAAGTTGGGAGTATACCGCCACAGAGGATTTTGGCGTAGTATCGAAACTCAGAAGGATGTAGAGGAAATGCGCAGTTTGGGAGACAGCGTATGAAACGAGTTGTTGTTACAGGGGCCAGTGGCTTTATAGGGCATGCCGTGGTGCAGCAGCTATATAGTCAAGGCTGTCAGGTTCTTGCAATATCGAGGACCTTGCCCAATCATCCCTATCCTCCCGAAGTTCTTGTGATACAAATGGATTTAAGCGACATTGATAAGCTTCCTAAGAGGCTTAATGACCAGTGGGACATCTGGATTCATTTGGCCTGGAGGGGTACCTATGGACAAGACCGGAAAGATGGTCTGATTCAGGTCAAGAATTTGCTGGACTTCCAGCGGTGCATCTATGCTGCAAGTGCCATTTGCTGTACCCGATTTGTAGGTATCGGAAGCATTATGGAAATAGAACACAACATGGACCCAAGATCTGGCGAAAAATACTGCCTACGTGGTGATTATGTGTATGCATTGGCAAAAAACATGTCCCATGGTATACTGTATTCCGAAGCGCGCAAACGAGGTATGGATGCTGTTTGGTGTATTCTGACTAATGTTTATGGTGTCGGTGATAGATCTAGTCGTTTGATAAACTATACGGTAAATACTATCCTTGATGGAAAGGAACCTAAGTTTTCTAGTGCCACTCAAATGTATGATTTTGTGTACATAACCGATGCAGCCAGTGCAGTGATTACATGTGCGCTTGCAGGCAGAAGTTTTGAAGAATACCTTATTGGCAGTGGTCAAGCAGCTCCCCTGCGAAACTTTCTGGATAGACTTCATGATAAATTAGCCCCTTCTTCCGCATTTCACTATGGAAGCCTGTCAGCGGGAGGGCCTGATCTTCCCGTGCAGGTATTCTCAACAAAAAAAATTCAAGAACAGTTGGGTTGGTACCCCCGTGTATCCTTTGAGGAAGGTGTCCAGTCCCTGTATGACTGGCTAAAAAAGAGGAGGGGAATCAATGAATAGTTGTTTTGAGAGTAACAGTCATTGCGGAACCAAAAGAATACATTTGCCTGTGGCCGACAAGTGTTATGCGAATTGTTATTACTGTCAGTTTCGGAACAATGGAAATCTTTCCGATCAGAAAATGCCTGGACATAGTAGCTGGATTCCATATGGTCCCCAGAAGATAAAAGAGTATTTGGACGCACGGATGAAATTGTTACCTGACTGTGAGATTTTGGGTGTCAGCGGACCTGGTGATATTCTATCCAGCCAAAGCCAGCTGGCTGCACTGATCAACTTGGTTTGCAGTCCCAACTATTCGCATATTCCTTCCTGCATTTGCACCAACGGTTGGGATTTTCCAGCTGCAGCCCCTCTTTTGGATAAATGGGAAACACTGTCCTATGTCACTGTGACGATTAACAGTCTAGATCCAACGATGTGTACCAAAATCTACTACCATCCTGAAGTACAAACACAATTCTATTTAGAGAAAATCAAATCCCAAATCAGGCTGCTTCGTTGGGCTGCGGAAAGAGGCATTATGATAAAGATCAATACCGTTTTGCTCGATTATAACGCAGAAACAATATTGCCTATGTGGTCTCTGCTTCAACAGATAGCACCTATACATATTTTCAACCTGCTTCAGATGGATGGGCAGGAGATGACAATAGAGCGCAAAGTATACTTTTCCCGTGTTTATGACAATATCATGAGACAGGCAACGGAAAAGCAGATTCCTACAAAGCGCAATTGTAAACACTGCAGAGCGGATTCGTATGGAGGGTGGTAAGCATGAAACATTATTCTGAGGGGTACAAGTCCTGTTCACTTTTCGGCTCTTTGCGGTATTTTACAGGTGTACGGGATACTGTATGCCTGATTCACGGGCCTCAAGGCTGCACATTTTTTAATCGCAACGCCGTTTACCATTTGAACGGATATAACCGATCTAATCACTTTATTCCGCGTATTTTTACCACCAGTTTCTCTGAGGACGATGTGATCTTCGGTGGAAGAACCACTCTTTTGCAGGCAATTGATGAAATAGTTGCTGATTTTCATCCCAGATGTATTTTTCTGTTCAACTGCTGCGTTACCGAGGTGATCGGTGAGGATGTGGAAGGTATTGCTCGTGAACAGGAGAAAAAGTATAACACACGTATCATTGTGCTTCACAGTGCTGGCTTCAAGGGGGATCATAAAGCCGGATTCATTATGGCCTGCGACACCATGTTCCGGGAATTTTGCAGCAAACCCATATCTAGTGTTCCAGATTCGGTAAATATTCTGGGAGAATTTAATGCGGACAAACAAACATCTCAGGAACTTCGTGGATATTTGGAGAAGGCTGGTATCCGTGTCCTTTCCTGTATTCCGTCAGTATGTACGGTGGAGGAGCTGGAAGTGAGTACAGGCGCACAGCTGAATATTGTATATTGTGGCAATGCTGCCCGCCGCCTGGCACAGCACTTTGAGGATGTATATGGTACTCCTTATATAGCCAGTTGGGGTGAATATTATGGGTTGGACGCTTCTAAGGAAATGTACGACCGGATTCTCAAATTTTTTGGCAAGTCAACGGAGATCTACAAGGAAGACTATCGTCGGCTGGCTGATTTGATTCAGGCGAAAAAGCCGATTTTCCAAGGAAAGAGAGCTATGATTGTTAGTGGAATGAAGCGCGCTCTCGGATATGGTAAGATATTCCAGGAGTTAGGTATTCAGGTTACTTATATCTACAGCGAATTTGAATGTAGCATGGATTTGACGGAAGAATTTAGAAAGCTGTCCGATGACGTTGATTGCAACATCGCGCCTTCCTATCTGCGTGAACGGATTGATGCCGAAAAGCCAGACTTCTTGTTGTCAACTTTGCCGGAGCTGGTTGCACCCTATCCTTTCATTAAGATTTTGGAAAAGGACTACGAAGGTTTCTCTGGGATGGAACGGATGATTTGTGTGCTTGAAGATATCCTTGTTAAGGGTAAAAACTCTCTGTATATAACTCTGCTATAAGGGAAAACCCTATGAAAAGAATTGCAATATATGGCAAAGGCGGCATTGGAAAATCTACTATATCTTCCAATCTGACTGCCTGCATGGCTAGCCTTGGCTATCGGGTCCTACAGATCGGTTGCGACCCTAAGCACGATTCCACCCAGATGCTGTGCGGAAGTGTGCCTACCCTGCTCGATGTTCTGCGTGAAAAAGGAGGCCAGGCTCAATTAGAGGATATTGTGCACCTCGGAATCTTGAACACTTGCTGTGTTGAGATTGGCGGTCCGCAGCCTGGCGTTGGATGCGCAGGCCGAGGAATCATTCGAGGCATTGAACTGCTTAAGCAGCTAGATGTGTTCCACAAGTACGGCATTGATATTTGCCTGTATGATGTTTTGGGCGATGTGGTTTGCGGCGGTTTCTTTGAACCGATCCGAAGAGGTGGAACGGAAGAAGTATATATTGTATCTTCTGGCGAGTTCAATTCCCTCTTCGCAGCGAATAATATTTGCTGCGGATTCATCAATTCAGTATCCCCCAATGACCCTGTAAAACTGGGAGGCATCATTGGAAACCTCAGGGGCCTTCCCAATGAAAAGGAAGTGCTGCAGACTTTTGCTGCTCATATTGGCATCCCCCTGATTGGTGTTGTACCCAGAGACATGCAGATTGAACGCACCACAAATCAATCCTGTCCCTTGGCCGTATCGGAGCCCGAAAGTGACCTGACAGCGTTGTTCAGTCAGATCGCACAAAAAATATTGAACCCTGCCGTGGCAAACAACGTAGCCACCCCCTACGACTTTAATGAATTAAAGAGAATGCAACGTGAATTGACGGGAAACATAGGTGGATAACTATGTTGGAATTATCTCAAACTTCTGTGTTAATCACCGAGAGCGGTAGCTGGTTACAGCGTATTCAGCACAATGGACAATTCTATTGGGCAAAGCATTGTACCAAAAAGAATGGACACATAGGAGATGATGCAGCGGATAACGAATGGGCTTCTTACAGCATTCTGCGGGAAGCTGGTATCCGTCAAATTCCCCTTGCTCAAAAATATTCTTTTCATGGAAAAGAATGGCTGCTGACTTCCGAAGCGCCGGGACAATGTCTTTTGGACATAACTCCCCCTGTCGGACTGGAAGAAGCTGTGTTTTCCCTTCTGCAAGACCTTTCTTCAATACATGGAACCTATTTTGGTAGCCTCACGGCTACAGGACCACACTTTGATAGTGAATATTTGCTGATGTGTTATATGTTCGAGCAACGCTGCCCGATTCTGCAGAAGGAATATGCCGTCCTGAGACAGTTGTTAGATTTATTGCCAGAACCCGGTACTTACACCAATGAACCAGTATTTGTTGCTTATGATTTGTGGAAAGGGAATCTGTTTTGGTCAGATTCCAACAGAAAACTAACGGTTATTGATTTGGAACGTTGTTTCTTTACCGATAACTGTGCAGAAGGCGCATCCCTTATGGGACTGTTTCCTGCAGAGATTTTGGAAAATAGATTGTGTTGTAATGAACCAAAAAAAATCGCAAAAATGTATCTGTATCGTGCTTTGTTTTTATTGGAACGAATTGATTTTTGTGAAGATCAGATCCAGGCAGATCTTTTGCGGCAGGAGCTGACAAATACCTTGGGTAAATGTTTAGTTTAGGAGAATCAACATGAAAGGTAAAATTGCACAAGAAAATTTGCAGTATATAGCGGATTCTATAAGAGATGACCTCCTTGCACTTCGATACAGTACCGTTCTGATCACTGGGTATGCTAGCTTTTTGGGATATTACCTTACCCTTTTCCTTGTCAAACATTTTTCTACTTCAAGTACTGCGCCAAAGACCGAGAGGAGTAATATTTTATGAGCCGTATTGCAATAGGGATACCATTTTTTGCATCCAAGCACATAGAACCACTGATTCTTTGCTTAAAGTCTCTGCAAAAGTACTGTCGATTGAAGTTTGATTTGTTCATTCTGTTAAATTGTTCGGATCCTTCACAGTACCGTGAGCTCTGTTTTCCAAAAATTTTGGAAACTGCTCAGGAACTCTATGTGAAATGGTATTGCGGAGACGATAATGCCTATAAGCAAACCTTGGTGGATTGGATTGCTGACTTTGATTGTCGATATGACTACATGTTCATCCTTCATAGCGACGTATTTTTATACAAAGAAAATGTTTTGGAAACTATGCTTGAAGCAATTGAGGGCACGGAACATTTGATTTCATGCTGGAATGTTCCTGTACAACTATTTCGGTCAACATACCACACATCCCCTGAAAATCTGGTGGAGTTTCTTGTTGCACCTAGAGTAAGCAGCTGGTTGATGTGTATATCCGTGAAAAAATATCGCAATTTCCGTGATCATTGTGAGCTTGGCAAATATCTATTCTTGGGGTTCACTCACAATACAGCTCAAAAGCCCAGTAATGCGGTTTGGCAGTGGTTTCAGGAGCAAACTCCTGATAATCTCAAACACTATATTTCCGGCGGAAAAGCAATCATTGACCACGGTGGAGTTTTGAAATACTATCTGTCCATTGGTGCAATCAGCAGTGTTTCCCTTGGAGAAGATATTAATCCAAGTTTTTCTAGCATGGATTTGTATTTTAATCCCTATGGATATGTTCATATAGGGCAAATGGATCCCAACAGATACGACGATATTTTTTACAAAAAAGCACTGTTGGAAGCTCGTTTGCAGAAGATTAGAAATTTACTTCGCACAGAATATAGTGTCAATTTTGAAGAGTAAGTGCAACAGATACTCTGTTTTAAAAGCAAGCAGGTTTAAAGGAAAACATTCCAAACCTTTCCCGAGTGAGTTCCGCAACGATAGAAAAAAGAACCTGGCGCTTTTAAACGCCAGGCCTAAGAAAGTTTTGCATTACCAATCACCGCAATATTTGTTTGAGCTAAGCCTCACCAACAATTGCACTTAAAT
>ERZ1090863.880-NODE-881-length-14529-cov-9.379024_pt1 | contig 14529 bp, 30 predicted proteins | sample MGYA00478480_ERZ1090863 | MGnify/ENA primary metagenome ERZ1090863 (study PRJEB33644, sample SAMEA5815746) | chicken gut metagenome | biome: Chicken; feature: Gastrointestinal Tract; material: Caecum | place: Ireland | collected 2019-01-01 | study: A study of the...
TCTCCCTATGAAAGCTTTTTCTCGAAAGTGTTGCATTTGACTTGACAATTCAAGAGGAAAAAATTTTGATTTCCAGAATCCCTAAAAAGCTTGCAATCACAGCGGAGATCACAACTGTTAAAATAAAGTTAGTCATCTTCGTCTTCCCCCTTCAAAAGGACTTCCCACCAAATATCGTCTGCCTTATTTTCCAAAAATACATTCCAAAACTCTTTGTGCGTTGCAGGAGAAGACCACGCCGCAAGGAGTTTCGCGAGTTCTTCGTCTGACAGACTCCTAATCTTGTCACCATTATTCATTTTCGGACAGCTTCCAACGTTTTTTTTCGACTTCAAAGATTCAATCCTCCTTTTTTCTTCATCCTCATATTCATATACAAATGTTTCATCGTCTACCAGCAGTGTTGGTCTAACTCCTAAAGAGTTTAAATCATATACTAATTTTTCGGATATCGTTCCATTCCACGTTACGGTGCAAACATGATCGTTCCGTTCATTTTCCAGCTCAGTAGAGTATGGGGTTGCAAGCCACCATGATTCAGCTACTGGCTTTAAGATGCCACGGTTTCTTATGTAATCTTCATGTGTTAGAAGTCCAACCTTTGCTATATACGATCCATATCTTGTAGTGCCATCATCTCCGGTTAGATCGATGATATGTTGTTTCAAGGCGCCTGATCCAAGAGAAATCTCCATCTTGCGTAAAAACGCTCCGTTTAAGTATTGTCTAAGACTACTCTTTTCAAAATTGTTGCTACCGTCCACGTCGAATTCCATATATTCTACCGGCCTATTTGAAATTACATATGACGTACCAATGGATTTTTCATATACCATCCATTCAATTCCGGCGGCCCAGAACGTTTTTCCTCTTTCAATTTCCTTTACTTTTTTCATTCGTTGTTCCTCCACATCTCTGCGCCACAATACGGGCAGTACCTACTGCATAAACTTTTATTTGCCGGTATACGGCTGTTTTAGCCATTCGGAAACGCACTTCTCACACTGATTATCACAGTCAATATAGTAACGGTCTCCGGCTTTGCAAGCACAAGTATAGCTCCAATTCGGGATAAAATTCTCCAATTCCCCATCACTCATAGAACGAATGTGGTCAGCGTTTGTGGTGATATAAGCTCTTTTGTTATTCGGTAGCGCGTTTTCGTTCCCCACAATTGCCGAGAGATGCTTCAGCTTATCTCTTTTTACATTTTCGTTATTTCCAAAAATAACGTTAAGCTGCTCTAGCATGATCTGCACGTCGGCACGTTCCTCCGCAACATTCGAGAGGATTTTCTCCTTGTCTCCTTGGTGAAAATTGATATACCGCTTGTACTTGTTAAGAGCCACAATCAATTCCGCCATTTCTTCTGTCGCCTGGTCTATCTGTGCGACCTCTCCGTATTTCTTGACAGCAGCCTTATAGAGTTCCTTTTCATGCAAATCCGGAATTATACTCTTATAATTATCCTCATTGAGCTGTTTCAGTTGTACTTTCATATTTTTCTCCTTTCACACGCCGAACGCTGCGCATCCAGACTTTGCTTTTCTGCTTCCATCCATCATTGCCGCTGCATAATCCTGCTGGCGGATCTCGTCGGCCAGCGCCTCCAAATACCACGGCTGCCGCCGCTCACCGCTAAGGTCACCCTCGCGGGCAATAATGCGTGTCCGCTTTGCTTCCGCTCGGCAGAGCACGCTCTCCTCATATGCGTTCATGCACGCAACCTCCAATTCTTTTCACGATCATGCGCCAGATTATACGCATAGCCCTTACTCCGCTCGTATATGCGGCTGCCGATAGCCTCGTCGATGTCCAGCAGATCGTCGATCGTCCGCTCGCTCGTGATCAGCGTCGTCAGACGCCCGACATACCGCGCGTTGAGAATCTCGAACGCTAGGTTGAGATCCCCAGCCGTCGGCCGCCGGCGCGTTCCATCATCGGCATACGGCGTCTTGAAAAAATCGTCAATGTATAGAACCTCAACTGTCTTAAGCGTACCGATGCGCGCCTCATAGGCGTCCTCGTTTATGTGTGCTTTTAGGTACGTTGCTTCGTCCTTCCAGAGCATGTACCGCGCTTCCTTCCCACGCTTTAGCAACTCTCCGACGATCGCCGTGCAGATGTGCGTTTTGCCTGCGCCAGGTTGTCCACCGGCAAAAAACCACGCGCCACTATAATCCTCCACAAATCGGTCGGCCGCCGCCTTCATTGCCTTCTGCCATGGTTCCAACGCCTGGAACGTCTCAAATGTGCAGCGCTGCAAGCTCTCACCGAGCCCGCTTCGCTCGATTCTCCACATTGCCCGCCTTGCCGGCATGCAGCTGCATGTCCGATATTCGATGTATTCGCCGTTTCGCACGTATACGACACCTTTGTCCTTGCATGTTTCGCAATGCCGACCTGACAAGTCCCCTTCTGTATCATTCAGAGCCTTCACTTCTCGGTCGAGTCTATCATAGATACTCGCCGTATTTACCGGATGCGGCTGGCTGAGTCGGCGTTTGAGTTCCGCCACGAGCGACGGATGTATGGTCCAATCTTTGTCCTCCATATCGGGATCCTCCTTGGTCCTGCGCCTTGGAAAGCCAAGCATGAATAAATCGCAGGACGCCTTTTCTTGTCTTCCGCTTATTGGGGTTTCCTTCACACCATCCCTTCATCTTTCGCAGTTCCTGCATGATGTTTACGGCCGGATAGAGCTCAGCCCATTCTTTCACATTTGCATCAGTCACTTCATACTCCGTCCGATCATTCAGCGGAATTGTAATCACAGCGTTGCTGCGGTGTGGAGTCGCAGCTTCTGCGGCTCCGCACTTATTATTTTCTTTTCTTTTCTTTACTTTACTTTCCTTTACTTTACTTTGGGGATTAATTTGCTTTTCATCAGAGTTTTTTTGCAAATTAACTTCGTTTCTTTGCAAAGAAACGTTTTTGAAGACAATCTTATTAAGAACACTGACCGGAACGTCTTTTTTGTCGTCCTCATTAAGCAGCCAGTATTCTCGATAAATGTATATCTGATCGCGGGTAGATACAGCTCGTATATACCTGCGCTGGATACCCGCCGATGTCAAAATGCCGAACATCTGAAATACCCCATCATCGAAGATGGAACGTCGCAGACACCCTTGCACCACCTGCGTTATGTATTCGGGGACGATCCCACAACCAACAGCGTCAGCCATAAGGAGGCAGGCATCATTGTCCCACACTTTGAAGTATCCATTTGTGCGATAAATATCGCAGAAAAGGGCGATGATGATCACGATGCCCTTTGGACCGAACTCGGCTTTTATCAGCCTAATCTTGTCGTCTTGCAAAAAATCAACGTCTAATGGAAAGTAATCAATCCCGTCTTTGATCGGACGGGCCACTTGACCATCTCCTTTCGGACCCTACTAGGGCTCGTTAAAATGGAAGGTCGTCAATTTCTTCTGGTGTCATCGGTGCACGCCAATCTGTTTCCGGAGCCGCGCTTCCAGAAGCTTCTGCAAGTGTTGTCTGCACCGGTGCCGCCGGCTCTTCTCGATAGCTATCCATGCTCTGGATCCGGTTTACGGCGGGATTTTGCATACGTTGGTACGCCGACGCTAGGTCTGGCGGCAGCTGATCTGCAGGAGTCCCCATATCAGGTCCACGGGTTTGCGTTTCCCGCTTGCTTCCGCAAAAGCTCACCTGATCCGCAATGACTTCTGTACGGGTACGGGGATTGCCATCGCGATCCGTGTAGTTCTCCACGCGAATGGAGCCTTGCACAGCAATCATTGATCCTTTCTGGAAGTACTTGCAGACGAACTCTGCTGTATTTCTCCATGCCGTCACATAAATAAAATCGGTTTCCTTTTCAGCTCCTTGGCGGGAAAACCTGCGGTCTACCGCCATGCAGAACGTCGTTACCGGGATATTGTTGGGCGTGGTTCTGAGCTCCGGATCAGCCGTCAGACGCCCCATTAGAACGGCAACATTGAGCATGCTTTAACCCCCTTCTGTTTTACTGTTGACCACGTATTCTGCATTGACTTAGGAATCTCTCCCTCATCAATCGGGATATCGAGTGCTGCACAATCCTGCAGGGCCATGGAAATAAGCCCTGACATCTGCTGGGAGTCGTATGTGGAGGATCCGTAATAGCAGAGCATCTCCACATACCCAGGAAAGGCGCTGTTTCCGATTTCTTCGCAAACCCATCCGAGTCCTTTCTGCTCCCAATTCTTTTTCCAGGTCGCCGCGGCTTCTTTTCTGATAGGAACAATCTCGAAATTGTTCCCTATTTCCCCGATGTAGCTTCTGTATACCTCTGTTGAAGTCAAGTTGAGCGATGATGCTACCTTTCCGACAAGCACCCAGAAGTACGCATTCGACGTCAAGCTGCGTCGTCGAGGTTTAATCATTACCGTGCACCGCTTCTTATTTTGAATGTCTGCAAGCGCTGCTTCAGCATCCCGAGGCGAAGCTGTCTTCACACACAGCCAGGTGCCGGATGCGTCCTTTTCAACGCGCGCTTTATCGACTTCAAATTGCAGCATTTATACCGCCTCCTTTGTCTGAGCAATGTGCTCAGACAATATCTTCGAGATCTGCATATACTGTTCGGGTGTCAGATCTCCAATCGTCTGTGGCGCCGCATTTGGATACATTTTGCGAGCGCGTCCCATGACCTGATTGAGCGTGCAACCAGCGTCGTGCGCCAGCTTCATGAGCTCCTCCTGCTGTTGGCGGCTGATCATCTGTGCAGCTGGTACACGTTGCTTCGCTTGCTGTGCTGCCGGCGCCGAGGATGCTTTTCTAGGGGCTTGTCTCTCTTCTATAGCGCTGTACTTTGTCGGATCCTTGTCCCAGTACACGTCAGCGGCAATTCCCAAAGCCTTCGCAGCCACACTCAGTGCATCCGTGAGTGCCATCTTGTAGCACTCATCTGAAGTATGTGGCCCTGATCTCTCTAATGCTATGAACGCGGCACCTCCGTTACCCGGAATGCCCTCACTCCATTCTCCGTTGTATTTGTAATACAACAGAATGTTGCAGAACGCAGAAATTTCATTTCCGCTGATAATCTGGCCGTTTCCATCCTTGAATGTAAAGGGGATTCCGACTTCCAGCCACTGCTTCTCGATCGTGTATTTCCACCCGATTCCGCAAGGCCCGAAGGCTTCCGTTAACGCTTTGAGGCGCCACATTGGGTTGATATCGGTTTTACCTTTCAAGCGCCCAGCTGCGATTGTCCTCAACGCCTCTTTGGGGGGATTTCTGAACTGGTTGTATAATACAAGGTTATTCTCCATTGCTTTATTCTCACTTGATCGTCAGGGTGCGCTGCCCTTCTGACAGCTTCGCTCCCGGGATTTGCTCTCCATTTTGCAACAAGGTCTTAAGTGCGACCTTATCCACGTCCGTCACCTTGTAAGTGTACGGCTTCCATGCTTCCTTATATCCTTTCAGCGCGTCCAAATCCGTAATTTCGACCCGCTGGGTCGTTGCTCCTAAGCGAACAACATTGCGCGCCGTTTCGATCTTTTTCCTATTCGTCAACGCCATTTGGTCGCGGATATAATCCTTCAGGCGTGCGGCCTTCCGTTCCTTCGCGCGGCGGCGCTCTGCAAGGCTTCGTTCTTCTTCCGAGATGCTTTCCGCCTCTCCTATCAATTCCTTGACCATGCAGGCAATCGCGTCAATCTTCTCATCAATTTCACCCTCGATGCCTGCCAGCGTATCTTCAATGGCTTCTTCTGGAATCTCCCCAGCCTCAATTGCATCCAGCAACCGCATATAGTCAGCGGTCAGTTCATATAAATGATCCATGGTTTCCTCCTCACGCTTCTAATGTGATTACCGGCACCCAGTTACCTGAGTAAAACCACTCCATAAACGCCTGCTCGAACTCATCACGAACGTCCGGATCAAATCCGTCGATTGGAACGTCCCAAGTGATCCCGCATCGGATCATCGCATAGCTCAACGCGTCATCTGCGTCTACATACTTTCCTGACTCTGGACCGATTCCTTCATATCCTGCTACAATCATTTCGGATCCTCCTTATCTTTTGCTCGTCTCTCGATACATAATGCTTATCAGATACCGTCCTCCATTTGGTCCTGGCACGTTGTACTCACAAGCGCTTAGTCCGCTATTTGGATCCTCACAGTCACGCCGCAGCCGGCTCCATACATCATCTTCCTCCGCTCGGTATTTTTTTAGGCCTCTAATGACCGTCTTCATATCACCGAGAGCAGCGTTGTATCCTTTGGACCACTCGGTCGGGGTTTCGTCGTCTTCTTTCAACGCATGCAGCACATCTGATACCTTGACAAAATGGGTGCTTTGTGCGATACTAATAGAAGATAAGTTTTCTTTGCCGCTTTCGCGCTTCGGCGCGGGGGCGGCCTTTTCTTTATCCATCAATTATTCTCCTCCTTTCAGCTGCTTGCGCATCTCTGCGCGTGCAGCTGCGATTTGTTTGGCCCGCTGTGCACGCACACGATGGTTATGATTGGCCGTTGCCGTCAACATGATGGCCGCCGTCGCGATGCACGCGCCACCGGTGATAATCAAGATAATGCTTAACATTTTGGTTCCTCCTTCTGATTCTCTACCCATTCCCACAGGATCTGCAGGATCAGGGCGTTCTTTGATACTCCTTGTTTCTCCGATCGTAAAATCAAATAGGTATTGAGATCGTAAGGTATGCGGAGTCCTACTCGCGACCGTTGCACATGATCACCTCCAGCACGTAGTGGATGTCCACTTGACACTTATATTATAAGTGGCCGTCATTGTGATGTCAATATCTTTTCGTTTTTTATTTTTGCGGTTATTATAAAATCATAAAAGTGCCAAGGAGGTGTCAATATGCCACAAGGCGTTCATAAGCATCCGCAGTATGCGCTCAGAATTCCTTCTGAGACAATGGACAAGCTAAAATACATTGCTGATCGTAATGGAAGATCGGCAAACAAAGAAATTGAACAGCTTATCTTGTCCCATATAAGCGAATGGGAAGGAAAACATGGACCAATTACGTTTGATGATGGTTTCGTTCCTCGTTCAAGATCATCAGAATCAAAGCGTTGAATGAAAATCCTCTTTTTTTCGCTTCTATCTTAATGGTCTCTTTGAGTTTCACAGGAATTCTGATTGTTGTTTGTTCGCGATTCATTGGAATTCCTCCTGCCGTTTTTTTCTTGCCCGCCACTCGCGTAGATATGCAATGCGCTTTTCTCGTACTTCTGGTCGGCTATTGTAGGCCTTTATTCTTTCCTTTACATAGGGCCTATGGATGTAGGCCCTCATGTACTCTCGTTGACGGAGCTTCCGATGTTCAGCTCTCTCCTCCGGCGTAAGACTTTTATATCTGCCTGCGCTTCCTGCCTGCTGATGAGCCACCTTATCGAGTTCTCGAGAGATTTTAAGGATTTCAGGAGTTACGGCATTATCCATTGCATCGATCTCCGCGTCTGCCTTTGCGATCTCTTCGAGTTCTTTTTTTGTAAACATGATGTCGCACCTCACAGGCTACCCTGCAGCAGGGCTTTGCGAAGCTCAGCGCGGTTCTGCTGGACGCGCATGCGGTATGCTTCTTTGTCTGCCGCGCGCTGCTCACGCAGATGACGGGATCTCTTTTCAGCGGCGATGGTCCCCGCCGCGACGGCGCCGATCAACACGGCGTAAATGGTGGTTTCAAGCATGATATCTTCTCCTTTCAAATCCTTTCCGGTATGGGGCGAATACCCGCAACAGCTGGAGCTCCTTCGGGTTGCATTTCATAAAGGTACGTCTCCAGCTTGTCTAGGTCGATCAGCGGTTTCCTGGCCGTCATCCAGGCAACCGGAATGCGGCGCTCCGATACAAGCCGGCGCAGAGCCCTCAGCGTAAGGCATGTGCCTGGATCTTTCGCTTTGATTTCTTCAATTGCCTGCGGCAATGTACGCATACGCATTTTCGCTATCTCCTTTCATTTATTCCTTTCGACTTTCTATGACGAAAGGAGGTGATTTATTGCCGTCTTATTTTACAGAAGACATTGAAGGATTTTGCCCTGAGCAAAACTGTGAGTATCAAGTGGAAGTAACGTTTAGAGAGTACCGTTCACTTGGACAAACTCATTCGTATTCAGTTCCTGTTGGCATGGAGTGTGACTACCTAAATGCACACGAATGCCATAGAGCAGAATCTCAATGTCCGTTGTGGTTAAAAGCCCTTAGAATGACTTAATCACACGAAGGCAGACTGTCCTCAGCAGTCTGCCTTTTCGTTTTTCAAGGCAGCTTCCACCTCCGGAGGGACGCTTGGAATCACAATGTCGCGGATCGTCACGCTCTTCAAATAACTGAAGCCGATCTCCAGCGTTGCTAAATCCCCAGCTTTTTTGTGGTACGTGACTTCAGAAACATAGTTCGAAAGGTCTACACCGTTGATGATCAGCGTTGCAACGTTTCCATCTCCACTGAGCTCCATACGCGCTCCCATTTCCTGATGATCTGACATGTCATCATCTCCTTCCATTAGCCCTCCTCATCAGCGCCGGGAGGCCGTCTCCGGCGGACGCCCCGCAGGGCGTTTCGGAATTTTGCTTACAAATGCTTAAGCATTGCATCACAGAGATCAATCACGGTTTCATATTCTTCTTGCGCAAACAGCTCTTGCGCTGCCAGCAGAATGCTGACTACCGTGAAGTTCTTGGACAAAATGGGAAGCTGCGAGACAGCTTCTTCAAGCTCCTTCATCTTGTCTTTTGCCTTTTCTTCTAAGTTCATGTTCTCGCCTCCTTTTCCTTCTGCTCCTGTACCCATCTCCACAACAGCTGTACCATCAGAGAATTGAGGGATATGCCCATTTGAGCACTACATGCTTCAAGCTGTTTGCTCCCAGCATCAGATTCTCGACTACCAATGCACTGGTTTGTAATCTTACGACCAGCGCACGCTTCAAAGAATGATGCAGTTTCATTGCAAAAATCTTGCTTATGCATCGCGACATAGTGGCGGGCGAGGCAGTAAACAGCATTTTGTTCATTCACGGAATGGTATGCCCTAAATGCCATCCCGAGCTCGTCAACAAATAACCTCTAACATAAATTGAATTTGCGTTACATCACCCGTGCACCCATTACGCCAAATGCTTAAGCATTGCATCACAGAGATCAATCACGGTTTCATATTCTTCTTGCGCAAACAGCTCTTGCGCTGCCAGCAGAATGCTGACTACCGTGAAGTTCTTGGACAAAATGGGAAGCTGCGAGGCAATAAACAGCGTTCTTTTCTTTGTTGGCACAAATCATGCTCTCAGCTCCTTTCGTTTTCTGTCTCGTTTTTCTCTACTTTAAGTGCTATAATAAGTCCAAGAAAAGAGGTGAACTAATATGTTGTTTGATGATGAAAAGAAAGTTCTTGACTTTCTAATTAATAGAAGTCAAAACGGAAAATTTAAGGTTGATGACCAACTCCCACCCGATTACTCCTCCATGCCTCTTGAAAGTATATTTGATGATTTAGAAAACCAGGGTTACCTAAATCATGTTGGAGGAGCTCTTGGGACCAAATTTTATAAAGTAACGCAAAAAGGATTGCATTATCGCGATTACGAACAAGCAATATCGTCAATTCCGCTGTCCGTAGTTAACGTAAATGCACCAATTACGAATGCCGCAATTGCAAACAGCGGAGCTGTTAATTTTAACGTTACAATGGATTGGGATCATATTGACTCTTTAATCGACCAAAAATGCACTTCACTAGAAGATCAAGAAACAGCTCATCAGATAGTAAACACTATCAAATTAGAAACTGAAAATGAAAAACCGTTGCAAAAAGGGTTTCTCCACCGAGCGGGTGACTTTTTGGTTAAGCATTCTTGGCTCACATCCGCTATCGCAAATGCCTTAATGCGGTACTTCATTGGGTAACCATGAGAAAAAATACCCGTCTGCTTCATGACTTGCGTAAAACCGCATATCTTGAAACTCCAAGCCTACCTTTCCATCCTTCATCACCATGGAAAGGTAGGTTATATTTTTATACGGGGTTCCATTTATCTTGATCTCCCCTGTCTCGGCGTTAAGCGAGAAGTTTTTTAGAACTTCCACATTCATGCTCTCACCTCCTTTTCTTGAATCAGTTCATCAAGAGCAGCAGAAAACTTTTCTTTAGCTTGCTTAGGGTTTCTATGACCATTCATAACCATGCTTACATAGCAAGGATTGTACCCCAATTTCTCTGACAGTTCCTTCGCTGTGATATTGTACAAGTGCATTTTAGACAAGATTTCACATGTCCATTGTGCAACCATACAAATGATAGCCTCCTTTTAATAAAATTGTTGAACTTGTTTTGCTGTTGTGCTAGTATAAAGATGTTAAATAAATTGAGCAGACGGTTCAACTTGTTCAACTTGATTGTAGTATAGCACACGAGGTTTAACTTTGCAAGCATTCGAGTCTGATAAGTTCAACTTTTACGTTCTGCACAACTTCGATAGGTGATTATTGTGTTCTATGATGTCTTTCTAAAGTTATGCAAAGAAAAGAATATTTCTCCAACCAGGGCGGCACTAGAAATTGGACTTAGTAAATCTACACCAACGACTTGGAAAAAGAGAAATCTTACGCCCCGCGGTGAAATTCTAAATAAAATAGCGGATTATTTTGGGGTATCTGTTGACTATCTTCTTGGAAATAAAGAAAAAAGCCCCGCAACAAGCGAAGGGCTAACGTTTGACAATTTCACCTATGCCCTCCTTGATGAATCCAAGGAGCTTACGGATGAAAATAAAGATAAACTTTTGGAAATGGCAAAGTTCTTTAAAATGCAGCAGGACAAAGAGAAACAACGGAAGGAGTAACATGCTGACTTTTGCAGACTTGTACGCGGATTTGCGCGCAAACAATATCCGCCTCTATCAGTACGACGTCGGCAGCCTTCGAAGCGCCACAATTGAAATGAAAGGGGACTATGCCGTATTCACGGATGTCAGCGCATTCCCAAGCCTTCGAGAAGCGAAGCGCGCGATCGCCCACGAAATAGGGCACTGTGCGACTGGATGCACGCATAAAGTCTCGTCTCCCCTTGACCTGGTGGCGAAGCACGAGTATAAGGCGAATCGCTGGGCGGTGACGCACTACATTCCGTTTCAGGAGCTCGACAACGCTGTGCAGGAAGGATATACGCAGCCGTTCGAACTGGCAGAGTATTTTGACGTACCAGAACATATGATCGTTTGGGCCATTCATTATTATATCGATATCTGCGGTATGCAGTTTACTAAGGAAACTGATCTGATGGATGGTACCAGATAAATGCGCAGAACACTCCATTCGAGAGTGAATATAAATCTATTTTGAGATGTGAGAAAGGACGAGAGAAATGAAAAGAAACAAAAAGGCTATAGCACTCGTTCTGGCGGCACTGATCGCGGCTGCCGCAGCAGGGTGTGGGAGTACGTCCGTTTCAAGTGCAGGCGCATCTTCACAGCCGATGACCTCCTCTTCCAGTTCAGTATCAGAAGCGGCTGCTTCCGAAATAACCTACTCAGATGATGCGCAAAACTTAGGTGAAGAGGGAGATCTTGCGAATGGGCACATCAAGATAACTGCTTGCAACTTTTTTGCAGATGGACTAGGGTTTTGGACAATTAAATGGACAAACGATACAAATGAAGAAACAACTTTTGACAATTGCTTTGACGTACAAATTTATCAAAACGGGGAAAAACTGAATCGAAGAGAAAACGCGACTTCTATTACCAACACTTCGGGCGTTACATTTGACCCGCAGGAACTTTCGAGAGAAGTCCAGCCAGGAGCAACTATTACAGTTTATTATCCATTTGATCTTCTTCCAAATAGCATATCAGGGGATCAAATCGTCTATGATTCTCTGCGGATAAGCATTTATTCCAAAGGTGACAATAGCAAAAAGGTTGAGTTCACCGATGGAGACGTGGCCACGTCAAATGATTCTGAATGGTCCTCGAAAGATTTCTCTTTTTATGATCTTTCCGGTCATGAGATTGATTTCATCACTGAGGATAACAGCATGATTTCCCTATTTGATGAAGATGATATAGGCACACAATTGCAAACGTACAAAGGCGTTCAAATTGGCGATCAAGCATCTTCCCTGATAGATTTATATGATCTCTCCAATTTTAAATGGGGCTATACAAACAGCGGAAAAACGGATGAAGCAGAACAAGAGCATGAGAAAATGAAGCAGAAATACTCAAGTGCCGTTGATGTGCTTACCCATGCAGATGAGGTCACTGCGAATGATACTGAGATTTTTGTACATGGTTATTTCCTTGAAAAAGCTGATGGATCTATAGAACCATGTGACATGGATAGCGAAGGCGAACCCATTACAAATGAGCCCGAAGCTACATATTTAACAATGGATGGGACCGAAGAAGAAAAGACACAAGCTGCTATTGATTATTATTACGACTGGAATTCTTATTGTGAAGAGTACAATGGTACTTACGAATTTTGGATTAATGTGATCAATGAAAAGGTTGAAGACATCTCTATATCTTGGGAAGCTTTTGAGCCGATGGATGAGAGTTTGCTTCCGAAGGATTCGTCTAATTCGTAATGAAAAGAAAGTGAGGAATTCAAAATGAAAAAAGTATGCCCGAAATGCAAAGCATTGAATGGAGAAAACGCAGATAAGTGCCGCGTGTGCGGGTACGTCTTCACCGCAGAGGACAACTATGCCGCTGTGAAATCGCACCGTACGTTTACACCAAAATACAGCGGCACATTCTCGACGATCGCCGTCGTGGTCGGCGTTGTGTTCGGCGCCATCGGCATCGTTCTCGGTGCTCTAGGCGCCGAGGAGGGATTTAACGTGATGCTGGCCCTCTACACCTGGATCACCGGCGCCGCCATCGCGCTGATCTTCTGGGCCGTGTCCTGCCACTTGGCGAACCAAGAGAAACAGATTGAGATGTTCGAGGAGATCAGCGACCACATCATCGCGATGGAGTCAAAGAAGAAGGAATAAATCCATCAGATATAATTTGCATCAGATAAAGCATAAAAGGAAGGAGGAGCATTATGGCGAGTGTTACAAAAAGGGGAAATAGATATAGGATTCGTGTGTCTGCTGGATACGATGTTGAAGGAAATCAAATTATTAAATCAAAAACCTGGACACCTGATTCCGGTATGACAAAGCGCCAGATAGTCAAAGAGCTCGAACGCCAAAAAGTGCTATTTGAAGATGAAGTAAATGCTGGAATTCATACAGCTGGTACTATCAAATTTCAAACATTTGCAGAACAGTGGTTCCAGGATTACGCTTCTTCTCATTTACGAAAAAAACTTATGACGAATATAAAAAATACACTAAGCGTGTTTATCCGGCGATCGGACACATACGCTTAGACCATTTACGCCCCCAGCATTTAATAAAATTCTATCATCAATTACAGGAAACTACGGATTGTGGCGCGATACGATATACGATTAAGGACTTACGCAGCACACGAAATAAAATGGGACTTACAATCGCACAATTTGCAAAAATGGCGCACATAGGTACAGGTTCTGTCAAATCTCTAGAGAGCGGAAAAGGATGTCAACTTAAAACGGCCGAAAAGGTTGCTTCGTTTTTAGGTAAACCTGTAGAAAAGGTTTTTAAAAAAGAGCGGACCGGCGGACATCTGTCCCCTAAAACGATTTTTTCGTATCACGCTTTTATTTCTAGCGTTTTAGAAAGCGCATATAAATGGCAACTGATAGATGAAAACCCATGTCGACGCGTCGATCCTCCGAAAGTCATTAAGCACGATATTCGTGTATTGGACGACGAAGAAGTGGCTCGACTTCTTATACAACTTCAAAAGGAGTCTATAGAAGATCAGGCTCTTTTCATGATTACAATTTATACTGGCGTTCGAAGAGGCGAGCTTTTGGGACTTGAATGGGAAGATATAGACTTTGATAGTGGCGTCATATCAATTTGTCGTACCTCTCAATATAAAAGTGGTGAAGGAATGTACGAAGACGACACCAAAACTGAACGTTCAAAGCGTTCCATTCACGTTCCGGACTCATTGCTCGATATTTTGCGCGCTTATCGCGCGTATCAAAATGAGCGTCGCCTTTCATTGGGAGATCAGTGGTTTTCAGGGTGGGCAGATCATCCAAGATTATTTACAAGCCGGAATGGATCACCAATGTGCTCAAGCATCCCTCTAAACCGATTGAAGCGAATTCTAAACAGTGCCAACCTTCCTCAAGTCTCTCTTCATTCACTTAGACATACAAATGCGTCCTTGCTGATTGAACAAGGAGTAAATGTACGTACAGTGTCCAGCCGCCTTGGGCACAGCCAGACATCAACAACTCTAAATATTTATACTCATGCTTTTCAAAGCGCTGACGCATCGGCAGCGCAAGCTCTAGAGCTATCATTGAAAGCACATGCATAAAAATACGCCGATAAAGGGATTTTCTCATCATCCTTTATCGGCGTAATTTTAAAATAATGACCAAATAATGACCAAACGGTCATTTCCAAAAAACAAAAACA
>ERZ1090863.883-NODE-884-length-14486-cov-5.137551_pt1 | contig 14486 bp, 13 predicted proteins | sample MGYA00478480_ERZ1090863 | MGnify/ENA primary metagenome ERZ1090863 (study PRJEB33644, sample SAMEA5815746) | chicken gut metagenome | biome: Chicken; feature: Gastrointestinal Tract; material: Caecum | place: Ireland | collected 2019-01-01 | study: A study of the...
CTACACTTATGCGATCGTCGGCAGCGTCAGATGTGTATAAGAGACAGCTCTGCAACCTGCGCAGAGTCGGCAAGTGCGGTCGAAGGGATTCTGCCCTTGGCGTTCTCGTCGTTTTCGAGCGATTCGTCGTAATAGAAGTTATAGAGAATGCCCTTGACGTCGTCGGAGCCGACCTCCTCGTCCTCTTCGAGCTCGCGGTTGTAAAGATAGCACCCTTTGCCCGCGGGAATTACAACCTCCGTTACGCCCGACTCCTGGAAGGCGTATTGCCCGAGATAACTTAAAGAAGCGGAGAGGGTTATGCTTTCAAGCTCGTAAGTGTTGGAAAAGGCATAATCTCCTATGCGTTCGACGGAATCGGGGATAGTTATATCGGTGAGCGCATGGCAGCCGCCGAACGCGCCGAAGCCTATTTCGGTAACGTCGCCCTCTATCACGAACGAAGTCACCGAACTGCACAGGGAAAACGCGTATTGCTTAATCTCGGTCACGCCCTCGGGAACGGTGACTTCGCCCGAAAGCGCGTTGCAGTCGTAGAAGGCGTGTCCGCCGATTGAAGTGAGCGTGGACGGCAGATTTACGGAAGAGGACGAATCGCTCTCCTCCCCCGTCTTTATTTCGGCGAGGGCGTAGCACGAGTAAAAGGCCTGGTTGCCTATGGAGGTTATGCCCTCGGGCAGGGTCACGCTTTTGAGATATATGCACATGCCGAACATGCTCTCGCCGACGTTCAGAGTCGACGGGAGGACGGCGCTCTCGAGCGTGCCGCAATAGATGAACGCCGCCTGTCCGACCTCGGTAACGCCCTCTTCAATCTCGAGCGTAGTCATTCTGCAACGCGTAAAGGCCTGCTCGCCTATGCCGCGCACCTCTATCCCGTTTATCTCGGAGGTAATGACCACGTTCTGCGGTCTGCCCGAATATCCCGTCGCCATGTAGTAGGCGCCTTCGGGCGCCGATTCCGCGGAATCCGACGGGGTCTGTCCGTCCGCGTCTTCGCCGGGGTTTTCCGAAAAGTTGTCGGTGCGAATCTCCTCCCCGTCGGACGAATAGAGGGTATATTCGACGTAAGTTTCCTGCGCACAGCCGGCAAGCGCGGAAACGCCTGCCGCGAGCGCCGAGGCGGCCAGTACGGCGGCGATAATTCTTTTTACCATGTTTTTCACCACAAACGAATTTACAAAAATACAAAAGCGCGGAGCGCCCCGAAAAACGGGCGCGGTTTTGCGCCGATAAGATTATTTTATCATAACCGCCCCGTTCCCGCAAGAAAAACAAACTGAATATACTGTGAAATAATATTTCAGCCGCACACCGCGCCGAATACGCGCATAAAATTTTTGCAGGCAACCTTTTCGGCAACGCGGCTGCCGAAACGCGAAGAAAGCTTTTCCAGAAATTCGGGCATGCGCGCGCAGCTCTCCATTCCGCGCTGCGGAGGCATTCCGTCGAAATCGGAACCTATGGCGGCGCAGTCCTCTCCGCCCGTGTTTATTATGTGCGCGATATGCCGCACCGCGCTCTCCATGGCGTCGTCCCCGCCGAGAAAATCGTTGCAGAAATTTACGCCCGCCACTCCGCCGCAGCCGGCGATGCCCTTTATCTGCCCGTCGGTGAGGTTGCGGCTTACGGAGTGAAGCGCGCAGGCATCGGAATGGCTTGCGACGAGAGGAATTTTCCTGCCGCGCAAAAGTTCGCCGAGCCCGCCGTCGGACAGGTGCGAAACGTCGATTATTATGCCCGCGCCGTCGAGCGCCGCGGCAACCTCACGCCCGAGCGGTTTGAGCCCGCGCCCTTCGCGCGCGGAAAAATCGGGCGCGCCGCCTGCATATTTCAGATTCGGATAAGCGAGCGCGTTTTCGTCGTTCCAGACGAGCGACGCCATGCGCACCCCCGCCGACCGCAGGAGGGCGGCCTCTTCGCCCGAGCGCACGAAACCGATATTTTCGGCGGTTAAAATACAGCCGAGCTTGCCCGCGGCCATTGCCGCTTTAAGGTCGGCGCAGCTTAAAACTGGCGCGCATACGGCGGAATTTTCGGCTACCTGTTCATTGAACAAGCGTACATATTCATAAAAATCCGCGCTTGTTCCGCCCCGCAGAAAAACGGCAAAGCACTGGGCGGCGCACCCCGCCGCTTTAAGGCGCAGAAAATCGGTCTGCAACCGGTTATTATACATACGCTCACCCGGCTTTTTTGCATGGGTGAGCGTATCGCAATGTAAATCTGTATAAAACATCAAAATATCCCCGGTGAAATCGATTTTTCCTATCTGCGGCAGACAGCGCTCAAAACCATGCGGACGGGCTTGGGCGGCTTTACGCATACCACGATTATTTTACCCTTCATACGCTCCCCCTGTTTATTATTACGAGGGCGGTATCCCCCTCGCCGAAGGCGACGTATGCGCCGCGCTCCAAAACGATGTTGGAAACGCCGCGGCACTCGCCGTAGCCTATTTCTTCGGGATAGGAATATTTGAGCCCTCTGCTTTCCAGTATATGCAGGGGCGCGGAAAAGGGAAACACCGAGATGGTTTTGCCCGCGCAGTTTTCAAACACAACCCTGCCGCGCACGACAAAAATTATAGTGCTTTCGGAGATGAGCCGCGCGGCAACGCCGCGGCTTATGCAGTAGTATAACAGCTGCACATTGCCGAGGAAATGGTCCTCCCTGCCGCCGAACGCGCCGTATACGTCTATTTCGGTTATGCCGTCCGATATCATCTTGCGCACGGCAATCTCGCCGTCGGTGAAGTTCTTTTCGGAGGGATAAACTTCCTCGGGCGGGGGCGAGGGCGCCTCGTCGAGGCTGTCAAAGTCGCCGATGTTTTTATAAATTTTAACTTTGTTTTTCGCCCAGCGGTATGCGCCGTCGCAGCAATAAACGGGAAATTCCGCGGGAATTTCGCCGCCGTAGGGCGTGCCGTTCAAAAGCAGTATGCCCTTCATCTTTTGCGCAACCCCGTAACCGCCGCCGCAAAGTCGGGCGCGGAGAAGAGCGCCGAACCCGCCACGAGCACGTTCGCGCCCGCCTGTATCGCAAGGGGAGCAGTGGCCATGTTTATGCCGCCGTCGACTTCGATATCGAGGTCAGGTTTGCCGATACTTGCGGCATATTCCCGCGCCGAGCTAATTTTTTCAAGCGCGCCGTCGATAAATTTCTGGCCGCCGTAGCCGGGGAAAACGCTCATTATGAGCACCATGTCGCACAGGTCGAACACGGGGAAAATGTTTTGCACGGGCACGTCGGGGTTGACCACCGCGCCGCACTTTACCCCGTAAGATTTTATGAGTTCGAGCGTTTCGCGCAGGTAATTTTCGGATATCTTCGCACACGCCTCGTAGTGCACGGTTATAATGTCGGCGCCCGCGTCGGCGAAGAATTTAATCTGCGTTTTGGGGTGCTCAATCATTAGGTGCACGTCGAGCGGAAGTTTGGTTACGGGACGGATATTTTTTACCATCTGCCCGCCGAAAGTTATGGGGCCGACGAACGAGCCGTCCATCACGTCGCAGTGCACAAGGTCGGCGCCGCTCTCTTCGCAGAGCTTTACCGCCTCGCCCATGCGCGAAAAATCGGCAGAAAGTATGGAAGGCGCAATCTTTATTTGCATAGTTTATTCTCCAAAAGTTTTTATGCTGCTTTCGTCTGCAATTTCAATCAGCATAAGTTTTTAGCTGCATAATAATTTTTTGTAAAAAAGTTTACAATCCCTCCGTCACGCTTCGCGCGCCACCTCCCTTTACACAAGGGAGGCTCAGGAAGGAATTTTTTAATAACTGATGTTTTAAGCAGGGTTTCTGCGCAGAAAGACTCAATTTCAACCTTATTAAGGCAATTAATAACTTCATAGAAGCGAGCAAGACAAGGAGCGTGCGGAAGTTGTGAAGGAGCTTACTTATAGGTAAGTGACTGAACAAAGCCGTAAGCGCGACACCGTATTGCGACGCTTATATGAAGTTTGGCGGACTAATTTTTTATATAACCAGCTCTGAGCTGTCCGCACGCCCCTCCTATATCCGCCCCCATTCTGCGGCGCAGCGTTGCCGATATGCCGCCGTCGGTGAGCGTTTTTAAAAAGGTCTGCGCGCCGCGCTCGCTCGCAGCCATGAGCTTGCGTTCCTTCACCTCGTTGAGGCGGATGAGATTTACGTGGCACGGTCTGCCCTTTAAAAGCTCTATCAGGGCTTTTGCGTGCGCCTCGTCGGCGTTTTCGCCCTCTATGAGAGAGTACTCGAAGATATACCGCCTGCCCGTTTTTTTGAAATAGTTGGTGCACGCCGATAAAATCTCGCCTATTTTATAGCGCTTTGCTATCGGCATGGTGCGGGCGCGCTCGTCGTCGGTAACGTTGTGGAGCGACACCGTTAAATTTACGGGCAACCCCTCCTCCGCAAGCTTATACATCTGCGGCACGAGCCCGCAGGTGGAGAGGCTCACGTTGCGGGGCGATATGTTTATGCCGCCCTCCGCCGCAAGGTCGCGCAGGAATTTTATGACGTTGTCGTAGTTATCCAGCGGCTCGCCGCTGCCCATTAAAACGACGTTGGTTACCTGCCGCTGTTTGGGCGTGCCGCCGTGCAGGGCGTTTACCTTTAACACCTGCGACAAAATTTCGCCCGAACTTAAATTGCGCACGAGCCCGCCCAGGGTGCTCGCGCAGAACTTACAGCCCATACGGCAGCCCACCTGCGTGGAAACGCACTGCGTGTTGCCGTATTTATACTTCATGAACACGCCCTCGATGATATTTCCGTCGGCAAGGCGGAAGAGATATTTTTCCGTGCCGTCGGACGAGGTGAGCGTTTTGACGATTTCCAGCGGGCAGTCCTCGAACTGCTCTTCGAGCTTTTCTGAAAACGCCTTCGGCAGGGCGGGGATATCGGATATATTGTGCCCGCGCATTATCCCGTCGTACAGCTGCTTTGCGCGGAAGGGTTTTTCACCCATTTCCGCGACGAGCTCTTCGAGTTCTTTTAAGTTGTAATCCTGAATTATTTTTTTCATAATCGGGGCATATTACGGGGTCAATTTATTTTTTGCGGGTGAGTTTTGTTACGAAAAAGCCTGCGCCCAGCGATATGTGCGGCAGAAATTGAAGTCCGAATTTAGTGCGGCGCGAGGGCAGGGCACATTCGGGAACGTCGAGTTCGAAATCGCCGTTTTGCTGCATGAAATTATACACGACGCTGTCGTTCTCCTCGGGGAGAATGGAACAGGTCGAATAAAACAGGCTGCCGCCCGCCTTTACGTAGCGCGCGCAGTTGGAAATAATTTTGAGCTGCAACGCCGCGAGCGAGGGGATATCCTCCTCTTTTCTGAACAGTTTTATGTCGGGATTTTCGTTTATGACGCCGCTGCCCGAACAGGGGACGTCGCACAAAACCCCGTCGAACGCGCCCTCCCATTCGGGGTTGAACGCCGAGGCGTCGCCGACGGTTACGGAGATATTCTGCGCGCCCATGCGCTTCGCGTAGGCGCGTATGAGTTCGGCGCGGTGCGCGTGAATCTCCTGCGAGGTTATTTTTTTGCACTTTTTTGAAAGAAGCACGCTCTTACCGCCCGGCGCGGCGCACGCGTCGAGCAGGCTTTCGCACGGGGATATCACCGAACAAATGGCGACGGAGCCGACCGACTGGAAGGTGTATTCGCCAACGTCGTAGCCGCCGTCGCGCACGAAATTTTTAAATATATAAACGTGGTCGAAGGGCGTTTTTATAAACCCGCCCTTTAAATACTCCTCTTCATTCCTCTCAAAGCGCACGCAGACGCCCCGCGAGTGTGCGGAGAGTATCGCCTCCGCCTCGCCCTTGTAGCTGCGGCGCACCTTTTTTGCCAGCCACAGCGGCGCGCTTGCGGCGACGGAGAGGCGCTCGTCGGCATTTTGCGGAAGCGGCGGCAGCTTGTACGAGCGGAGAAAGGCGTTCACGAAGCCAGCCTCGCCGCCCTTGCCGAGTTTTTTGGCAAGCTCCACTGCGCAGTCGGCGACCATGTAATCGTGTTTGCCCATAAATTCGAGCATATACAGCGCGATTTTTAGGATGAGGCGCACCGCCGACTTTGGCATTTTGCGGCAATTTGCCCCTATGATATGCCCCAGATAAACGTCCTTTTCGAGCACGCCGTAGCATATTTTTGAAGTGCGCGGGCGGGAGAGCGGCTCTATGGGCGAAGAGGCGAGCGCCTGCTTTAAATATGCGCCCTCCGAATAGACCTTTGAGAGGACGATGTAGGGGTCGGTGAGCGGGTTATTCAAGGATATCCCCCGCCGAAATTTTTCTGCCGTTGAAAATATCGGGTGCCGAGAGGCGCTTGCCGCCCGCAAACTGCGCCTCGGTTATGAGTACGGCTCCCCCGCCGCAGGCGACTTTAACGCCCCGCTTGTTAACTTCGAGCACGGCGCCGCACTGACCTTCGCCTTCCGAAGGATAAGCGCGGAAGATATTGACGGGCGCGCCCTTTAAATAGGCAAACGCCGCGGGTGAGGGGCTCATCGCGTTTATCAGCGCGCACACCTTTCGGGGCGGCGCGGAAAAATCTATGCGGGCGTCCTCCTTTTTTATCTTTTTGCAGAAGGTCGCCGCGCCCTCGTCCTGCAAAAGCAGGTTCAAATCACCCTTTTCAATCAAATCGTACGCCTCGCACAGCGCCTCGGCTGAGAGCGCGGAGAGCCTTTCGGAGAGCTCGCCGCACGTTTCGCCTTCGGATACGGGAGTGCGCTTTACGAGCAGTATATCGCCCGAATCGAGCGCAAGCTCGGTTTTCATAATTGTAACGCCCGTGACAGATTCGCCCGCAAGTATTGCCGATTGAACGGGGGACGCGCCCCTGAATTTGGGCAGAAGGGAGGCGTGCGCGTTCCATACGCCCTTGGGGAATGCGTCGAGCACCGCGCGGGATAAGAGCTGACCGTAGGCGCAGGTGAACATCGCCTCCGCGCCGATTGCTTTGAGCTCTTCGGCGTGCTCGCGTATTTTATGGAACTGATACACGGGTATGCCGCAGGAGACTGCGTACTGCTTTACGGGCGGGGGCGTTAAAATGCCCTTGCGCCCGACAGGTTTGTCTTCCTGCGTTATTACGGCGGCTATGTCGCACCCCTTTTCGCGCAGGGCTTTGAGCGGGGCGACGGCATACTGCGGCGTGCCTGCATATATTATCTTCATTGAGCTTATCTCCGTGCCGCTTAGCCGATGCTGACAGCTTTAATCAGGTTCAGGCTTTTATCACCCGGCTATTGCGGCGAAAATTACTGATTGTTTTCCGTATTGTTTGCAATACGGCGGCCTTCGGCGTCCGTATTGTTTGCAATACGGCGGCCTTCGGCGTCCGCTTTGTTTGCAATGCGGCGGCCTTCGGCGTCCGCTTTGTTTGCAATGCGGCGGCCTTCGGCGTCGATATCGTAAATCTCCACCGCCTTGTCGGTATATAAAACGCCGTCAAGGTGGTCGAGCTCGTGGCATACTGCGCGGGCAAAGAAGCCCTCCGCCGTGAGCTTATGTTTTTTGCCCGTGCGGTCGCGGTATACGAGCTTGACTTTTTCGGGGCGCACCACGGTGCCCTGCTTGCCCTTCACCGAAAGGCAGCCCTCGGGGCCGACCTGCTCGCCCTTCGTATAGTAGATTTCGGGATTGATAAACTCGAAAAATCCCTCTTCGACGTCTACTACGACGACGCGCGCGTCTACCCCTATCTGGGGCGCGGCGAGCCCCGCGCCGTCCTCGGCACGGACGGTCGTCTTCATATCGTCGAGAAGAGCGGCAAGCTCCCCGTTGAAATTTTTGACTTCTTTGCAGACTTTGCGCAGAATGGGATCGCCCACCTGCACCACGAATCTCTGTGACATAAGAACCTCTGATGTATGATTTAAAAATATATTGCGGAATAGTTTTTCTGCTTCGCCCGAAAAAAAATAAGGCGAAATGTTATAAACCCTTCCGAGTTGACCTCTCTCCGTTCGGCAACTCACCTCCCCTTAAAAAGTGGAGGCTATGTTGCGGAAAAGATTTTTCGACTGCGTTCACCTGCGGTTCACTTCGCTCAAAATGACAATAATTTTTTAAATGAATCACGTGCGCAAGCAGGGTTTCCCTGCGCCAGCGCGACACAATTTGTCGCGAAAGCGAGCTCGCCAAAGGGGGAATTGCCCCGATTATATTATAAGAGAGCCCCCAAAATCGGGGCAAGGGGGAGCTGGCTCCCCAAAATCACGAAGATTTTACGGCGGCACCAGCCGCAAAATCTGTGAGCCCTTAGGAAAGATTTACAGGGTTTTCTTCCACATACACCAACGCCTTAACCGTAGTGTACTTTACGGCGAGGTCGTAAATTTCGGGAAGAAGGCGGTCGCTCTCTAACCGCATAAGAACCTGGTAGCGCACTTTGCCCTGTATCTTTTTTATGGGCGAGTGCATTTTGTTTAAAAATATGAATTCCTGCGGGAACTTTCCGCGGAGCGCCTCGCAGCCGAAATACACGCCCTTGAGCGCCTCCAGCGCGGCGCCGTCCTCCTCCGCCGTAACCATCACCCTGCATATGAGGGAGAACGGCGGGAAATGCGTCGTCTGCCTTAAAGCTATCTCGTTTTTGAAAAAGCCCTCGTAGTCGTAATTTACGGCATACCTTAAAATGTAATTTTCGGGCGAGTAAGTCTGGAGCACCACTTTGCCCGCTTCGCCTGCCCTGCCGCTTCTGCCCGAAACCTGGGTGATGAGCTGAAAAGTGCGTTCGCCCGCGCGGTAGTCGGAAAAATGCAGGCTCATGTCGGCGTCGAGTATGCCCACAAGCGTGACGGAGGGAAAATCGTGCCCCTTTGCAATCATCTGCGTGCCGACGAGGATATCCGCCTCTTTATCGGCAAATTTTTTGAGTATCTTATAGTGCCCCTCTTTGCCCGACGTCGTATCGACGTCCATGCGCAGTATGCGCGCCGAGGGGTAAGCCGCTTTAAGTTCGGACACCACCCTCTGCGTGCCCGTGCCGCCGTAGCGCAGGTGAAGTCCGCCGCACTCGGGGCAGGCGCGCGGCAGACGGTATTTGGCGCCGCAGTAGTGGCACTTTAAACAGTTCTCTTCGGAATGGTAGGCAAGCGGCACGTCGCAGTGCTCGCACTTTAAAGCGTAGCCGCAGTCCTGGCATATCACGGTATGCGAATAGCCGCGCCTGTTTAAAAAAATTATCGCCTGGTTGCCGCTTTGAAGGACGTCGGACAGCTCTTCGCGCAGTGCCTGGGAAAACGCCGAATTGTTGCCCCTTTTAACCTCCCTGCGCATGTCCGCGATGGTTATCTGCGGCAATGGTCTGCCGTTTATGCGCTCGGTTAAGGTTATGAGGTTATATTCGCCCGAAACTGCCTTTGCATACGTCTCCACCGACGGGGTGGCGCTGCCCAAGATAAGTTTGCAGCCGTTGTAGCGCGCGCGCATCTTGGCCACCTCTATGGTGGAATAACGCGGAGCGGATTCTGAAAAATAGGAGCCGTCGTGCTCCTCGTCGATTATTATCGCGCCTATATTTTCGAGCGGGGAGAATATCGCGCTGCGCGCGCCTATGGCAATCTTTGCCTCGCCCGTCCTCAGCCTCCACCACTCGTCGAAGCGTTCGCCCGCCGAAAGCCCGCTGTGCAGTATGGCCGCCTTGTCGCCGAAACGGCGTTTGAGCTGGGAGAACATCTGCGGGGTGAGGGAAATTTCGGGAACCAGAAAAATTGCCGTTTTGCCCGCGGCGAGCGCGCGGCTTATAACGTTTAAATAAATTTCCGTTTTGCCGCTGCCCGTAACGCCGTGAATGAGGTGGACGGTCTGCGGGTGCTCTTCTATGCTTTTCAGCGCGCCCTCCTGCGCGGGCGTTAAAGTTTTGCCCGCTTCCACGCCGCCGTCATAGCCCGAAGGAGTGCGGTTTACCCGCACCTTTAAAAGCTCGGCGCCGCCCTTTTCAATCACCGAATTTACGGCGCCCCTGCCGTACCTTTCGCAGGAAAGGGTATAATCGGCCTCGCCCGACTCCTTTAAGGCAGACAAAAATTCGGACTGTTTTTTGGCGCTCTTTGAAAGCTTTATATCGTCCGATAAAAAGCGCACTGTCTTTTTATAAGCCTCGTGCACGCGCCCGGCGCGCATCTCCGCCGGAATGAACAGCCTCAGGCACACCGCGTTGGGAACGCGGTAGCGCGAGGAGAGCCCGTTCATGAGGGAAAAACACTCCTCCGCGAGGGCGGGAGGCTCGTCGTAGACGAAGGCGACGGGCTTTATTTTTTCGGGCGGGAAGTCGCTCTTTTCGCCGGTGCCGACGACGAAGCCGTCAATCACCCTGCCGCCGAAGGGCACCTTTACCCTGCTGCCCGCCTTAAGGTCGGTTCCGCACGAATATTCAAATATTTTATCGGTCTGCGAGTGGGCTATATCCACTATCACCTGTGCAAACATAGAACTCCGCGAACCACGCTTTGCCGCGCGCGGCCGTGCGCGCAGGCGGCATATGCGGGACAAAAAGGTAATTTTTTTAAAGTGAATTCCGTTAAAACAGTTTTAAAACAGCCCCCGCCGCGGCGAAGGGCTGTTTTAAAAACATTCAGTCTTTGGCGCTGGTAACCTTGCCCGAATCGATTTCGTAGCAGGCAGCGGTTATCTCCTTCATTTTATTGGGGAGTTCCCTGCCGCCCATCTGTTCGATAATCTGACGCGCGCGTTTTGCGACGACGACGCACAGTTCGTAGCGCGAAGCATCGTGCCCGTCGGCGGAAAGTTTTCCGATGAGTTCGTCTACAGCCGGTTTATTAATCATGTAAAACCTCCTTCTCCTTGCGGATTATATCGAGTATGCGCTCTGCCGCGCGATTGACTTCGTCGTTCACCACGCAGTAGTCGTATTTATCCTTTTTCGAAAGCTCGTAGTCGGCGCGCGCTATGCGGAGGGCTATCTTTTCGTCGCTCTCCGTCCCGCGCGATTTGAGCCTTTTTGCAAGCTCTTCCATGCTTGGCGGAAGAATCATTATGAGCACCGCCGAGGGGTGCGCCGCCTTTACGCTGAGCGCGCCGTCGACGTCTATCTCCAGAATCACGTCGCCCGTTTTAAGCTTTTCTTCGACGAAAGCCTTCGGCGTGCCGTAGTAGTTGTCGAAATGGGCGGAATATTCCAAAAGTTCGCCGCCCTCTATCATCTGTTCAAACCTCTCGCGCGAAACGAAGAAATATTCGCGCCCGTCCTGCTCCCCTTCGCGCGGGGCGCGCGTAGTGCACGAAACGCTCTCGCAGAGGCCGGGGCACAACCCGAACATGCGCTTTATCACCGTGCCCTTGCCCACGCCCGAGGGGCCGGAAATGACGGCGAGCACGTTTTTATTTATTTTATTCAACGTTCTGTACCTGCTCGCGTATTTTTTCTATTTCGTTTTTGAGCTCCAAGCCGAGCTTAGTTATGGGTATATCGTTGCTCTTGGAGCAGATGGTGTTGGTCTCCCTGTTGAATTCCTGGACGAGGAAGTCGAGCTTTCTGCCCACGATGGGCGCGCCGCAGATATCCCTGAACTGCTCTATGTGCGATTTTAAACGGGTGAGCTCCTCGTCGATGTTCGACTTATCGGTGAAGAGGGCGACTTCCGTTAAGAGCTTGCCCTCGTCGGGAGCGACGCCGTCGAGATATTTTTTTATCTTCTCTTCGAGCTTTGCCCTGTAACCTTCGGCGACGAGCGGCGCGCGCTCCGCCACCCTGTTTACGAGCGACTCTATCGTGTCCATGCGGGAGAGCATGTCTGCCTTGAGCTTATCCCCCTCCCTTGCGCGCATAACGTTGAGAGCGTCGAGCGCGGAGCACAGAGCAGAGTCGAGCGCGGCTAAAAGTTCGTCGTCGGCGGACTGCCCCTCGTCGCGCACTATCACGTCGGGCATGCGCAGAAGGGAAGTCGCGGTGAGGTCGAAGGGAACTTCGGGCAGAATTTCCGAAAGGCGCTTTGCCGCCGCCGCGTATGAGAGCGCGGCGCCCTCGTCGAGGACGAGCGTCTTTTTCTTTTCGCGCTTGTCGGAGAGGGTGACGTACACGTCGGCATGTCCGCGCGTGAGTTTTTCGCGTATTCTGCCGCGCATCACCTCTTCGTATGCCGCGAAAATGCGCGGGCTCTTTATGGCGGCGTCGAGATAGCGGTTGTTCACCGTTTTAATCTCCACCGAAAGTTCGATTCCGCCCTCTCTGTATTCTCCTCTGCCGTAACCGGTCATGCTGAGCATAGTTGCCACCCGCCTTATAACTTATTTTTAAACAATTTTGCCGCAGTTTAAAGCCCGTTTACGGCAAAAACGCGGCGCGCGGGCTTTTATGCAGATTATATTATAGCAAAAAGAGCGGAAAAATACAAGCGGTTTGCAAGGGTATAACGCTTTTACCGTTAATTTTAGGGCGTACCCGCAGGGCGCAATTTATCACTCATTACAATCCCCCCTCTTCGCTTTGCTCAGTCCCCCCTTTACACAAGGGGGGCTTGGTTCCGCAATATAGGCTCCCTTGTGTAAAGGGAGCTGGCCAAACCGTCAGGTTTGGCCTGAGGGATTGTTCAAGCAGCACGTATCTACCCTTCCGTCACGCTGCTCTGCCGAGGGGCTGCGTTTTTGTCCTGCGCACCGCATTGCTGCCCCATCACTCCTCACGCCGCCGCAGGCGGCTCATAACATTGCCGCAGGCAATTCTAATAATCCGCCCTGCCCTCGTCGGAAATGCCGCGCACGCGTGAGGATACGAGACGGTAACTGTTCTGCGGGTTTGTTTCGAACAGCGTTACGGGCTGGTTCGACGAGGCTATCCCGCCCGCAGGCTCGGCAAAGTACGCCACGCCGCCCGCACACAGCACGACGGGCACGCCGTACAGATAGGCATAGGCGCGTATCAGAAGGGGCGGCATACCGTCGCGCAGTTCCTCGCACACGGCGGCAATGACGTTGCAGCCGCAGGCGGAGAGGGCGCGCACGCCCTCGGGGAAGAACAGGTCGTTCTCTATGCACAGCCCGACCTTGTAGCCGCCGACGGAGTACAGCCCGAGATAGGCGCCGCTCTTGTAGTCCTCGCCGCCGAAAACGTGGTTCATATCTGTAATCCCGAGCAGTTTTCCCCTGTCGGCAACGGCGGCGGACTTGCGGAGCACCCCGCGCGACGAGGTTTTGCAGCCGCACACAACGCCGCAGGCGCAGCTGCGCGAGAGGCGGGCGGCCTCTTCCAATTTATCGGTCTTGCCCGCAAGCTCGCTCTCGTAATCGACCTCGCCCAGCCAGCCGAAGCCGAAGAGGGCGAGGTCGCACTCGGGCAGTTTTTGCGCGGGAACGGTTACGACGCACACTTTCATACCATACATATTACTTTTAAAAAAAATTTTTTGTGAACGCGGCGTGCGCACGGTTTTAAAAATTTGCATGCGCGGCGCGCCGGAAATTTTACAAAAATATTTTATAAAAAGTAAATTGCGCGCACGTTTGCGCATACAATATGTTGCTATGAAAAAAATTGTCGCATTGATTATAGCCGCGGGAATAAGCGCGGCAGCCCTGCCCGCCGCCGCGTGCACGCGGGAGAACGAGAGAACGAGCTACGACATAACGTGCTCGTACGACGAGCAGTCGCGCACGCTGACCGCCGAATGTGCGGTGGACTATAAAAACACGGGCGCGGAGACCGAAAACGTAAAATTCAACCTGTACGCAAACGCCTACCGGGAGGGCGCGCTGTATAAGCCCGTTTCGGATGAGCTCACGCAGAAGGCGTTTTATAACGGCACGAGCTACGGTGAAATGGAGATAACGGGCGTGACGGGCGGGGAATGGAGCCTCGGCGGCGAGGACGAAAACATACTCGAAGTCACCCTGCCCGAGTCGCTGAAAGAGGGCGAAAGCTGTGAAATCGTTATAAACTATACCCTCACGCTCGCAGAGGTCAACCACCGCACGGGCGTGACCGAAAATACCGTAAACCTTGGCAACTTTTATCCCGTTGCCTGCGCAAGAACGGACGACGGCGGATTTTTTGAGTGCGTTTATTACAGCGACGGCGACCCCTTCGTAACCGATTGCGCCGACTATATGGTGGAAATAACGCTGCCCGAGGGATACTCCGCGGCGACGAGCGGCAAAGAGCAGAGCGCAAGCGGAAACACCCATACATATGCCTTGAATAACGCGCGCGACTTCTGCCTCGTGCTCTCAGATGAGTTCAGCACCCTTTCGCAGACGGTGGACGGAACCAAAGTGACATATTATTATTACTCCGACGAAAGCGCGCAGAAAAAGCTGGACGCCGCGTGCGAGAGCCTTGCCTATTTCAACGATACGTTCGGGCAGTACACCTACCCCACCCTCTCCGTCGTACAGACGGGGTTCGCGGCGGGGGGAATGGAATATCCCGCGCTGACCATGATAAACGACGGGCTGAGCGAGGCCGACTCCGTCTACGCGATAGTGCACGAAAACGCGCACCAGTGGTGGTACGCCATGGTGGGCAGCGACCAG
>ERZ1090863.887-NODE-888-length-14455-cov-3.912569_pt1 | contig 14455 bp, 14 predicted proteins | sample MGYA00478480_ERZ1090863 | MGnify/ENA primary metagenome ERZ1090863 (study PRJEB33644, sample SAMEA5815746) | chicken gut metagenome | biome: Chicken; feature: Gastrointestinal Tract; material: Caecum | place: Ireland | collected 2019-01-01 | study: A study of the...
CCCCAGGATCAGAAGCCAGGACGGCAGCACTGTCTGGAACCATCCCGCGCAGGCTGCCGCAAGAAACGGCGCACAGATGATCAGCCCTGCCAGTGCTCTTCCTCTGCCTGTCCTCTGGATCAGCAGCAGGATCTCCAACACCGGAACACTGACCAGCACCGCCACATAGCTGTACGCCCGCTGACCGGCCGCCTGTTCTGAAAACAGTACTTCCTGATTCTGTACGATCCATTCACACAGCCGCATCAGCGTATCTCTGCTGTACCACAGAAGTATTCCGGCTGCCGCAATGCCTGCGATCATCCCCGCTGCCCCAAATCGGCGGTTCACTACACCGAGCAAGACCACCGCAGCTGCTGTGACACCATACAGCCATACCCTGTCAAGAGGCAGCCGGAATACCGACAGAAACGCATTCCACCACAGCGCCATAAGTATACTCAGGGCCGCCGACTGCAGGACAAAAAGAGACAGACTCCCTCTGTCTCTCTTTCTCACATCCGTTTCCGCCCGGTACACTTTTATTCCTGCCCGTCTTCTTCCCATCATCATCTCTCCCCGTTGTCCCGCTGATCTGCTACAGTTCACGCCTAACCGCCGCCAGCATGCGCACTCGTCGCGCTGATGCGCTCCAGTCCCGCACTGCGTGCTAAGACTGCTTATGAGTACGGTGTGAACTGTAACATTTTCACAGTTTCAGGTAATCAACTGCCTCCCCGTCTTTCTCTATTTTTCCATTTCCGTCGATCGTCACAACAGACGCAAACTCCTGCCCGCGGAACGTATCGTCATAGCAAACCTGTTTTTTCTGAACATCTGCATACGGCTGTATTTCCATAAGGTTCCAGATCATGTCACAGGCGCTCTCCTCGTCCGTTATCCTCCATCTGACGATGCGCTCGTTTTTCTCTTCGTACCACGCCGCCATATGGATACATTTCTCCGAGACAAGCGTGATCGATAGAGAAGCCGCCGTCTCCAGCATCTTTGAAAATCCTTCGGCCGACTGCATCCCCCGCCTGTAATCAATATAAATGAGCACCACGCATCCCAGCGGGAAACTGCGCTCCTTGATCATGAGCTTTTCTTCCCGCGCGCTCAGTTTCCAGTGGATATCTTTCAGGGAATCTTTCTCCTGGTATTCTCTGACCTGATAGATCTCCGACGGGTCGTCTCCCCGCCTCTCCTGTGAAAACTCCTGCGCGTCCGCCTGAAATTCTCTCGTCCTGCGGGTGATCTCAAGCGGCATAAGCTCAAACACCGGCATGACCTTGACCTGTGCTTTTCTCCGCCATCTGACTTTCCGGTAAAATATGCCGAGGAAATCATATACTTTCACATAGTCAACACTGATCTCCACCGTCCCGCAGTATATTGTGTCAAATGTAAGCCAGACCGTCTCCTCTCCTTTTGGTAGGAGCACGCCCCGGAATTTCTTTTTCACCCGCTTCTTTGCGCCGCTGTTTCCTGCCGACGCCTGGAATTCATACCGTATGCTCATACGGGGCGACCGGTTTCTCACGGATATCCCGGCTTTGATCTTCTTTCCTTTATCTCCCAGCGGAGGCACCCGCTCCAGATCCGGCACTGCATTCCTGCCGGCCACCGCAAGATAAACGCCGGATACTGCCGGATAAATGACCAGAAACACGAGTATGCCGGAGAGCGCCGGCGCGTCATACATAAAAAACAGATATACGGTGACAAGGAGCACCGCCAGATACCCTGCCGTTCTTCTGACCATCTCTCTACCGCCTTGCTTTCAGCGCCGGTTTCTCCGTGTTCTCCAGTATCTGCCGGATCGTCTCCGACACCTTCACATGAGCCACCTTCGCTTTCATATTCAGGATGATCCTGTGCGCCGCCACGCAGGGGAAAACCTCTTCCACATCGGACGGGATCACATAGGCGCGGTCCTTTAAGTATGCGCAGGCTTTTGCCATGGCTGTCAGCGCCACTGTCCCGCGGGGGCTTAATCCCAGCTCCGTCCACTCGTTCTCCCTTGTAGCCTTTGCGAGTTCCGCAATATACCGGCAGATCCTCTCATGCATATAGATGTTCCTTGCCTCGCGGATCATATCCGAAAGCCCCGGCGCATCCAGGACCGGTGTGATCCCAGCCGTCCGGTCCGTCTCCTGACTCCTGCGCATGATCTCCATCTCTTCCTCCACCGTGGGATATCCCATACTGACGCAGATCATGAAGCGGTCCAGCTGCGACTCCGGCAGAAGCTGCGTTCCTGCCGAGCCTGTCGGATTCTCCGTAGCGATCACGATAAACGGCTCCCCCGTCCTGCGCGTCACACCGTCCACCGTCACCTGCCGTTCCTCCATTACTTCCAGAAGCGCCGACTGGGTCTTCGGGGACGTCCTGTTGATCTCGTCAGCCAGCAGCAGATTGCACATAACTGCTCCCGGCTGGTATACGAACTGCCCGGTTTCCTTCTGATACACCGTAAATCCGGTCAGATCCGACGGCAGCACATCCGGCGTAAACTGTACTCTCCGCGTCTTAAGCCCCATCGCTTTGGAAAATGCAAGAGCCATCGTCGTCTTGCCCGTTCCCGGTATGTCTTCTATCAAGATATGGCCGCCGGCAAGGATCGCCGTCATGATCTTCGTCAGGACGTCTCTCTTGCCCACAACCGCTTTCTCCACTTCATCGATCACGCGCTGCGCACTGTATCTTCTCTCCGTCATACTCACCCTCCCGGTGTACTGTTTCATTTATTTTCAGCATTTCCCGCCCCGGTTTCAGACTCCTCGATCAGCACTTCCTTCCCCCGGAATACAAAACCATATGCCCGGATCCGTTCTTCCGGCACGCCATTCTCGATCAGCTCCCTGGCGTAATCCTTCTCTCTGATCTGATCCAGCGCGTTTTGGACGGTCTCATAATCCTGATGCCCGATCGCCACTGTCCTTGCCATTTTCCGCACCTCTCTGAAAAAATCGCCTTTTTATTTGCTCGGCGGCATGAATTTGAGTATCTGAGCCGCAACGCCTGACAGCGGCATTGTCTGGAGCCACACGCGTCCAGGTCCTGTGATAATGGTATTGAAGATGCCCTCTCCGCCGAATACCATGTTCTTGAGTCCGGGCACACTCTTAATATCCATCTGGCAGGTCGCATCCATCGCCGCCAGATATCCGGTGTCGATCACAATCTGCTGCCCCGGCTGCAGATTGTACTCCACCACATGGCCGTCAAACTCAAGGAATGCCATACCCTGTCCGGACAGTCTCTGCATAATGAAGCCCTCGCCGCCGAAGAATCCTGCTCCCAGTTTCTTCTGGAAGAATACCGACAGCTCTACGCCCTCTTCCGCCGCGAGGAAACCGGATTTCTGGACGATCACCTCATTGCCCGGTCCGATCTGCCACGGACGGATCTGTCCGGGGAAGCTGGATGCGAACGCGATCATCCCGTTGCCGCCCTGCGCCGTGTAGCGGTTCTGGAAAAGCGCCTCCCCGGCAAACATCCTGCCGAGCGCTTTTCCGATCCCGCCGTTTGACGTTGTCTCCATCTTCATGTTCGGAGACATCCAGCTCATAGATCCGCGCTCCGTAATCATTGATTCCCCGTTCTCCAGATAGCATACTACTACCGGAAGCTCATTTCCCTGAATTTCATATTTCATACGATTCTCCTTTCCCCCTGGCCGGTCACTCCGGCGCAGGGCGGGCATGTTATTCATCATCAGCCCGTTCTGTGTAACTGCTCCTATCATACCATAAAAATCCGGCAGAGTAACTCCCCTGCCGGATTTTTATCTCTCTATTTTTCCGTCTGCTGCCTGTGCTCTTTCTGCTCCTGTCGTCTGTGTTCTTCCTGCCGCTGCCTGTGCTCTTCCTGTTCCTGCCGTCTCTGCTCTTCCTCCGCCTGCTGTCTCTGCTCTTCTTCCGGCGGGATCTCAAGCTTCGGCAGTGTGATATCCGCCTTGAAGAGATCCGCCTCGGTAGAGATCTTCAGTGTGCCGTGCTGCAGTTCGATAAAGCTCTTGGCGATGGCAAGCCCCAGACCTGACCCTTCTGTATTCCTTGAAACATCTCCGCGGACAAAGCGGTCCGTGATCTCCTCGGTGTCAAAGTTAAGCTCCGCCGCCGAGATATTTTTCATGGAAATGTGTACGTCATTCTTCCGCTCGCTCATCTCGATGTACACCCGCGTATGCGGCATCGCGTATTTCGTGATATTTACGATCAGGTTTTCGAAGATCCGGTACGTCTTCTGGCTGTCCAGCCACATAACGAGCTTGTGCTCCGGCAGTTTCCAGCGGAAGTCAAGATTAGCCTCTTTGATCTTGCTGTCATTTTCCAGTCCTACCTGTTTGATAAGATCTACGATATCTACTTTCATATAATGCATGACAACGCTCTTGCTCGCCGCCTTGCTGATCTCAAAGAGGTCTTCGATCAGCACTTTAAGCCGCAGCGACTTTTTCTCCAGCACTTCGATATATTCTTTCCGTTTCTCCTCGTCTTTCTCATTTTTCAGAAGATCCGTATAAGTGATGATCGCGGTAAGCGGCGTGCGCAGGTCATGGGATACATTCGTCACAAGCTCTGTCTTCATCCGCTCATTCTTCACTTCCTCGTCCACGGCTTTCTTGAACCCTTTCTGGATCTTCTTCAGTTCATCCTGGATCGGATTGAACAGCCCGATATCCCCCTCGATGGGAACGTCCAGATGCCCGTTGGCGAGCTGGTTCGTCGATCTGAGGAGCAGCTTATATTTCTCCTGAAGGTCTTTCACATATTTTCTCAGGAAGAGGAACAGAAGCACGGAGTAAATGATAAGCGCAAGTGTTCCATAATACCAGAGGAAGCACACGACCGCCAGTATGATATAGTTGATGATCACGATCTTAAGGATCGTCCGGTTCGTCTTCTCGCGGAAATCCAGATGCTGGAGTGCATCGTACTGTTTTGCGAAGAATCCTTTCACCCGCTTGATGACGCCCCCTGCCTTTCTCACCATCTCCTCGTCGTCCTCGGTGCCTCTGCCCCGGTAATGCCGGATCAGCTTCATGGTCAGCGTGCGGTCGCGCCAGTATGCGCCTTTCATGCGGAATATGGCTCTTAAGGAAGTCGCCGCCCAGAAGAAGACTCCGATCAGCACGAACCACATGACAAAGTTGAATGCCATGGCGATCAGCCAGATCCCGTTGCCCATCTGCATGCCCGGCAGGAGCGTATCCCTGACCGTGTGATCCACGATATACGGCGCCGGCCCGTCCAGACTGGCAGTCATCGCGAGAAGCCATACCAGAAGCACCACTTCAAAGGGCACATCAAACAGTTTCATATCACTGATATCCAGCTTCTTCCTAAATGGGAGCAGAAGCGCCGCCAGGATCACAATGACCCACAGTGTTTCCAGTGTATCCCGATAATTGGCAGTGTACTCTACTTCCGGGGGATAATTCTCTTCAATCCACGCATTTTTCTCCATAAACGCATCCTTATTTTCCTCGCTCATGCCATAGATGATCGTCACGTCCTGGGGGGAAGTAATGCTGGATATATACTGCTCATCTTCTGTCTGCTGCGCATACGCGAGGAATCTTGTCTCCAGCGTATACTCGTCTTCCGGCTCAAGCTCAGTCCCGTCCACCTGGATCCCCGCCAGTTCACCGCCCGCAGAGAATGTATATTTCGCCCGGAATGCATACCCTGCTTCCGACTCGTCCGCTTCTGCCAGCCGCCTGTCCGCTGTGCTTTCTGTATCTGTTGTGTTTCCTGTATCCGCTGTATCTCCCGTTTCTTCCGTATCTCCCGTTTTTCCTGCTTCCTGTGTATTTCCTTCTTCGGTCTCTGCATTATCTCCGGTCTCCAGCGGCGCAGCTTTCTTACTTTCAGAGTCATCGTTCTCCACGGAAAGCGGATTTCCCTCCGCATCGAACAGGCCGATATCCAGATATTTCCCGGTCAGTTCAAAGTTTCTCTGGCCGAATTCTTTCAACACTTCTGCGGGATCCGTATCACGGGAGTACTGATTATATACAAGATAATTTCCCTCCGAGAGATCCTGTCCGAAGCTGCTTTCCCCAAGCGTATCGACAAAGGAAGCCTCGTATGTCGTCGGCACAGATTTGATCGCCCGGCCGATCCCGTCATACTGCGACATCATGATCATGGAACAGATGCCAAGTAATATGACGGCTGCAATAATCCCTCTCTTACGGCTGTTTTTCAATTTTGTATCCAACACCCCACACCACCTTTAAATATTTCGGATTCTTCGGATCGATCTCGATCTTCTCTCTTATGTTTCTCACGTGTACCATGATCGTATAGGTATTGATGGCTTTTTCCTGCCATACGCGCTCATAGATCTCCTCGGATGAGAATACTCTGCCCGGATTCTTCGCCAGCAGGAGCAGAATCTTATATTCAATGGGCGTAAGCTTCACCGGCCTGCCGTCCATCGTCACTTCCACTGCATCCTCGTTGATCTCCAGACCTCCGATCACATGCACGTTTTCCTGCGGAGTCAGCTTCTCCAGGAACTTCCGGTAACGTCGAAGCTGCGAATTCACCCGCGCCATCAGTTCCATGGGCGTAAACGGCTTTGTCACGTAGTCGTCCGCGCCGATATTCAAGCCGGTGATTTTATCCACTTCCTCGGACTTTGCCGACAGCATGATCACCGGGAAATCATGCTTCTCCCTTAACTTCATCGTCATGCGGATGCCGTCCATCCGCGGCATCATGATGTCCACGATAGCCAGGTGGATGTCTTCCTTCTCTATGATCTCCAGCCCTTCGATGCCGTCCGCCGCCTGAAATACTTTATACCCCTGACTCTGCAGGTAGATCTGGACACCCTCCCGAATCTCCTTGTCATCCTCTACGATCAGTATGTTGTTTGTCTCCATGATGTCTCCTCTTCTCTCTTATCTTTTTGGCAACAGTTCAACGCCGGATACCGGTTCCGGCACAGGCTCCGGCGCTGACACGGGCAGCTTTGGTATCTGGTTTTTCTTTACCACGCCGTAGTTTTTGACCGCCACCGTGACAGTCGTATACGGCAGCGGGATCACGTATTTATCCCAGCGGCTCCGAATCCGCAGGCAGGAAGAATAGGAAAGGCTGATGCCTACGAAATCTTCTTCCGCGTGTTCCGACAGATAGAATGCCAGCTTCTTCGGCTCGTGTCTCGGCCCGAGCGGGCCGTCCAGCGCCACGGCGATGGAATGTGTCTTCTCGGAAGAATCCTGCACGATCTTTTTCAGCGCCGCAAATGCTTTGAATCCGTCCGGCACGCGCAGCGCATTTCCGCCGCATCTTCTCACCATATTTTCTATATAATTGCCCCGGGTGTCCGCGGTCACGATCACATCTACCGGCGCAGTCTTGTGAGCCAGTTTCTCAAGGACCAGGTTCATAAAGAAGCTGTCCTCATGCCAGAATCCGAATATCTGGCTGTCCCCGTACCGGTTCTCTTCCTCCCACCGGATCGTGACAGTCCGCTCGATCCACCCCAGATAATTAGTGAAGAGCCACTGCAGAGCGTTCTCTCCGATCTTCTTCAGCCTCATAAAGTCCTTCTCCTTTCCTGAACCCACATTGATTGTAGAGCATCTCCTCATAGATGGCAAGTCTCGAGGACCGGTAATTTTCCGCCGAGATACGTGCGGCTTTCTTCATTCTGCTGTTCGTCTCATCCTCAAGCGCTTCGATCACTTTCGCCGCCCACGCTTCTTCACGCTCTTCCGTAAGGAATCCGTTCACGCCGTCCTCGATAATGTCGTCGGATCCTGTCGCATGTACTGCCATGACCGGTATTCCTGCCGCCATTGCCTCCGCCAGAACGATGCCCTGTGTCTCCGACTTCGACGCGAACAGGAAGAGATCCGCCGCTGCCAGATAGTCTTTCACCTGATCGTTCGGCACATTTCCGACGAACGTCACCACATCCTGTATTCCCAGGATAGCCGCCCTGACCTTAAGCTCTGATCTCTGGCTTCCGTCTCCTATGATCAGTACATGGAAATCATCTCCGGTCTCCCGCTTTAATTCCGCGATCCCGCGCAGCAGGAAGCCGTAGTTTTTCTCTTTTTCCAGCCTCGATACCGTGACAAGCAGATGCCGTTTTCCCCTGGCATACTGCTGCCGTATCTCCTGTGACCGTCTGGCATTCTTCCGGAAAAATGATCCGTCCAGACCGGTGGGAAATACTGCGGTCGGAGTATGTACTCCGTATTCCCTGATCGTCTGCCTCATCCCCGCGGACGGCGCGAGCACAAGGTCACACTTATTACAGAACCATCCCATATAAGACGGAATGACCTTCTTCTGTATCCACTCCACGGCTTTCTTCTTCAAAACCGTGTTCTTTTCATTGACCCGGAAGCAGGGGATATAATGCAGGTAATCCTCATATCTCGTATGGTATGTGTAAATGACCGGTATATCGTATTTCTTCCCCAGCCACAGCGCCCACGGCCCCACGAACATCGGGTGGTGTACATGGATGCGGTCAAAGTGTTCTCTCTCAAATGCTTCCAGTATCTCCACCGGATAGATTCCCGGATACACCATGCCGTTGTCCATCTTTTTCTTCTGGGAATGATACCGGATGACCCGCTCGGGCGCCTTCTTGTCTTCTTCCTCTTCTTTGTCGTCACTTTCATACATCGGCGCGAATACCGTCACCTGATGTCCCAGCCTGATCAGCTCCTGCGTCTGCCGCTCTACCGAGATCGGCACGCCTCCCACAAAAGGTCTGTAATTATTTGTAAGCATCGCTATCTTCATGTCCTGCTCCCCCTCTCTTATGTAAAGAAATTGATCGCCGCGTCTCCGAAGAAATATCCCGCCCCGACAAACGCCAGATTCCACAGGAATATCCCGCACACGGAACTCACGGTATATTTGACAAAATCCATCTTCACCATGCCCGCCGGGATCGAGATGAGAGTGCGCACCATGGGGAGCAGCTTGCTGACAAATACGCCGATGCAGCCTTTCTCCCTCAGATAATCCATCTTCTCCTCAATGACCGGCTGATGTTTCGGGAATTTCTTAAAATAAAATTCGAGCACCTTGTTCCCGCCGTATCTTCCCAGCAGGTAGAGCAGCCAGCTACCTGTAAGTCCTGCCGCAACCGTGAGCACCATGACGAGCGGGAAACTGATCTCCCCCTGCGCCGCCCAGATCCCTGCCAGCGGCATGATCACGCCGGCGGGGAAACCCGGAAGGTTCATATATTCCAGGAGTACGATCAGATATATAAAAAATGCACCATATTGGATGAAATAACGGGTAAGTTCAGAAATATCCATAAAAGTTCAGCCCCCTTTCATGTTTACAGGATAAGCTGTAAATCTAAAGGGAGCTGATATAAGATTCCAAAGAATTTCTTAAGATTTGATTTGAAAGTCTGGCAAAGGTAGTTCGCTGCCGCCCCACTCTACGACTGTGAAGCCGCTGCGCTCCGGTGCGGAAAGATCCTGCTCCGGGATTTCCTGATAGTGATCAAGCGGCTTATACGCCATAAAGACGCGGATCACGGTGTCCGGTTCCGGCTGTATGGAAAGTCGTGCGTGGTCTGTGTACGCTTCGCTCTGGAAAGAGATAAGATTGTACTCGTTTGACTCCATCCTCGGAAGCCAGTATACGATAAATTCATTTGCCTCCCTGCGGGTAAGACCGAGCCTGTCAAGGGCGTCCTCGAGGAACTTGGCGGTATCCTCTCCCGCCACACAGAAGCCTTCTGAAAAATCATACTCCTGTTCAGAGTTGCCCTCCCAGTAGAGATAATTGTACTTCTGCCCGTTCTCGTCTGTGATCGTTCCGTCCGGCGCAGCAGTCACATTCCACCCATTACCGTACTCAGGGTAAGTGCAGGCCAGTTCCCCGTCATAATCAAGCCGGACAGATATTTCCTGCTCCTGTTCCGGGTACAGATAGATCACCGGCTTTGCGTCTTTCGTATTAGCGGCACTGTTCCTGAAAAGCCAGCCCAGAAAGCCGAGCACCAGAATGACGGCTGCCGCACCCAGGACAATGTATAAGATCCGTTTCATAAAAATATCGCCTTTCTATAAAGTCCTATTCTGTAATATGATACTCTCTGTACAGCTTCTCCCGCATCTCCTTATTCAGCGTCACTTCCTCCAGAAGATCCGCCTTTCCGTCTCTTACGAGCAGCCGGACCAGTGTCCCCAGATTCTTTTCCCCTTCCATACGCCCTTCTGTACGGCCCTTTTCTTCTACCATCTCACTCAAATTGCACATAAAGTCTATCTCCTTTCTGACGCCTGTCTCAAGCGGAATTCTATATTCTTTTTCCAACTGCTCCAATATCTCCTCTTTTGTCATGCTCTGTGAAAATATCGTGTTGAGAAGACGGATCATCTCATTTCTGGCGTCGTCACTGTTTTCCCTCAGACAGATCTGCACGACGCATAACTTATCATATGCTTTCTTTTCATCCGGTATCCCGCAGATCAGATCTTCTTTCCGGACGTGATAGAAAGAAACCGCATTCCCTATATATTCCGGCGCCTGAAAACACAGCCAGATCGAATACACTTTTTTACATCCGTCATAATTGTCCAATGTAAATTCCCGGTTGATCTGAGATGATATCATCCGTCCGCAGTAGACGATCCCTCTCGTCACGATATGATAGCCCGGATTCATATTTTTCTGTGCTTCCAAATCTATCAGCAGCTTAATCTTCTCCTGCTCTTTTGTGATAATGGAGAAACGGATATCGTAACTCAGCGTTCCCTCTTCACTGGTGATATCCTCCGTGTTCTCTTCCGTGATCCTGCCCGGTCCGCCCTCCAGTACGCTTACAGAACCGATCTCCGGATTTCCTTCAATGCATTGGATAATTTCTTTTATCGTATATCCGTTGACTTCTTCGACTACGTGTTTCAGTATATATGCCAGAATATGTTTATCCGACAATACCTTCTTGCACTGGGCGTCGTATTTTCTTTTGTTATCATCACTTTCGATATTTGTTGCTATTCCTGTTTTCATATATTTTCTTTTTCGGCCGCGATAACAACATCGATCGATATGTCCTCATTATACTGATATTTCTCGCTGATTTCAAGCCAGTCGTCAAATGGACATGCGGGCATGTCCGCTTGGCTTGTTGCCCACGGGAATGAATATTAAAAACGGGACCGCAATATGCAGTCCCTCCGATATATCTTTCTATGATCTCTTTCTATGATCTGAACAGATTACTTTCTGTCTTCTTACGCCTCATCGATCGCTTTCCCGATATCGTGTCTCATATACTTGTTCTCGAAGTCTACCCACTCAGTAGCTGCGTAAGCGTTCTTTCTCGCTTCTTTCAAGTCTTTTCCCTTTGCCGTCACGCCGAGCACGCGTCCGCCGTTTGTCACGATCTGTCCGTTCTCGAACTTCGTTCCGGCATGGAAGCAGTAATAGCCGTCGTGTTTCTTGAACTCGTCGAGCCCTTTGATCGGGAAGCCTTTCTCATATTTCATCGGATAGCCGTCGGATGCGAGCACCACGCAGACAGCCGCGTTGTCCTCGAACTGCAGGTCGATCTGATCAAGCGTTCCGTCGATACATGCCTCGACCACATCGATGATATCGTTTTTCATGCGGGGCAGTACGACCTGCGCTTCCGGGTCGCCGAATCGTGCATTGTACTCAAGCACTTTCGGTCCGTCCGCTGTGAGCATCAGGCCAAAGAAGATCACGCCTTTGAACGGGCGTCCCTCCGCCGCCATAGCGTCAACTGTCGGTTGGTAGATATATTTCTCGCAGAATTCTTCTACTTCCTTTGTATAGAACGGGCTCGGGGAGAATGTTCCCATTCCGCCTGTGTTCAGGCCGGTGTCGCCGTCTCCCGCGCGCTTGTGATCCTGGGCGCTTGTCATCGTCTTGATCGTCTTGCCGTCCACGAATGAGAGAACGGACACTTCACGGCCGGTCATGAACTCTTCGATGACCATCTCATTGCCAGCCGTGCCGAACTTCTTATCCAGCATGATCGTCTTGACGCCTTCTTTCGCCTCTTCCAGATCCTGACAGATGAGCACGCCTTTGCCGAGAGCGAGGCCGTCCGCTTTCAGGACGATCGGGAACTTCGCCGTCTCAAGATACTCCAGCGCTTTCTCCGGATCCGTAAAGTTCTCATAAGCGGCTGTCGGAATATGGTATTTCTTCATCAGGTCTTTGGAAAATGCTTTCGAGCCCTCCAGGATCGCCGCATTTTTCTTCGGTCCGAACGTGCGGATGCCCGCCTCTTCCATAATATCCACCAGACCGCCCACCAGCGGGTCGTCCATGCCTACGATGCACAGGTCGATCTCATTTTCCTTTGCAAATGCCGCCAGTCTGTCGAACTCCATCGCGCCGATATCCACGCACTCTGCGTATTCCGCGATCCCCGCGTTTCCCGGCGCGCAGTATATCTTATCCGCTTTCGGGCTCTTTGCCACGCTCGCCGCGATGGCATGTTCTCTTCCGCCGCTTCCCACGATCAGTATCTTCATATTCAAAACCTCCTCATCGGTCTTATCTGTATTGATATTTACATTCCTATTGTCCGTTGTCCCATGCTCCGTCCGCCGATCCTGCTGATCCCGTTATTACTGTTATTATTGCAGGATCGTTGTTTTATGATCGGCCACCTGCACTTTTCCGTTTGCGATCAGGTCGATGGCTCTTGGCAGGATCTTCCACTCCGCCTGCTCCATCACCCTGCGCTGAAGCACTTCCGGAGTGTCGCCCTGCTGTACTTCCACCGCTTTCTGCAGGATGATCGGGCCCGTATCTGTCCCCTCGTCCACGAAATGCACGGTAGCGCCGACTACTTTTACGCCCCGGGCGAGCGCCGCCTCATGAACTTTCAGGCCGTAGTAGCCCTTGCCGCAGAATGACGGGATCAGGGACGGATGGATATTGATCATCCGGTTCTCGTACTTTCTGATCATCTCCGGCGGGATCACTACAAGGAATCCTGCCAGCACGACAAGATCCGGCTTGAAGCTTCCCACTGCCTCCAGCAGCTTTTCGTTGAAGATATCCCGTGTCTCAAAGTCTTTCGGAGATACGCACATAGACGGAATGTCGTTTTCTTCCGCCCGCTTCAGTGCATATGCATTTTTATTGTTGCTGATCACTCCCACGATCTGCGTATTCGTGATCGTACCGTCTTTTACGCTGTCGATGACCGCCTGAAGGTTCGTCCCGCCTCCGGATACCATCACGACAACGCGCAGCGGCTTGTCTGCCGCTGCACCTGTCCTCTCTAGCATAATTCTACTCCTTTGTCTCCTGCCTCGATGCGTCCCACGACGTACGGCGCGTCTCCGGCTGCGCGGATCGCATCCATCGCGCGGTCAACATCCGCCTCGTCCACTGCGACGATCATGCCGAGTCCCATATTGAATGTATTGTACATCATCTGCTCCGCGATATCTCCGTCTACAGAGAGCATATTGAAGATCGGCGGAACCGGGTAGCTGTCTTTCCTGATCACTGCCTTTGTGCCTTCTTTGAGCATACGCGGGACATTCTCATAGAAACCGCCGCCGGTGATATGGCTGCACGCCTTCACTGTCACACCGGCGTCTTTGATGCTCTTCAGCGCCTTAACATAGATCCTTGTAGGGACAAGGAGTGCTTCGCCAAGTGTCGAACCGAGGCTGTCATAATATGTATCCAGAGCCTCGCGCTTCATGCTGAACACCTGTCTTACGAGAGAATACCCGTTGCTGTGGATGCCGCTTGACGCCATGCCGATGAGCACATCCCCTGCCTTTAAGTTCTCTCCCGTGATCATATCTTTCCTGTCGCAGACTCCAACGGCAAAGCCCGCGAGGTCATACTCGTCCGGCGCCATAAGTCCCGGATGTTCCGCTGTCTCGCCGCCGATCAGAGCCGCTCCTGCCTGAAGACAGCCTTCAGCCACGCCCTTTACGATATCCGCGATCTTCTCCGGCTCATTCTTTCCACAGGCAATGTAATCCAGAAAGAAAAGCGGTTCTCCTCCCGCGCACGCAATGTCATTGACGCACATCGCCACCGCGTCGATCCCGATCGTATCGTGTTTATCAAGGATCATAGCCAGCTTCACTTTCGTACCGCATCCGTCCGTGCCGGACAGAAGCACCGGCTCCTCCATCTCCTTGATCTTCGCAAGGGAAAATGCACCGGAGAATCCTCCGAGTCCTCCGAGCACTTCCGGACGCATTGTCTTCTTCACATGCTCTTTCATCAGTTCTACCGATCTGTAACCGGCCTCGATATCAACGCCTGCTTTTTTATAATCCATTCTCTGCTCTCCTGTTAATTCTTTTTGATCTCCGTTCGGCCGCGCCAGCCACAAGACCGCACTTCGCGCTTCCTGCGGCTGACGTCGGACGGCTGAACTAGTTATTTAAATACGCTTCGTATCCGATCTCGTGCAGTTTGTCCGCCTTTGCCTGAACGCCTGCCTTCATCTCCTC
>ERZ1090863.888-NODE-889-length-14447-cov-5.936562_pt1 | contig 14447 bp, 12 predicted proteins | sample MGYA00478480_ERZ1090863 | MGnify/ENA primary metagenome ERZ1090863 (study PRJEB33644, sample SAMEA5815746) | chicken gut metagenome | biome: Chicken; feature: Gastrointestinal Tract; material: Caecum | place: Ireland | collected 2019-01-01 | study: A study of the...
GCTTGAATGGCATTCAAGAGGTCAGCGGTTCGATCCCGCTTATCTCCACCAAAAAGAACCGAAGCAGTTCGCTTCGGTTCTTTTCTTTTTTCCAATTTGCAAAGCCAGGCAAGCAGAGAACCCAGAATCCGCCAGAAAAGGCCTCTTTTGTATGGCGCGGCCCCTGCATCGGTTTCCGCAAAAGAGTCACAGCAGCCAGGCTTCTGTAAGCTTGCAGGCGCTAATATCCGGTTCTATCTGGTTCCCTTAGCCAATCGTCTGCCAGTGCTTGTCCACCTTGTTGAGCACCTCACAGCCGGTGGCGGTGACGAGGACTAGGTCCTCGACCCGGACGCCGAGTTCGCCGGGGAGGTAGATGCCGGGCTCGATTGAGAAGATCATCCCCTCCCGGGCGGGGGCTGTGTTGGCGCTGCTGACATCGCCCTGTTCGTGCTCGGCGCGGCCGATGAAATGGCCGAGGCGGTGGGTGAAGTATTCGCCGTAGCCGGCCTGCGCGATGAGGTCGCGGGCGGCTTTGTCCAGCTCACAGAGCGGCACGCCGGGCCTGATGAGGGCCTCGGCGGCTTCGTTGGCGCAGCGGACAAGATCGTGGATCGCCGCGTGCTTGTCCGAAACGCTGCGGCAGAAGTAGGTGCGGGTCATGTCGGAGCAGTAGCCGTCCTTTTTGCCGCCGATGTCGAGCACAATGCAGTCGCCGGCCCGCAGTCGGGTATCGTCGGGCGCGTGGTGCGGGTCGGCCGCGTTCGCGCCGAAGGAGACGATCGGCGGGAAGGACGGGCCTTCGCAGCCGAGCGCCTGGTACTGGGCGAGCAGGTAGTCGGCGACCTCGCGCTCGGTCATGCCTTCACGGATATAGGCGGCGGCGCGGCGCATCGCTTCATCGTTGATGCGGGAGTTTTCCCGCATGAGTTCCTGTTCGGCCGCGTCCTTGCAGGCGCGCACGCCGTCGACGCAGTCGGAAGCGAGACGGCAGGGCGTGCCGGGCAGCCGCTCCATCAGCGGCAGCAGGAACCGCGCGGGCCAGGTTTTGTCAATGCCGAGCGGCGCGCCGGCCTCCACCCGGGATGCGATCATCCCGACCGCGTCGTCGGTATCCGAGAACCAGACCTTTTCGATCGGGGTTTCGGGCACCGTAAACAGCTTGTTCAAGAAAAAGATGTGCCGGCCGTCGGCACGCAGGTAGAGCGCGAAGAGCCGCTCGAACGGTTCGACGTAAACGCCGGTCAGGTAGTCGATGCTCTGCGGGTCGCTGACGATCATCTGGGTCAGCCCCTGCGCCTGCATCGCCTGCAATACCCGCGCAATCCGGTTGTTTTGCATACAAAATCCTCCCTGTCAAAAGACGCCGGCAAGGCCGCCAATACCTGTTGGCAAGTACCCTCGCCGGCGCAGTCGCATTTGTATTATGGTAGCACGCGGCGCGGCGGATTGCAAGGCGGGTCAGGCGTGCCCTTCCGCCCCCTCCCGTTTACGGTAGCAGACCAGTTCCGGGTCTGCGCCGTTGCAGCCGTAGGTGCAGACGAGCAGGAACTGCGCGTTGGCGACGACGCCGTAGCAGCGCTCACTGCCAGGGACTTCGATCTGGTTGCCCCAGTAGACGTCGTTATCCCGCAAAAAGCGGGCCGTACCGCCGCCGGGCAATGGGTAGGTCAGGTTGACATACCCGCCGTTGAGCAGGTTGAGGTCGGTCAGCCGCAGGCCGGGGACGCCCAGCGCGTGAAACGCCGCGATGATCGCCTGTTTCTCGCGCTCAAGGGCCGCCGGGCCGCCTGTTTGGGCGACGAGCGCCGCGGTGCATTCCCCGCCGAACGGGTGACCGCCACAAGCCTCGCAGCCGCCGCAAGCGGCCAGCCGCGGGCAGGATGTACAGCAATTCAGACCGCATAAAGTGTTCATCAAAATAACCTCCTGTTTCAATCCCCGCCGCGCCGGCTGTACACCCAGTAGCTGCCGAATTTGAGCGCAAGGGTGCCAAGCAGGATCGCGAAGGCGGTGTAGAACGCCGCCGCGTTAAAGAGAGCGGCCGTTGTGGTTGTGACAAGCAGAACAAAGAGCAGCAGATCGACGACGATGCCGCCGCTTTTGTCGTGCAGATACCGGTTGCGCTCGTCCAGTTCGCGCAGCTGTTGTTCGGCCAGCAGGGCGCAGTCCCGCAACAGCTTTTTGTTGTGATGGATGCGCGCGCCGACATAGACAAGCCCGCCGAAAAAGAGCAGACGATAGGTGACGGCGGCCAGCCCGGTCATTTTGCGGGAATCCCCGCCGCCAAGCTCGGCCACCACAACCATATAGACGAGCATCCCGGCCAGCAGGGCCCAGAGCAGACGGATGCGCCAGCGGATTGTATCGGTATATCGTCTGGGCTGATCGAATGCATCAAAGCGTTTCATAGCGTTTGTCCTCCTCGGCCAGATTTTCCTGCAGGCAGCACAAATCCTCCACCGTGGTGCCGAACACCCGCGCCAGGCGGTAGGCCAGCATCAGCGAAGGGCTGTACTGTTCCTTTTCAATTGAGATGATCGTGCGGGCCGAAACGTGTACCTGTTCGGCAAGCTGCTGTTGGGTCATCCTGGCTGCGGTGCGCAGCGCTTTTACCTTGGTTTTCATCGGGATATGAAGCTTCCTTTTTGTGAAGTTAACTTCATATTAGCAAAAGATGGCACCCTTGTCAAGGAAAGCAGCGCTCTTTTTTCGACGCAGAGAGTCCAAAAAGCGAAGCCCTCTCCTGTGCAGTTTGCACAAGAAGGGGCTTCGCAGCGTTTTTCCCTCAAAACCGGTCCGCGCGGGCTATGGCTACAATGGGTGGAGATGACCGGGTTACTCCACCTGCAGCAGATCCTGGCCCGGGGTGACGGTACCGGTGGCCAGCGGCTTAACCGCTGCGTAATCGTCGGTATTGCAGACGATCAGCGGTGTGGTGCACAGGTACCCTGCTGCCTTGATTGCTTCGATGTCAAAGGAGATGAGCAGGTCCCCCTTTTTCACTTTCTGCCCGGTCTGGACATGGGCGGTAAAGTGCTGCCCGCCGAGCTTCACCGTATCAATGCCGATATGCAGCAGCAGCTCCACGCCGGAGGTAGTGACCAGGCCAATGGCATGGTGGGTATCAAACAGGTTATCCACCACGGCGTCGGCCGGCGCATAGAGTTTGCCCTCTGTCGGTTCAATGGCCACGCCTTCCCCAAGCACGCAGCTGGCAAAAGCTTCGTCCTGCACCTGGTCCATCGGGACAACAGTGCCGGCCAGGTGTGCGCCCAGCCGTTCCGGCTGTTTTGCCGGGGCAGGCGCAGCCGGCTTTGCGGCCGGGGCCGGGGCAGGCGCAGCAACCGGGGCTTTGCCAAGCGCATCGGCGGCCGGGGTTTCCATAAAGTCCACAAGGTTTGACTTAATGACCGCCACCTGGGGCCCATAGATAACCTGGATACCGTTGCCTTTGTGAACCACACCGGAAGCACCGCTCTGTTTGAGCAGACCATCGCTGACTTTATCCGGGTCCGCCACCGTGATGCGCAGGCGGGTCGCGCAGCAATCCACATCCGTGATATTGGCTTTGCCGCCCAGGCCGCGCAGGATGGTGGCAGAAACCGTATCATTGCCCGCAGCCGGCGTAGCATCCGGGCCAACGCCGGTTTTTTCCTTAAAGTCGGCGCGGTTGTACAGCTTGGGCTCTTCGGTATCCGCTTCACGGCCGGGTGTTTTCAAGTCCATTTTGCGGATCATGATTGAGAAAGTGAAGTAATACAGCACAAAGTAGACAGCGCCCACCGCGACAATCCACAGCCAGTGGGTCTTGTCATTGCCCTGCATGATGCCGAACAGTGTCAGGTCAATCAGGCCGCCGGAGAAGGTCATACCGACACAGACATCCAGGATATGCATGAGCATATAGGCCAGACCGGCATACACACAGTGCACGGCATACATAACCGGCGCAATGAAGAGGAAGGTGAACTCCAGCGGCTCGGTAATACCGGTCAGCATGGAGGTCAGGGCCGCGGAAAGCAGCAGGCCGGCCACGGCCTTGCGCTTTTCGGGGCGGGCGGTGCGGTACATGGCCAGCGCCGCGCCCGGCAGGCCGAAAATCATGAATACAAATTTGCCGGTCATGAAACGGGTTGCTTCCACAGAGAACTCAGTGGTAGACTTGGAAGCCAGTTCGGCGAAGAAGATATTCTGCGCCCCCTGCACGGTCATGCCATCAATCACGGCGCTGCCACCCACGGCGGTCTGCCAGAACGGCATATAGAACACATGGTGCAGGCCAAAGGGGATCAGCGCCCGTTCGATCAGGCCATAGATAAAGGTGCCCGCATACCCGGAGCTGATCACCAGGTTGCCCAGCATACCGATACCGGTCTGCACAACCGGCCAGACATAGAACATCGCAATGCCCACCAGCAGGTATACCGCCGTGCTGATGATCGGCACAAAGCGGGTACCGCCGAAGAAGGACAGCACCTGCGGCAGCTGGATTTTGTAAAAGCGGTTGTGCAGCCCTGCCACGCCCAGCCCGACGATGATGCCGCCAAACACCCCCATCTGCAGCGTGGTAATCCCCAGCATGGATGTTGTGGTGTTGGGCGCCATTGCTTCGACGCCGCCGGCCGCATTGATCATGGCGCTGATGGCGGTATTCATGACCAAATAGGCGATGGCGCCGGACAGGGCCGCGACCTCCTTTTCTTTTTTGGCCATACCGATGGCAACGCCCATGGCAAACAACAGGGCCAGGTTGTTGAACACGGCGCTGCCACACTGGTTCATGATATCCAAAACCGTGTAGATCACCGTGCCCTGGTGGATCAGGCCTGTCAGGCCATAGGTTTCGAGCATGGTCTCATTGGTGAAGGAACTGCCGATCCCGAGCAGCAGCCCCGCCACCGGCAGCAGGGCTATGGGCAGCATAAAGGAGCGGCCCACCCGCTGTAACACGCCGAATACTTTGTCTTTCATCTTGTTTACCTCCTCGTTATGGTTGGAAAGCGGACATTGCACAGGCTTTGGGAAAAACGCAGGAATGCAATGTATAAAAAAAGACCTATACTCCCCCGCCTTCGGGCGAACACGGCGCAGACCGCAGCTTCGTCGGCATGGAAATACAGGTCTAGCCCACACAACAAAAGGTGCAGTCACTATCCTTACGGATTCAGTTTCTGCGGGCAAGCCGGGGCAAAAAGCCGAGCCGCCCGTTCTGCAATTCAGCGGTGTTCCGACGCTTTCAAATCGCCGGACACACGCTTGAGGTGGATGGTCAGGTAGATCAGTTCTTCTTGAGAAAGTTGTTTGTGCCAGGTGTTTTTGACATATTCCGCAACGCACTGGGCGCATTTATAGTGCCGGGCGCAGCTTTTTGCGATCATCTGGCGGAAAGCCGCGTCCCCCTCTTCTTCGGTATCAGGCATCATTTTATCCTGAAAGAGCCGCTGCGCAAAGTAGCGCAGGTGCACCACAAAGCGGTTGAATGCCAACGAGTCACGGTCAAATCGGCCCTGCTCACGGTAGAAATACTCCACCACTTCCACCACGCCGTCAATCAGGCGGGTGATGTCATACATTTCGCTCATGCTGGTGTTCAGTTCCGCATTGACGATATGCAGCGCAATGAAGGAGGCTTCATCAGGGTTCAGCGCTACGCCGCAAGTCTGGCGGATCTGTTCAAGGCATTGCTGACCCAGCTGGTACTCAGTGGGATAATAGCACAAAATACTGCCCGCCAGCGGATTCTTGAATTCAATCCCCTGCTCTTTGCGCCGGATTGCAAAGCTGATATGGTCCGCCAATGTGATTAGCAGCGACTCATTCAGCGGCTGGCGGACTGCTGCCTGAATCCGGGCAAGCAAGTCCTCTGTCAGCTGGAGGTGGTCCAGCGGGATCTGTTCCACCAGTTCCCGCAAACGGCGCTGGCCGGCCTTGTCTTCCATGCGGTACGTTTTTTCCACCAGCGCTGCATCCACAAACTGGCCCACCTTGCGGCCGAACCCCAAGCCGCGCCCGGTCACAATACTTTCACAGCCCTTTTCATCAATGACGCACAGGATGTTATTGTTGATGACTTTTTTGATCCGCATCCCGCCGCCCCATTTCTCTCTCCTTTGATAAAAAAAAGAAACCAGCCCCATCAAACACCCTTCCCACAAGGCATTTTCGGAGTTGGTCTAGCCCGCTTCACCGGTAACAATCCAACTTAAGCCTGCCACCATGCAGGCCTTTTATCTAGCAAAGTCAGCATACCATATCCTCTGCGGGAAGTCAATCTTTTTTCTGTCATCGCCAAAAATATAGCAGGATGCCGATTTCCCGTCATAATATTTGGATAGTTTGCCCGGTAGGCGCCGGGTCGTTCCGGCATACTTCGCCGTCCGGCCGGGCGGCATTATCCCGCCTGGCCGAGCCTGCCTGGGAAGCAGCCTCTTCCCTTCAGGCCGCCATCAAGCGCTTCCGGGGTTCGGCCTGCCGCCATCGAACGTCCTTATCCAAACAGTTTGGCCGCTTTTTCCATGCGGCTGGCCACGGCAACGCCAAAGGGGCAGCGGGTTTCACAGCCTTTGCATCCGATACAGTCTTTCGCATTGGCGGAAAGCTGGTTATAGTGCGCCCGCAATGTGCCCGGAATCTCATCCTGCATAACAGCCAGATCATACAGCTTATTGACCATCGCAATGTCAATCCCCACCGGGCAAGGGGCACAGTGACCGCAGTATGTACATTGGCCATAATAGGCATGACGCGGCGCTTTTGCAAGGACACTGGCATAGTCCTTTTCTTCATCTGTCGCCGTTTCATAGGCTACCGCCGCATCAACATGGTCGATGCTGTCATATCCCACCATAATACTGGCTACCGCAGGGCGTGTCAGCGCATAATGGATGCACTGAACCGGCGTCAGGGCCACATGGAAGGGCGATGTCTGCGCGGAGAACAAGCGACCGCCGGCATAGCCTTTCATAACCGTGATTCCCACCTGGTTCTGCTCACAGATTTTGTACAGTTCCTCCCGTTCCGGGTTTATCCCCTGAAGAGATTCATCATACTGGTCTTGAAAGTAATCCTCCATATTTTCGCTGGCGGGAAGCAGATCAAACGCAGGATTGATGCTAAACAGGATCATCTCGATCATACCGCTTTGCGCGGCCAGCTTCGCCACCTGAGGATTGTGTGTGCTCATGCCGATATGACGGATCACGCCATCCTTTTTCAATTGGCGGACATATTCCAGAAATTCACCCTCCATAATCCGATGAAATTCCTGAATTTCATCGACGAAGTGGATCATCCCCAAATCGATATACTCTGTGCGCAACCGGGCCAGCAGATCCTGAAAAGCTTCTCGGACCTTATCCATCTGGCGGGTCCGCACATACTGTCCATTCTGCCAGGTAGAGCCAATATGTCCCTGAATCACCCAGCGTTCTCGTTTTCCGGAAATAGCTGCGCCGATATTCGAGCGCACATTTGGTTCTGACATCCAGCAATCCAAAATGTTTATGCCAGTTGCTTCGCAATGGTCAATAATAGCCTTTACTTCCTGCGCGGTATGGCGTTCCAGCCATTCGGCGCCCAGGCCGATTTCGCTCACTGACAATCCCGTTTTTCCAAGCATTCTGTATTTCATACGGGGGTTCCTCCTTTATGTATGGGCAACGCGCTGTCATCTGATGCAGGTTTGCACCGTTTCAAGCGTTACACAAATCCTGTGCGTCAAGCGTTTTTGTCTCTGTTGTTTTGCCGGCCGAATGTTGCTATGCTCTTATTATAGCAAATGATACGCTCCCTTCCAAGTGGGCAGTGAAAAAACTGCACGCTGGGAAGAGAGCGTTCTGTAGGGCAGGAATCTCTCTATTTCATTGTTCGTTTGGCGAGATGCAGATAAAATCCATGCGGAGTGACAATCCCGTTTTCGAACAGTGCTTTATAAAGTCATCCCCAATTCAATTTCGTCGTCATCGCTCCTTCCGGTTTCAGTGAAGCCAAGTTTGCGATACAATCTATACGCCACTTCATTTTGTGGATTACAGGTAATCAGAATCGTTTTGGAGCTTCCAAAAGGCTTTGACGCAATGTATTTGAGGACTTCCTGCAATGCGCTTGTACCATACCCCCTTTTCTGGAAAGCACGATCTATCATCATGTGCCAAATGTTGTATACTTCTTCATCATAATCATAGATAACCATTACATATCCAACCATTGTATCTTCTGCATATATGCCAAACGGCACGCATTGGTTGTAATAGACATACGCCTGTGCAAGACTGCGAACAGGATTTGAAACATATTTTTCTTGTCCCATTGCAAGTTTTAAGTTGAAGCAATCAATGAAATTCGACTCATCTATTCTCTTTAAGGTGATGGTATTCATGACGTTCCTCCATAATTAGGAGGGTCAGCTTAAAGTTTCCCTCCTGATTTTGTATGACTTCGAAGTTCTTTGTTCGTCATAATGATCAACCCCTTTATAGTCTTGTATCTATTATAAACACAGGAAACCTGTGGAATTGAACGCCTTATTTTCTACCGCTTTCATCGGCCACACCTCATAAAGCACGTTACTATTTGCTATATGACCATTTTATCAGAAACCGCCACCATTGTCTACACATGACAAAAAAATGGCAGCTTCCACGCCAGTCAGCTTCCCCCCACAGGAGAGGCCGCTTGCTGCACAAAACTGAAAATGCAGATACATACAGGGCAAAACAAAAAAGATCTAACTGATCATCGAAATCAGTCAGATCTTTTTCTTAAACGCGTGCAAGCCACCCAATCACGCAAAAGCAAATAAATACTGGGCGGGTGCTATCAATCTGCTATCAAAGGGGAAATCTGAAATCCGGAAACCCAGTGGTTATGCGGGTCTGCGGGCTCTTCTATCCATTTTTTACTTATTCGAACTCGCTCCTTTTAGGCATATTCTAAACGGCTTTGCTTATGGGATTTAGCTAAGAGTGTTTGTATTGTTTCCATTATCCAGATAGTTTGGGCTATCTGATTTTTTGTTGCCATGGTGTTGCCATAGTTGTTTTCTTATTTCTTAGGGTTATATATTTTGTGTTGTTTCCAAAAAGCCTCATCTTTGGTAATGACTAAAATATCAATGTCACCACCGCAGGTTTGAATATCGTCACAGAATCGTTCATACTTGATTGTTGTATCAATTAAAAATTCAGCAAAATCTATGGCTTCTTTTAAAGGCATTGCGCCCCAATCTGCATTCAAATACGGCGCATTATTAACCACCTTTGTGATTGCAGTCATTTGTCCGGCCCAAGTAGCACCATAAATGACAACCGGTTCACTTGGAGTATTTTCAGCAGTTTCTTCTGGCTTCTTTTTTATGTTTTCTGGAACACCTGTTTCACTTAAATCTTCTTGACCATCATCAGCAGCATCCTTGGCAGTAGGCTTCCTTTGCGTAACATCTGCAATATTAGACCTTTTGACATTCTTTCTATAGACATCAAAAACATAAGGAATGTCATTATCATAACCACACACAAAGAAGTGCGTGTCACTTCCCTTGTAGTAGTCAGCTAGAGCATGGGCAATTTGTTCAGTGGTATCTTTAGGGGATACTCTTTCAATTTCAAATCTTCTAATGAAGTCTGCAACAGTTGCCCCATCTATAATTGCATTCCCACAAAATGATATCCCAACATTTGATTTTTTGATAAGCATGACTTTTTGTGTGTTATCGCTTGATGTATATGTTGTTTTGGGAACCAAGAGCGTTTTGGGCGTTGTTTCTGTTGCTGGAATTTCTTTTATGTTTCCAGTTTTAGTGCGTGTCAGACGGCTATCTGCAGCTAAAACAATTCCTTCTGGAATATATACACAACACATTATTGACATATTTACTCACTCTTTTCTATATTCAGGCCGCATCTCTGTGGCCTAATCTGCTCCGCATCAATCCACCCATTATTTTGGACTAAGCGAAATTCTGTTAAAAGAAAGTTATTTACCTTTGATGTCCTTCCCTTTTCTATCAAATATCGGAATTTTTTCTTGGTCCTAAAAACTTGTCCCCGTTCAAATGAATCATATGATCCGGCATATCGGCGATCCAAACTTCCGTTTCCCAAGCAAGTGCCTCAGAGAATTTCTTGAATGTCTTAAAATCAAGGAAAGCAGTTACATAGATTTTCCCCGCTGTCACATCAGCGGTCATTTCCTCAATCTCTTTGATGCGTTTTGGCTCCATTGGCCCAACAGATGTCACTGACTCGATAAAATACAACCAGTTTTTCTCCTCTGAGTAGAGGACCACATCCGGCATCTTATCATGTAATGTGATGGCAAATCCCAGTTCACGAAGCTTATCCTCGTTCTTCACCAAATCCTTTTCAATGGTATCTCCAACATAGAGGCATTCCGAATTTGGAGCAAAGCGCGGTGCAAATTCTTCGATAATCGCTTTCTGCAACTGATTGTGCTTTCCAGGGGAGAATGTAAAATCCGCTCCATTGACTTTCACCGGCATCTTCCGCATGGCCCGCTTAGAAGCATAGATTTCAACAAGGGTATCATGGTGTTCAAGGAATGTAGATAGCCGCTCATTCCACATATTCTGTCCAAAGCTCTGAATTAGGCGGAGCATTTCATCTGTCAGGCGGTAGCGATAATTCGGGCTATTCGTTGCTTTGCCATTGTCTTCAATGAATGCAGCGTTTCTAAAGTGATGCATCGCCTGCTTGCGAAAAGTTTCTCTGCTGTTCTCCGCATAGGTCATACCATAATTGCTGTTGGCAAAAGCAATCACATCATGTATCCGAATCCAATTATTTGTGGCCTCAGACCAAGGAAGTTCTTCCGTAAGCCCTGCCATCGCCAGTAAAACACAGCAACACATTCCGTTCTGCTGCTTTGTCGGGACTTGCAGCGCATTCAAAATTTCTTTTGCATCTGATAACTTACTCATATAAAGCTCCTTAAAATATTGTCGCAAGAGGCTTCCGACATATCTTTGCTCCGAATCAACGCCTTGCCCATAGCCTCAATCATGTTCATCGGAGGCACCGGCATCGAATTGATCTCGGTAGAATTGACTTGCGTGGAACCATTCAGAATTCGATAGTAACAGTCATACGGTGTGGAATTAAACAGCACATACAGGCCATATACAACGCACTCAGATAATTCATGCTGGCCGCAGATAAAATTAATCTTGTTCTGTGTGCTAATTTCGTCATATTCCGGGTGCTTGCGAGCCAAATAAACACCGCACTGCAGTCTCCGATGTTCTTCCTTTGCTGTAAACCGTTTGACAAAAAGATAGTTTGAATTTTTCTGCAAAAGCCCATTTTGTTCAGTAACAAGATATTCGCTTTCTTTGCCAATCGGAAACTCAACTTTGCCGCTCTTAATGTGTTGAGAATAGAACAAAGGAACCGCATTTGCTTCTGCATGATCTCTCAATGCTTCACGATTTCTAAAGTCAACCGTTAGGCCGGTTTTCATTTTGAGACCTATGCTTGGCAAAGTATCAGGCAACCGGTTTAATCTTTTTAGGACTTCAACCTCCTCGGCATTTGTCGCCAAATATACATATTTGTCCTCTCCACTTACAACCGTATCATAGGGAACATGAAAGACCGTTTTTTGAGAAAAATCAGCGTTACTCTGCGTAGTTGTAATTGTGACATTTTGGGGCTTAACCGCTGTTCTTTTTGCCTTTATAATGATGGTTTCCTGGAGAACACTTTCTTTCTCAAACACTTTGTCACGACTTACAAACAAATGGATATGTTCCAAAGCTCCCTCATCAAGAAATTTCTGCCGAAATTTTTTGAAATAAGCACCCGAAGTCCAAGAGCGCGGGATAATATAGACCATCTCGCCAGCGTCCTTCAGATTGAACAAGCTCATTGAGGCAAATAGAAAATACAGGTTAGGCGCTCCATAGCAGACATCTGGCATTGCTAAAGCTTCTGGTGCATCCTTCGGAATTTTCATGTAGGGAGGATTCCCAATAACACAATCAAATTTAGGAGGATTTGGAGATTCCCATAACATATGATTGTAGTCAGCGACTTGGGAGAGAATATAGTTATCCGATATGATTTTATATTCTATCTTCTTTGTAGCGTGGTCACAAACCCAGTCCAAATTTGAGCGAAGCAATTCCAAGATATTCGTGTCACTCTCGTAGCAAACCAATTCGATTTTAGTAATTGAAGCGACACGCTGCATCCGCTCAATCAAAGCGGTTGATAGAATGCCCGAACCAGCACCGGGGTCAAGAATTGAAACCGGCCCTGAAACGGATTGCAAATCAAACAGTTCCGCCATGAATACAGCCGTTTCTTTACTCGTAAAAAATTGACCGTACTTTTTTCGTTGCGCTTTTGGCATCTGTTCGATATATTTTGTTGTCGCTGTTGTGACATAATCAATCATGCTCATTATTCGTAAACTCCATTATATCGCCAACATCACAGTTCAGTGCCGTACATACTTTATAAAGGCTTTCCATCGAAACGAACTCGTTCCGTCCCATTTTTGCGAGTATATTAAAGCTAATTCCCGCGTGTTCCTTCAAATCTGTACGATTCATCTTCTTATCTATCAGCATTTTCCATAACTTATCATAGCTAACCGGCATAACGAAATCTCCATTCGTTGTCGAATTCATTTTCATTATAGCATAGCGGGCACGAATATTCAAGATAATCTCACAAAAACATGAGCAGCAAAACAAAAACGCCGCCCGCAGAGAGTCATTCTCCCCACGGGCGGCGTGCCGTCACTTCTTGCCCTGCTGCAAATTCTGGATATTCTTCTTTGCCAGCTCGCTGGCCGCTTTCCGGCGCTCTGCGCTGTATGGGGCGTTCAGCTTAAAACTGAATCGCCCTTTCCTGATCTCGAATGTAAGGCAACCGTTTTCATCGTCATCCACCAACCGGCACTCAGACGGATACTTTCCCGCATACTCGCTCAAACGCTTTTTGAGGGAAGTGTTATAAGGTCGTCCATCCCAGGAACTGAGTGATATGCTGGTAGAAGAATTGAAGAAGCAGCCTGGCAAAGATGAGTAAAACAAAAAGAGCTACCTGACTTTCGCAAATCAGGTAGCTCTTAATCTTTGGAATAATGAAAAACTGTTGCCAAATCGTTGCCACGGAGGGTATCAAGCCTTGGAAAACCCAGTAATCACGGGCTTTTCCGGGCCTCTGAAATCATTCGAATTCAATCGTTGCCGGCGGCTTGGTGGTGTAGTCGAAGAGGACGCGGTTGATGTGGGAGACTTCGTTGACTATACGGTTCGCAGCTGTCGTGATCGTCTCGGTGGGCAGCAGGGTAACTTCTGCGGTCATGAAATCGGTGGTGGTAACCGCGCGCAGCGCCACAGCATAATCATAGGTGCGCTCATCACCCATAACCCCAACGCTCTGCATATTGGTCAGCGCCGCAAAATACTGGCTCGGGCGCCGGGCTGCGGGCAGCTTATCGACTTCCTCACGCCAGATAGCGTCCGCATCTTGCACTATCGCAACCTTTTCAGGCGTAACTGCGCCAATAATACGGATGGCAAGCCCCGGCCCCGGGAAAGGCTGACGGGCGACAAGGTACTCCGGCAGACCAAGTTCCCGGCCGGCCTGGCGGACTTCATCTTTGAACAGATCCCGCAGCGGCTCCACAATCTCTTTGAAATCGACATAATCGGGCAGGCCGCCGACATTGTGGTGGCTCTTGATCGTAGCGGATTCGCCGCCAAGGCCGCTTTCGACAACGTCGGGATAGATCGTGCCCTGGGCCAGGAAATCGACCGCGCCGATCTTCTTGGCCTCCTCCTCAAAGACGCGGATGAACTCCTCGCCGATGATCTTGCGCTTGCGCTCGGGCTCGGTCTGGCCGGCAAGTTTGTCATAAAAACGCTGGCGGGCATCCACGCAGACAAAGTTGATATCAAAGGCGCCGCCTTCGCCAAAGACGCTGCAGACCTCTTCCCTCTCATTTTTGCGCAGCAGGCCGTGGTCCACAAAGACGCAGGTCAGCTGTTTGCCGACAGCCTTGGCCAGCATGGCTGCGCAGACGCTGGAATCCACGCCGCCGGACAGCGCGCAGAGTACCTTGCCATCGCCAATCTTGGCGCGCAGGTTCTGCACTGCCTGTTCGACGAAGGAATCCATCTTCCATGTACCGGTACAGCCGCAGACCTTGTAGACGAAGTTATGCAGGATCTGGGTGCCGTTCTCCGTGTGAAGCACCTCGGGGTGGAACTGGACGCAATAGAGCCCGCGGGCAGGGTCTTGGGCAGCCGCGACCGGACAGTTGGGGGTATGGGCAACGACCTGGAAACCGGGGGCCGCCTGTTCGATATAGTCGTTGTGGCTCATCCAGCAGACATTCTGATCCGGCAGGCCTGCGAACAGCGGGCTGGCCGTATCCAAGTGTACAAGGGTTTTGCCGTATTCGCGCTCGGGCGCCTGGCAGACATGGCCGCCAAG
>ERZ1090863.892-NODE-893-length-14432-cov-13.140154_pt1 | contig 14432 bp, 8 predicted proteins | sample MGYA00478480_ERZ1090863 | MGnify/ENA primary metagenome ERZ1090863 (study PRJEB33644, sample SAMEA5815746) | chicken gut metagenome | biome: Chicken; feature: Gastrointestinal Tract; material: Caecum | place: Ireland | collected 2019-01-01 | study: A study of the...
GTATGGGCCCCTGCCGCCGAACAGCGAAACCCCCTATAACCAGATGTATATTGCAAACGGATCGGGGTTTCCCGATTTGGGCGCGCCGCGGGGGCTGACGCGGCGCGCACATTTTTTGCTCCGAGACGTCGCGGTAGCCGATGTCTGTCGGCAGGCAGGAATTTCCGTGAAAAAATCCGAAAAAAATTCTGCTACGGTCTTGACGAAACGGAGCGGTGCGTGTATAATATTCTATGGACAAAATATGAACGGACACGTTCATAAAAATCAAAGGAGTAAGTTGTATGGCAAGGTTTACGTTACCCAGAGATTTGTATCACGGAAAGGGAGCTATGGAGGCGCTGAAGTCCTTCCAGGGCAAGAAAGCAATGATCTGCGTCGGCGGCGGATCGATGAAGAAGTTCGGCTTTTTGGACAAGGCGATCTCTTATCTGAAAGAAGCCGGCATGGAAGTCAAGCTGTTCGAGGGCATCGAGCCCGATCCTTCCGTTGATACGGTCATGAAGGGCGCACAGGCGATGCTGGAGTTCCAGCCCGACTGGATCATCGCCATGGGCGGCGGCTCTCCCATCGATGCGGCAAAGGCAATGTGGATCAAGTACGAATATCCCGACATCACGTTTGAAGAGATGTGCAAGGTATTCGGTATCCCTCAGCTGAGAAAGAAGGCGAAGTTCTGCGCGATCTCCTCGACGAGCGGCACGGCGACCGAAGTCACGGCATTCTCCATCATCACCGATTATCATAAGGGAATCAAGTACCCGATCGCAGACTTCGAGATCACGCCCGATGTGGCGATCGTCGATCCCGAGCTTGCCGAGACGATGCCCAAGAAGCTCGTCGCGCATACCGGTATGGACGCTATGACGCACGCAATCGAGGCGTATGTGTCCACGGCAAACTGCAACTACACCGATCCTCTTGCGATCTTCGCGATCAAGATGATCGAGGCCGACCTCGTGGAGTCCTACAACGGCAACATGGAGAAGCGTGACGCAATGCACGATGCTCAGTGCCTTGCCGGCATGGCGTTCTCCAACGCGCTGCTCGGTATCGTCCACTCGATGGCGCACAAGACGGGTGCTGCATTCGCAGACTACGGCGCGCACATCATTCACGGCGCTGCAAACGCAATGTACCTGCCCAAGGTCATCGCCTTCAACGCGAAGGATCCCACGGCGCTCAAGCGCTATGGTCAGATCGTGGACTACATGGAGATCTGCGACAAGAAGGCAAGTGACGAAGAGAAGGTGAAGGCGCTCATTGCGTACCTGCGCAAGATGAACGACGAGCTGAATATCCCTCACTGCATCAAGAACTACGGCGCAGACAGCTATCCCTGCGAGCAGGGCTTCGTTCCCGAGAAGGTCTTCCTCGAGAGACTGCACGACATCGCGGTCAACGCAATCGGCGATGCCTGCACGGGTTCCAACCCTCGTCAGCCTTCCGTCGAGGAGATGGAGAAGCTGCTCAAGTGCTGCTACTACGATACCGAAGTCGACTTCTGATCGTATCAAACTACAAAAAAGAGACCTCCTGCGGGAGGTCTTTTTTGCCTTTCATTTATTCCCTGCGAGCATGGCGAGCAATAGAAATCAGGCATTCGACAAGCGGCGCATTCTGTGATAGAATATCCGTGGTACAACGATATGGAACATTACACGAAAACGATAAAAGAAGCGCGCTTCGGGACGGAACGCGCACTGTACGCAGCCAAAGATCTGCGCCTTGACCGCTGTCGGTTCGAGGGCGCGGAGGACGGAGAGTCCGCACTCAAGGAGAGTCACGGCATTCTTGCGGAAAACTGTTACTTCGATCTGCGCTATCCGCTTTGGCATACGCACGGCGCGCGGCTCACGGACTGTGAAATGACACAGAATTGCCGTGCGGCGCTCTGGTACGACACCGATGTGACGATCGGGCGCTCTGTGATGAACGGAATCAAGGCGGTGCGCGAGTGCCGCGGCGTGCGCATTTCCGAGACGCAGATCGACTCCCCGGAATTTGGCTGGAAGAGCCGTGCGCTTGACTTGAAAGACGTCTCGCTCACGTCCGAGTACGCCTTTTTGGAGTGTCGGGATCTGAACGCCGATCGCCTGCGCTTTACGGGAAAATATTCCTTCCAGTACACGCGCAGGGTGCGGATCTCGCATTCCGAACTGCACACGAAGGACGCATTCTGGCATGCCAAGGACGTATGCGTGACGGACAGCGAGGTGGACGGAGAATACCTCGGCTGGTATTCGGAGGGGCTGACCTTCGTGCGCTGTCATATCAAGGGGACCCAGCCGCTTTGCTATTGCAAGCGCCTTCGCCTCATCGATTGCACGATGGAGAACTGCGATCTCGCTTTCGAGTACAGCGACGTCCGCGCCGAGATTCGCGGGACGATCGACTCCGTCAAAAACGTACGCCGCGGCGTCGTTCGCGCAGATCGGATCGGAGAAGTCATCGTGACCCCCGACAGCGTCTTTCCGCCCCGCGCGAAAATTGTCGTCGGGTCATAACCGAATCCCGACAGCGCAAGCATTCTCCAACGCATAACGCGTTGCCAATGCGATGATAAAGTGAATTTCGTCAGAAAAAGTCATAGACGGTCTGGTCATTTTTTGCCCGCAGGTTCCTGCGGGCTTTTTTGTTGGGCGAAGTAGGCGGTATTGTGGCGCACGGACGGATGATCGGGGGCGAGGGCGGGGGGGGGGGGGGGGGGGGGGGGGGGGGGGGGGCGGGGCGCGGGGGGGGGGGGCGGGCGGCGCGGGGGGGGGGGGGCCGCCCCAAGCAGGCGAGGAGGCCGGGGGGGGGCGGCGGGAGGGGGGGGGGGGGGCGGCGCGCGCCCCCCCCCCCCCCCCCCCCCCGCCGCATGATCGCCCGTCACTTCATGACAATAGGTCAGTCCCAGCAGCGGAAAGAGCGTCCTCTCGGCGGGGTTGTCGAAATCGCCTTCTGCGGAGTAATCGGGACAAGCAAGGGCCTGTTCGTACCAATAGATCGCCTCCCGAAAGCGCTTTTCCTCCTGAAAATTCCTGCCGATCGCGTGGCAGATCCCGCCGCGCGGACGTCCGTATAAAAACGAGCGGAAGAGCGCTTCCAAAGCCTGCGTGCGGTTTCCCTCGGCGTAGCGGCACGCCGCAAGGGTCTTGCAGGCCTCGATCTCGTTGACGTACCAGCCGTCTTTTGCGAGCATTTCCTCCAAAACGGCGACCGCCTCGGTGTACAGACGGTTGTAGCAGAGCTCCCGCCCGTAGTAAAACAGATCGCGCGGCGAGAGCGCCTCTTCGGAACGCCACTTCTGATAGATGTGCAGATTGCGCATGCCGCGCGGCTTTTCGCTCCCGAGGTGGATGACGGTGAGTCCGTCGCGGAGGATTTTTCCGTGCGGAGTGATGCACTCGTGCACGCGTCCCTCCCATAAAAATCCCGCTTCCCGCCGCACGATGCGCTCGCGGAAGAAGGTGCAGTCCGCATTCTGATATTTGCAGACGACGATGTCGGCCTGCTCCGCCAGGATGCGCTCTTTCAGGGCGGGAAAGGCGCTGACGGACGCTTCGGGCAGAACGTCGTCCGCATCCAGCCACATCAGATAGTCGCCCGTGGCATGCGCAAAGGACACGTTTCGCGCGGCGGCAAAGTCGTCCTTCCACGGCTCGAAAAAGATACGGTCGGTGTATTTGCGCGCGATGTCCGTCGTCTTGTCCGTACTGCCCGTGTCGACGATCACGATCTCGTCGGCAACTCCACGGATACTCTCCAGACAACGCGCAAGCACGGGCTCCTCATCCCGTACGATCATACAGACGGACAGCTTCATGTTTCCCTCCGACGCGCCGAAATGAGCGCGCATTCTCTATACTATACGGCGGCAAAGGGAAAAAGGTGCGCGGGATATGGGGAGAGACGGCAGGGAGCGGGAGAAAAGTGTGCGGCAAAGGGAAAAAGGTGCGCGGGATATGGGGGAGATACGGCAGGGAGCAGGAAGAAGGTATGAGGCAAAGGAAAAAAAGTGTGCAGAAAAAGGGGCGCATGGGACAGAAAACGGGACAGAAAGAGGGAGGGCGATAAGGGGGCAGGGGCAAAAAAAGCGCGCCGAAAGGCGCGCGGAAAAGAGAAGGATTCATTTCCATGCACATGGCAAAAAGCGCATGGCAGGAGGGTGCATACCTGAAAACGGGCATGGGGTCGGAACGCATATGGCCCGAACCGTTCATGGCGGATCAGTCCCATGAAGGGGGTAGGAGGTTTGTGCGGGTGCGTCAGAGACTTTTCTTGTGGACGGCGATCAGAGAGGCGACGAGGGTGCAGAATGCGCCGACGGCCAGGACGGCCAACCAGGAGAGCGGCCCGTAGACGAACAGGGGTGTCCCGAGGGCGAGGGACTGATATGTCCCGAACAGATAGCAGGTGACGGCTCCGACGGCGAAGGCGATCACGCAGCACACGGCGGTCAGGAGGACGGCCTGTGCGCGCAGGATGCGGGCGAGGTCGCGGCGGGTGGCGCCGAGGGCATGGTAGAGGGCAAAGTCCGACCGCCGTCCCTTTCGTGCCGATCTCCACAGGAAGAGGGCGAGAAAGAGGATCGTGGGGGCAGCTGCGACGATGCAGAGCTCAAACGAGCCGTAGTACAGATTGTTGACCTGACTGCTCGAGAGGAGGACGCTTTGATTGAAAGCGGACTCGACCGTAAAAAAGCTGTCGCGGTCATTGGCGACGCCCTGCTGCGCGAGCAGGGAACGAAGCTGTGCGCGCGTCTGCGGCATGGGCAGAAGGACAAAGTCATAGACGGCGTCGGAGCGGAGGATATAGCGGGTGGAGTTGATGGTATAGGGCAAGGAGGAGCTGTCCATGCGCTTTTCATCCTCCTGTATGAGCGCATTGTACGCCTTGGGGGAGAAGAAGTATCCGCTGTTACAGGCGTTTGCATAGCCGTAGTAAAACCCGACGATGGTATAGGTGCCCCAGAGTTCATAGGAGGGCCAGTAGAGCGTCTGTTCCGTTATTTCCTTCGGATAGGTGTCGAGCACGGCAAGAAGTCTCAGAATGTGATCGGCCGCAGACTGCAGCATTTCTTCGGATGCGGTCTCGATATCCGAGCCTTCCGTGTCGGGAAAGTACTGCCCCGATTGCAGGATGAAGTAATCCCGATTAAACGTGGTGACCCATTCGGAGTAATCTTCCGGGAAGGTAGAATACAGTTCTTTTTTTTGCAATGCGTCATCGTAACTGGTCTGCGCACTGCCGATTTTGTCGAGCACTTCTGCCGCCCGAGATTGCAACGCGTCGGCTTCGCTTCCCGTTGCCTGCGCGATCTGCGCAAGCAGGTCGGCATATTCCGCCTGCAGAGCCGAGAGCTGCTCTTCCCAATAGGTGACATCGCTGCGGATTTGATCGCGGGCGGAGGAGACCTGCGAAAAGATCTCCTGAATGGTATTTTCCACGCATTGGAAAGGAACGACGATTTCGTTTTCGGCGAGAGAGGCGGTTTTGCGACCGTCGTAGAAGGCAATGGGCGGAGTTTCGTAACCCGTGTCGGCGGGCAGCTTTCCCGCCTTGGCGGGAATCTGCGTCACGATACCCTCTTCGGACGTCGTATGGATGTCGGTAAAACCGTAATCCACCTGAATGGGACGTTCGCCAAGCACGGGAAGATGGGCCGCGCGGAAGGAAGGCGCGACAAGCACGCACTCATAGCAGCCGTTATCGAGCGCCTGTTCCAGAGCGGAGTACTCTCCGGGCGTGCCGTGTATGCTCCCGTCCTGTTCGAGCATGTCGGTGAAACGGGAGGGCAGCTGGGCATGGAATACGCCGCGGACGGTACAGGTTATGGAGGGATATTCGAACTCGTTCCAGGACGAATACCCCGCCGAGATCGTGAGCGTTCTGCCCACAATATCGTCATAGTCGGTCGGGACGATCGTGGTCCCGTCGTCCTGGACGAGCGTCAGCGTCTGCAAAGTCTCAAAGGTGTGCGAGGAAATGACGATATCGTTTTCTCCGAGGGCGGAGAGGTCGGTATCGGTCAGCATCTGTGCCTGCCAGAAGGGGTGTTCTCCTTCGGAGAGTTCCGCAAATCCCTGCAGCGTCGGGCGGAAAAAGGGATGTGAGGCATTAGGCCGCCCGATATTGGTGATATAAAATTGCGACGTGCCGAAGTTCATGGCGCCCAACGCGTCGGCGTTGTAGGTGCGGCGAATGGAATCGATCTCATAAGGGTTGAAGGCGGTATTGTATTCCGATTGATACGACTGGGAGGACACCATTCCCTGCATGATCATCTGGCGGGTGGTCGTCGTCCGATAGTAGTGGTTTTCCAGACGCAGGGTCGGTTCGGGAGAGGCGCTTATAGCGCGTGTCAAGAGGTTTTCAGGCTCGGTCAGCGCCGCTGTGGTTCCTGTTCCGAAGGCGGAGAACATCGTCGCCAGGAAAAGAAAGGCAAGAATGAGACTGACAGGCGTTTTCCACATCCGCCGCGCGCCGATGGCAAGGGCGCGTACGAAGGGGAGCGCGTTGTCCGTGTTCTCTTTGGAATCGTCAATCTCCGTCTCGGCCGAGGCCGCCGCGGAGACGGAGAGATCGTCCTCTCGCGTGGGGAAAACACCTTCGGGCGTCATGAGGACGTCCTTTGTCACGACGCCGTGCTCCAGCGTGACGATGCGCCCGCCGTATTGCGCCGCAAGGCTCGGATCGTTCAGGGCAACGAGAATGAGCCGCCCGTCCGCGTGCGCGCGCAGAATGGCAAGCGCCTGCCCGATCTCTTCGGCGGAGCGCGTCGGAGCTGTCTCGTCGATCAGAAGAATAGGGCGGACGCCCGCAACGGCGCGGGCGATCTGCACAAGGTGGCGCTTTGCGTTAGAAAGCCGCTTTATCTTGACCTTCGCAGATTCCGTAAGGTCTGTTTCGCGAAGGACGCGCTCGATGCGCGCCCGCCGTTCCCTGTACGGGAGCGTCTTGCCGAACGAAAGCCCGAGCGCAAGATTGCGCTTTACCGAGGCGCGTTCCGCCAGATCGCTCTTGTCGCCGACATAGTGAACCGTCGTTCCCCGCAGACGGTCATAGTCGTCGGCGGCAAAATAACGGCTCGTTTCGCCGTCGTAGAGAATTTCTCCCGCGTCGGCGCGTTCTTTTCCCGCACACAGCGCAAGCAGGGCAGACGTGCTCGCCGGATCTCCCGTCAGGAATACCATGCCCGACGCACCGAATTGCAGGGATACGTCGCTTAAAACGAGTGCTTTTTGCTTTGAATGCGATTGTGTGAGATCGCGGATCTCCAGCATAGATGTCTCCTCGATTCTGCACGGTCGGTGCGTCCGTTCCGTGCAAGGGAATTGTTGTGATTGTGTCAAGGCCGCTGTCGTCCGCGGCGTTGATCAGAGGGCGCGGATGCTCTCCACGGGTTTGCGCTTTGCGGCGCTGCGCACGGGGAGGAGGGTTGCGAGGAAGGAAGTGAGTGCGGCGATCGCCAGCATGACGAGCCAGGAGAGCGGCCCGAAGATAAAGATGGCGACGGGCAGTGTTGTGGCGACGAGGCGGTTTAAGACGTCGCAGAGGACGAAGCAGAAGATGACGGACAGGACATAGCAGATGAGTCCGATGAGGGCGGCTTCGGAGAAGAAGATCTTAAAGACGTCCATGCCGCGGGCGCCGACGGCGCGCAGAATGCCGATCTCTTTTTTCTTGTTGGAGATGGACACGGAGATGAAGTTGAACAGGAGCAGCATGGAAAAGACGGCCATCACGACGCCGATGAGGAGGAAGATGTACTCGAGGAGGCGGATGGTTTCGGTGACGGCGTTGATCTGATAGGCGACGATGGAATCGACGGTATAGAAGGTGTCGTTCTGCGAATCGATGACGCCCTCGTCATGCAGCAGGGCGCGCAGGGCGCGGTTGTTCCCGGGGATGGGGACGGCGATGTGCTGAAAGCGGGCGTTTTCGGGAAGGACGTAGTTTGTGCTCTGAACGACATAGGCCGCTTCTTCGTCTTTGTCGGCGTAGGATTGCCGATAGAGCGCCTGAAAGTCGTCGGGAGAGAAGTACAATCCGCTCTCGTTGGCGTTCATGCTGCCGTAGTAGAATCCGACGATGGTGAAGGAGGTCTCGTCGGGCTGAGTCGGGATCACGATATTCGGATCATAGGCGAGATCGGGGTCGTCGTTGAGCTGTTCCAGGAGGGAATAAAACGTCGTCAGGGCGGCGGAAATGTCCGCCTCGGTCACGTCGTAGTCGTATTCATTCCCGAGGCGCAAGATCTCGGACTGTGTCCGAATGGCCTCCAGCCAGGCGTCGGCCGCCTCTTTCTGCACGGGATCGCCGTTTGACTGAAGGAGCATCTCTTCGTAGAGTGTCTCGATGATCGGCCGAAGCTGCTGTTCGATGACGTCGTAGGGGACGATCGTCTCGCCGTGGGCAAGCGGCGTATCGCAGGGTTTTCCGTCAAAACGGGAGATGAGTGTCGGGAGATCCCCGTGCGAGGGCGGGTAGCCGAATGCTTGGTTGCAATAGCCGAATGAGTCGTCCGGGTCGGCGGAGGAGCCGAGGATGGGATAGCTCTCCCCGAGCCGCACGAACGTATACTCGGGCGGGAGGAGAAAATTCGGATTAAAAAAGTCCGCTAGATGTGCGTCGTAAAAGTCGTTGCAGACAAGGCCGATGTCATACAGGCCGTATTTGAGTTCCAGGGAAAAACGCTGTTGCAGACTTTCCGACTGCGGCGTGGCAATGGCGGGCGGGTCTTTGAGCAGGTCAAACTCGGCGGGAAAATCGCTGCGGTACACTCCGCGCACCGTGAGCAGGACATCTTCCCCCGATTCGGACGGATAGAAGAGCGGTTTTCCGACGATGTCGTCGTATGTCGAAAGGGGGATCTGCCGGGAGAAACGGCCGTCTGAATACAGGCCGAAGTGGCAGATACTGTCAAAGGTATAGCTGGAGATGACGATATCGTCGGGGCCGAGGGCGGACAAGTCGGTATCCGTGAGGAGTTTCCCCGTCCAGTACTGCGAGGCGGGGTCGACGGCCGCCAGTCCGGAAATCCCTGCATAGTAATAGCGGGCAGAATATGAGGCGGGAGATCTGACGTTTTCGGGGACAAATTTCCTCGTAGATCCGATAGAGCCGTAGTTATAGATGCCGATGGTGTCGGGGCCGAATTGGCTGCGCAGAGCTTCGTAGTCGTCCGTCGTAAAGAGCGTCGTGCGGCTCTCTGCCCAGCTCTCGCTTTCTTTTCCGTCGACATAGGAGGTATTGCGGTACTGATAGTTGTTGATGAGCGAAAGCATCTCGTAGCCGAGATCGCGGTACGTCCGCAGCGAGGTCTCCGCGCGGTCGAAGAAGGTGAGCGTGGAGAACAGCCCGAACATGATGAATGAGAGAACGGAGAGGAAAATGGTAAAGGCGAGCCGTACGGGTTTGACGCGCATACTGCTTGCCCCGATGCGAATGGCGCGCGAAAGGGGAAGACGGGAGCGGATAAATCGGCTCTCTTCCTCCGTATAGGTCTTTGCGGCAATGCGCGTCTCGTCCGTGCCGGAGAATGCGGCGGAACCCTCTTCGAGGCAGGCGTCGCATAAGACCCGTTCGACGGATTGTTTTTCCGCCGTAATGACGATCGGCTCCTCGCGCCGCGCGAGAAAGGCGTTGATCTTTTCAAGGTCGCGGGCCGTCAGCTGCGCTCCGCTCCGAATGGCAATGACGTCGTCCGTGAAGCGGATGTTTTCCTCCGTTGCGCCCTGTTCGGTGCGCGTGACGTCGGAAATGATCTTCCCGTCTTTTAACTCGATGATGCGGTCGCCGTACATTTCGGCAAATTCCCGATCGTGGGTGACGACGAGCACAAGTTTGGTGCGGGACAGCTTTTTCAGCGTATCCAGCACCTGTTTCCCCGTCTCCGAGTCAAGCGCGCCCGTCGGTTCGTCCGCCATGATGATCTCGGGGTCCTTTACAAGGGCGCGCGCGATGGCAACGCGCTGACGCTGTCCGCCCGAAAGCGTGTTCGGCTTGCGCGAGCCGTATCCCGCCAGATCGACTTCCTCCAGAATGCGCTCCACGGCGTCCTGCGCCTTGTTCTTTCCCTGCAACTCGAGCGCAAGCGCGATGTTGTCCGCGACCGTGAATTCTTCCAGAATGTTGTACTCCTGAAAGATGAATCCGACGTATGTATTGCGGTAGCTGTCAAAGTCGGAAGGGGAAAAGTCCTTGCTGCTCCGCCCCTTGATGATGATCTCGCCTTCGTCGGGCGTGTCAAGACCGCCGCACAGATTGAGCAGCGTCGACTTCCCGCTCCCCGACTTGCCCAGAAGAAAGACCATGCCCGTCTCGCGGAACCGCGCCGATACGCCGTCGATCGCGCGTACGGGCTCGCCGCCTTTCGTCGTGTAGATTTTTACGAGATTGCGTATTTCCAGCATAAGCCCTCCGTCCGGATATGAGAGGTGTCGGGTGTTCTTTTCCACATTATAACGTGGTTGAACGGCAAAGTCAAGGGGACAAGGAAAAATGACGGGGCAGGCAAAGACAAACGGCGGTGCGGCGACAGGTCAAGGAAAAAGGCGGCAAAGAGCGCAGGGGGCAAGGCGGCGCAGGGGAAGAGAACCGCGGCGGCAGGTCAAGGAAAAAGGGCGCAGAGGACAAGGCGGTGCGGCGAGTTGGAAAGGCGGGAGAGGGGACAAAAAATTTTTCCGAACGTGTGTTCATATTTGTTTAAGGGGGAAAATTTTGCGGTATAATCAACACGGGAAACAAACGAGGGAGCGGAGGAGCCGCTTCCGGAGGAGGAAGATATGGACGCCAACAAGTTTACGCAAAAATCGTTGCAGACGGTGCAGAACGCGCAGAATGTTGCCGCGGAGTACGGCAACCCGGAGCTGACGGCACTGCATCTTGCGCTTGCGCTCATGGACAAAGACGGACTTTGTTATCGCATCGTGAAGCGTGCGGGAGGAGATGCCGACGGGCTGACGGAGGCGATCAAGGAGGCAGTGGAGCGTCTGCCCAGGACGTCCGGCGGATCGCAGCCGTATGCGACGCCGGCGGTCAACCGCATTCTGAACGAGGCGGAGAAGCTCGCGGAGGGGATGAAGGACGAGTACATTTCGGTCGAGCATCTCTTTTTGTGCCTCTTTGACAATGACGAGCGCGGACTGAAGGAGATTTTCGCGCGGTTCGGGCTCAGCAAGAACAAATTTCTGGAGGGGATGAAGCAGGTGCGCGGCAATCAGAACGTGACGAGCGACAACCCCGAGGAGACCTACGAGGCGCTGGAAAAATACGGGACCGATCTCACCAAGCGGGCGCGCGAGCACAAGCTCGAGCCTGTGATCGGGCGTGACGAAGAAATTCGGAACGTCATCCGTATTCTTTCGCGCAAGACCAAGAACAACCCCGTTCTCATCGGTGAGCCGGGCGTCGGCAAGACGGCCATCGCCGAGGGCCTTGCTCAGCGAATCGTCAAGGGGGATGTCCCCGAGACGCTGAAGAACAAGACGCTGTTCTCGCTCGATATGGGCGCGCTCATTGCGGGTGCGAAGTACCGCGGCGAGTTCGAGGAGCGTCTGAAGGCGGTGCTTGCCGAGGTCACCAAGTCCAGCGGCAACATCCTGCTCTTCATCGATGAGTTGCACACGGTTGTGGGTGCGGGCAAGACGGACGGCGCGATGGATGCGGGCAACCTCTTGAAGCCGCTTCTGGCGCGAGGGGAATTGCACTGCATCGGCGCGACGACGCTGGACGAATACCGCAAATACATCGAAAAGGACGCCGCGCTGGAGCGTCGTTTCCAGCCCGTCATGGTCAATGAGCCGACGGTGGAGGACACCATCTCCATTCTGCGCGGGCTGAAGGAGCGCTTTGAGATCTTCCACGGCGTGCGCATTCACGATGATGCGCTCGTGGCGGCGGCGGTGCTGTCCAACCGCTATATCACCGACCGTTTCCTTCCCGACAAGGCGATCGACCTTGTGGATGAGGCGGCGGCGATGATCCGCACGGAGATCGACTCCATGCCGGCGGAAATGGACGCGATGAACCGTAAGATCGCGCAGCTCGAAGTGGAGGAGAAGGCGCTTTCCAAGGAGAGCGACAATCTTTCGCAGGCGCGTTTGGAGGCGCTTAAAAAGGAGCTTGCCTCGCTGAAAGAGACCTTTGCCACGATGAAGGCAAAGTGGGAGGACGAGAAGAACGCCATCCGCGCCGAGAAGGAGATCAAGGCGGAGATCGACCGCGTCAACGGCGAGATCGATTCCGCGATGAGCGCGGGCAAGTTTGAAGAGGCGTCGCGGCTGAAGTACGGGACGCTCGTCGAACTCAACAAAAAGCTGGAAAAGGCGAAGTCGAGCGTCAATTCGCGGGAAGACGCGATTTTGCAGGACGAGGTCACGGAAGAGGAGATCAACCGTATCGTCGCCCGCTGGACGGGCATTCCCGTTGCGAAACTCAAGGAAGGGGAGCGGGAAAAGATCCTGCACCTTGAGGACGATCTGCACAAGCGGGTCGTCGGCCAGGACGAGGCCGTCAGCAAGGTCTCGGACGCAATTCTCCGTTCGCGTGCGGGCATTTCCGATCCCAACCGTCCCATCGGTTCCTTCCTGTTCCTCGGGCCGACGGGCGTGGGCAAGACGGAGCTCGCCAAGTCGCTTGCGGAAAACCTCTTCGATGACGAGAAGAACATCGTGCGTATCGATATGTCGGAGTACATGGAAAAGTTCTCTGTCTCCCGTCTGATCGGTGCGCCTCCCGGATACGTCGGGTACGAGGAAGGGGGTGCGCTCACCGAGGCGGTACGCCGCAAACCCTATTCCATCGTACTCTTCGATGAGATCGAAAAGGCACATCCCGATGTGTTCAACATCCTCTTGCAGATCCTGGACGACGGCCGTGTGACCGACTCGCAGGGCAGGACGGTGGATTTCAAGAACACCATCATCATCCTCACCTCCAACCTCGGTTCGGAGTACATCATGGACGGCATCGAGAACGGCGAGATCACCGAGAAGGCGCGCGAGCAGGTGCATGAGCTGCTCAAACGCTCCTTCCGTCCCGAGTTCCTCAACCGTCTTGACGAGATCATCATGTTCAAGCCGCTCACGCGCGACAACATCGACAAGATCGTGGGGATCCTGCTTGAGCGCCTGAAAAAGCGTCTTGCGGCGGAGAACCTCACGCTGGAGATCACGCCGCGTGCGGTGGGGTACATCGCGGACAACGGCTATGATCCTGCATTCGGCGCCCGTCCGCTCAAGCGGTTCATCCAGTCGCATGCCGAGACGCCCATCGCCAAATTCATCGTGCGCGAAAACCCGAAGGCGGGCGATACGCTCGTCCTCGACGCCGACGAAAACGGCATCGTCTTGCAGCGTAAAGAAGCAAAATCGGAGTAACGTTCCCTTGATTTTCGGAACATTCGGAGATTTTTCATGAAGGGACTCATTCTCGTCAATGCCTACACGCAGTCGGAACACGAACTCAACCAGCCCCGCCGCATTCAGGCAGAGCTGGCGGCGCGCGGCACGCAGTGCGATCTTGTGCGCAATGACTTCGTCCCTGCATATCTGTCAGGCGGCGTCCGTTCGGACGCCGCTTCGGCGTATGATTTCTGCGTCTATCTCGACAAGGACAGCTATGCGTCGCATCTTCTCGAACGCGCCGGAATGCGCCTGTTTAACCGCGCCGATGCCGTCGAAGACTGCGACGACAAGATGCGCACGCACATTGCGCTCGCGGGCATTGTGCCCATGCCGACGACGGTCGCCGCGCCGCTTTGCTATACGCCGGGCGCGCCGCTTTCCGCGCAGTTTCTCGCGCGTACGGAGGCGATCCTCGGATATCCCGTCGTCATAAAGGAGTGCTACGGGTCTCTCGGAAAGGGCGTATATCTCGCACATGACCGCCGCGAGCTGGAGGCGATCGCCGAAAAGTTGCAGCGGGTGCCGCACTTATATCAGCGCTTTATCGCAGAGAGCGCGGGACAAGACCTCCGCGTCATCGTCATCGGCGGAAAGGCGATCGCCGCCATGCGCCGTGTGTCGCAGGACGATTTCCGCTCCAATGCGGAACTGGGCGGACGCGGCGAAAGGGCCGTGCTCGATCGTGCGGCGGCCGACATTGCGGAACGCGCCGCGCAGACGCTCGGACTTGACTACTGCGGCGTCGATCTGCTGCTCTCGGGCGACGGTCCGCTGGTCTGCGAGGTCAATTCCAACGCCTTTTTCGGCACCTTTGAGCGCGTGACGGGCGTCAACGTGGCAGGGCTTTATGCGGATCATATTCTCCGTACGCTGGAACAGACACCGCCTACGGAAAAGAACGGAAAGGCCGAATTTTCTGAAACTTGACCGAAAGGCCGATTTTTCCGAAACCTGACGGTGCGTACAATCAAAAAGGCTTCCGATTACCGCAATTCCGATAGGGAATTTTGGTAAAGGGCGCCCTTTGAAAAAGAGAGC
>ERZ1090863.898-NODE-899-length-14385-cov-4.662526_pt1 | contig 14385 bp, 28 predicted proteins | sample MGYA00478480_ERZ1090863 | MGnify/ENA primary metagenome ERZ1090863 (study PRJEB33644, sample SAMEA5815746) | chicken gut metagenome | biome: Chicken; feature: Gastrointestinal Tract; material: Caecum | place: Ireland | collected 2019-01-01 | study: A study of the...
TTGTGAAAATCAACGAAAATATTTTTTGATTTTTTTCAAATTTTGTATTGACAAATCCTATGTCTTTATATATAATATACGGGGCTGCGGAAAGGTTTATATTATTATATTATTTGTAATATAAGATTTCCGCAAAGATATGCGATGATGCCGGAGGTGGCGCTTTACCCAGAGCGGGAATTTCGGCGGAGTATGTCCGATTTTAAACCGGGCGAAATTATACTGATTTTCATTCCTTTGTGCAGATAGCTTGCGTATGTCTGCTGATGCGCGAAGGCTGCCCGAATGATATGCTGTCATTCGGTTTTTAAATGGGCGGCCTTGAAACACGCGGGTGGGTGGAATGATAAATCCGGTAAAGTCTCGCACCAATATTTTTCAGGAGGAAAAGTAAATGGCAGCAAGCAAAGTAAAAATCCGCATCAGGCTTAAAGGCTATGACCACAGCCTTGTTGATCAGGCAGCGGAAAAGATCGTTGAAACGGCAAAAGCCACAGGCGCGCAGGTAAGCGGCCCCATTCCGCTTCCTACGGAAAAGGAAGTTATCACGATCTTAAGAGCCGTTCACAAGGATAAGGACAGCCGTGAACAGTTTGAGCAGAGAACACACAAAAGACTCATCGATATCCTCAGACCTTCAAACAAAACCGTTGAAGCGCTGACGAATCTTGAGCTCCCGGCAGGCGTAGATATAGAGATCAAACTTTAATCGCGCTTGACGAGGTCAAGTTGGGAGACCAACCAATAACCAAGGAGGAAAAAGAATGAAAAAAGGTATTATCGGAAAAAAGATCGGCATGACCCAGATCTTCGATGAAAACGGCAAGGTGATTCCCGTTACCGTTATCGAAGCCGGTCCGTGCGTGGTAACCCAGAAGAAGACCGTTGAAAATGACGGCTATGACGCTGTTCAGGTCGGCTTCGGCGATGTTAAGGTAAGCAAACTTAACAAGCCGCTCAAGGGCCACTTCGCAAAGAATGACGTTGCTCCAAAGAAAACGCTTAAGGAGTTCCGCCTTGAAGATTGCTCCGCAGTAAATGTGGGCGATATCATTAAGGCAGATACTTTTGCAGAGGGCGAGATCGTGGATGTAAAAGGCACTTCAAAGGGCCACGGAACTGCAGGCGCCATCAAGCGCTGGAACTTCTCCAGGCTCCGTGAATCACACGGTACCGGTCCAAACGCACGCCACCAGGGTTCGCTCGGCGCGTGCTCAAGCCCCTCAAGAGTATTCAAAGGCAGAAAAATGGCAGGTCATTACGGCCATGAGTCAGTAACCGTTCAGAATCTTAAGGTTGCTAAGGTAGATAACGAAAACAACCTGATCGCTATCAAGGGCGCCGTTCCCGGTCCCAAGGGCGGAATCGTTGTTATCGCAGACGCCGTTAAGGCTTAAGGAAAGGAGAGATTATAATGGCACAGGTTCAGGTTTATAACCAGGAAGGCCGCAAAACCTCAAAACTTGATCTTGCGGATTCCGTTTTTGGCATTGAGCCAAATAAATATGCAATGCATCTTGCTGTTGTAAGTTATCTTGCTGCGCAGCGCCAGGGCACACAGTCCACTCTCACCCGTTCCGAAGTTTCAGGCGGCGGCGCTAAGCCTTGGAGGCAGAAAGGCACAGGCCGTGCCCGTCAGGGTTCCACCAGAAGCCCGCAGTGGACGCACGGCGGCATCGCACTCGGCCCCAAGCCCAGAAAGTACAAGGTTAATGTAAACAAGAAAGTAAAGAGACTGGCTATGAAGTCCGCTCTTTCTTCCAAAGTTGCAGAGTCCGAGATGCTTGTAGTCAATAAGATCGAACTGGAAGAGATCAAAACAAAAGCAGTTGCAAAAATGCTTGCAAAACTCAAAACCGGCAAAAAAGTTCTTCTCGTTCTGCCGGAAAACAATGAAACCATTTATAAGAGCGCTCGTAATATTCAGGGCGTTAAGGTTGCAACGGTAAACACACTCAGCGTTTACGATATCCTTAACTGCAACAACCTTGTTGTTCTTAAGGACGCAGCCAAGAAGATAGAGGAGGTATATGCGTAATGAAAACCGCTCACGATATTATCCTGAAGCCTATCATTACAGAAGAGTCTATGACCGGGCTTGTCGTTAAAAAGTATACCTTCAAGGTAGCGAAGGATGCCAATAAGATCCAGATTGCAAAAGCGATCGAAGAAGTGTTCCCCGGAACAAAAGTGGCAAAGGTTAACACAATGAACGTTCGCGGCCATGAGCGCCGTCAGGGCATGAACAAGGGCTACACCCCTTCGTGGAAAAAGGCTATTGTTACACTTACGGAAGATTCCAAAGAGATCGAATTCTTCAACGATATGATGTAACGCAACCCTGCATTTATCTATTACATTATATATTAGAGAAATTTCGAATGATGAGGTATGAAGAGTGCCATCTCTTCGCAAAGTTATTCAGAAAGGAAAAATAATAATGGCTATTAAGAATTATAAGCCGACCCCACCTTCCAGAAGGAACATGTCGGTAACAGATTATTCTTCCCTCTCTAAAGTTGCTCCTGAAAGATCCTTGCTCGAGCCCATCAGCAAAAACTCAGGCCGTAACTCTTACGGAAGAATAACCGTCCGTCACCGCGGCGGCGGAAACAGAAGAAAATACCGCGTAATCGATTTCAAAAGGCAGAAGTTTGATATGCCCGCAACTGTTAAAACGATCGAATATGATCCGAACCGTTCCGCGCATATTGCTCTGATTCAGTATGAAGACGGCGTTAAGAGCTATATTATCGCTCCGGAAGGCCTTAAGGTCGGCGCAACTGTTGTTGCCGGTCCGGAGGCGGATATCGTAGCAGGTAACGCGCTTCCGCTTAAAAATATCCCTGTCGGCACAATCATTCACAATGTTGAGCTGTATCCGGGCAGAGGCGCTCAGCTTGCCCGCTCCGCCGGCAACAGCGCGCAGCTTATGGCTCTTGAAGGCGCCTATGCATTGCTCAGGCTTCCTTCCGGCGAGCTTCGCAACGTGCCTGCAGATTGTATGGCAACGATCGGCGTTGTCGGCAATACGGATCATGCAAATGTTAAGATCGGTAAGGCAGGCCGTAAGCGCAACATGGGCTGGAGACCTACCGTCCGCGGCTCTGTTATGAACCCGAACGATCACCCCCACGGCGGTGGTGAAGGTAAGGCTCCGATCGGTCGTCCCGGTCCTGTTACACCTTGGGGCAAACCTGCTCTTGGTTATAAGACACGTAACAGAAAGAAAGCATCCAATAAGATGATCGTAAGACGTCGTAACGGTAAATAAGAGGAAAGGAGAAGATTAGATGAGTAGAAGTACTAAAAAAGGCCCTTACGTAGAAGAAAGCCTTTATAAAAAGGTTGTCGCTCTGAACGAAAAAGGCGATAAGCAGGTTATCAAAACCTGGTCAAGAAGTTCAACTATCTTCCCTGAGTTCGTAGGACACACATTTGCTGTTCATGACGGTAGAAAGCACGTTCCTGTATATGTAACTGAGGATATGGTTGGTCACAAACTCGGTGAGTTCGCTCCCACAAGAACATTCCGCGGCCACGCAGGCTCAAAAACAACGAAGTAATCGAAAGGAGAATTAAACTATGGAAGCAACAGCAAAAGCAACATATGTTCGTATTTCTCCCAGAAAGGTACAGATCGTTCTTGATTTAATCAGAAATCAACCTTGCGACAAGGCTATGGCAATCCTTAAGCACACTCCGAAAGCTGCTACTGAGCCGCTTGCAAAAGTTCTTAAGTCCGCTATGGCAAACGCGGAGAATAATAATAATATGGACGTATCAAGACTTTATGTAAGTTACTGCAATGTCACAGCGGGCCCAACACTGAAAAGGATCCGCCCCAGAGCGCAGGGCAGGGCTTACAGAATCAATAAGAGAACATCACACATCACCATTACCGTTTCGGAAATGGAAGACTGAGCGAGGAGGAAAGTTGAATGGGACAGAAATGTAATCCAACCGGTTTAAGAATCGGCGTTATCAAGAACTGGGACTCCCGCTGGTACGCAAAAAAGGCTGATTTCGGCAACACACTTGTGGAAGATTACAATCTTCGTAAGTATTTGCTTGAAACCCTGAAAAGCGCGGGTGTTCCGAAAGTAGAGATCGAGCGTGACGCAAAGCGCGTAAGGATCAATATCCACTGCGCAAAGCCCGGTATGGTTATCGGCAAGCAGGGCGCGGAGATCGATAAACTCAAAGCTATATGCGCCAAGAAACTCGGCAAGAAGAATGAAGAAGTTTTCATCAATATCATAGAGATCAAGCAGCCCGACCTCAACGCAACGCTGGTTGCCCAGAGCATCGCTACGCAGCTTGAAAAGCGTGTTTCTTTCCGCCGCGCTGTTAAGCAGGCAATCCGAAACACCATGAGATGGGGCGCACGCGGTATCAAGGTTCAGGTATCCGGCCGTATCGGCGGTGCCGAGATCGCGCGTTCCGAAACCTATAAAGAAGGCACGATTCCGCTTCAGACCATCCGTGCAGATATTGATTACGGCACCGCAGAGGCTGCCACAACTTACGGCCGTATCGGCGTAAAAACATGGATCTATCAGGGCGAAGTTCTTCGCGAAAGCAGAAATAAGCCCCAGAGAAGAAATAACTACTCCCGCCGCAGAGATAACAATAGGGACAATAACAGAGGCGGCAGGCGCAGGGAAGGAGGAAATCGTTAATGCTCTTACCAAAGCGTGTTAAGCACCGTAAGCAGCACAGAGGTCGCATGACCGGTGAGGCTACAAGGGGCAATAAGGTAACTTACGGCCAGTTCGGCCTTCAGGCTACAGAGCCTGCATGGATCACAGCGGCGCAGATCGAGGCTGCCCGTATCGCCATGACCCGTTACACAAAGCGTGGCGGTCAGGTATGGATCAAGATTTTCCCCGATAAGCCGATCACGGCAAGACCTGCTGATACCCGTATGGGTAAAGGTAAAGGTAATGTAGACTACTGGGTAGCAGTGGTTAAGCCGGGCAGAGTTATGTTTGAACTCGGCGGCGTTGAAGAGGCTGTAGCTCGCGAGGCTATGCGTCTGGCAGCAAACAAGCTTCCTATCAAATGTAAATTCGTAACTAAAGAAGAGGGAGGAGAGCAGTAATGAAAGCAGCTGAAATAAAGAAGCTCAGCGCCGAGCAGCGCGCGGCAAAGCTTGCGGAGCTTAAAGAAGAGCTCTTTAATCTTCATTTCCAGCAGGCGATCAACCAGCTCGACAACCCCATGAGAATCAAAGCTGTAAGAAAAGATATCGCGCGTATCAAAACCGTTGAGCGCGAGATCGAACTTGCAGACTCAAATTCTTAAGATAGGAGGTAGTTTATTATGAGCGAAAGAAACCTCAGAAAAACAAGAGTTGGTATCGTATCAAGCGATAAGATGGATAAAACCGTTGTTGTTTCCATTAAGGACAGGGATCGCCATCCGCTTTACGGAAAAATTATTAACCGCACGGTTAAATATAAAGCGCATGATGAGGAAAATGCCTGCAGCGTAGGCGATAAGGTACTCATTATGGAAACACGCCCGCTCAGCAAGGATAAGAGATGGCGCGTTGTGGAAGTTATTGAAAAGGCTAAGTAATCATTACGAATTACATTGCTTTTAGAATAATTTAGTTTTATAAAATAATAACTGCAAGATGCAAAGTGTTATTTTGCAGTACGAAGGAGGAAAATGCTGTGATACAACAGGATAGCCGTCTTAAAGTTGCAGACAACACCGGCGCGAAAGAGCTTCTTTGCATTCGTGTTCTCGGCGGCTCAGGCAGAAGATATGCGAATATCGGCGATGTGATCGTTGCTTCTGTTAAAAAGGCAGCCCCCAACGGCGTTGTTAAAAAAGGCGAAGTTGTTAAAGCAGTCATCGTTCGTACAACTAAAGGTGTACGTCGTGACGACGGTCAGTACATTCGTTTTGATGAAAATGCTGCCGTAATTATAAAAGAGGATAAAACTCCTCGAGGCACCCGTATTTTCGGACCGGTAGCCAGAGAACTGCGTGATAAGGATTATATGAAGATCCTTTCTCTTGCTCCGGAAGTACTTTAATGGAGGTGCTGAAATATGAGTAAAATGTTTGTTAAAACCGGCGATACCGTAATGGTACTCAGCGGTAAATCCAAAGGCGTTAAAGGCGAAGTCATTGCCGTAAGCCCCAAAGAGGGTAAGGTTATCGTTAAAAAGGTAAACATCGTAACCAAGCATGTTAAGCCCCGTAAAATGGGCGAGCAGGGCGGACTTGTTCCGGTTGAATCTGCGCTTTATGCTTCTAAGGTTCAGCTTGTTTGCCCCAAATGCGGCAAGGCTACCCGTGTAGGTCATAAAAACGGCAAGCGCGTCTGCAAGCAGTGCGCGAACGAATTTTAAGAAAGGGAGGAACATAACCGATGGCTGCAAGATTAAAAGAAGCCTACAAGAGCGAGATCGCTCCGGCTCTTATGAAAAAGTTTGAGTACAAGTCTGTTATGCAAATCCCGAAACTTGACAAGATTGTTCTCAACGTAGGTTGTGGCGAAGCAAGAGACAACTCCAAGGTTGTAGACGCCATAATCAATGATTTAAGCATTATTACCGGTCAGAGACCGATTGTATGCCGCGCTAAGAAGTCTGTTGCAAACTTCAAACTTCGTGAGGGCATGCCGATCGGCGTAAAAGTTACCCTCAGAGGCGATAAGATGTATGAATTCCTTGACAGATTCTTCAATCTTGCGCTTCCCAGAGTTCGTGACTTCAGAGGAATCAACCCCAACTCATTTGACGGCCGCGGCAACTATGCCATGGGTATCAAAGAGCAGTTGATTTTCCCGGAGATCGATTATGATAAGATCGATGCCGTTCGCGGTATGGATATCATTATGGTAACGACTGCCAAAACTGATGAAGAAGGCAGAGAGCTGCTCAAGATGCTGGGCGCTCCGTTTTCAGAGTAAGGAGGGAATATCGTGGCAAAAACATCTATGAAAGTCAAGGCTGCAAAGCCGGCTAAGTATTCAACAAGAGCTTACAACAGATGTAAGATCTGCGGTAGACCTCATGCTTATCTTCGTAAGTATGGCGTATGCCGTATCTGCTTCAGAGAACTCGCTCATAAGGGTGAGATTCCCGGAGTAACAAAATCTTCATGGTAAGAATTGGGAAATTGCTAAATTTATAAGGAGGAAATATCAATGCATATTACAGACCCTATTGCTGATATGCTTACAAGAATTCGTAACGCAAATTCTGCAAAACACGATACAGTAGATATTCCTGCGTCCAAGATGAAGAAAGCAATTGCTCAGATTCTTGTGGATGAAGGTTATATCAAATCCTATAAGGTTATCGAAGATGATAAACAGGGTGTTATCCGTGTAACCCTTAAATACGGAGAAGGCAAATCACAGGTGATCACAGGTCTTCGCAGAGTTTCCAAGCCGGGCCTTCGCATTTATTCAAATGTAGAGGATATGCCCAAGGTTATGAAAGGCCTTGGTGTGGCAATCATTTCCACATCCAAAGGCGTTATGACCGATAAGGAAGCGCGCAAACAGAATGTTGGCGGCGAAGTTCTTGCGTTCGTATGGTAAGGAGGTGCAGTAAGGTATGTCACGTATCGGCTTAAAGCCCATCACGGTTCCGGCTGGAGTTGACGTTGCTGTAAACGGCAATGCCGTAACAGTAAAAGGCCCAAACGGCACGCTTACTATGGATAAGCACCCGAACATCAGCGTAAGCGTTGCGGATGGTGTGATCAACTGCTCCAGACCAAACGATGAAAAAGAAAACAGAGCCCTTCACGGCCTTACTCGCGCTCTGATCGCCAATATGGTAGAGGGCGTTGTAAACGGCTTCAAAAAGGTGCTGGAGGTAAACGGCGTTGGTTACCGTGTTCAGATGCAGGGCAACAACCTCGTTATGAACCTCGGCTATTCACATCAGGTAACAATGACTGCTCCCGAGGGCATCAAGATTGAATGCCCCACTGCCAACCAGATCGTAATATCCGGCGCAGACAAGCAGGCGGTAGGTCAGTTCGCAGCTCAGGTTCGCGAAAAGAGACCGCCCGAGCCGTATAAGGGCAAGGGCATCAAGTATGCTGACGAGCATATCCGCCGCAAAGAGGGCAAAGCAGGTAAGAAATAAGGGAAGGAGTGAATTACTTTGGTTTCAAGACAGGATGCAAATAAAGCAAGAAAAAGGCGTCATCAAAGAGTACGCAGAAAGATTTCCGGCACAGTTGATTGTCCCAGGCTCAATGTATATCGCTCCCTCAGCAATATTTATGTTCAGCTTATCGACGATGTTGCCGGCGTAACGCTTGCGCAGGCTTCAACTGTTGAAAAGGATTTTGCCGCTTACGGCGGTAATGTAGAGGCAGCTAAGGCTGTTGGCAAAACACTGGCGGAAAGAGCCAAGGCAAAGGGCATTGAACAGTGCGTATTTGACCGCGGCGGTTATGTTTATCACGGTCGTGTTGCCGCTGTTGCAGACGGCGCCCGTGAAGGCGGACTTAAGTTCTAAAGAAGGAGGATAATGCTTTATGACAAAGATAGATGTGTCTTCAATGGAACTTGAAGAAAGAGTTGTAAAAATTAACCGCGTATCAAAAACCGTAAAGGGCGGCCGTATCTATAAATTTTCAGCTCTTGTTGTCGTTGGTGACGGCAACGGTCTTGTCGGCTTCGGCGTTGGCAAGTCCGGCGAGGTTCCGGACGCGATCCGTAAGGGTATAGAGGATGCAAAAAAGAATGTTATGAGAGTGGCTTTAAGAGGCACCACGATCCCGCACGAAGTGAAAGGTAAGTACGGCGCGGGCGAAGTGCTCCTTATGCCGGCTCCGCAAGGTACCGGCGTTATCGCCGGCGGCCCCGTTCGTGCCGTTGTAGAAACCGTTGGTATCTCTGATATTCGTACAAAGGCTATAAGGTCAAATAATCCTTATAATGTTGTTAGAGCAACATTGGATGGTCTTTCAAAACTCCGCACTGCAGAGCAGGTAGCAGCAGTTCGCGGCAGATCCGTTAAGAAGATCTTTGAATAAGGAGGGTGGAAAATGGCAGATATTAAAATCACTTTGAAAAAAAGTCTTATCGGCTGCAAAAAGGATCAGATTGCCACGGCCCACTCACTCGGTCTTCGTAAAATCGGCAATGTAACCGTTCAGCCTGATAATGAACAGACCAAGGGAAAGATCAAAAAGATCTCTCATCTTGTAGAAGCTCAGGAAGCATAAGAGGAGGTGCGCATTAAATGAAATTACATGAACTTTCTCCTGCTGAGGGCTCAAAAAAAGCAGTGAAAAGGATCGGCAGAGGCGCAGGCTCTGGTCAGGGCAAAACAGCCGGCAAGGGTCATAAGGGTGCCAAAGCGCGTTCCGGCTACAGCCGCCGCCCAGGTTTTGAAGGCGGTCAGATGCCTCTTCAGAGACGTGTTCCCAAAAGAGGTTTCAATAATATCTTCCGCACAGAGTATGCAGTTGTAAATCTTTCTTCCCTGGAGGAAAGATTTGAGGCAAATGCAACCGTAGACGCAGAAAGTCTTAAAGCGGGCGGTCTGATCAAAAAAGAGCTTGACGGTATCAAAGTTCTCGCAAAGGGCGAACTCACCAAAGCTCTCAATGTTAAAGTAAACGCAGTCAGCGAGGCTGCAAAAGCAAAGATCGAAGCTGCAGGTGGTACGGTGGAGGTGCTGTAAATGATCAAAACCATCGTAAACGCCTGGAAAGTTCCTGAAATCAGAAAAAAACTGCTCTTTACAGCGTTTATCATTCTTGTTTTCAGGATCGGTTCGTTCATACCTGTTCCTTTTCTGGATATTGCCGGCGAGATCGAAGTCGGCAGAGGAAACACCATCTTAACGTATTTGAGCCTTATGACGGGTTCCGCATTCAACTACGGCACGATCTTCGCCATGTCGATCACACCGTATATTAACTCGTCAATCATCATGCAGCTGCTTGCTGTTGCGATTCCCGCTCTGGAAAGACTCCAGAGGGAGGGTGAGGAAGGCAGAAAGAAGATCGCCTCGATCACCCGTGTCGTAACGGTTGTGCTCGGTCTGCTCCAGTCTCTCGCATATTATTTCTTCCTTCGTGCGAATGACTATCTTATGACTGACGCTTCCGGCGCTCAGTTCACCGGTTTCGCAGCTGTATTTCAGGCAATCGTTATCGTTATCGTGCTCACCGCCGGCACAGCCGTTATTATGTGGCTCGGCGAGCAGATCACGATCTCCGGTATCGGAAACGGTATTTCCATCATCCTTTTTGCAGGTATCGTATCAAGATTCCCAACGATCATCAGGCAGTATATCGGTTATCTGGAGACCGGCCGTATGGTTTACAACTTCCTTGTTCCGGCTATCCTGATCGTATTCCTTCTTATGATCGTTTATATCGTATTTATGGATAATGCGGAAAGAAGAATTCCCATTCAGTATGCAAAGCGTGTTGTAGGCCGTAAGATGTACGGCGGTCAGGCCACGAATATGCCGGTTAAGGTTAATATGAGCGGTGTGCTTCCAATCATCTTTGCGTCTTCCATTCTTTCTCTTCCCGGTACGGTTCAGATGTTTATCTCGTCTGATAAGTATGAGGGTACTTTCTGGGAGAGTTTCTTTAACGCGTTCCAGGGCGATTCCTGGTGGTATGCGGCAATGTACTTCGTGCTGATCATCTTCTTCGGATATTTCTACAGCACGATCCAGTACAACCCCATCGAAATGGCAAACAATCTGCGTAAAAACAACGGTTCTATTCCGGGTATCCGTCCCGGCAGACCCACTTCGGATTATATATTCAAGGTTTTGATGAGGCTCACACTCATCGGCGTTCTGATGCTTTCCGTTGTTGCGCTTTTGCCGATCATTTGGTCTCTCATCTGCGATGCAGCGATCCCGCCGCTTACAGAAGGCGGTCAGGACGGCGGATTCTCCGTTTCACTCGGCGGTACGTCCATCATCATTATGTGCGGCGTTGCGCTTGAGACGGTTCGTCAGCTTGAATCCCAGATGATGATGCGTCACTATAAAGGATTTCTTGATTAATTGAAAGGGTTGGGTTTATGAATTTAATACTTCTCGGCGCCCCGGGTGCCGGCAAAGGCACACAGGCGGAAAAAATTGTTGAAAAGTATGGTATTCCCGCCGTTTCAACCGGCAACATGATCCGCGCCGCTATTAAGGCTGGCACAGAAATGGGTATGAAGGCGAAATCCTATACGGAATCCGGCCAGCTTGTACCCGATGATGTTGTGATCGGTATTATTAAAGACAGATTAAAAGAAAAAGACTGTGTAAACGGATTTATCCTTGACGGATTTCCGCGCACCATTCCTCAGGCGCAGGCGCTTGAGGATATGGGCGTGCAGATCGATAAGGTGCTTGATATCGAGGTACCGGATGAAAAAATTTCTGCCAGACTTTCCGGCAGACGTGTCTGCGCCAAGTGCGGCAATTCCTATCACATTCTTTATAAAAAGCCCAAAACAGAGGGCGTGTGCGACGCCTGCGGCGGCGAGCTTGTTCAGAGAAAGGATGACGCTCCCGAAACAGTTGCCGCACGGCTTAAAGAGTATCACGAAATGACGGAGCCTTTAAAGGACTTTTATCGTGATCTCGGCAAGCTTGTAGTTGTTGAAGGTCAGGAGGAGGTTGCGGATACAACCGCCCTTGTCTTCAAAGCGTTGGAGGATTAACATGGTAGTGCTTAAAAGCAGCAGAGAACTGGAGCTTATGAAAGAGGCTTGCCAGATTTCAGCTGAAGCATTAATGGTGGCGGGCGAAGCTGTAAAGCCCGGTGTTTCAACAAAGGAGATCGACAAAATAGCCTATAATCTTATTAAGAAAAGAGGCGCAACGCCGAATTTCCTTGGGCTTTATGATTTTCCTGCCACTGCATGTATTTCCATAAACAATGAAGTGATTCACGGCATCCCGAAAAAAGACCGTATCATCCAGGAAGGCGATATCGTCAGCATAGATCTGGGTGCCGCGAAAAACGGCTATAACGGCGATAATGCTGCCACTTTTGTTGCAGGGACTTGCTCTCCCGAGGCAAAGCGGCTGATCGATACCACCCGCGAGAGCCTTTATAAAGGCATCGAGCAGGCGGTTCCCGGCAACAGGATCGGCGATATAGGTCACGCAGTGCAGGCGTATTGCGAAGAGCGCGGATTCAGTGTGGTTCGCGATTTTGTCGGTCACGGCGTGGGAACGAAACTTCATGAGGACCCAAGCGTACCCAACTTCGGACACGAAGGACGTGGTATCAGACTGTTACCCGGAATGACATTGGCAATTGAACCGATGATCAATCAGGGAACCTATAAGGTAAAACAACTTTCAGACGGCTGGACCGTCGTTACCGCGGACGGCAAACTCTCCGCCCATTTTGAACACACGGTGGCGATCACGACTGACGGTCCCGTCATCATGACGAAAGTCTGACAGTTCAATCAATTGTTGGCGATTACGCCGCGATGTGATTCCAGATAAAGCAAAACATCTATATTCGTATAAATACAGCGAGGTAAATTGATGTCTAAGTCAGATATGATTGAAGTTGAAGGTACCGTGGTTGAGGTATTGCCTAACACAACTTTTAAGGTTTCACTTCAGAACAACCACATCGTTTTAGCCCATATCAGCGGGAAACTTCGTATGAACAATATCCGAATCCTTCCCGGTGATAAGGTAACCATCGAGATGTCTCCTTACGATCTCACCAAAGGTCGTATCATATGGCGCTCGAAGTAATTAAAGGAGGATATCCAAATGAAAGTTAGACCTTCTGTTAAGAAAATCTGCGATAAATGCAAAGTTATTAAGCGCAATGGAAAAGTAATGGTCATCTGTGAAAATCCAAAGCACAAACAGCGTCAGGGCTGATCCTGAATTAATAATCGGAGGTAAACAGTAATATGGCACGTATTTCAGGTGTTGACTTACCAAACGATAAGAGAGTAGAAATCGGCCTTACCTATATCTACGGTATCGGCAGAACTACTGCTACTCAGATTATCAACGCAACGGGAATCAATCCGGACACTCGCTGCAGAGATCTGTCCGAGGATGAGGTTTCCAAAATCCGTGATTACATTGATAAGAATGTAAGAGTTGAAGGCGATCTTCGCAGAGACGTCGCTTTTGACATCAAAAGATTGATCGAAATCGGTTGCTATCGCGGCATTCGTCACAGAAAGGGCCTGCCCGTAAGAGGCCAGACCTCCAAAAACAATGCCCGCACAAGAAAAGGTCCTAAAAAGACCATAGCAAACAAGAAGAAATAATTGTAGGAGGAAACAGCAAGTATGGCTAACAAAAAGACCACTGCCACACGTAAACGTCGTGAAAAGAAAAATATTGAGCGTGGTACAGTTCATATTCAGTCAACCTTCAACAACACCATCGTTACAATTGCGGATATGCAGGGTAATGCCGTTTCATGGGCTTCCGCCGGTGAAATGGGCTTTAGGGGTTCCAGAAAATCAACTCCTTTCGCTGCGCAGACCGCTGCTGAAACAGCAGCCAAAACCGCTATGGAGCACGGTATGAAAACTGTTGAAGTTTACGTTAAGGGCCCCGGCTCAGGCCGTGAATCCGCGATCAGAGCGCTGGAAACGGTAGGGCTTCAGGTTACTCTTATTAAAGATGTTACTCCTATCCCGCACAATGGCTGCCGTCCGCCTAAGAGACGCCGCGTATAGTATTTAATGGAGGTTACTTGATATGGCAAGATATACAGGACCTGCCTGCAAGCTTTGCCGCCGTGAGGGCAAAAAGCTCTTCCTCAAGGGCGACAGATGCTATACAGGTAAATGCGCAATCGAGCGCCGCTCATATGCGCCCGGCCAGCATGGTCAAAATCGTAAAAAAGCTTCGGAATATGGTATGCAGCTGCGCGCAAAGCAGAGCGCGCGCCGCTATTACGGCATCTCCGAAAGCCAGTTCCACAAATATTTCCTTATGGCTGAAAGAAAAGACGGTGTTACCGGTACAAACCTTCTTCAGCTTTGTGAAAGCCGCCTTGATAATGTTGTTTATGAAAGCGGTTTTGCAAGCTCCAGAGCGCAGGCTCGCCAGCTTGTAAATCATGCTCATTTCGCTGTAAACGGGCACAAGGTAGATATTCCTTCCTATCTCGTATCAGCAGGTGATGTTGTTTCCGTTAAAGAAACAAGCAAAACCACCGATGAGTTCAAGAATCTTGTAGAAAGCAACGGCTCCCGCCCCGTTCCGCAGTGGATGGAAGCAGATAAGGACGCTATGCAGGTCAAGATCCTCAGAGCACCGGAAAGAGAAGAAATCGTAACGCCTGTTGAGGAACACCTCATCGTCGAGTTCTATTCTAAATAATAGTTAATCATTTCTATTATTTTGAAGAAATATTTTTTAGGAGGCTTTTAAA
>ERZ1090863.900-NODE-901-length-14334-cov-8.299811_pt1 | contig 14334 bp, 8 predicted proteins | sample MGYA00478480_ERZ1090863 | MGnify/ENA primary metagenome ERZ1090863 (study PRJEB33644, sample SAMEA5815746) | chicken gut metagenome | biome: Chicken; feature: Gastrointestinal Tract; material: Caecum | place: Ireland | collected 2019-01-01 | study: A study of the...
GAACCGACGGACGACCGCCGCACCGGCCTTTTGTCCGTGTTCGTCCGTTTCGGACCGTCGTCGAACCTCCCCGCCCCCTCAGTCCTTCGAACGTTTCGGAATACTTTTCCACCGCCGAAAAGTACATTTTTTTGCCCGCCACAATCCGCTGGGAATCATCCGAAGGTTCCGAATCGGCATTTTACGCCGATAAATTAACATAATATCGCATCCTCCGGCACCGTTATCCTTGCGAACAATTAAGACGACGCTGAAAAATGACTAAAATTTCAAAGACGCTGGAGGGCATTCTCGCCCGCACGGCATTCGACACTGCGAAGGCGGGCACCACCCATTCGCTCAAGGACTTCCTCTTTCTGGAGATCCTTCGCGAGGAAGGGTCTCTCGCCTGCCAGATACTCTCCTCCCGTCTGAAGGATTGGGAGCTTTATCAGATACGCCTGCGCGTGGAGCGCGAGACGCTCGATGCCGCAGGCAAACAGACCCACGATCCCGAAGCGTTCTTCCGCGCCTTCGCCGACGAACTGATCGCCGCGTGCGGCCCCATACGGAGCATCTCCACGGCCCACGCCCTGATCCGGATCGCCTCCGACCGCACGACGGCCGCGTCGCGCATATTGGAAATGTACCACATAACCCCCGAAATCCTCGCGGCGGAACTGCAACGCTTCATCACCGCCGGCGACGAAACGCAGACGCGCATACACGTACACGTGCTCGATTACGACGAAACGAACCGTCCGCAGGAGGACGCCTCGGCCCAAATGCTCGAAAAGTTCGGCGCGAACCTCACCCGCATGGCCCGCGAAGGGCGCATCGACCCCGTGGTGGGGCGCGAGCGGGAGATCGAGCGGGTGGTGCAGATCCTCTCGCGCCGCAAGAAGAACAACCCGATCCTCATCGGCGAGGCGGGCGTGGGCAAGAGCGCCATCGTCGAAGGGCTGGCGCTGCGCATCGCCTCGGGCGACGTGCCCTGCACCATCGCGGGCAAGACGATCTTCTCGCTCGACGTCTCGTCGCTGGTGGCCGGCACCAAGTTCCGCGGCGAGTTCGAGGAGCGCATGCAGCAGCTCATCGACACGCTGCGCAAGGCCAAGGACACGATCATCTTCATCGACGAGATACACACCATCGTCGGCGCCGGCTCCACGCAGGGCAGCCTCGACACGGCCAACATCCTCAAACCGGCCCTCGCACGCGGCGAACTGCAGACCATCGGCGCCACGACACTCGACGAGTACCGCGAAAACATCGAGAGCGACTCGGCCCTCGAACGCCGGTTCCAGAAGGTGCTCGTCGAGCCGACCACGCCCGAGGAGACGCTTCATATCCTGCGCAACATCGCGCCCCGCTACGAACATCACCACAAGGTGCATTACAGCGAGGAGGCGCTCGCGGCCTGCGTGGCGCTGACCGACCGCTACATCACCGACCGCTACTTTCCCGATAAGGCGATCGACGTGCTGGACGAAGCGGGCGCCCGCGCCCGTCTGTCGGCCGCACGCGAGCCGCAGGAGCTGCGCGAAACGGCCGCAGCGCTCGAAGCGGCCAAACGCGAACGCCGCGAGGCGGTCGAAGCGCTGGTCTACGAGAAGGCCGCCGCAGCCCGTCTGCGCGAAATCGCCCTCAAATCGAAGTTGGGCGAAGGACGCGCCCGGTGGAAACGCTCGATGGACGAACATCCCGTGCCGATCACGGAGGCGCACATCGCCGAAGTAATCACCTCGATGACGGGCATCCCGGCCGAGCGCATCTCCGACGGGGAGCTGAGCCGCCTGCAAGGGCTTCAGGACCATCTGATGCACCGCGTGGTCGGCCAAGCGGAGGCCGTAGAACGCATCTCGCGTTCGATCCGCCGTTCGCGCGCCGGCCTCAAGGACGAGCGGCGTCCGATCGGTGTCTTCCTCTTCGTCGGCCCGACCGGCGTGGGCAAGACGCTGCTGGCGAAAGAGGTCTCGAAGTGGCTCTTCGACGAGCGGCGCGGACTGATCCGCATCGACATGAGCGAATACGGCGAGAAACACAACGTGGCGCGGCTGATCGGCTCGCCTCCGGGATACGTGGGTTACGGCGAGGGCGGACAGCTCACCGAAGCGGTACGGCGCCAGCCCTATGCCGTGGTGCTGTTCGACGAGATCGAGAAGGCGCATCCCGACGTTTTCAACACCATGCTCCAGATCTTCGACGAGGGGCATCTGACCGACGGTTCGGGCCGGCGCGTCGATTTCCGCAACACGATCATCATCATGACCTCGAACGTGGGGTCGCGCAATGCGGTCCGCAAGTCGGTACAGGTCGGCTACTCCACCGGGGCGAAGAGCGCGACGGTCGAAGCGACCCCTTCGTGCGAGTACCGCAAGGCGCTCGAAGAGACCTTCGCGCCGGAGTTCCTCAACCGCGTGGACGACATCGTCGTCTTCCGCACGCTGGAGCTCACGGACGTGGAGCGGATCATCGAACTCGAATTGCAGGATTTCTTCGCCCGCACCGAACGGCTGGGCTACCGCGTGCGCATCACCGACGCGGCCAAGCAACGGCTGGCGGCCATGGGCTACGAGGCCCGTTACGGCGTCCGTTCGCTCAAACGCACGCTGCTCGACAACGTGGAGGAACCGCTCTCGGCGCTCATCATCGAAGGCCGGCTGCACGCGGGCGGCACGGTGGTCGTCGAATCGGACAAGGCACAGGGCGTAAAACTGCGCGTGGCCTGATCTCCGGCCGGATGCCCCGGGCACTCACGCGCCCCACGGCGGGCACGCCGTTCCCGGCGCATCCCGCCCGCCGCCGCAGACCGCCCCACGGTTTTCGGGCGGCGGCCGCCGGGAGGCTGCGCACGCGACGGTGTCGAAAAGGGACCGTCCAACAAGTTTTCCCAATCCTCCGAGAATTGCGCATCCGGAAAAGTTCCCGAATAGCAGTACGAATGAAAAAGGGGCTGTCTGAAACGTTTCAGACAGCCCCTTTTGCGTCCGTATTCCGACTTCGAGGCGAATTGCGTCATACCCGGTACATAGCGCGCTCGCCGCACCGAGCATCCTCCCCATTTCGGCCCCCACGGCTGCAGCCTCCGCGCCGGCGGGCCGGGATACGAAAACCAGAAAACAGGACGGACAAGAGAGAAAAAAACGGAAAGGAGCATGCAGACTCATACGCCTCCGGATAGGTGGGATTCCGACAATCCCGCGTGCCTGCACCTCCTTTCCTCCGGCCAAATGGGGATGCGGCCGGCAATGTCGTTCGGATCGGACGTTCCTCGGCTGCCGTCTCCATGCAAAAAAAGTAAGCATGGAATCGACAGTGTCGGTTGGCAGGCAGTGGAGGCCTTCGCACGTACAAAGTCTATCCATGCTTACATGAAGCATGTAACCCGTACATAGACCCGTGCGAACAAATTTTCCACTTTTGCCAACCAGCGACGGGTAAGTCGTATAGCCACAGGAATCGACCTGATGGCGCAACAAATATACAATAATTTATTAGATATTTCGAAAAAAAGAGGCGCGAATCAGTTTTTCCGAAAAAGGACATGGACCCGGACTTGCCGGTCGGCGGGCAGTGGAAGGCCATCGCACGAACAAGTCGAGTCCATGCCCAATGTGTGCAGCATGAACTCTCCCTTGCCCGTGCGGTAGAAAATTCCACTTTTGCCAACCAGCTGCGGGTAGAATATGACGCTCCGTCCGGAGGCGGAAGCCGCACAAATGTAATAAAAAGTTTCACGCTCCGCCCCATGTCCCTGCAACAACTTTGCCCGAGCGCTGCCGGTCGGAGGCGAAAGTGCCCGACGCACAAGGGGTTTTCCTCAGAAATGTCGCAGCGGCAAAAAAACAGGTCCGCGGCGACAGTCGAAAAAAATCCGGACGGCCCATACGGCGCATCCGGTATTTATTCGTTTCTTTGACTTGCGTCTTAGATACTCCCGCTCGGTAAAATGCAAATAAATTTGCTTTTGCGCCCGACTTATTCGTATCTTTGCCCCTCAAAAAACAGACGCGATGTACCGTTTTTCGACTTATAAGGAACAATACAAATCCAACCTCCGGCTGGCGCTGCCCGTCATGCTCACCCAAGTGGGACAGATCCTCACGCAGGTGGCCGACAACCTGATGGTCGGCCACTACGGAGGCGACGATCCCACGCCGCTGGCGGCCGTCTCGTTCGGCGGGGCGGTCTTCTTCATCCTCTTCATCGCCTGCGTCGGCGTGGCGCTGGGCCTCACGCCTCTCATCGGCGAACTCTACGCACAGGGCGACCGCCGGATCTCTTCGGGATACCTTCAGAACGCCGTCCTGTTCTACACGCTGCTCGGCTTCGGAGCCGCCGCCGTGCAGTATGCCGCCATCCCGCTCCTCTATCATCTCGGACAGCCCGCCGAGGTGGTCGACATGGCCATCCCCTACTACCGGATGCTGGTCTACAGCATGCCGTTCATCATGCTCTTCTTCGCCTTCAAGCAGTTCCTCGAAGGGGTGGGCAACACGAAGGTCGAGATGGTCGTAACGATCGCGGCCAATCTGGCCAACATCGGTTTCAACACGCTCTTCATCTTCGGCCATCTCGGATTTCCCGAGATGGGTGCCGAAGGCGCGGGTCTGGGCACGCTCCTCTCGCGCATCATCGCCCCGATCCTCATGATCGGCTACTTTTGCAGCCGCGAACGCTACCGCGGTTATCTGCACGGATTCTCGTTGCGCAACCTCTCGCGCGAGACGGTCCGCCGGCTGCTCCGCATGGGACTGCCGATCTCGCTCCAGATGTTTCTCGAAGCCTCGGCCTTCGTCGGCACGGGCATCATGATGGGCTGGTTCGGCGCCGAAGCCAAGGTGGCCATCGGAGCCAACCAGATCGCCACGACGATCGGCAACTGCGCCTTCATGATCGTCATGTCGATCGGCGCGGCCACCACGATCCGCGTCTCGCACTGTTACGGCGCCCGCAACACGGGCGAACTGACGATGGCCGCCAAGGCGTCCTATCACCTCGTACTGGCTTGGAACGCCTTCGCCGCCGCCGTCTTCCTCACGGGCCGCTACTGGATTCCGCAGCTCTTCACGACCAATGCCGACGTGATCGCCGTGGCGGGCAACCTCTTGGCCTTCGCCGCCATCTACCAACTCTCGGACGGCATCCAGAACGTCTCGGTCGGCATCCTGCGCGGTTTGCAGGACGTGAAGATCATCATGCCGATCGCCTTCATCTCCTACTGGCTGCTGAACCTTCCGGTAGGCTACCTCTTCGGCTTCACGCTCGGCATGGGCCCGCAGGGTCTTTACCTCGGATTCTCGTTCGGGCTCTCGATGGCCGCCCTGCTGATGATCCTGCGCATCCGCCGCACGGTGCGCAAACTCAGGGCGGCATAGGTCCGCCGTTTCGGAAATTTTTCCTATCTTTACGCAAATTATCGCATCGACAATGGACGCAAACGATCCCAACAACCACCATAAAGGGTGTTGCAAACCCGAAATCGGACGCGGATGCGCGTTCTGCGAGGGCTGCTGCTCCACCGAACCCGAAGCCCATCTGCGCGAAGGCTGCTTCAAGCTGCACGAAACTCCGTGGCTCGAAGGCTACCCCGACAACTTCCCGACCGACATCTTCGAGGTGCGGTTCAAGAACACGCGCCGCGGCTTCTACCAGAACGTCAACGACCTGCCGCTCAAACGGGGCGACATCGTGGCGGTCGAAGCCTCGCCCGGGCACGACATCGGCATCGTCTCGCTCACGGGCGATCTGGTCGCCAAACAGATGCGCCGCACGGGATTCAACCCTTTCAACGGCGAATTCAAGAAGATCTACCGCAAGGCCAAACCCTACGACATCGAACGCTGGCAGGAGGCCATCGCCCTCGAACAGGAGACGATGATCCACGCCCGCCAGATCGCCGCGGAGATGGGCCTCAACATGAAGATCGGCGACGTGGAGTATCAGGGCGACAAGATCAAGGCGATCTTCTACTACATCGCCGACGAACGGGTCGATTTCCGCGAGCTGATCAAGGTCTTCGCCGAGCGGTTCCACATCCGCATCGAGATGAAGCAGATCGGCGCCCGTCAGGAGGCCGGCCGCATCGGCGGATTGGGCGCCTGCGGCCGCGAGCTGTGCTGCGCCTCGTGGATTTCGAGTTTCACGAGCGTTACCACGGGCGCGGCACGCACGCAGGACCTCTCGCTCAACCCCCAGAAACTCGCCGGACAGTGCTCGAAGCTGAAGTGCTGTCTGATGTACGAATACGACGCCTACGCCGACGCACGCAAGGAGTTCCCGCGCCTGCGCGAACCGTTGCAGACGCTCGACGGCGAGTATTTCGCCGTCAAGAACGACATTCTGTCCGGTACGATGACCTTCAGCACCAGCAAGGATTCGCTCTCCAACGCCATCACGCTGCCCATCGCGCGCGTGAAGGAGATCATCGCCCTGAACCGTGCCGGCAAAAAACCCGACCGGCTGCAAGAGGCCGGCGCCTTGCCGGAGGTTCCCGACGAACCGACCTACCGCTCGGAGGAGGACAGCATCACCCGTTTCGATCAGGCCAAGCGCCGCAGCAAGAACCGCCGCGGCAAGGGACGGAACGCCGACGGCGGCGGGCAGCCGCAGCAGGGGCGTCGTGCGGAGGAGAAGCCGGGCAAACCGCAATCCCGCAAAGAGAACGGCCGCGAACAGCGAAGCGGCGACACCGACCGCAGCAACGACAAGACTGCACGGGAGGGACGGCCCTCCCGCGAGAACGGCGGAGGCGCGGACAATCGCCGGCGACGCAACGAAGGCGAGGGAGGCAACCGCCCGCAGCGCGACAACGCTCCGGGAGCCGAGAGACGTCCGCCCCGCAGCTCGGGCGAAGCAACAGCCGAGCGCGCGGCACGCAACGCCGCGAACGGCGGCGACACTGCGGACCGCACTCCGCGCGAAAACCGCGAAGGCGGCGAACGCCGCAGCAGCCGCACCAAGCCCGGACGCGGCAACGGCGCCGAACGCAATAACGGCAGCGATGCAGCACGAGAAAATCCGAACGGAGAAAACCGCACGTCCCGCGAAAACGGCAGAGAAGGTAGCGAAAACCGCAGGTCCCGCGAGCGCACGAACGGCGGCGAACGCGCGGCACAGGAAAATACGAGTGCAGCGGGAAACCGCGCATCCCGCCCGGGCGACGGCACGTCCGATCCGGCGAATCGTGCGTCCCGCCCGAGCGGCGGCCGCACCCGACGCAGCAATGGCGACGGGGCATCGAACCGTCCGGAGCGAAACGCCGCCGCCGGCGACCGCTCGGCCAGCCGCCCCGCGCGCGAGACGCACGAGAACGGGAACAGCGGCCGCAACGACGGACACGGCAACGGGACACCGAAAACCGAATAGCCGATGCGTGCATGGGCGGTCATAACGGCCGGACTGTTGGCCGGCTGCGCTTCGCCGCACGAGGTTCATATCGCCGATACGGACCCGTCGGGGTGGCGCCGGGCGGCGGCGGTCGCGGTCCCCAATACCGACACGCTCGCCCGGCGCGATCTGACCGTCGTGCTCCGCTGCGACGAACGGTTCCGCGAGGATACGCTGACGCTGCGCATCGGAGTGCTCTCGCCCGATTCGCTCGCCTATGAGGAACCCTTCACGCTCCGCATCCCGCGCGGCACTGCGGCCGCTCCGCTCGGCCGCGAAGTCGCAATACCCTACCGCCGCCGGAGCGTGCTGGCCGATTCGGGCACATACCGCTTCACGTTCACTCCCGTCCGCAGCGTGGCAGGGATCGAGGCCGCGGGCCTCAGCATAACCGCATCAAACGACTGAAAACGACATGGGCAAAGACAAACTCCGCAGATTCGCCGAGAACCTGACGTTCGAATGTTTCGTACAACCCGAGTTCGAGGAGATATTCCGCCGCGACCACCCGCTCAAAGGCCATTGGCGGCGCGATTTCTTCCGCAACGACCGTCCCATCGTACTCGAATTGGGCTGCGGCAAAGGCGAATACACCGTGGCGCTCGCCGAACGCGACCCCCGCAGCAACTACATCGGCGTCGACATCAAGGGCGCCCGCATGTGGCGCGGTGCGAAGACCGCCACGGAGCGCCGGATGGGTAACGTAGGATTCGTCCGCACGCGCATCGAATTCATCGGCTCGTTTTTCGCGCCGGGCGAGGTGGACGAGATCTGGATCACCTTCCCCGATCCGCAGCTCCGCACCAAGCGCGCGAAAAAACGCCTCACGGCCCCGTCGTTCCTCGCCGCCTACGCCCGTCTGCTCAAACCCGGCGGTGCGATCCATCTGAAGACCGATTCCCAACACCTCTACCGTTATACGCAGGCGGTGATCGCGCATTTCGGGCTGCCCTGCGAGGCGGCCAATCCCGACATCTACGGCACGGGATTCGCCGACGAAGTACTCTCGGTCAAGACGGCCTACGAGCAGAAGTTCCTCGCATGCGGACTTCCGATCACCTACACCCGTTTCGGTCTGGGCGACCGCACGGAGTTCCCCGCTTTCGATTGGGAAGGCGACGACACCGACGAAAAGGACAACGAAGCCGCGCGATCCTCCCGCACCTGAGCCGCGCCGTCGCCCGACATCGCCCGTAACCCGCGACCTGCGAATCCTTTACACGAAGGCCCCCCGAGCGGAGGTCCTTTATCTGTAAACATCTGTTCATCATCGTTTTAATTCCACAAGGAGGAGGGAGGGGGCATTCGGCTGCCTTCGGAGCATCTGCGGACGGAGCAAAAGGCGCAAAGAAAGAAAAAACGGAGGTTTATGACTTTCGGCGGCAAAAGGCAAATCGCAGACTGCGGAACAAGCCCGCGGAAAAGGCGGGTCCCGTCGCCGGAGGCTGCGGCCCGCACCGCTCCGGAAGAGCCGGACCTCGAAAAGCGGACGAGCACCGCGAGTCGTCGCAGGGACACGGCCCGCACGGCTCCGAAGAGTCCGAACCCAGAGCGTCCGCTCCCCGTTCCACGCCGTCGCCCGAAGCTACCGCGGCAGTGAAAACGATAACGACAGCGGCACCGACAGCAATAACACCGCCCGGAAATCCGTACTCATTTTACCATTCGTGATACTATCTTAACCAATCGCCGCCGCGGACGAGGAAATCCGGAGACGGCGTTATATTTTTGCATCGGCACTCGTTCGACGTATCACCCGAAATCCATACACACCCCATGCTCAAACACTGTACAGCGCTTCTGACAACCCTCTGCACGCTTCTCTGCGCGCATGCCGCGGCTCCGGTCCGGAGCCGCATCCTTCCCGGCACGACGGCCGCCACGGAAGCCGTCGTTTTCTGGGAGAAACCCGACGACTACGAACGGATGGTCCGCTACGTCGTCCGCGTCGACGGACGCACGGCCGGCACCACCGACCACGACAATCTGCGTCTGAGCGGTCTGAAGCCTTCGACCACCTACCGCGTGCGGGTCGATGCCGTCGACGCCTCCGGCAAGGAGTGGGCGGGCGAAACCCTCACGCTGCGGACCGCTCCCGCCCCCGAAATCTTCGACGTGCGCGACTTCGGTGCCCGCGGCGACGGTCGCACGCTCGACACCGAGGCGATTCAGCGGGCCATCGACGCCTGCACGCCCCACGGCGAAGTGCGCATTCCGGCCGGCGACTACCTCACCGGAGCGCTCTTTCTCTGCAAGAACGACATCACTCTCCGCATCGAAGCGGGCGCCACGCTCCGCGCCGTCGACAACCTCGCCCACTTCCCGATGGTCGAGAACATCTACGAGGGTTGGGTCAAAGAGGTCTTCGCAAGCGTCGTGAACATCGGGCGTCTCCGCGGCGAGCGCTACCGCAACATCCGCATCACGGGCGGCGGCACGATCGACAATCAGGGCAGCCTCCTCGCCGTGCAGCAGACCGAGAACATCGGCCGCATGGCCCGCTCGCACGGACTGCCGATCATCCGCTGCGACGACGTGGCGATCGACGGCATCACCATAGCCGACCCCTGCACGTGGAACGTCCATCCGCTGCTCTGCAACGGCGTAACCACCTACGGCTGCCGGCTGCTGTCGGCCGGATACGGACTGAGCAATGCCGACGGCTGGGACCCCGACTCGTCGGCCGACTGCTACCTGCTGGAGTCGGTGCTCGACGGTCAGGACGACAATGTCGCCGTCAAATCGGTGATCTACACTGACGAACACGGGCAGAGGATCGTCAAACCCTCGGAGAACATCTACGTCAGCCATTGCCGCTTCTTGCGCGGCGGCGGACTGGTCGTCGGTGCCGAAGTGCCGGCCGGCGTCCGCAACGTCCGTTTCACGGACTGCGTGGTCGAGCAGAGCGACCGCGGCTTCCACGTGTGCAGCCGTCCGTTCGGCACCGAGCCGGTCGAGAACATTCTCTTCCGCGACATCGAGGTGAAGCGCACGGGCTGCTGGGGCATCAACGTAACGAACTGGTATTGGGTGCAGAGCTACCGGCCCGACACCTACCGGCCCGACGAACTGCTCGAAGTGAAGAACATCCGCTTCGAGAACATCCGCATCGCCCACGCCGACGGCAACCCCATACAGGTACTCGGGACGCCCGAACAACCGATGAAGGACATCGCATTCAGAAACGTCTCGATCGGCGAAAGCCAGTACGACGTGCTGCTGCGCGACTGCCGCGGCGTGCGGTTCGAAAACGTGCAGGTCGGCGAACGCTACTGGATTCTCGACCGCGCCGAAGGGGTCGTGCGCGACTCGCTGACCTCCGAGCCCGAACCGATGCGCTACCCCTACCGCCTCGCCGATCCCGACGCCACCTACCGCACCAAGGCGCTCTATGCCAATCTGCACAAGATCGCTGCGAGCGGCCGGTTCCTCTTCGGCGCACAGGATGCCACGACCTCGGGCTACGGCTGGTGCGACGACTCGGGCCGCAGCGACATCGAACGCATCTCGGGCAGGAAACCCGCCTTCTACAGCTTCGACTTCATGGACGTCGTCGGTCCCGACGGGCTGAAACCCGAAACCGAGAAGATCCGGCGGCTCACGGCACAGGCTTTCTACGAAGGGGGCGTCGTCTCCTACTGCTGGCATCTGTTCAACCCCGCGACGGGCGGCAGCTTCTACGACACGTCGGGCGACGCCGTGGCCAAGCTCCTGCCCGGCGGCGAACTCCACGAACGCTTCAAGGAGCTGCTCGACCGCATAGCGGCCTACAACCGCACCCTCATCGGCAAGAACGGCGAGCAGATCCCCGTCATCTTCCGCCCGTGGCACGAGTTCGACGGCACGTGGTTCTGGTGGGGCCGCGACTGCTGCACCGCCGAACAGTTCAAGGAGCTCTACCGCTTCACGGTCGGCTATCTGCGCGACACGTGCGGCGTGAGGAACTTTCTCTACGCCTTCTCGCCCGACATCAACTTCACCACGGCGGAGGAGTACCTCCAGCGCTACCCGGGCGACGAGTGGGTCGACATCGTGGCCATGGACGACTACTGGCTCTACCGTTTCGAGGAGAAAGACATCGAACACGCCCGCCTGCGTCTGAAGGTGATCTCCGACTACGCCGCCGCGACCGGCAAGGTAGCGGCTCTCTCCGAGACGGGACAAGCCGGCATCGACGACCCCGAGTGGTTCACCGGCCGGCTGCTCGAATCCATCTACGGCGACCCCTCCCGCCCCATCCGGCTGGCCTACGTCGCCCTCTGGCGCAACAGCGTTACGGGGTTTTTCACCCCCTACAAAGGGCACCCCGCCACGGCGGACTTCCTGCGGTTTCTGGACGATCCGCGCGTCATCACGGCCAGCCCCTACGACTGGCTGGGCATGTACTACCACCTGACCGAGTAACGACTCCGCATCCGGCGACAAAGCGGGGAGGTCCCGATCGAAAAGGGACCTCCCCGCTTTTCATCCGCATCCGCCGCCTCTGCGGCACGAGCCGGGCCGCGACGCCTGCCGTACGGCCGCTCCGCCGCGGGACATGCAGCGGCACGTCGATCCGGCAGCCCGCACCGCCGGACGGGGCGGGACGTCGGCCGGCTTCGCAGAAACCGTCCGCATCGCCGCCGCCATCCGGTATCGGTGTCGGCACCCGGACAAGAGGGGCCCGAAGAGCTCCGTCAGACGATCACCTGTTTCTTGCGGTACATCTCGCGGAACTCGCGGGGCGTACACCCCTTTTTGCGGCGGAAAATGCGGTTGAAGTTCGACATGTTGTTGTAGCCGCATTCGTAGCAGATCTCGGCGATGGTCTTGCTCGTATCGACCAGCATGCGGGCCACCTTGCCGATGCGGATGTCGATCAGATAGTCCGTGAAGCTCTTGCCCGTATGCTGGCTGAAGAAACGGCTGAAAGCCACATCGCTCATGTTGACCAGCTCGGCCATCTCGCGCAGGGTGATGTCGCGGGCGAAGTTCTTTTGCAGATAGGCGTCCGCCAGCCGGATGCGGCGGCTCTGGCTGTTGTCGTCCACATGGGCGAAGGCGGTGCTCGCCAGCGGTCGGATCTCGCCCGAGACCGACAGTTCGTAGAGGAGCGAGAGAAAAGTGATTACCAGATAAAAGCCCTTCTGCTCGCAGGTCAGGGCATTGAGCAGGGGCCGCACCCGAAGAATCGTCGACAGAGGGAACACGACGCCCTTCGCACCCAGCCGGAGCATCCTGCTGATCGACAAGAACTGATTCTTGTCCAGCAGTTTGTCCGACAGCCAGTCGTCCGAGAACTGGATCGTGATCTCGCGGATGTCGTGCGAACGCAGGTTGTGGTTCTGCCAGCCGTGTTCGAGGTTGGCGTTCGCCACGAGCACCAGCTCGTAGTCGCCGATCTCCTCGATCGAATCGCCCACGACGCGCTGCGCGCCCGCGGCGTTCTCGATGTAGTTGATCTCGAATTCGCGGTGGGTGTGGATCGGATAGTTGAACTCGCTCTTCCTGCGCTCGATCACATAGATGCAGTCGCCCTCGGAAAGGGGCGTGATCTCATGCAGCACATTGCTCTTGAATGCCGTCATCTCTCGCATCGTTGATTGACCTTCCTAAATTAGACAAAATTCCGCATCCGCGCAACTATTTCCGCTATTTCGCCCGTGCCGGCACGACGAAGAGGCCCGCCTGCCCCGAAGCGGACCTCCCCGTCGTACAGCGCCCCGGCCGGTCGCTATTCGGCCAGCCGCTCCGCGTAACGCGCGATCACGCCGAGCGTCGATTCGTCGGCCGCGAAGACCGAGTTGAGCCCCTGCTGCTCCTGCGCCGGGTCGCCCGTATAGTCGTCGCCCGCCTGCCAGTACTCGTGCGCCGGGCGGGCGAAACCGCCCCAGCCCCAGAAGTTGCAGCCCGCGAAGAGTCCCCCGTGCTGCCGGTTCTCGTCGATGCAGGAGAATACGGCCTCGTAATAGCGGTCGCGGCAGGTCGTCGGCGACCCCGGCTCGAAGGCGAATCCGTCGCGCGGGAATCCGAACTCCTCCAGCACCACGGGCTTGCCGTAACGCTCCGCCACGGCCAGATGTTCGTCGATGTAGGCCCGTGTGTTGCCGATCGCCACGTCCAGACGTTCGGCGAGCGTCTCGGGCGTTACCCAACCCCAGTTAAGCGGCCAGACGTGGATGGTCATGTAATCGAAATTGGGGTCGGCATGCAGCCGCTCGAACAGCTCCAGATCGCCCTCGCTGCCGGCCCGGCCCTCGCTGCCGGTCGAGACCAAGTGATTCGGATCGAGGCTTTTGACGAGCGCAGCCGCCTCCGACATCCAGCAGCGGAAAGCCTCCTTGTTCGCATCGCCGAAAGCGCGCGGTTCGTTGCCGATCTGCCACGCCATGACGGTCGGATCGTCGGCATAGCGGCGGCCCGTGAGCGAATTCTCGCGCGTTACGATCCGGCGCAGATGGTCCGTAAAGATGAGCTGCGCCTCCCGGTTGCCGGCATACTGCCCCACATACTCGGTGAAGGCGTTCCAGCCGTCGACGGCCGGGATCGGCGCCTCGCCCGCTCCGGCCCATTCGAGGTACTGCGAGTAGCCGCCCGACCACTCCCACGAATTGTTGAGGTAGAGCACGGCGTGCATTCCCCGGCGCCCCATCTCGACGAGCAGGTAGTCGAGCCCTTCGAGGAGCGCGTCGTCGTAGACGCACGGAGCCTTCTGGAGCGTGGGTTCGATGCGCGAAGGCACATTGTCGGGACCGTCGCCGCCCACCAGCACGCGCAGATTGGTGATGCCATGTTCCTTCAGGAAGTCGAGTTCGCGGTTCAGGCGCGTGCGGTCGCCGCCCGGTCCCTCCGAGCCGAGGATGGCTCCGTACCAAAAGTTGGCCCCCACGTAACGGTAGGGCTTGCCGCCGAGCAGGAACCGTCCGTCTTCGACGGTTACGAACTCCGCCTTCGGGGAGCACGATGCCGCAGCCAGTGCGGCGA
>ERZ1090863.902-NODE-903-length-14287-cov-6.095630_pt1 | contig 14287 bp, 21 predicted proteins | sample MGYA00478480_ERZ1090863 | MGnify/ENA primary metagenome ERZ1090863 (study PRJEB33644, sample SAMEA5815746) | chicken gut metagenome | biome: Chicken; feature: Gastrointestinal Tract; material: Caecum | place: Ireland | collected 2019-01-01 | study: A study of the...
CGTTCCTCCTTCCATTCCCTTTCTATGCCGTCCAGCACATCCACCAGACGCAGAGCGTTTTCCGGTGAAGGGTCCTTGCGGACGGCAGTCATGGCCTGCTCTGTCAGCCGGATGACCCGGGCGCGGTGGAAGGCCAGCTTCCGCTCCTGCTCCCGCTCTCCCATCTCCAGATCGTACCGCCGCTTCACCCGCCGTTTCTCCGCCGCTCCCGCCTCCCGGCTCAATCGCCCGGCGCGATGCGCCGCGTAAATGTTTCGTATGGCCGTATAGGCCGCCTGGTCCGCCAGGGAGAGCCCCTCCGGCATCTCCCGGTCGGCCATGGCATCTGCCTCCCATGGCCAGAGAAACGCCGCCCCACTCATGGCAGGGACAGGTACCACTCCAGTACCCGCACGGCAGACCGCCAGCCGTGGCAAACCTCCCACATATACCCCTGGCCCAGCAGCCTCTCGCCCCACCAGTCCTGCTCCGGCGACGTGCGGCCGGTCTCCGCCTTCATTTCGATGTACAGACCGTGGTACTGGCCCCGGGGGACCGGCAGGCACAGGTCCGGGACGCCCCGCTTCACCCCCTGGTCCTTCAGGTGCTTCGCCTCCACGGCGTCCCGGCTCCCGCCGTTAGGGATGTGATGGAGCATGGCGAGCTCCGGCCACCGGGAGCGGATGGAGGGCTGCTGGGACCACCGGATGACGTTCATCTGGTGCCGTGCCTCACTTGCGGCCATCGAAGATCACCTCCACATACCCCTTCTGGTTCTTGTCCCCCGGGTTCTCCTTCGCCCTTCCCTGGCGGACGGTGTAGCCGTTGCGCCCCAGAATCATCAAAACGGTGTCCCGGTCCGCCGGCGCTGTGATAAACAGCCGAACAGTCTTCTCCTCCATCACGCCGACTTCCCTCCGTTGAACAGCCGGTTCAAGATCTGGCTGGCCTGGCCCTTCGTCAGCCCGTCGGCGTCAAATCCCCGGCACCGGCGGCGTATGATTTTCAGCTGGTTCTCGCTGGCTGGCTGCCGTCCCCAGCGCCGCACGGCATTTAGGTCCCAGATATGCCGCTGGTCGGCGTATCGCTCCGTCAGGACGGTGTAAGCGCGGTCCAGCATCTCCTGCATGGGGACGCCGTTCACGCTGCCCAGGGCGTCCGGGCACGGGATGGTAATAGCCTTCCGGTCCATCAGGGAACACACCAGGGATCCGTCCGGCATCTTGAACCAGTTCACGTCGTGGAGCTGGTAGCGCTGCTCCTGGGCCCAGAGGTCCACGATTTCCACGTTGCGGACCCAGCTCTCCGGGCAGTCCGACGCCGCCGCGGCACGGATAGGCAGCTCGAACAGGTCCCCCTGGACCTCGTCCGCCTTCCTGGCCGGCACGCTGCTCATGTCGATGCCCAGGAGCGAGGGCGCCGTGCAGAGGCTGGCTTTGCCGGTGACCCCCACGCAGTCGATGAGGACCAGCTTCTCCTTGCCGGGATAGAGCCGCGTCCCCCGGCCCACCATCTGGCAGTAGAGGCTCTCCGACTGGGTGGGCCGGGCCACCATGACCGTCTCCACCCGGGGGATGTCGGTCCCTTCGGTGAACACCATGCAGTTGACCAGGACGGGGATCTCACCGTCGGTGAAGGCCCGGATGATGGCCGCCCGGTCCCTCGTCTCCCCGGTGACCACCACCGCCCCGGGGATCTTGTCCGCGATCTCCCTGGCGTGGCGGACGGACACGGCAAAGATCAGGGTTGCGCCTTTTGCGTATTTCTGGTATGCTTCCGCTATAGCGTCCGCCGTGCCGTCCATAGCCTGGTCCAACTCCCCCGGGGCGTAGTCCCCCTGGCGGGTGTGGACGGCGGACAGGTCGTACCCGATGTTTACCCGCAGGCACTGAATGCCGCACAGGTACCCGTTCTCGATGCCCCAGCGCAGGTCCCGCTGGAAAATGATCTTCTGAAACACGTCGTTCAGCCGGACCTTGTCGCCCCGGTTGGGGGTGGCAGTGAAGCCAATCAGCTTCTCCGGGCGGAAGTGGTCGAAGATCTTCCGGTAGGTGCCAGCGGCAGCGTGGTGGGCCTCGTCGCAGACGACCAGCCCGAACTCGTCCGGGGCGAACCGGTCCAATCTGCGGACCAGGGTCTGCACGCTGGCGGAGACCACCTCCTCCCCGGCGCTGCGGCTGGCCGCCCGCTCCACGCCGTAGGAGCATGTAAAATACTTCCGGGGCTGCTCCACCAGCTCCTCCCGGTGGCTGAGAATCAGCATCCGCTCCCCCCGGCGGGGGATGTTGGCGAAGGTCACCGTTTTGCCCAGCCCCGTCGCCATCTGGCAAAGGTACGCTCCCGGCGGCTGGGCCTCAATGGCCGCGAGGCACTCTCGCTGGTATGGTCTTAATTGCATAGTTCCTCCTATCCCGTGGGACCGTGGGGCGGTGTGGTAATCTTATCACCACGCCGTAACCCTTGCGGCTCTAGGCGTTGCGGATTTTGTGGGACTGTGGGACAAGTTTTCGTGTTTTTATGTGGCGCGAAAAAACTTGTTTTCCCTGGTCCTTTTTATTTTTCCCTATATAGGTGTGTATGTCGTGTCCCACGGTCCCACAGCGCCTAAAAAAATCTCTGTAACCATTGCGGCTCTAGGCGTTGCTGGCGTGGTACACTGGTCCCACAGACGTCCCTCACGTCCCACTCTCACAGCGGTAATTCGTCATATTGCTGTGTTTCTCGTTCTTCGCTTGGTAATATCATACAAACGCACTCCGTCAGGACGCCGTTGATCCGCTTCCCTCGGGTGTTGTTCCGCCCCCTGGTCTCGATGAGCCCCTCCTGCTTGAGGTAGCTGAGCATGGCGGCGGTGGAGTACCCGGCGTCCTGGAGCACCCGGTCGAACACTGAGCGGATGATGTACGCCTTCGAGGCGTTGCCGGCATAGTCCTCCTCCATGGCCCCGTAGATCTCCTGGCCGTTGTCTGAGCGGCCGCAGAGCCGGGAGGAGTTGGCTGTCACCCAGTCGCACAGGTACTTATACCCCCGGTCGCCGGCGCTGACCGCCGCCTTGCTGGCCAGGAACTCCGCGATCTGGTCCATGGTCATGGGCTTTTCCAGGCCGTCAAAGACCCACTGGCAGGCCAGCTCGTCCGCCAAGATCACCGCAGCGGCGGCCATGGCCTGCTTCTCGGTGGTGTCCCGCTCACTGAGGGCACGGAACAGCTCCCGGTACCGCCGCTCCGCCTCCTCCACCACGCCGGGGCTGTACAGCTTCTCCACGAACAGCCGCCCGGCATGGCCGAAATTGCGCTTGACGGCGGCGGAGACCCGCATGCCGTCCCGGATCACCGCCTGGGCGCTGCGGCACTCGATGTCGATGACCCGGTTGACGGCTCCGGCGCCGCTGGCCTGGCCCGTCAGGGGGCTCTCCCCAGTGGTCAGGATACAGTTGCGCCAGGTGGGCGTCATATCCACGCCGCCGGAGCGGTTGCCCCGGGTGCGGCCGACGCCCTGGGCCAGCTTGTACACGTCAAAGTTGGTCCGCCCCTTGTTGTCCTTGGCCAGCTGGAGCTCGTCCAGGCAGAGGGGCAGGTTGTTTAGGAAGGCCGCCGTCTTCTCCAGGCCCACCACCGTGCCGTCGAAGGTCTTGACATATTCGCCCACCGCTGGGTTCCCCCACACGCTGGCCGCCACCATAAGGGCCACCGTCTTCCCTGTCCCTGAATCCACGCCCCACAGGTGGACGAAAAATGGCAGACACCCCAGGGGCTCCAACAGCGGGGAAGCGAAGGAGGCCGCCAGCACGATCTTGGCTGTAACGGACATGCCCCGGACCTCCCGGGCGATCTCCTTCCACTTCTCGAAGCTGCCCTGTCTCCGCACGGTCTGGAACATAGCCGAGAAGTTCGCGTCCCCGTCGAAGATCAGCCCCTCCACAAAGGGGGAGAAGCCGGCGTCCGGGATGTAGCCGAACCGCCCGATGCTCTTCCGCTCAGGGATCAGGTCGTAGTTCAGGTTTTCCATGTCCGATATGTACTCCACGAAGGCCCGGGCGTTCTGGCTGGTGACCGCCACCCCGGACTTGGCCAGGGACGGCACCTTGTTGGCACTGGCCAGGACCTCCTTGTCCACGACGATCCGCCGCCAGATAGGCCCCTTCCGAAATGCCAATGTCAGCTTCTCCTCGCCGGTGTCGATGTTCACCAGCCGCTCCACCGGCAGGACCGGGTGGGGACAGGCCACCTCAGTGTCGTACTTGGTGTCCCGCCGCACGCCGTCGTCATCCGCCCGCCAGGTGCCCGCCCGCAGCTCCAGGGGCTGGCCCGTGAACGCCGTGGCATTGTCGATGTAGACGGTGTTCCGCCTGGCGTTGACGGAGGCGATGTAGCTCTTGTACATGTCTCGAAAACCGGTGAACCCCTTATTTTTGGCGTACTGGGCCAGCTCTGCCATCGCCACGCCATGGACAAAGGGGTCCTGGTTTAGCTTGTACAGCTCCTCATAGGGCGCCGTCGTCAAAAAGTCGTCTTTCTCGTATGTCCACTCCGCCACCGCGTCACCTTCCTATATGTTCATCCAGCCACCAGTCCAGCTCCGGCAGGCGGCGCAGGGCCTCCCCGAAAAGGGGGTGGATATACCCCGCCGCCGCATCCGCTGGATCCGGGGCACAGTATTTCATCACGTCTGTGTAGTACCGCCGCTCCGCCGCCACGGCCCGGTACTCCTCTTCGGCTTGCTGGCGGCGGCGCTCCTCCAACTCCCTGGACCGGCGTGCGGCCTCCCGCCGGCGGCGGGCCTCCTCCGGGTCCTCCTCTTCGTCCAGGCCCAGGTGGAAGTCTGTGTTCAATCGGAGACACGCCTGGGGGAATGTCAGGCCAAACAGCTCCATCACAAAGTCGATGACGCTGCCGCCCCGGCCGCAGCCGAAGCAGTGCCAGCCGCTCTTCCCGCCGCTGTAGATCTTCAGGCTGCCGGTCTTCTCATTGTGGAAGGGGCAGCATATGTAGCCGTGCCGGCTGGGGTGGAAGCCGTAAAAGGCCGCCGCCTCCACCATGGGCACTCTCTCCTTGATCTCCCGGGCCATGTCGCCGGTCACTGCCGCCCCAGCTCCCGGAAGTCCACGATGGTTCGCAGTGTCCGGGTGGCCCGGCACCAGGGGCAGCGCTCACACCGGCGGGGCTCTTCCCGCCCCTCCTTGATGGCCTGGAACCGGGGGGCCAGGTCCTCCACCTCGTAGAGCTTGGCCCGGAGCGCGTCGTCCGGGATATACAGCGCCGCCAGGTCTGCCGGCTCCTCCCGGGTGCCCACGGCCAGGATGAAGGGCATCATATGCCCCTCCACCGCCTGATAGATGGCGCCCTGGATGTCGTACCCCCACGCCTGGGCGAAGGGCACCATCCGCCGCTCCTCGTCGCTCCACACATCCCCCAGGTCCCGCATGACCTTCTGGTCCACGATGGCCCCGTCCCCGAAGCCAAGGGCCGGGGCGGCGCCGGGAAACTCCTCCGCGATCTGCCGGCAGGCGGCGGCGTCCAGCAGGCTGTCGATCTTGATCTTGAAGGGCACCCCGGCAATCTTCCCGGTGCGGATAACCTGCTTCTTCCCTGACATCAGGAGGCTGTAAAGCTGGTCCGCCTGCATCCTGTCAATAATGGCGTTGGCCGCCAAAAAATCCGCTTTCAGGGTCCGGTCCTTCTTGAACATGTCCGGGTGGCGCTCCGTGAAATCCGGCAACTCCCCGCTGTACCAGGCGTCCACATAGCTCCCCACCAGCATGGACCGGGAGGCCGGGGGCTTATACCGCCCCTGGATCTTTGCCAAAGCCGCCGCCTCGCAGGACAGGAAGTCCTTGAACTGGCTGGAGCCCATGTAGGCCATTTGGGCCTCTTGGGAGAAGTAGTTCTCACGCGTCAGCTCCATCGCCGCCCCCTCCTTCCCCGGCGTTCTGCGCCGCCTTTCGCTTGGCGGCGCACGCAGCGCAGAGAGCCATGCCATAGTTTCGCCTGGTGTACTCCGCCACCCACTCCGGCCCCTTCCTGTCGGTGCCCTGGATCGCCCCGCCGCAGTCCGCGCAGGGCGGCACCGGTGCCGGCACTTTGATCCTGGGCCTGTAGGGGCGGACCCGGACGGCGCTGACCACCTCGCCGAAGGCCTTGATCCCGTGCTCGATGTAGAGCTGCACCTGGACCCCGGGCCAGTCCTCGAAGTATCCGCTGCCGGCCACCTTCTCGATGGCCTTGGACCGGGCCACGTTGAGGATCATGGGCTTGTATCCCGGCTCCCGCCAGTGGACCACAGCTTTTTTTGACTTCCCCTCAGCGGTCACCACGGTCTCCGCGGCGTTGACCCGGTCAATGGTCAGCACCTTCTCCTCCCCCTCCTGGAAGTCCGCCTCCCCTAGAAAGTTGGGGTCCGAGACGATCTTCTTCCAGTGGGTCTTTTGGATCTTCTCAGTCGCCATCCTCGTCCTCTCCTTCCGTCACCGCGCTGATGGTGGCCAGGACCAGCCCCAGCACGATCTTGCACTCGTCGTAACTCATATTGGTGTCCGCCTTGACTAGGACATCGGCGATCCTGGCGGCGGCCCGCATTAAGTTCGCCAGCCGGTAGGGCGGGATGTAGAACCCCGCCTCGGCGATAATCCGCTCCTTCTCCGCCCGGACCCGCTCCGCCGGCGTCATAGCGCCACCACCCTTACTCCGATCAGATCGGCGTAGTCGTCTGTACTCAGCTCCAGAAATTTCTTCTCCCGCTTGATGAAGCAGTCCCGGCAGAGGGGCTCCCCCTTCTCCGTCAGGTAGTATTTCTCACAGTCGTCATACCTGACCGGATCGATCTCCTCCAGGCAATCCGCGCAAACCGGATATTTTCTCATTGACAAACGCTCCTTCCTCTCATAAAATGGAAGTAGATCAGTTATGATTGCCGATCTACCCGCCCCGGACAGGCCTCCTACACCTGCCCGGGGCACTTTATTGTTCATCATCTTCCACCACCCATACGTCCGCCGTAGTGACGCCCAGGTCCTCGGCCTCCTGGTGGGTGGCCACGGCGATGTCCACGTGGCTGCCCCGGACCGCCCCACCGGTGTCGGCGGCCAGGTAGGCCTGTCCGTCGATGATGACCGTGCTCCCAAGGGGGATCACCTCCGGGTCCACCGCCACCACCCCCGGCGTTACAGGGAGGCCCGTTGCCGTCAGGCCGTCGCCGTCCCCGCAGACGTGAGCGTATGGCTCACAGCAATAGTAGGTGACGGTGCACTCGCCGATGTACTCATAAGCCCCGATGGCCTCGTAGGCCTCCGCCTGGGCTTGGCGGGCCTCTCGGTCGGCATCCACCCGGGCCGCCAGCTCACCGTAGGCCGCCACGGCGTCCGCCTCGATGGCCCGGACGGCGTGGTACCGGGTCTCCAGGTCCTCGATCTGCCGCTCCTGGCGTGTGATGGCGGCGCAGAGAGCCGTGTTGACGCCGACGCTCAGGGCCAGCAGCCCCAGCGCCGCCCGCTGCCAGGACGCCAGATCTCGCCTAGTCCTGGTCGCTATTTCTCGTGTCATGGTATTCTCCTTTACTGCTGCCCCTGTACAATAGCTGTCAGCTCCTTGCCCAGGTCGTACATCTCCTCCTGGAGGGTCTGGGATACGACGGAGCGGATCAGGCTCTGAATGGTCCGGTAGTCGAAGCATGGGATACCCTCCCGCTTATACTTCACCAATCCCCCAGGGCTGATTTTGTATGTAAGGGCTTCATCCTTTACAGCGATACCGAAGCTCGCCCGGCCCTCCCGCAGCGCCAGTCGGACCGTTGCCTCCGGCCAGTCCAGGTATAGCGCCGCCTTTGCCACGGGCACGTTGTCGTAAGACAGAATCTCCTCGTCCGTGGGGACGCTGGGCCGCTCTCTTGTGCGTGGACGCATAGTCTCACCTCCATTATTCCGCTTGCTCTGGCGCAATGCGGACTTCGCGCTTGAGCACCATCTGCATCTCAATGAACTGGAGCAGGGCTTCTCCGCTCAGATCGGTCATTGGCTCCCCGATGAGCTTCCCATCGTAGTAAGTGGATACTGTCATGGATTCTCCTCCTTGTTCTGCCCCTCCCGCCGTGGTATACTGGCAGGGAAAGGGGGTGAAATTGTGACAGACGAATTGTTCGGACGCATGATACAGGACGAAATCAACGAGATCATCTTGGAAAACTCCGGTTCCATACTCTCCCAATTACAAAACTGTGACCCCGGATTGTCCCCAGAAATGGTAAAGCTTTTGACCAAAGCCATTTCGTTCTCTGCTCAGATCTCTGTCCAATACACTATTCGGCTGTTAGAAAACTGCGGCCTACTTTCTCTCCCGAAAGATGGACAGCCTCTCCTTTCAGCAGTTCCGAAGAAATAACATTTGACAGATAATAGTCCCGCCGCTCTTGTAACTCCCACACAAGGGCGGCGATCTCTTTCGGGTCGCCTTTGATGGTCAGTTCCATGGTCTCACCTCCTTCACGCCCCCTGGTCTTCTGCCCATGCACCCAGACCGCTCTCCAAGAGCTTGCGGACGATCTCGGCATAAGAAAGTCGAATAAATCTATCATCTTTCTTGATTTCCAGAATCCGCTTGTCGATCTCGTCCGGAAGAGGAATTGTAACCCTTCGCATATTGGTCATTTTGTCTCACCTCTCTTTCAAAGTTCCGAACTTTTCGTTCATGCCATTATTATAGCTCAGAACCTATGAACTGTCAAGATGAAGTCCCGAACTAATCTCACAAAAGTTCAGCACCATTTTTGTGCAAATTTATATGAACTTTTTCATAAAAAATCTAGTAATACAAATGCTTTGCGGGTTTTTGTGTAAACAATACGTATCCAGCGCGTAACTTTCTACAAAAGTCTGTACAAATCGGCAAATGGAGAAACCGCCCCACCGTTCCCGATGAGGCGGTCATTTTCAGTTAAACGCTCCGGCCCTATCCAGGATCACCAGCAGCCGCACCATGTCGGCGCTCAGGTCCAGGCCCTCGCCGGTGCCGTTGAGGTATTCCTTGTCTACCAGTTTCTGGATGGTCTCCCGCGCCCAGCTCGGGCACTCCGCTACCGTGTTGTACCGCACCTCGTCCACCTCCTTGTCATAGCTTGGCCGCACAGCCCCCACGATCTGGGAGAACTTCCGCGCTCTCCGTTCCACGGCCCCGCCGTCTGCGTCGCTGGCGGAGCTGGTGTTGCCCTCAATAGCGGAAATATAGGAGCCGTCCACGCTCTCCACGATGCCGCAGTGGTCGGTCCTGGCCCCGCCGGGAAAGTCGTAGATCACCACGTCCCCAGGCTGGTAGCCTTTTGTTACCCAACACCCGGCAGACTGAGCGGACCGCATGAGAGCTCCGCAGGAGGCGGTACGGACCGGAAGCTTGACGCCAGCCTGGTCGAACACCCACTGCACAAAGACCATGCACCAGGGGTAGGCCGCCCCGCTGACCTCCCGGCCATAATACCAGGTGTTGTATCGGACGTTGTTAGATTTGGGCGGGGATTCCTTCACGCCGATTTGCCGCCGGGCGATGTCCAATAGCTCACTGACTGTCGCCATTGCCGCCTCCAATCGTATCCTGCAACTTCTGAGACTGGGTCCCGAAGTAGAAGGATATCACCATTAGGAAGATGGTGAGGAAGTCCGTGCCGGAGATCGTGCCCACGATAGACAGGTACGCAAACACTGCCGTAAGGACAACGGTCACAATGCTTTTGACGCTCAGCAGTGCCGCCAGCCGCTTGAAGATATTTTCATTCATCTTTTTGCCCTCTCTTTTCTGTGATGGTTTTCAAACCCATGATCAACAGCTCCCCGCCGAAGAAGCCCAGAATGATGGCCAGCAGATTGGCGGGGTCGTGCCCCGTCCGGGACAAGATCCGCAAAGACCAGATACTCGCCCCGGAGGCGAAGGCCACGCAGTAGAGAACGGTGATCTTGGCGAATAGGTGGGGAATGGCCCGAATCCTATCCAGGAGACCGGGTTTCTCACGTTTCCCGCTCATGGCTTTGCCTTGAGGTCCCGGATATCGTGCTGCACCTCGGTCATCTGCCCTTCCAGCTTGTAGGTCCGCTCCACCAGGCTATTGTGGGCGGACACTTTCTTCTCCAACTGCTCGATCCGGTAGGTGGTCAGTTTGTTGGACACCAGGATGCCCCCGAAGGTCCCCGCCAGAGTGCCCAGCAGGGACATCCCGGCTACCGCCAGTGTGGTCAAGTCCATCAGGCTGTCACCTCCCCCAAGTCTTCCCATCCCTGCGGGTAAGCATCCGGGCTCCAGGTGTTGCCGTCCATGGTGCTCTCGTACACTCTCCCGTTATAGGTCACCCGGTCCCCAGTGTTGTATGCGTCGTGTGCCCCGGTAGGCTGCACCCACTCCGGATAGGTGGTGGGCTCCTCCGGGTCCGGTTCCGGCTCAGGTTCGGTGGTGTCGCTGAAATAGTTTCCAATCAGCTCATGGGGGAGGTATTGCAGGATGATCTTGCCGCCCTCGGCCTCGCCAATGCGCTCACAGAGGTATGTCTTGCCGTCCTCCGGGTCCTTGTAGTAGAGGCCATACTCATACTCCATACCCCTGGCGGCGGTGATGGGGTCGTCAATGGTCCCGGCCTCGCCGGGGTCCCCCAGCACAGCCCACAGGGCAGGGGTGACGTCCGGGGTCCAATCCGCCTGCGTGGTGTGGGCCTGGACGGCCTTGTACAGCCGGGGCGCGTAGTAGCGGCGATCCCCCACATTGACGGCCTCGCCCACCGTCCAGGGGGTGAACAGGCTTGGCACCGTGACGGCGGTCTCGTCGTCCAGGGCGGTCACGCTGTCCTCGATCACGGCCCGCATGGCGTAGGCGGTGGGCAGGTCCACCGCGCCGCCGGTGATGACGCTGGACACCTCCGCCGCCGTGGGCTTGCCCATGCGGACGGAGACCGTGCCGTTGCGGTTGTCGGTGATGGGACCGGCGATGACGTAGTCGTCCTGGGGGATGACCTGGGTACCATAGACGATAGACCACTGGAGGCCGTCTACAAACAGGTCTAGGGCCTCCTGGATGGTCAATTCCAGGACGATGACCTTGCTCTCCCGCCCGTCCCAGTCCCTGTCCCGGACGTGGCCGTAGATTTCGGCGGGGTAGTTGATGGAGTTGATTTTGATGAAAGTGTTCATGGGGTCTCCTTTCAGATTTGTTTTGGCGGGCGTTCCTGGAGGCGACAGCCGATGTAGGTGTCCTGGTCCGACGCGCTGCTGCAGCTAATGCAGAAAGGCCCGTGATTCCGGCTCTGGCTATAGTAACCGCCATGGCGCAGGCACGGGCTACTACCGTAGAAATCCCAGTTATCCGGGACATACGTTGTGGTACTTCCTGCGGCCGCACACGGGAACAGCGCCCACTCCAGACCATCTTGTGTCGGGATGGTGAAGTCAGACGGATAACCACCCACCGGCTTACCGACGAGTACGCCATTGGCACTATCGCTGAACTGGGCAGGGTTCTTGATGACGTTCAGGCCATTGCTGTTGTAATAACAGCCGTCCATCCAGTCGTAGACATTATCCCACCAGCCCTCGATATTCCGGTACTGGGTAAAGCCGTAGGTCGTCCGATTAGCCGCCGTAGTACCCGTGTGGTACTGCATGGAGTCCGTCCGGCCATTGTTCTGTTTGGAGTTGCCAGAAGAACAGCCATAACCGATTGCAGTCTGACCATTCCAATCCGCAAACTCCACCAGGAACAGCATTCCCACATACCACATCTGGGCGAAGTCCATCTGCCAAATGTTGCTCCCCAGATTGTGAATATTGCTCCGAGCTTGGCTCCGAGTAATATTAGTCTGCTGGGCCTTGTTGGTCTCCGACTTATAGGTGCCGCTTGCGCAGTGATACCGACCGATATAAGAGAAGTCCAGTTCACCCAGACCATCCCCACGGTCCATATTCACCGGGTCCACATGGAATCCCTCGACAGGACCGTCCGCAATCTGGAGTTTCAGCTTCTTCCCAGTCTTGGTCCATTTGTACCAATACTTGGGCTCTTTGACCATTACGCCGCCAGCGCGGGTTTCCTTTACCATCTCGCTCCAGGGATAGAGGTTGTCAAAGGGGGAAGACCCTTCTCCGTTGTTAACAGCCGGATTCGGGTCCGCAAACAGCGCCGCGTCGTCTGTCCGGACGCCCTTTGTTGGTCCGCTACTTGTCCAGTCCCATTCCACACCGTAGATGTGAGTGGACGGCTTCGGCGCATAGATCACTGGATTAAAGATCATGCTCCCACCTCCTGCATCACGACATAGACCGTCAGATCAGAAGACGGGGCTTCCCGGCAAGTGAAGGTGAGGCTGTTGGCCGCCTGATTCGTACAAAGGATTCCGGCCGCATAGTAAGCCGCCTGAGACGCAACCGCCGGCATGGGCTGAATGAGCTGGGCGGATTCGTCGGCGAGGACACCGGAGACGGTGACTGTTTGGTTATTGGAGGACCAACCGGAGGCGGGGAGGGTGATGGTGGTGGATGTGGGGGGAGATGCGGCATTAACGTCACCAGCGGTCAGTGTGATGTTGCTGGACAGCGCCTTTCCGTTGACGGTTCGGGATGTGGGAACAGCTCCAACATCCGATGCAGTGGGTGTCCAGGTATCCGGTCTTGCGCCCACGTCGCTGGCACTCAGGGAAATGTCCTGGGACAACTCCTGCCCGTTGACGGTTCTGGAGGTTGGCACCGCTCCGACATCCGCCGCAGATGGGGTCCATGTATCTGGCCTTGCCCCCACCATACCGGCGGTGTAGTCTCCCTCCTGTGGGGTTACTGCGCCTGTTCTTCCCTTAAACGATGTCACGCCGGCTTCTGGAGCGTCCTCCCATGCAACACCTTCAGCGGTTTTGGTAAGGATTTGTCCATCTGTACCACCTGCCGGAAGGTCGGATGGGACATCGTCCCATGCGGTTCCTTCGGCAGTCTTGGTCAGAACTTGCCCGGCTTCGCCCCCAGTGGGAAGCGGGTCAGGCGCGTCCGTCCATTCCGGGCCGCTTTCGCCCTGGGTAAGTACCTGTCCGGGGGTTCCGCCGTCAGGGAGGCCGGAGGGCGCGTCCTGCCACTCGGGGCCGGTAGTCCCTTGTGTTAATACCTGTCCCTGCGTTCCGCCCGTGGGCAACTGGTCATCCGCGCTCAACGTGCCGTCCGCTTCCACGCTTAACCCATCGCCGATAATCACGCCGCCGATTTTGGTATCAGTGGCCGGAGACAAATGTACCGGGGTGGTGCCGTCCAGGATTCCGTCCACCTCATCCGCCACAGCGTCCAGGTCGGACTTCCGCACCGCGTCCGTGTCCGCCCCAGGTGCGCCCAGGTTGGTGATTTTGTTCCCGCCCATGTTCAGCGGCCCCGTCATGGGGACAGAGCCGTCAGCCATCATATCGCCCGCGCCCGCGCCGTTGGCCCCGTTGTACACCGTGAACGTGCCGATAGCGTCGTCGTTGCTGTCGTACATGGTGTATGTATCGGTGGTGCCCGCCGCGCCGGTGCCGGACGTGCGCTCAATGCGGGAAACAGAGGTGCCCGGCTGGCCCTTCGGGATGCCCAGGGAGAGGGTGAGATTCGGGGTGGTGCCGGTGATATCCGCTGTCGCATCCTGGCCGGGTTCTAGGGTGGTCACAGTGCCGATCTCAATGTCCGGGGTCTCGCCGGTTTTACCTTTTAGGCCGGTAAAGGCAAAGGTAAAATTCTTCGCCGTGTCCGGGCCGCTGGACTGCACATCCACGGACGGGGTCTCACTACTGGTGTTGTCCGCCGTGGCGGTCACGGTGCCAAACCCTGCCGCCGCACCGGGAGGTCCCATGATGTTGACGGGGTCGGGATTCTCCTCCTCGCCGTCATTCGTCCAGCTAATCACGCCCGCCTCGCTGACAGACGGGGTGAAGGTCACGCCATCCACGCCCGGCAATCCAGGTCCGCTCAACTGCATCCACTTTACGCCGTCATTGCTGGGCGTTACCCCGGTGACCTGTTGCATGGCGAGATAGGACCCGCCGTTATATCCCACGATGTCCAGGGCATAATAGGTTGTGGATGCGCTGTAGTCACCTTTGGGCACCACAGAAACCTTGCCCAAAACTGTATTAGGCATTGCTGATACTCACCTCCAGAAATCCGTTTACAATGGCAAAGGTTGGCCCGGTATAGCCGTCCGGTGTAGTCATGGTCAAAAGCCCTGTCTCGGGGTCGATGGCAAACGTGGCGAACATCACGTCGCCCCGTGCCGCCTCGCCGGTGTCCACATATTCCTTCTTCTCAGCGTCCCACGTCCACCAGGTGTCGTTTTGGATG
>ERZ1090863.904-NODE-905-length-14265-cov-9.780929_pt1 | contig 14265 bp, 5 predicted proteins | sample MGYA00478480_ERZ1090863 | MGnify/ENA primary metagenome ERZ1090863 (study PRJEB33644, sample SAMEA5815746) | chicken gut metagenome | biome: Chicken; feature: Gastrointestinal Tract; material: Caecum | place: Ireland | collected 2019-01-01 | study: A study of the...
ATTCCATATCGCCGAAGGGCGCGCCCTGACCGATGAGTTTTATGGTGTTGTCGCCCTTTTTGAGGCTGATTTTTGTGGAGATGGTGAAATCGGCAAAGGGAACGCCGTATTCGACGGTGGCGGCGCTGTCGATCTTTTTGCCTGTTACGGTAAAAGGATTGTACTCGATTATTTCGCCGTTTACCTCTATCTGCATTATAGAATCATCGACGGTCATCGTGCCCCATTCTGACGCCAGACGAAGAACCAAAGTAGCCTCCACCGCCTCTGCCGAGGTAAAGTCGAAGGTAAGGGCGGTGTTTTCAACGCCGAAGAAGCCGACGAAATACCCGTTGCTTATTGAGTTGAGCACGCTTTGATTTTCCCTGATTTTTTGAGTGTTCTGACCCTGAATGGTCTGACAGCCCGTTGCATTGTTGGACCAACCGTGACCGCTGTATTCGGAGAGGTCGCACCCTTCGGCTTCAAACACCGCCGTTTTAGTGCCGGCGGGATCGCCGGGAACTTCCTCCGAAGGGGTACTGCTGCATCCTACGAGCGCACCCATCGTCAGCGCGACTGCCGACATTATAACTCCTGCAATTATCTTTTTCATATAAATACAAATCTCCTTTTAAAAAATTATTTGCTTTTTGAATTTATGACCTTTGCGCCTGCGACGACCGCCGCGAGGACAACAAGACCGCCTATCATGGTTATTCCTGTCACAGAGCCCTGGCAACCGCTTACGCCGCCATGATACTCTTCGGGAGGTTCATCCATGGGAGTACCGTCGACATCGCTCGTGGGCTCATCCTCGAATATGCCGTAGAGGTTAATGGTAACCGTAGTTTCAACAGGAACGTAGCCTTCGGCTTCGACTACAACGGTGAAGGACTGGTCGCCGATTTCCGTGCCGACGCCGCGGATTATGCCGTCGCTCGACATATAGAAACCTGCAGGTAGCGAACTTCCCTCCTTCAAGGAGTAAGTGACGTTTTCCGCCGTACCGCCATCGTTGGGAGCGGCGTTGAGCGCAAACGAATAAGCTTTGCCGATGAGGACGTTTTCATAAGTTACGTCTGCGATTTCAAGACCGAGAACATTGATTTCGTAAGTTGTTTCTGCGGGCGCGGCGAGATTTGCCCTTGCCACAACAGTAAACTTATGCGAAGTGTATGCCCTTTCAGGTGTGCCCGAAATTACGCCGAAGCGACTGATCGTGAGACCTTCGGGGAGGGACGAACCGTCTTTGAGGGCGTATTCGATTTCGAGCCCGTCGGCATTGGTTGCACCTGCAACCGAGAAGTAAGCCGACTGACCGACGTGAAGGTCTTGGAGCTGCTGTGCAGGATAGTCTATTTTATATTCCTTAACGCGCACTATGAAGTCAAGTTCGACGGACGTTCTGCCCTCGGCAGAGGCGCGGACGGTGAAGAAGTACTTTCCTTCGGGCGCCGTGCAGATGCCTGAGATATAACCGTTTTCAAGTTTAAGTCCGCGGGGAAGAGCGCTGTCTGACGTAAGCGCATATTCGACATCGGTGGTAAGTTTGCCCTCTTCGTCGAATACGACCGCGCTGCTTATGCTCTGCGAATATTCAAACCCGACGGGTATAGTGGGCAGGTAGTCGTCCTCGAAGATAATCGTGTCGGGAATTTCGTCCTTGGCATAAACTTTGAGGTTAAACTGTTTTGTAGCCGCCTTGTAAGGATATGCGATTTGCGAATCTTCATCGAGCTTTTCATCGGCGCCGAGCGTTATGGTGTAGTCGCCTGCCTCCGCGGGAGCGCCTGTAAGAACGCCGTCCTTAGTGAGCGTCATGCCCTCGGGGAGAGAAGATCCTTCGGCTACGGAGTAAATGAGATCGGTGTCGCCCGTGAGTGCATTCTGCGCGGTGTTGGCAGAGAGGTCATTAGACACTCCCTCTACCGCATAGAGCGTATTAGCGCCGCCGTACTCTATTGCATCGAGAGGCGCGCCGCCGTAACCCTGCACGCCGTTGGTGTTGGCTACCGTGTAGAACACGCTCTTAGCCGATTCGCGTATGGCGGTGAGCTGCGTGGCAGTTAAATGCTCGGGGTCGGTCGCAGGGGTGTTGAGCTGGTTGTGCACCATCATTGTGTTACAGCCTGCGCGTATGCACATGTCGACGGGGAAACGCGTGAGGTCGGTTATGACAAATCCGCGGAAACCCCATTCGTTGCGCACGAGTCCGGTGAGAAGCGCCCAGTTCTGCGAACAAGGCACGTTGCCTACGCTGTTTACGCCCGCCATAAGGGCGTTGAGCCCGCCTTCCTTTATGGCGATTTCAAAGGGCTTGCCGTAAATTTCGCGGATAGCCTGTTCGCTCGCCCATGTCTGCAAGGTGCCGCGCTCGGTCTCCTGATCGTTCAAGAAGATATGTTTGGAAATCTGATAGCAGCCCTTTGACAGCGAACCCTTTGCAACATTTGCGCCCATTTTGCCGGCGAGGAAGCCGTCTTCCGAGAAATACTCGAAGTTTCTGCCGCCAAAGGGCGAACGGTGAGTGTTGAGCCCCAGTCCGTAAGTGCCGCCCCTGCCCTCAGGCTTTGCACCATAGATGCCCGCAGGAGGAGCCATCATGTTGGAGCCTTCGGCATGGTTCATACCCCAGAGGGCAGCTTCGCCCATCATCACGCCCTGCGCATAAGCGAGGTCGGTGTTGAACGTCTGTGCCGTTGTGGTATTGTCCACCCACTGAACGTCGGGACAGTGGCGCTTGCCGAGGGGGCCGTCGTCGTCATAAGTAGAGGGTTTATCAACAGAGGCTATGGGACGGGTGCCGAAGAAGCCGTTTTCTATCTGGGTGACGAGCTCGGATACCGTGAGCTGATCGAGGAAAGCATCCCACAGGGGATCGTCGTAGTCCCTGCCGCGCAGATGCCAAAGTTTGATTTTGTTTGTTTCTGCCGTTCCCGGGGTTTCAGCCTGGGTGGGCATTTCTTCCGAATACCAAGGGTTCTGACTGTCGAATTCTTCGGATATGGTGTAAGTCCACGGCTGTTGAAGTTTGCCGCTCTTCTTTTCGGATGCGGGCGTGGGGAAAGTTCCCTCAAAGTCGTCCCTTGACATATACACGCGCACGCCTGCGAAAGTTTCGGGGTCGTTGACCTTACCCGTGCCGCTTACATCATCGAAGAGGTTGCTTACGGGTGCGCCCGTAGTAGTGTCGTTTTCGTAAGTGAAGCCTTCAGTTATGTTGTAAACCTTGGTGAACTCGTTGTCGGGATTAGCCGCGCGCTGCGCCGCTTCGTGGGCGTCGGAGGCGACGACGATTTTGTATTCGCCCTGTTCGAGCTCGTAACCCTTGAAATCGTTGAGGTTTGCATCGCTCCAATCGTACGAATACATGTCGGAGACGTTGAGTTTGATTTCTACCGTATCCGATTCACCCGGTTCAAGCAGCTTTGTTTTGGCAAATCCGCCCAGAACGACGTGCGACTTGGATATTCCGCCCTCGTAATAAGGGGCGCTGTAATAGAGCTGAACGACTTCTTTGCCGGAGTACGCGCCCGTATTAGTCACCTTAACCTTTGTTGTTATGGTGCCGAACTTATCGAGCTCGGCTCCCTCTCCCGAATTTTCGGATGATACGAGCTCCCAATCGAAGTCGGTATATGAAAGGCCGTAGCCGAAGGGATACTGCACCTGACCCCGGTACCACTCCTCGCCGTCGGCAAGGGTTTCGCCCTCTTCTACATAGCGCGTTTCGTAATAGCGGTAGCCGAGGTATATATCCTCGTCGTAGTGGACGTAGGGCGCGCCGTAGGTGTTGCCGTCTGCGGCGCCGTTATAGCCCTGATTCTGATAAGTGGGGTCCTTGGTCATGTCGTACACCCACGTGTCGGCGAGGTGACCCGAGGGGGTAACTTCGCCCGTGAGCAGACGGGGAATTTCAAAGCAGCCGTCAGTTCCGGGGAAGCCGACGGAGATCGCAGCTTTTATTTTGCCCATCTGCTCTTCGGCGTCCTCGACGTTGCTTGTGAAGTTGTTATCGGTATACAGGTAGTGCGTGGGGTCGTTGAGGAAACCTACCTCCATGGGGCCCGACGCGTTTATTAGAAGAACTATGTTGTTGAAATTTTTCATTACTTCCTGCAACAGTTCGACTTCGTACGCGTCGAGTTGCAGGTAGTGGTCGTCGCCGCTGCGGGCGCTGTCGAGCTTTTCGCCGCCCCAGCTTTTAAGACTGGTCTTGGGCAGGTCGTTGCCTTCGCCTCGCACCCTGGTCAGCATGACGATTGCCGCGTCATTATATTGGGCGTAACTGCTTTTAACCTCGTCGGTGTACATCGACTGGGGCGTTTCACCCGTGGAAAGTCCCGCGCGGTAGGCGTCGAGCGAGCCGTGGAAGTCGCCGTTGAGCCTGCCCCTGCCCGATGCGTTGTCGTCCTCGTAAAAGGCTTTGAGCGTGGGATTGACGTTGAACACGGTGCCGTCGAAAGCCTGATAGAAGGGCTTTGTTTCTCGCGTCCAGTCGCCGCCTATCGCCATACTGTCGCTTGAACCGAAGCCGAAGTAGGCGATATCTGCCGAGCTTTTGCCGAAGATACTTACATTTATTTTGCCGCCCTCCTGCCTGGGTTTCATGGGGAGGTAATCCTCGTTTTTGAGAAGAACCATGCCCTCGGAAGCCATCTTTCGGTTGAGCTGCGTTGCGGCTTCCCTGACCTGCTCTGCACTTTCGTACTGAGTGTCGTAGTAATAATATTCTTCGCCCGTCGCCGCATTGGCTATTCCGCTGCCCACGGCGCCCACGAATTGGGCGTTAAAGCCCAATCCGAGGATTGCCGCAACGGGAATTGCGACGGCGCGCAGCATTGATTTTTTAATACCGCTCTTCATCAAAATATCCTCCTTAATTCTGTTTGAACGGTGCGGGACCGATTACGGAAATTTCGCTGGGAGCATAAATGCTGCCTGCCGCTCCGCACGCCTGCGCCGCGAGGTAATATTCCTGATCGGCGCTGTAATTTTCGCCTATTACTTTTGCGAACATTTCGAACAGCTTACCCTTGTTGTAATTATCCCTCGTTTCGAGCCAGAGATTTCCTGCTCCGCCTTCAAGGGCGAGGAGAGTTTGACCGTCCTCGGTCGCAAGTCTGTAAACCTGTCCCGAACCGCCATCGGGTCCATTTGCATCGAGAATGAAAGTTGCAATATAATCTTCCTTGTCCGCATCAGGCGAGGTGTAGATATAGAACTTTACGTGATCAACGTTGGGCGCAAACGCCGTGGCGCTTCCCCTGTCGAATTCAAGAGGTTTATAGTCGCCTTTATAACTAAACATCTGGTTTGCATCCATTTCGGGGGTAGCAAACTCGTGCACCTGTTCGGCAAATTCCGCCTTAATGGTGGTGTCGCCTTCAACTACGAACTGATAAACGTGTTCGGTTGTGACGACTTCATCACCTATTCTCCAACCCGTGAAACCCATGCCCTCGGGAATCTTTGAAAGGTCGAGTGTGACCGTGACAGTTTCCCCTTCGAGATAGGTCTTTTGTTCGTCGAGCTCGCCGCCATATATTATAGTGACGGTGTGAGTGTTGACATATTCGGCAATGTAGGTCTGCGACGAGAATACCCAGAAGGTGTATTCCGCATCAGAGGAGACGAGAACCTTGTCTTCCCCGTTCATGACGTACCAACCGAAGAATACTTTATCGCCGCTCTGTTCCTCGGCGACTATGGTGCACTCTTCGCCCGAAGATATCTGCGCCTGGGTGCCTCCGCCTTGAAGCGTGCCGCCTTCAACGCTGACGGTAAAGGTTTCGTCCTTGCCGACGACAAACGTCGTGTTTGCCGTTACCACATATTCCGTCGTTTTATCTACCGACTTGTCGGTATTGTTTATGTTCCAGTACTTGAAGTCGGGGGAAGTTGCCGTTACGCTTATTGTCTGACCCTCATATATCGTCACCGTGGTCAGTTCGGTGCCCGTTATGACGCCGCCTTCAACGCTGACGGTGTAAGCGGGGACATCCTGTGCCATGAACGCGCGGGGGCCGATTACGGAAATTTCGCTGGGAGCGTATATGCTGCCCGTCTTTCCGCAGGTCTGAGCGGCGAGATAGTAAGGCTGCGTTGCGCTGTAATCTTCACCAATTACTTTTGCAAACATTTCGAACAGTTTGCCTTTTTTGTAGCCGTCCCTCGTATCGAGCCACATATCGCCAGGAATACCTTCGATAGCAAGAAGAGTTTGACCGTCGTCAGTAGCCAATCTGTACACGAAGCGAAGATCGCTGCTCGGCTCGCCTTTCGCGTCGAGAATAAATGAAGCTATATAGCTATCTTTGTCGGCATAAGGTGAAGTGTAGATATAGAAAGTTATGTGGTCGACATGTTCGACAAATGCCGTCGAATTGCCCCTGTCGAATTCAAGAGGTTTATAATCGTTCTTGTAGCGGAACATCTGGTTCTGATCCATTTCGGGAACTTCAAACAGATATACGAGGTCATCGTATACGGCTTCTATGGTTACATTACCCGAAATTGCGGGAATGACGTATTTTACGTCTTGCGAAACGCTTTCGTCACCTATCTTCCATTCGACAAGACCCTTGCCCTCTGGAATGTTCGCAACCACAGTGTAGCTTTCGCCCTCGATAACGGTGTATACGCCGTCGTCGCCGCTCAGCCCTTCGACATAGCCGCCGTTTACAGTAAGAAGATAGGTATTCTTAAACTTGGCGTAGTATGTCTGTTCGCCCATGGCGGTGAAGGTATATTCATAGTTGTCGGAAACGATTATTTCCTCATTGTCTGCACCGAGGATATACCAATATACAAACTCCTGGTTTTGGGGAGCTTCGTCGGCGTAAATGGTGTATTGCTGACCGGCAACCGCCTTTATCTGCGTTTCGCCGTCCTCGAACGTGCCGCCGACGACGCTTATGTCGTAAACTTCGTCGGATACGGCGATAAGCTCGGTATCACCTTCAACCGTAAATTCATAGGTCGCCTGAGCGACTTCCTCTTCGCCGTTTACAAGCCAGAATTTGAAGCTTTCGGCAGAAGATGTTACGCTTATCGTCTGTCCCTTGTATGCGGTTACAGATGTAAGCTGCGTGCCTGTAATGGTGCCGCCGGAAATGGTTATGGTGTACGAAGGGATGCTTTCTTCGACGAACACCATGGGCCCGATTACAGAAATTTCGCTAGATGCATAGACCGAACCTTCGACGCCGAGAGTCTGCGCGGCGAGGAAGTAAGGCGTTGTTGAGCTGTATTCTTCGCCCAATACCGTTGCGAATGCTTCAAATAAATCATCCTTGGTGTAGTCGTTTTTGGTTTCGAGCCAGAGGTTGCCCGCAGCGCCTTCAAGTTCCAGAAGAGTCTGACCGTCTGTCGTGGTCAGCTTATAGCCCGAAGTGTCGCCGACGAGCATGAACCTGCCGACATAATCGTCGGTATCAGCCCACGTGCTCGTGTATATATAGAACATTACGCCTGTTACGTTTGAAACAAAAACGGTAGACGTGCCTCTGTCAAATTCGAGAGGTCTGTAATCGTTCTTGTAGCGGAACATCTGGTTTGCATCCATTTCGGGCGCGGCAAACTTTATGAGATCGCCGTATACGGCTTTTACCGTATAATCTTCGTTTATGTCCGTTATGGCATACGTCATCTGCTCGGAAGTTACGCCGTTGCCGAGATCCCAGCGGACAAAACCCTTATTTTCGGGTATGAGATCATAATCGAGGTTGACCGTGCAGGAACCTCCCTCCATCACGTTCAGTTCGGTAACATTTCCTCTCTCGGTCTGGATATAGCCGCCTTCGACGGTGACGGTGTAGACTTTGCTGTATTTTGCGTAGTACTTTTCGGATTCAGCCACATTAAAGGTGTAGCTCGCCTCGCGGGAGATTATGACCTCTTCACCATTTTCGTCGAGAATGTACCAATAGACGAACGACTGATTTTCAGGAGCCGCATCAGCTGTTATGGTGCACTGTTCGCCCGATTTGAAGATATGGCTCGTTTCACCGCCCGAAATGGTGCCGCCATCTACCTTGATAAGACAGACGACATCGACCACCGCGGAGATACGTGTATCCTTTTCGGCGATAAACGAGTAGGGATTTTCTTCCGACTGCTTGACGCCGTCTATCTGCCAGTAAAGGAAGGGCGCCGACTTGTCGTCAGGTGCGGTTACGCTTACCGTCGAACCGATGTCTACCGAAGTCTGATAGAGCTCGGTGCCGCTTATTACGCCGCCATCAACCGTAACGGTGACCTGTTGCGTATTTGTAACAGCAACGAGGGTAACGTTCTCTTTGACTTCAAACGTGTAAGGGTTTTGTGTGGAGATCTCCTCACCGTCGGCATTTTCCCAACGCACGAACGTTTCGCCCTCGCCGAGTTCGGCGGTTACGGTGCATTCTTCACCTTCTTCATATTCGCCGCTACCCATACCGCCCGTGACGGTTACGGTATATGTCTGTTCTTTATCGTCATCTCCGTTGCCGCTTCCGACGCAGCCCGTCAGCGCCGATATACACAGCGCTATCGCCAACACGACTACGAACAGAGGTATCAACAATGATTTTCGTTTCATATTTTCCTCCTATTCCGTTATCAGAACGTGCAGCCGGGTCCCCTTACGGAGATTTCGCTGCTTGTGAAAGGTGACTCCTCTACCGCGATCGCCTGAACGTCAAAGTAGTAAGTTTTTCCCGTTTCAATGCTGAGAAGAGTGCGTATCTGACCCTTACCCGCATCTTCATCGTGATAGAGGTCGCCGAGGGGACCTTTGAGATCCTGTCTTTGCCCTTCGGAATTTTCAAGGTATGCCTTTGCTCCGTCTGTCGCGGGGTTGGCTATCGGCACGATTTTAAACACTGCTATGGGCTGCGCTTCGGGGTCGGCGGAGTCGTACATGCGGTATTGCAGATATGCCACTCCGAGGACAAACACGGTTTTTCTGCTGCCATCGGCATTCTTTTCGCGGTCAAATTCATATGCGCCGTTTGCAGCTATTCTGAAATGTTGCCCTTGGGAATTGTCGGGCGTCGCAAGCGTAGTCGATTCAAAGCACGCCTTTATATCCATATCCCTTTCAACTGTGAGGGTATAGGGGTTCTGCGTGGAGATGACCTCGGTCACGTCCTGTCCGTTGTCGTCTTTATAGGTTGCCTCCCAGCCTGTGAAAGTGAGCGCGGAATACTCTTCGGAAACTTTAAGCTCGCGCTCGGTGCCGGCAAAATATCTGCCCGAACCCGTGCCGAATTTTACGTTTATGTCGCAAAGGTCGGTGACATCAACATCATCGGCAAACACCGCTTCAAGGGAGATATCCTCGGTTACGGTGAATACGTAGGTAGAGCTGTCGGAAAGTTCCCTGTTGCCCGAAACCCACTTCATAAACTGCTTGCCTTCGACCTCGTCGGCGACCACCGTGCAGTTGGTATCTTTGTAATAATACCCGCCGCCGCTGCCGCCTTCAACTTCGACAAGGCAGACTTCCCTTTCAGGATCTGTCGTTCCGCCGCCTTCGGTCTGACAGCCGGCAATTAATATTGTGCCGGCGACCAACACCACGCCGAGCAGAACTGACAAAAGCCTACTCATTCTTTTCATGCTCATCATCCTCCTGTGAAATTTTATTTATTGTAAAGGTTGACGCGTCGTCTGCGGCGCCGCTCTCCTGAACACCCGCAAGCCTCGCCTTTTTGCGGCGGAGATACCCGCGGATGAGGAAGAACGCCCATATGCCGAGCAATGCGACTATTACGCAGTCGGCGACGATCAGCCCTATTACCCAGTAAGGTAAAAGATACTTATACACGACGCCATAACCATAGCCATTCATGGCGTTGCTGTTTGCAACCGTGTAGAGAATGTTCTTTGTTGCCTGCCTTAAACTTGTGACCTGTGTGGGCGTGTTCTCGGTGCCCGGCCACCACTTCTGCGTGAGGTTGAGGTCGCCGCCCGCGCGTATCATCTGGTCGGGATCCATATAGGGCGTCGCATAGTTATAGTCTGTTATGACCATACCCTCGAATCCCCACTCGTCGCGCAGCACCTCGGTCAAAAGTTCGTAGCTGCCGCCCGTCCACACTGTGCCTATACGATTGAACGACGACATTACGGCGCGTGTTCCGCCGTCCTTTACAGCTATTTCGAAGGGACGGAAATAGAGTTCGCGCATCGACTGTTCATTTGCCCAGGTAAGCACGCCATTGCGGTTGGTTTCCTGGTCGTTGAGCGCAAAGTGCTTTATGAAGGTATAAACGCCCTTGCTCTGCGCACCCTGAATGACGTTTGCCGCCATTATGCCCGAAAGGTAGCCGTCTTCGGAATAATATTCCCAGTTTCTGCCGCTGAACGGGCTGCGGTGTATGTTGACGGCGGGGGCGTACCAGCCGCTGTACGGCGTTCCGTCGCCTGCAACATTACCTATTATGCCTTCGTTGCCTATCATTTCGCCCATTTCTTTGGCGAGTTCTACATTGTATGTCGCACCGAGCAAACAGCCGCTGGCATATGTGCATGTACCGTAAACACTGGGGTCGCCCATGAAAGGCGTGAAACCTACGGGACCATCGGAGTCGATGGTCTTGGGTTTGCCTATGGCGTCTATTGCCATGCTGTGATAGTTGCCCGTGCCAATGAGTTCGGCCATGGTTTCTATGGAAATTTGATCGAGAAGGTCTTCCCAAAGAGGATCGTTATAGGGCTTGCCTATGAGCTCATAGAGCTGAACGGATTTACCCGTACCGCCCTCTGGCATCTGCGTCGCCTCCCACTTTTCGCCCGCGTCGTTGCCGTCCCACGTGAGAGAGTCCAAAAATTCCTGCGTGACTATGCGCTCGTCCTGGGTAGGCGACTGGGGCCAGGTTCCGTCGAAATCTGTGCGCGACATATATTTTTTGATGTAGCCGCTGACATCATCGAAACGATTCTGCACGGTCGCACCGGTCTTTACGTCCTCGGTCATCTTGATATCCTCGGGAACGTTTACAACCGCGGCATCCACAGCGTCGTGAGCATTACGGCTTACGCGAAGTTCGTAGTCGCCGTGCTCGATTTCGTAACCCGTGTGCCCGTTTGTGTTGGCATCGTTATAGTCGTAGGAGGCAAAATATTCCGCCTTTACCTCGATTTCAAGGTCGCACCAGTTGGGGTTGTCCGCCGTGGCATCCTTTGCCGCGGGCAAAAGAGGCGTCTTAGCAAAGCCGACGAGCACGACTTCGGATTTTTCTATTCCGCCGTCGTAGTAGGGCGGATTGACGTATACCTGAACGACATCTTTACCAGCAACGTCGCCCGTGTTGGTAACGCGCACCTTGACGGTAAACGTGCTTTCGGGTGTGACGGCCATGTTTTCGAGTTCTTCTTTGTTGAGGAGCTGCCAGTCGAATGTCGTGTAGCTAAGACCATAGCCGAGGGGATAGACGACGTTATCTTGATACCACGCGTCGCCGTTTTCACCTTCGGTTATATAGCGCGTTTCGTAGTAACGATAACCAACGTATATGCCCTCTTCGTATTCTACGAGATACTCCTCCCTGCCCATGGGGTTGCCCTTACTGTTTATGGTGTAGTATTCGTTGCCGTGCAATACGTTGTTTGTGCCGAAATTGTTATATGTGGGATCCTTTGTAAAATCGCGGGCATAAGTATCAACCGTTTTTCCCGAAGGATTTACCGAGCCGTTCATGACCCTGCCGAGGGCGTTTATACCCGATTTGCCGGGCGAACCGATCCAGAGCGCACCCTTGATTTTGTCCATCTGCCTCTGCGCCTGATCGGGAGTAGCCCAGTTCCCGTCGGTGTAAAGATAGTGAGAAGGATCGTCGAGAAAGCCCAGCTCTATCGTCTGGCTGCTGTTGATGACGATGATTATATTATCGAAATGCTCCATTACCTCTCTCAGCATATTGACTTCGTTTTCGTCAAGCTGCAAGTAGTGATCTTCGGCACTGCGCGCCCCCTCCACCTTTTCGCCGCTGTCCGTGAGTGATGTTTTCATCGTGCGGGGAAGGTCGAACCCCTCGCCTCCGACGCGTGAAAGGACGACGACGGCAGCGTCGCTGTATTCGGAATAACTTTGGCGAACCGCATCGGTATAATTACCGATGGGCGTCTCGCCTATTCTCACGCCCGCGAGAGTATTGTCGCCCATTGTAGGAGTATCTCTCACCTCGCCCGCAGCAGAACTTTCATAAAAGGATTTGAGAACGGGGTTGTACTCATAACCCGCCGCCTGCAAGCTGTCGTAAATGGTCGACGCACCCTCGGAGCCGTCGCCGCCGGCCGAACCCGAACCTCCGTAGACGAGATTTACGCTGTTATGTCCAAAAACACTTAATTTAGGTTTGCGGCTGACGCTTTGGTCGCTTTCAGGCGTAGGAATAGGCAAAGCATCTTCATTCTTCAAAAGGACAATGCCCTCTTCGACTATCTTTTCGTTAAAAGCATTTGCCGCAGAGAGCGTTTCTTCCTTTGTAGAATAGTCGGAAGTGTAGTACTGATACTGCGAAGGATCGCCGCTGACGAGCGTCCTGCGCGGCCAGCCCAATACGGAGCAGACCGTATTATACAAAAACTGCTCCTGCGTAACGACAATATTGGCGATGAAGAAAATCAACGCCAAAAAACATACAAAAATAAAGACTGCGTATCTTATTCTCTTTTTTTTGTTCATGCGCTTTGCTCCTGTCGGTATTTGTGATTTGATTATAATAAACTAATAAAAAGTTTCAATAATTATGACAGATTATGTATTTTAAATTACAAATCGGGAACATGATTATCATTTTTTGACTTTTTATATAAAATAAGACCTCCCGGATTCGGGAGGTCTTATTTTATTATAACATCGTGAATTTTATCAGACTGTCGATGAATTCTTTCTTCTTTAAACGGCTGATCGGCAAAGTCGTGTTCGGAAGCGTGACCGTGTTGCCCTTTACCATGACCACATGCGCGAGATTGACGAGATAACTCGTTCCGCACCGCGCAAATCTGCCCGGCGGCAGTCGGCTTTCCGCCTTGTCAAGCGAATCCCACACCTCTACATCCTCGTTTGCCAGATGATAGATTATTTTGTGTTGCACCGTTTCAATGTAATAGATATCCTGTATCTTTACCATGCGGATGACGTCTTTGTTGCGTATGCAAAGCTTCCCCAGGTTATTTTTATTTACTTCCGCTATGGCTTTGGCGAGCTTGGGACGAAACATCTCGTATGAAACGGGCTTGACAACAAAATCGAACGCCGCCACTTCGTACCCGCTTATCGCGTACTGCGACAATTCGGTTATAAATATCAGGCACGCGTACCTGTCTATCTCTCGCAGCCGTTTCGCCGTTTCCATTCCGTCTATATACGGCATGTTGATATCCATGAAGATTATGTCATAGCCCTGTTTTATGCTGTCAAGAAATTTTAACCCGTCAGAAAAAGTGAATACTTCAAACGTTTCACCCTCTTCCTGCTGATACCGGTCAAGATGGCTTTCGAGCTGCTTTACGTGTATTTTTGTATCTTCGACTATGGCTATCTTCATTTATCGCCTCCATCGCTATTCTCTTCGGGCTCCACAAAAACTATGTTGAGTACAAAGTTATCTTCGTTGACGTCTATGTTTATCTTGCCGTTGTATTTGGCGGCTATCATTCGCATACTCATTATTCCGTAGCCGTGATACTTCTTATCGCCCTTCGTCGTAACAGGCAAACCATCCTCGAATTTTAGTTTGCCCTTAAATTTATTTTCTACGCGCACGCTGACTACATCGCCCAGACTTTTTACCGTGAGTTTGGCCTCACGATAAGGTTCGGGCAGCTGCTCGACCGCCAGCACCGCATTGTCGAGCGCATTGCCGAAAAGACTGTATATATCTTCCTCGCTCATGAACGAAAGACTTTTTCCGTCCGCTATGCAGGTTATCGTGACGTTATTCTTTTCGCAATACAGAAGTTTGTCCGTCAGCACTATATCAAGCGTTTCATTGCCCGTGCGCGCCACCGTCTGGTAAATGGCTATCGCCTGCTCCGCTCTTTTGAGCTTTTCAAGGTCGACTGTTTCGTCGCGGTAGGCAGCGCGGAGCTGATGTTTAAGATCGTGGCACTTTACGTTGATGTAGTTCATGTTCTCTTTGAGGTGCTTGAACTGCTCCCTCTCCTGGTCGAGTATTTTGTGTATGACGTCGTAATCGCTCATGATGGCTTTCTGCCGCAATTTCTGAAACTGTATCCACAATATGAGCAGACATATGATGAGATTGTAAATCTGTTCGAGGAAAAACGACG
>ERZ1090863.905-NODE-906-length-14265-cov-4.976566_pt1 | contig 14265 bp, 27 predicted proteins | sample MGYA00478480_ERZ1090863 | MGnify/ENA primary metagenome ERZ1090863 (study PRJEB33644, sample SAMEA5815746) | chicken gut metagenome | biome: Chicken; feature: Gastrointestinal Tract; material: Caecum | place: Ireland | collected 2019-01-01 | study: A study of the...
CCTCAGTAGATGTATTTCTTTTGTCAGCGCATCAATGCTCCTGCATATCTTACTTACATCAACTCTGGTCTGGTCGATCATTGTTTTCACCTCTCTCGAAGTATGTGTCAAAACATATTGACAAGTTTCCGCCGGCTGTCAGTTCAATAGAGCTGATCCTGTCCCTCAAATCTTTCGGCATTGTCTTTAAGATGAGCATACCTTCATCTCCGTTATCATCCGACAAAGTAAATCCTATGCCATCCTCCTGTAGCGTAATACCTGTAATGACTTTGTTACACATGTCTTTCATTTTTCTTCCTCCAATTCACTCCCGGCATTGTCCTTTTCTGCAACTCCATCCCAAGCGGCAGCAGTTCTCCTGTCTGCCTGTTCTCTAGCCTGTTATGCGTCGCAAGGCTTACGCTGATCAGGTTCCAATCGCACCATGCATATTCCGGGTATTCGTCCGCGGGATAGATGTGATGTACTACGACAGCCTCTTTCGTCCTGCCATACCGCTTCTCAATCTGATCAACGTAACCGTCCAGTCTCAGGATGTGTTTTCTTTTGTTTTTCCATTTCTGTCCGTAATAATCAAACATTTTTACACTATTCTCAAACTAATAATTAAACATATTTTCTCCCACGCAAAAAGGCGTCTGAATCAACAGACGCCCTTTCGCTACACTTAAAGGAGGGTACAAATGATGAACACCATGGCTTATGTCCTACTTGCCTGATATCATAATATCATAAAACTATGTATCATTTTGTATCATCATTAATTTTTATTTCTCTTAATGCCCTCGCGTGAATCCTGTGCATCTGCGCCCATTCGTAATTTATTGCAACGCACACTTCTTCCCATCTCAACCCGTCTATATACCGAAGCCATAAGATTGTCTGCGCATCTTCGTTATCAATTTCTTTAATAACCCTTTCTATGCTCTGCAACCTTTTAATTTTCTCAAGTCTTTCCTCTTTGAGTTCCTCGATCAGCTCATCCAACTTCGCGGCGTAGTCTGACAGATCCCTCTGTTCACTCCCTTTCGGCATCCCGTCATTTACGGCCGAAGGAAACATTTTATCCATCCGCAATTCCCGGATTTCCTCAAGGATCCTTTCCTCCTGCTTCTTCGCCCATCTGTAGGACATCAGATATCGCTTCTTCTTTTCATTTTCTGACCAGTTTTCTTTCAACTACTTCCGCCACTCCTTCCCGCTGTATTTATCCCTCAATCCTATGATCTCAAGTCCGTGCAGGCTCGCCACATGGGACAGCGCCTTATAGATCTCATATATCTTTGTAGGCATCCGCTCCGCGTTCTCGATCGCCTTTCCCGCCGTCGGATCATAATAGCCTTCGTGGTTGACGTATGTGTTTTCTTTTCTCACAATATTCTAAATATTCCTTTCTGTCCCAGTATGGACCGAACTCGGTTCCTTCTACGATCACGACGATCCCGTCGCCCTGCAATCTTTTATATGTCTCTTTAACTTCCCTTTCGATCACGGGAGTGAAGTCGTGCAGATATGTCACATTCGATAAGATCGGCTGTAAATGCTCTTTGATTCTTCTGTGGGACGCCTGTTTTGTCTTCTCTTCAGGTCCGTCACTGAACACCCTCTCAAGAGACCGCGAGATGTATTTCACATAATTCTCGCACCGCCGTTTTGCCTCGCCCTTAAAGAATGTGTCTATGTCCTCCGGTTTGAATTCGTCTTTTGGTCCCACGAAGAAGAACGAATTTCCGGCGCCGATATGAAGAATTATCTCTGTGTCTGCTTTCTCTAAATATTCTCTTAATGTCATAATGCTCGCTTTCTCCTTGCTCCCTTCCTTTTCTTGAATGCGCCTTTCTCAATGCAATCACGCGGATCGCACCCTCTTGTGTGTCCGTGTACCGCAATATAATCACACGTCAGCTGTGCTACTGCGGTCTTATCCGTGTTCGCACCCGCCCTGGAAAGGTACTGGCATTTAACACATTGCCTTCTTTTCAGGTCGTTGATCTCCTTCTCGCTCATATCTTTCCATGGCTTTCTCGCGGTGCTTTTCGCAACTGTCGTCATTTTCTACCAATACCCCCAATCTGTCGCATAGTCCAAAATCATTGTCAACACAGGTTTCGCAGGTTTTATTCTCCATGGCTATCCTCCGTTTCTTTTACTTGCTCCCGGCGAACTTTCCGTTCTGCCGCCCGTAGATAAATTGATTGAAATTTGTTCGCCCCATTATAAACCACCTACATTTTCATACGGAAACTTGTCATTTCCGATAAACTCTCTAATGTTTCCGTTTTCAATAACTACAAATTCAGTAACAAATTCCGGAAAATCTTTTAAACTGGATGGAACATATTCGTCTGTTTCGCTATCATATGTAGCAAACCACCTTTCCACTTCATCATCACATGAAGAATTTTTAAATACGAAATAGGGATACTGACTCTCGTCAATACTCATAATTGAGTCTGATATTTCGCTAAACCTTTCAATGATATGTTCTCTTTCCAATGCCCCTAATCCATCATCGCCTTTTTCATATTCTTTGTGAGTATTTACAAACTCTAAAATGCTTTCAGAAACACATCTTTTGTCTTTTGTGAAAAATACGCACTGATTTGTCATTTCCCAACAAATGCGCTCACATGTGTTGTCAGAACTATTCATAATATCATTGATTTCATTCCACACTTTAGTTCCATCCAATCCGATCACGGATTGAGTCATGCCATATTTCTTAGGCAAATATTTTTCGGACAAAACATTCCATATAATCGGAGAAAACAGCCATGAATTTCTAAAATCAGCGGCGTTTTCTCCATGAAACTTTCTGTCTATAACATATAAATTACTGTAACTCATTCATCATCCTCCTCACATTCAATTACCGCAAACACAAAGCCACAATACAAGCACATTGCTGTTCCGTTTGCACGATGCGCCGCTATGACAGCTCCACACTTAGGACAATAGTTGATGTCATTTGAATCAGATATTACGCTTATAAATCCGTACATTATTAGTCTCCTTTCAGCAGTTCCGGGTTATCAAAAATGTTCCCCTCAACAAATCTGTCTGTCTGATAGCTTCCTTCGCATTCACATAACGGAATAGGCTTTTCATCATCCGGCTGTTGTATGCACCAGCACCCCCATCCTTCAACATATACGATCTCCCCAAAGTAATCTTCTTCCGGTTCCATATAGCTGTAAGTGTTAATAGAAACAATATCATTCTCCCATATCCGATCGCCGTTCTTGTCTACCATGCCGGTGAATTGGCAGAGGGTTTCCGGCAATACTTTAATCCATCCCCATTGTCCAGAACGATTTATTTTAAATGGAATGAAAATAACATCGCTAGGTTCTATATCTTTCCCCAATGTGGTTTTTAAATAATATCCTTCCACTCACTCTCCGTTATCTATCCGCTTTGCCCGGAACAATATTTCTCTCATTCAATCCCGCCTTTCTCGACAATCTCGATCGCTCTTTCTATAGTCGTAAATTTTTTCCCAACAAAAGTCCTTATAATTGGATCTGGTCGCTGTAGCTCTTCAATCACCTTTTCCTTATCAAAGGCTACCGGACAGGTAGAAATTTCATTCAAAACAATATTAAAAACATTCGAGTATAATTTCATATCATTAGCAGATACATACGGACTTATCGCCCAACAATCCCTTATCATCCCGATAAGAGATTTAATTGTTCTCCGTCTGATTAAATCATCACTCATTCTGTTCGCCCTCCATTCTGTTCCATACGTGGAGAATATTTATGATCTACTTTCCTTCATTAAATCAGATGCGTTGTCATTTACATATTTACTTACTTTTTTATACCCATCAGTATTATCTTTCTCGGAAAATCCTCTATATTTTGTTCTTGCAGGATATACTTCTGTTACTTTTCCATCTTTCATTTCGTACACAATTGCTAATCCAAAAGTGTGTAGAATCATGTTAATCCACCAAAGCATCCCCGAATTTCTAAATTCTTCCCATGAAATTTTTCTAACCATCACTCCACCTCCGCAAACCAGTACTCTTTCTGGCAGTCAGGACATCTCGCCCCTTGTTTTTGGCTACACTTTGCATCGCGATCCACGTCCAAAGGGCAGATTGCGATGCTCCCATTTTCACGCAGAGGTGCATTTGGGAATATCTTCAGAAATTCACTCTGCCTCGTCTTGATTGGATGCTCGGCTGACCATTTTTCGACAATGGCAACGTATTTTTCCGGTTCTTCTTTGACCGAATTACTGCAAACGGTAGATACGCCTGCGCTTTTCCCGATGTCACAGCTAAGGCATGTCTTTGACGATCTGCACATTCTTTTCCATTCTTTCACAAATTTCACTGCATCCATATTCTCCCTCTTTTCTTATAACGTAACTGCCTGTCCGCAATATGGACAGTTATTAAATCCACACTCTTTCAAGTCCCATAAATCCTCGCCGCAGTTTGGACACAGAAGTTTACCATCCTCTTCATCTCCGTAAAATTCACAAGGCTTCACCTTCTGCTTCTCCACTGCTTCCCGGCATTCTTCCACGGTTCCGATCTCGTGGTACTGCTGGATTTCCTTGAGGGCTGAAATTGCCATATCGCACATTTCTATTGTTTCATTAGCATCTTTAATTTCTACACTAGAATGATCAAGAAAATTATCTGTAATTCTTTCTGAATATTCCTTTTTCTTTTCTAAAATTTTAATCGCTTCTTTCTGCGTCATGGTTATCGCTCCTTTCCGGTCGGTACGGCGCTATGGGTTGCCAAGCAATTACTTTGTATTGCGAACTTCCACCACGACCATCTGAATATTTGTCCCATTCAAGATATCCGTAATGATTATCGCACCAATGTTCCTCGTCATTTTCAAAGCGTAAATACCTCGCTATGCTATATTCTATATAGTCCGATTCATATGTTGGTTTTAAAACGACTAAGACATCCGTCCCATCTTCCGGCAACCGCTCCTCAACAGAAACCCAGTCGTTATTCATGTGATTGCGGATAATCTGCACTACGGCGTTATAAAAGTTGTCTGTACCGTCCTCATATCCCTGTGAATACGCATTAAGCACTTCCTGATCTTTGCTATTCGGTGGATACTTCGCATATAGTTTTTCTTTCCTGTTTCCGTCTTTAATTCTTTTCAATTCTTCCAGAATTTTCTCTAATTCCTGCATGTCAGTCCTCCCCTAATCAATAAAGTTCCTCATTTAACTGCTCGACAAATTTCTTTGCCGCAAGGTTCTTCATATGTCTGCTCGCTCTGTTTACAATCAGATCAACGATCCGCTCCTTATCCTTGTAAATAATTTCACGGATACATTCTGCCGTCACCCTGTCCACTGTTCTTCTATCCGAGGAATAATCCCTGTAATACTGATTTGCAATTACATCAATCAGTCTATCCTTGATTTCCTCATCTGGAATTTCTATCGTAATTTTCATTTCTCATATCCTCTCTCATATATCGGTCGTTTCGCAGAATACCTAATTATCAAGGTTCCGTCCTCTTTGTTGAAATTTATGGATGATACCCATTTCCATTCAATTCGCTTTAACCTCTCCCATGTGATATTATTTTTCTTCATGCGCTTAGAAAACACTTTTGCATGGTCTTTCTGGTCTAAGTCACAAAATATAATCCATTCAGCACCTATGTATCGTAGTGCTTCAATTACTCGCATATCTCTACTCTCCCTCATAAGGCGTTGGAACGTGCATCCATGCCACGACTTCACTATATTCCGGCAGAAGAATATCTGTTCCATTCATATAAAACGCATATCCCGGAGCATAATTCTTTTCCAGATAATGCACTGGATAGCGCAACTCTCTCCTGCCACCGTAGCCATGATTTTTGATTGTAACTATCAGACAACTTCCGACTGGCGGCAATCCATCATCTTTTATGGTTTTCCACTTCTTATCCATTCTGTTTTTCCTCCCTCTCCCACAATTCCTTCATCCTCTGCAACAGGTCAATCATCCGGTCAACCGCTTCTACGTTGCAGAAATGAAGCTGTGCGTATTGATGTGTCATATCCTCGTCCAGTACTAAGTCCCCAGACAATATAAGTGCCGTTGCCTCAATTACAATGCTCATAATTGTCATATCGAGTTCATCCCAGCTTATATGGCTTTTGACTTCTCTCTGCCCTGCCGTCTTTTGTGTAGTCATTTGAATTAAGTCATATACATACTCTTTCAAAGCAGAGATATTTGACTTTTGTCCTTTTTCCATGAGAAACTTCCACATGGTATCTTTTATTGCATTTGCCTAAAGAATTTCATTCATAAAAACCATGGGCTATCTACGCACTTACCTCCCTTCCGTCCCACCGGATCCGCAGGTCCAGCCCGATTTCCTCCTTGATCGCTGCTATATAATCCGGCCATGTTGCCAGACCGTCTACGATATATTCCGCAGCTTTATTGATCCCGTCCATATACCGCTGACAGCGCTTCTCGCCAAACCCGAATTCATCATACAGCACCGCCACACTCATTACCGTAAAAGTATCCAGTGTGATCTCTTTGATCTTTTCCGCCGCTTTGTCAAGATCTTTTGACGCCAGGCTCGTATGAACTCCAGTAACTCCCCGGAATCTAATCTCTTTTTCCAGGGCTTCTATGCCGCCCTCTTTCGCGATCCGGAGAGCCAGGGACAGCCCATCTTCCCGGCCGCGCTCATATTCCCGCATTTTATTCATGATCTTCCCCTCCTTTTCTTTGCCATCCTCTCCAGTTCTGCTACCGTGTAGAGGATCAGTTTTTCTTTCAGCTCCGTACAGCCTGGATCCCGGATCATTGCCTCGGCCTGTTCTGTGAGATCCTTCCAGGCGGGATCGTCTTCCAGGAGGATGTTGTTATATCCCTCAAAGAGAGAACGTACATCCGGATACAGGTTCCAAAGGCTTTTTGCTTCCCGCCCAGTCATAATTCTTCAATCCGGATATAGATTCCCGGAATCTCTGACCAGAATTTTTCCACGATCTCCGAAGCTACCAAGGCATCATCTTCCCAAAATCCAACGCGGGTCATACAATCCTTCAGGAGCTTTTGCAGATTGTCTGTGTCTGGCTTCGTAGTCCTGTATTCTCCATTGTCGTGCCTGCCTCCGGAAGGAAAGCACCATTTTGTTATCAAGCATACTCCTTTGCGGTATGGATCCGCTGGAACATATTTCCCAAGATGAGCTTCCAGTTTTTGCCTGGTTACTTTTAACTCATCCGGTTCATAGAACACAGGTTTGCCATTCACCACATGCACCTGTTTTTCCTGATGCGTAATTGTCGGCGGGTTCATTGCCATGAAAAATTCCATTTCGCTTCACCTTCTTTTCTTTTTTTTCTGCTCAAGGTATGGTGCCCACCTGCTGTGCGGGGTGGGTGGTCGTCGTGCGTGAGCTTGTCGCACGACTACCTACCCCCGCGTAGGTGGGGTGCGCATAACACCTATACGTAGTATAGGGTTGCTCCCCCCCCATTTTGCGCACTGCTCACAACTAAGTCTTGCGCACCTTTGCGCACTACTGCGCACAACTAAGTAATGTTCACCCTTGCGCACCGTGCGCAAGGTTCATTCATGCGCACTCTTGCGCACCCTTGCGACGGATATATGTTTTTCCGTCATCTCCGGCATATTTTTCAAATTTTTCTTTCAATTCTTTCTTCTGTCGTTTTCCCTCTCCAAGCCAGGAAAGCAGTTCTTTTGAATTTGTATTAAGAGCATCCGCAAGCTCCGTGGCAGAAACATCTCGACCATCAAATTCGATGTTTTGGAATTCGATTTCAAATTCATTTAATTTTTTCTCTCTTGTTTTTTTTGCATTTTCCTTACGCCTTTTTTGCAATTCCTCCCACGGAGATCTTTCTGCTTCCGGCTGAATATCCTTCAAACTTCCCACATCGTCCAGCCTGTGGATCGGATAGTCAAACCACAGATTGACCGGTTCAAACTTTGGAAACTCCCTAAGCGTCCCTTCAATCCTCCAGGCTGTCTGTGTCCGGATCCGCTGGCGTGCTTCATCCACCTGTTTGGAAAGAGTGTTCCATTGCCACTTATCCAGCTTATTTTCACAGTAATTAAGCATTACGGAAGAGTTCAAGAGATCGTCCTGGGACAAATCATCCTGCCATTGATAATGTGCATCCAGGTAAGTTTTGCAGGCCGCGCAGACCGCTTTATTTTCTTCCTGCTTTATCAATGCATCCGTGATTTCTAGCTCGATCAGATCCAGAAGCGCATCCGGATCCCTGGCAAATACACCTGATCCGGAAGCACGATCCATAGACTTCTTGCCGCCCTGGCTGCCTTTGCTGTGATGGTGGCAGTAGATCACCGCACATCCCAGCTCTGTGCACACTTTGTCGAACTGATTACAGAAATTCGCCATCTGGTCTGCGCTGTTTTCATCTCCTGTAATAACTTTATAAATCGGGTCTATGATGATCGCCACATAATCTTTCTTCGCAGCCCTTCTGATCAGCTTTGGCGCCAGTTTGTCCATAGGGACGGATTTTCCTCTCAGATTCCAGATATCTATATTACGGATATTCTTTGGCTTGATTCCAAGAGCCTGGTATACATCTTTGAATCTATGAAGGCAGCTTGCCCTATCCAATTCAAGATTTACATACATCACTCTTCCCTGTGAACATGGCCACCGCAGCCATTTTTCACCTTCGGCGATAGCAATGCACAATTCGATCTGCAGAAATGACTTCCCGGCCTTTGACGGGCCTGCGATCAGCATTTTATGCCCCTTGCGTAAAACCCCGTCAATCAGGCATGGTGAAAGGTCTGGCATATTGTCCCAAACGCTTTCAAGATCTTCCGGATCTGGGAGGTCATCGTTGATTCCTTCAATCCATTCCTGCCACTCATTCCATGATTCTTTACCTATATTGGTATCTACCAGGAATTGTTTTTTGTCTCCACGCATGATTCCGGGCATCCTGGAAAGCCTGGACGGGTTCCTGTTCTGCGTATCCACCTTGATTCCATTTTTTTGGCAGATATCATATAAGTAATCTACGCGCTTTCTATATTCGTGATAATCTGCTGCATCCACCTTCACGATAGCATGAAGGCTCTTTCTTCCGCTGTGAACCAGACAGGCGATAGGGAGCTCAAGCTCTCTCAGAATGGCATTTTGCTTGTCGATTTCCATTCCGTCAGATTCCACAAGCGCATAGCGGAAATCTGTTACATTCTCATTCCGGACACCTTTTCCATCCAGAGGATTAAACCGGATCCAGGCGCCGCCTTCCGGATCATAATCTCCAAGTACGGAGCCGATATCTCCGTTACAATGCGACAGTGCCTCGATAAGCTGGCCGGCGGTCCTATCCCAGTTACCTTTGTCCTGTGGAACATACTTGCCTTTTTCATTCTTCCAGCTCCGTGTCACATATCCGACATTTTCTCCTGCTTCAAAGAGAGTTTCCAGATATTGAATCAACTGGCTGACAGGATCCCAGTTCCTTGGTTCGTTTACCTCTTTTCCTTCGATCCAGTTTTTATCTATTACTACATGGTCGCTGTCGATAGAAATGGTGTCGTCCCAGTCCATTTCATGGCCTCTTTCCGGTTCCCATCCGCGTTTCATTGCCATCTGGACAATCGTTCCGCCAGTCACCGGGGAAGACGCACCGCGGAACTGTTCCCATTTCCTTTCGCATTCTCGGCGGTGATATCTTCCGATATCTCTCTGGCTCCAGGAATCCCAGTCTCTGACAGAATATCCCTCGTGTTTAAGCGCCATCCCAACATTTACCCAGTCCTGATAATCCAAATCAGCAGGGTCTATGTATTCAATTATTTCAAGTAAACTGGTTTTCTGTTCCATAATTAGGCTCCTTTATATTCCTGAGGGACAATATCAGATGGAACTCTCCATCCATTTGCAGCAATCCGGTCAATCAATCTTCTCGCAGCTTCAAATTGCCAGGTGCCTACATGCTGGAATCCTCTTCCCTCAAGGAACCTGATCTGTTTTGGCGTTGTCAGTCCTTCCTTGCGACGTTTGTCCAAACGTTCCAGCAGTTTTGACGCCTTCCCGGCATTGTCGATCTGATCCGGAAGGATCCCCAGCTTTTCCAGAGTTTGTTTCTGCTTGTCAGACGGCGGCGCCATCTCCCAGCCAAACGCCGGCACATACCCGGACAGATCCTCTGCATGTATAGACATTTCAAATTGCAGCGGATCTACAAGCTTTTTCTTGCGGCGCTTCATTTCTTCCAGTCGCTGCGCAAGGGCTTCTTCGCGCTGTGCAATAACATCTTCTGACGCTGTTTTTTCTGCTTCTTCGATATCTATTGCTATTCCTGCAGAATCTTCAAGATTCTCTGTCATTTTCTGAGCGACTTCTTCGCTCTCGCAGATTAAACTGGCTGGATGACACAACTCGTGGCGTTCGGTGTTCCACAAAAAATCCAGTAATAATAAATGATCTTTTCCAGGTGACAACCTCGTCCCGCGTCCCACCATCTGACAGTATAAGCTCCGTACTTTTGTCGGCCGCAACACCACGATACAGTCCACGCTTGGACAGTCCCATCCCTCTGTCAGCAACATGCTATTACACAGCACATTGTATTTTCCTGATTCAAAATCACGAAGGATCTCTGCGCGATCCTGACTGTCTCCGTTCACTTCTGCAGCCTTAAATCCATGTTCATTCAGGATGTCCCTGAATTTCTGGCTGGTTTTCACAAGCGGAAGAAATACGACTGTTTTCTTATCCTGACAGTATTTTTCCATCTCTGCTGCAATGCCTTCCAGATAAGGGTCCAGCGCCGTCCCGATCTCCCCTATCTTGAAATCCCCGGCCTGTACGCTAACACCACTCATATCAATCTTTAAAGGGATCGTTAGCGCTTTGATCGGAGAAAGATACCCTTCTTTAATTGCTTTCGGAAGCGTATATTCATATGCCAGGGACTCAAAATACTGGCCCAGGTTCCGCATATCCCCTCGGTCCGGAGTAGCTGTTACACCAAGCACATTTGCCTCAGGAAAATGTTGCAAAACCCTTTGATAACTGTCCGAAATGCAGTGGTGAGCTTCATCCACGATAATGGTATTGAAATAATCTTCCGGGAATTGATTCAGTCTTTTTTCTCTCATTAATGTCTGAACGGATCCCACAACGATTCGGAACCAGCTTCCCTGACAGGATTCTTCTGCTTTTTCTACGGCGCATCCAAGACCTGTTGTCTTCCTGATTTTGTCCGCTGCTTGATCAAGAAGCTCCCCTCTATGAGCAAGGACCAGAACTCTGTTTCCGTGACGAACGCAATCTTCGGTTACTTTTGCGAATACGATAGTCTTTCCGCAGCCTGTGGGAAGGACCAGTAACGTTCTTCTGGTCCCATTTTTCCACTGTTCAAAAATCGCGTTCTTTGCTTCCTCTTGATATGGTCTTAGTTCCATGGTATTCACCTATTAAAATGATCCAGGAGTGAAAGAAGGTTTTACAGCATCTTTCGGATACAATTTCTCAATATTATTAAACTTTTTGCTTGGGTCTTTAATGCCACGTTTCACGCCTACTTTTCCTCTTGCTGTAAGTCCCGGGAGAGCTCCCCAGTTCATCCGCAGTTCTTCTCCTTCTTTTTTAAGGCCCACACCGCGGAACAGCTCAGATAATTTCCATTCAAGGGAACTGTGAAGCACATAATTTTCTCTGATCGTGATATCGCGGTCTTTTCCATGGACTGTAAAATACACCACGGCCATGTTGCAGGGCGGGAGTTTTCCTTCTCCTTTTGACCTGCTGCGCTCAAATTTTTCTACAGTTACGTTGTAATCCCCTTCCGGGATCGGTTCAAATTCCTGTGCATCTTCCTTGATAGAATCTTCCCAACCTAATTCTCTGCCTTCTACTGCCATATTTCATATCCTCCTATTATTTATTAAATGGTACTTCCTGTGTTTTTTTCATTTCTTTTATTGCTGCATAAACCTGATCCCAGGACGCCACCAGAAGGCCGTCCACAATGCCCGGATTTACCGTGTCATATTCCCATATTGGTGTACCTGCAGGGACATATCCGCGGGCTTCTACGACATTCTGGATATCCCATTCATCCACATGGTTTGCTTCCATAAGGTCTTTTAGGGCTTTGGGGATCCTCGGATCCTGTTTCGGGAAATCATCTGTTTTTGTTTCCTTCTGTGTTTCCGGCTGATTTATCGGAAAGGACATCTGCTCATTTTCTTTTACGGGTTCTTTTTCTTTCTGTTGTGTCGGCGGATGGATCTGCGGTGCCGAAACGGCTTCCGGTTCCTTATGTATGGAAACTCCCTCAATAATCGGGGCGATCTCACTATAATCAAATGAGATCTGTTCCGGCAGTCCATATCGGTTCTTGGCATCCCAACACGGATGATGTGACGTGTACATGACACGGGATCCGCCCTGTGCTTTATGTTTCTTTCCTTTATCGTCTGCAGCAACGGAATAGGTCTTGTAATTTGCAAAAAGCAGCATATCCGCCCATTCTTTCACCAGCGGGGAAGTCTGTGAAGATGTTTTCTTCCCCAGCTTCAGCTCCCACCGATCATAAGCTCCCATTTCGTCCGGTTGTTCAAATTTCCGGATCTGCGCATGTGCTGTCAGGACCACATTTACCCCTTTGTCCACCACGTCAGAAAGTTTATTTAAAAACCGTCCGAATTCTTCCTTTGCATATACATATCCGCTTCCGTAGTTAAAATCTTCAATTCCTTTTTTCTGATGCTTGTTACAGATATGTTCAATACAGAGCATTTCCGCCCAGTCAATCGTGTCGATCACAAGGGTTTTGCATACTCCCGGATTGTTTTCGACGTATTCGATTTCGTTTAATAGATACTGCCAGGATGTGGGTTTATCTAACCTGGCAACGTCCATATCCTTTGTACTCCCCTCGGTGTCTATAAACACCGGTTCCGGGAATTTACTGGCAAAAGTGGATTTTCCGATTCCCTCCGGGCCATAGATCACGACTTTCTTCGCTCCGTGAAGCCTTCCTTTTGTGATATTCATTTAAAATGCACCTGCCTTCCATGTTTTTTTGATTGTCGGCTCTTCCGGCTTTTCCTCACCTGCCACGTAGCCATCTTCTATTATGATGCTGCATTCCCCTCCGGTACTCACCCTTGTTGCGATAGCCTGCAGTCCTTCAGATTCCAGCCATTTCCCAAACTCTTTCAATGTATCAAGATCCATCTGCTCCAGCTTGTCTAGAAGGACAAAACCGCATTTGGGGTTCAACTTCCGCACGATCGCTGTCGATACCTTTAACCGGTCAGAGCCAGACATGTTATCCCACTGCTGTCCCTTGTAGATCAGCTCCCCATCTTTTACAGATAGCTCTGGAAGAGGGAGGTCTGCGGAATCCAGGAGCTTCACTTTCTGATCACGGACTTCATTAATCTTGCTCGTAAGAGTATCGTATATATTCCGATATTCTCTTGCGTCATCCTCTGCTTTATCCTTGTCCAGATTTGCCCGGACTTTACGGTTGATTTCTTCGATATTGGCAATACTTTCTTCCAGTTCTGCAGTTGATTCATCATGGAGGTCAGAAGCGCTCTTTCTGGCAATGACAAGACTATTTTCTATTTCTGTCTGTTTCCTAAGCAGGGATTCCATCTGCTCATTCACTTTCTGATATTCCTGTTCCAGTTCATGCAGCCGTTCCCGCTTTCTCTGGTTCTCTCCGTTCTGCGCCAGGATCTCCTGATGCTGGCGGATCAGTTCGGAGGGAGATATCAACTCTTTCGGAGCATCCGGATAGTAAGGCTGCTCCTTTGCGAACTTTTCTTTCTGATCCGCAGTCCTTCCAATGTACAGCCGCTCATTGTACAGTTCCTTTTCTTCCTTATCTAGTGTATCAAGCTGGTCTCCTACACCAATGATCTGCAGCAAGGTTCGAGCCTTATCTTTCCCGGATGATTCCATGAATTTCGGAAGATCCAAGGCAAGCTGTTCCACAAACTCATTCAGGAGTTGCTGCCCTGCCTTCTGGCCGGATGGATCAGTTACCTTCAGAGCGCTGTTTTTGCCTTTTCTTTCTACTATCAGCCCATTGTTCATGACGATATGGAGCGTTGGAGGTATCACAGAGCCTTCCCTTTCAGCCTGGGAGGGCTTGTACTTTTCTCCTCCCAGCGCCCAGGCGATAGAATCCAAAACAGAAGTTTTTCCCTGATTATTGTTTCCTCCCTGTCTCTTATACACATCTCCGAGCCCACGAGACTGCAGCTAATCT
>ERZ1090863.909-NODE-910-length-14250-cov-5.505460_pt1 | contig 14250 bp, 8 predicted proteins | sample MGYA00478480_ERZ1090863 | MGnify/ENA primary metagenome ERZ1090863 (study PRJEB33644, sample SAMEA5815746) | chicken gut metagenome | biome: Chicken; feature: Gastrointestinal Tract; material: Caecum | place: Ireland | collected 2019-01-01 | study: A study of the...
ATATATAAGAGTGCATTGATTAGAATATTTCGCGCACATTTTTTCAAAGCGGAAAAAAGGACGAACGTAACCGTGCTTCGGGAAGTTTGGTCGTGAGAAAGCAGGAGGCGTTATGAAAAAATTCAGGGTTTTAAAAAACATTGTTTTATGTTTTGCGTTTGTGCTGTTTGCGGCGGCGCTTGCAGTAACGCTGTCGGCATGCGATACGTCGTCGGGGCATTCGGAACCTAAATGGTATCTCGACGTGTTTGAGGATGTCAACGACGTCAGCGGTGGCTACGACTATACTGTTTCGGTTTTGCAGTCCAGTCCCGAGGGCAACACTGTGCGCGTGCCGCAGGCAAAATACGGCAACGAGTTTTTGGGGCTGTATAACAGCGACGGCGTGCGCTACTTCGATTCAAACGGCAACCAGGTGCCCGGTACTATTATTGACAGGGACATGTATCTCTACGGGTACTGGAACTATGTCGACTGCAACATTTCGTACTATCTGGTGGACGAAAACGGCGAAACTTCCCTCTACGACACGGACACTGCCGCATATAGCTCGACCATAAGCTCGATGCCCGTGCCGCAGCTTGAAGGCAAGAACTTCCTCGGCTGGTACAATAGCTTCACGGCGGGAGAAAACGGCGGTTTAACATACGGCAACGCGGTAACTGACGGCGAAGGAAAGCCTCTTACGGGTTTCGACAGGCTGAACGACAAATTTTATAAATTCAAAGACGAAAATACGGCGGAGATTTCTCTCTATGCCCAATTCGGCGTGCGCAAGCTGGAAGTTACGTTCGATTTTAACGACGGCGGCGTGACCTCGCCCGTGAAAATGCAGGTTGATTACGGCATTGATTTTTCCGAGCTCGAAACGCCCGTAAAGGAAGAGGACGGCAGGATGATTTCCGGCTGGAGCTCATACGCCGCGGGCGGCATAGAGTTCACGGGCGCAATCACTTCCGATATAACGCTTTATGCGATATGGCGGGAATATTGCACGGTAACGTTGCACGTTACGGATGATGATACAGAAGATATAGTTATATTCCGCGGCGAGTACTACGACGATGAGCCCGAACGCGGAGGCTATGAATTCCTCGGCTGGTATCCCAGCCCGCTCTTTTCGGGAAATCCGGTATACGCCATATCGTACGGCAACATAACCGATTACTACGCAAGGTGGTCTGACCCGATAAATTATACGCTCGAGCTCATAGTTGACGATACCGTTTACGACAGATACACCTATAACGTCGAGAGTGAAGGATTTTTGCTGCCCGTGCTTGAAGACAGAAACGGCGCTGCGTTTATGGGCTGGTGCAAAAACGAAGACCTTTCCGACGAGCCTGTTTACGAGATAACGTACGGCACATACGGCATAACCAGACTCTATCCCAAATGGCACGACTATACCGAGCTCTATTGTTACAACGACGATTTGACGTATGAAGTGCTGGAGATAAAGTTCGGCAGCAGATATTCGATAACTCCGCCCGAAGAGCAGGACGATAAGGTGTTTGTATGCTGGTATGCAGTGATAGACGGGGAGGAAGTTGCGCTCACCGATGAAGAGGGCAACGGCCTCGGAGAATGGAACTATACTTACGAAACGCTCGACGTTTATGCAAAATACCGCCACTACATAACCGTTTCGGTGTCATATTCCGTAATAGGCGGAGATGACGTGGTTACAGTGCTCGGAACGGCGCTCGAGGGCGACAGTGTAACGGTAAGCCGTCCCATGGCGCTCGGCGGATACGACACCGAGTTCTATATCGACGGCGTAAAGGTAGGAGAGGGCAGTTCGTTCTTGCTTACGGCACCCTCCGCCGACGTGACCGTAGAGGTGAGATATACTCTGCCCAAAAACGAAGAGCTCAGCGAAAAACTCGGCTTTAACGTATATTCGTATAACGGGCACTACTATGCGGCGATAAAATACAAGGCGTCGGGCTGGCATGATGCGGAGGCGTACTGCGAATTTTTAGGCGGTCATCTTGCCACTATCACAACCGAGGGCGAGCAGAATGCCGTAGCAATAACGCTCTCTGCCGAGGACCCCGGCAACTACAACTATTGGCTGGGCGCTTCCGACGAGGCTGAAGAGGGCAAATGGCAGTGGGTTACCGGAGAGGCGTTCGGCTATACGTTCTGGGGCGGAAAGGAGCCGAGCGGCGGCAGCGAGGACTTCCTCGAATTTTACGGCTCGTACCCTAACTACGGCTGGAACGACAGCGGCGACAACAGGGATAATTACGTTGTTTGCGAATGGGATAATATAAGGTCGGTAATCGTGCCCGACACGCGCACTTTCACCGATATCGACGGCGAAGAGATAACGCTCGAGATTTACAGTTACGGCAACCATTACTACGCGTTCGTAACCGAGGCGAAGCTCTGGACGGACGCCGAAAAGTATGCCGAATATCTCGGCGGATATCTTGCAACCGTCGCCAACGAACCCGAAAACACTTTCCTCTATTCGGTAAATAAATATAAGGGTTACAACAGCACGTTCTACCTCGGCGGTTCTGACGAGGCGGAGGAGGGCAACTGGCAGTGGGTATTCGGCGGCGCGTTCAGCTACACGCACTGGGCAAGCGGCGAACCCAACAACGGCAGCGGCAACCAGGACCACAACACGCTGAGAACCGACGGTTATTGGGACGACGATTATAACACCAAGGCAAACTACTTTATAATCGAGTGGGACAGATTGTCCGATATGGGCAATATAAAGTACGGCAACTATTTTAAAACCGTTTCCACCGCAGAAGAGCTGGCGGCGCTCAACGGTTCGTCTGCGGGCACGGAGGCGCGCCTCACTGCCGATATCGACCTCTCGGGCGTTGATTGGACGCCGTTCGATTTCAACGGTACCCTCATCGGCGACGGGTACGGCATAGCGGGGCTCAACGATTCGCTGTTTGCCACTCTGTATGGCGGCGCGCACGACCTGCAGCTTGAGGTTGATATCGCCGTCGACTATACCGGCTCGTCGATAATCAACGTGGGCGCTTTGGCGCAGAAACTGAGCAACGGCGCAGTTAAAAATGTTGCGCTCAGCGGCCGGATAATAAGCCGCGGCGCGGTTAATATCGGCGGGCTTATAGGCGATTTAATAGGTTCATGTAGCATAACCGACTGTTCAAATTATGCGTCAATTTCCGGTACGGGCGTTTCGGGAGGAGGTACGACCGGCGGCATACTCGGCGTTGCCAATACCGGGACTACGCTGAATGAGTTCAGTGGAAATATAAATTACGGTTCTGTTTCCGGCCCTCATGTCGGCGGGCTTATCGGCTATATCGCCATAACGGCAACCTTGTCCGACTGTACAAACTACGTCGATATTTCGGGAACAACACAGTATTGCGGCGGAATTGTCGGTCAGGCTACCAAACAGATTACTATAGACGGTTGTGTTTCGAGGGGTGAAATAATAAATGAAAACGGCGGCGGAAAATACGTCGGCTCGGGCAGTGTTACATATACAAATCTGCCCGTGGTTGAGATAAATTCCGCCGACGACCTGTGGCTGCTCGCAAACAATGTCGCGCAGGAGAGCTTTATTCTCACTGCCGATATCGACCTTTCGGGCAGGGAGTGGACTCCCATTGCGCTTGCGGCAAGTTTAAACGGCGGCGGATTTACGATAAGCGGAGTAGAACTTACTTCCAATGCGACCGAAAATCTTGCCTTCTTCACCACGGTGAGCGGCACGCTTTCAAACATAACTTTTAATGATGTAACGGTAACTTCAACTGCATACGAGTCTGTGTCGCTCGGCGTTGTGTGCATAACGCTCACGGGCACTCTCACGGGCGTTACTGTGGAAGACAGCTGCCTTGTTACGGGCGTAAACGCCACGGCGGGCGCGCTTGCCGCCACGATAAGCGGCGGCACGGTGGAAAATTGCGTAAACTATGCGGCAATCACCACAAATTCCACATCGGATACAGGCGCCACCGGCGGCATAGCAGGCACGTTCTCCAACGGAACCATATCAGAAACGCAGAACCACGGCGACATTGCCGGCAACTACTGCGTGGGCGGACTTGCAGGCTTTGCAGAACTCAACGTTCACATTACCGACTGCAAAAATACCGGCACGGTGACCGGTAAAAACGGAAGTACGGGCGGCATTGCGGGACGCTGGGCGGCAAACGTAAACTCCACGTCGGCTCTGCTTGAAAACAGCGGCGCGGTTACGGGCGGCGACAACGTCGGCGGCATATTCGGCCTTATAGAATTCAGCTCTGATTATACGATGAACGGCGGCTACAAAAACAGCGGCGCCGTGTCGGGCTCAAACAACGTCGGCGGACTTTTCGGTAAGGCGGAAGCCGCTTCGTATAGGTTTACCGTTGCGGGCGATAGTACAAACAGCGGCGAAATATCGGGCTACGACAGCGTCGGCGGCATTGCGGGCTATCTTAAATTAAGATATATCAGCCTGTCTGGCGCGGTAAACACGGGCGACGTCACTGCCGAAAATTCTTATGCGGGCGGCATAGTAGGATTTGCGGGCGCAACCGATTATAGTTCGGTCATCGCAAACAGTTCCTCCTCGGCAGCAATCTCCGCAGGGTTTATAATCGGCGGTATTGCAGGTCAGGCTGAAAATATCGTTCTCGACGGGTGCGATAATGCAGGCTCTTCGGTAACAGCAACAAGTTACAGGCTGGAGAGCGACGTGCCCTATGTATATCTCGGCGGCTATGCCGGGTCGGCGGGTGGCGTAATAAACAGCGTGAACACAGTCGATATTTCCTACGATAACCGCGGCGGCAGAGTGGGAGGCATTGCCGGCTACTCATACAATATCAACAATTTCAGCGGAAGCGAAAACCGTGCAGCGGTATATGCGCCCCGTTCGTCTTACGTGGGCGGTGTTGCCGGCGGCATATCCGTTAGCGGTAACTTCACGCTCGGCAATTTCAAAAACAGCGGCGCCGTTACGGGAGCAGACTATGTAGGCGGCGTAATAGGCTGTATTTACGGTTCCGTTTCGGCCGGATATGTCAATATATACTGCACTCTTACACTCAATTCGTTTGAAAACAGCGGCACTGTTACGGGCACTAATTACGTGGGCGGTATAGCGGGTGAACTGTATATCGACGCTACTTCAAGGTACACGGCGGAATTCAAACTCACGGCGAACAGCTTTAATAACAGCGGCGATATCTCGGGCGAATCGTATGTCGGCGGTCTGTTCGGTTATGCGCGCACGGACGACAGCGAATCGCGAATGAGCGACAGCTCCTCGTCGTGCAGTGTTTCGGGGCAGTATTACGTCGGAGGTCTTGCGGGCAAGATAGAAACAATCGGACTCGTCGATTGCAGCAACGAAGGCTCTGTTATAACAGCAACGGGCTACGTGCTCGACGGCGAAGTCAGATACGTATATGTCGGCGGGTATGCGGGCTACGGATACTCGTTTGACGGCTGCCACAACGCGGCGGACATAATATACGAAAGCAACGGCGGCAGGGTAGGCGGCATAGCCGGCTACGCAAACGGCGCGCTCACGAACTGCACGAACACGGGTACAATAAACGCGCCCGCGTCAGACGAGGTGGGCGGCATAGCGGGTCGTACAGGCTACGGCGGCGACGCAACGCTCTCCTCGCTTGAAAACAGCGGCGCGGTAACGGGCGCAAATAATGTCGGCGGCGTAATAGGCTATATTTACGGCAATGTTTCGGGCGGTTATGTCGATATATACCGCTCACTCACGTTAAGTTCATTTGAAAACAGCGGTGCTGTTACGGGCACTAATTACGTGGGCGGTATAGCGGGGCAGCTATATCTCGACGCCACTTCAAGGTACACTGCCGAATTCAAACTTGTCGCAAACAGCTTTAATAACAGCGGCGATATCTCGGGCGAATCGTATGTCGGCGGTCTGTTCGGTTATGCGCGCACGGACGACAGCGAATCGCGAATGAGCGACAGCTCCTCGTCGTGCAGTGTTTCGGGGCAGTATTACGTCGGAGGTCTTGCGGGCAAGATAGAAACAATCGGACTCGTCGATTGCAGCAACGAAGGCTCTGTTATAACAGCAACGGGCTACGTGCTCGACGGCGAAGTCAGATACGTATATGTCGGCGGGTATGCGGGCTACGGATACTCGTTTGACGGCTGCCACAACGCGGCGGACATAATATACGAAAGCAACGGCGGCAGGGTAGGCGGCATAGCCGGCTACGCAAACGGCGCGCTCACGAACTGCACGAACACGGGTACAATAAACGCGCCCGCGTCAGACGAGGTGGGCGGCATAGCGGGTCGTACAGGCTACGGCGGCGACGCAACGCTCTCCTCGCTTGAAAACAGCGGCGCGGTAACGGGCGCAAATAATGTCGGCGGCGTAATAGGCTATATTTACGGCAATGTTTCGGGCGGTTATGTCGATATATACCGCTCACTCACGTTAAGTTCATTTGAAAACAGCGGTGCTGTTACGGGCACTAATTACGTGGGCGGTATAGCGGGGCAGCTATATCTCGACGCCACTTCAAGGTACACTGCCGAATTCAAACTTGTCGCAAACAGCTTTAATAACAGCGGCGATATAACGGGCGAATCATATGTCGGCGGATTGCTGGGGTATGGTCGTACCGATACATCCTCCTCGTACATAATAGATTATTCTTCCACCGGCAGCGTCGTTTATACCGGCACCGACGGCGGTGAAATATGCGGCAAACTCGAAAATATTTCGCTCAGCTAAAAGAATTTGATGCGTTTTTGCGCTGATAATAAAACGGAAAAAAATAAAAAGGAGTATAATATGAAAAGAAAGTTATTTATTGCCTTTCTGGCAGGGCTTGTCATTTCCGTTCTGGCTCTCTTCGGGGCTGCGTGTACGGGCGGGTTTGGCAATACCACCCTTTCGGCGCCGACAAACCTTACTTACGACGGCACTACTTTAAGGTGGGACGCCGTAGAAAATGCCGACCGCTACACCGTAAGCATAAACGGCGGCAGCGAATACACGGTTACACTTCCGAGTTATTCGTTCATTGCACCCGATTCGGGAGAATTTACCGCATCGGTTACGGCCGGTTCTTCGAGCGGACAGTATGAAGAGTCGTCTCCCGCGGTGATGAGCTTTGCCGAACTCGCTCCCGTTGCTGAAATCAACGTTGCGGAGGGAGGAGAGCTGAGCTGGGATGCGGTGGCAAACGCAACAGCTTATCTAATCAGGATAGACGGCGAAGAACAGCCCGTTCCGCTTACGACCCCGTCGTTCAGCGGACTGGAGCCCGGCAGGCACAGCATTCAGGTTCGCCCCATAGTATCGGGCAACAATTCCTATTATTCGCAGTGGAGCGACGTTAAAACCATAACGCTGCTCGAAACGGTTGCCGCCGACGATATCACCTATTCCGACGGCGTTATAAAGTGGAAATATGTTTCAGGAGCTTCGGCTTACGAGGTTCGCATCAACGGCAACGTCGTCGAGCCCGAATGCACTTCAACCGAATACGCATACGATGCTATGCAGACAGATTTCGAGGTTAATATAAAGCCTCTCGGCAATAACAGCACGACCATAGACGGGCAGGAGTCGGATGCCAAGGAATTCCGTTTCCTCGCCACCGTGACGAACGTATATGTACAGGACGGCATCCTTCGTTGGGACGCCGTTGCGGGCGCCGACGGATACAGCATAAGGCTCAACAGCACGCCCGTTGCCACCGTTACAGAGGCTTCGTACGACGGCCTTGCGGCAGGCAGGTCGATGGAAGTGCAGATTATGCCCTACTGCGAAGATACTACTTTCTTTTCGGAATGGTCTGCTTCCAAGAGCGTACTGCTTTTAGAATCGCCCGTGCTTCAGTGGAACAGTAACCTTGCGTCCGACGGCGAGGCAAATGCAAACGTGTATTGGAACGCCGTGTCGGGCGCGGCGGGATATACGGTTAAGATAGTCCGCCCCGACGGTACCTCGAACGAAACCACTTACGGCGAAACAGAGAGGGCGTTCCGCGAGGCATATCTCGACGAAGGCACCTATACCGTGCAGGTAAAGGCTACCGCCAGCGTTACGAGTACGGGCATCTACGATTCGATGTATTCCGCTCCAATCAACATAGAACGCCTTCCTGCGCCCACGCGCGTTTCCGAAAACTTTATCACCAGCGACCCTTCGTCGCTTTCGGGATTTACCGTTACCTTTAACAATGTGACCGGCGCTACGGCATACATAATATCCCGCGACGGGCGCGACGACCGCACGGTTAATACCAACCAGTTTACAGAAACGGAAATAGTCGACGACAGCATAACGGCGCAGCAGACCATTGACTACACCGTTCGTGCGCGCGGCGGCGAAACTTCGGTGGGAGGGGTAAGGACGATAAGACTTGATACTCTGTCGTCGGAGGCGCTTCCCTTCAGCGTTACGGTATTGCCCACCCCCGCAAGCCCTTCGATGAGCGGCTATGTATATTCCTACGGCTCCATTGCGGGCAGCGACGGATACAGCGTAGACGTCGGCGGCGCAATATACAGCAGCGACCAGACTTCCTACGATTTGGGAACGGTGCTGCGCGCGGGCAGCTATAACGTGCGCGTATGTGCAAGGGGCAACGGCGCAGAGATACTCGCCTCAAACTATTCAACCCCGATAAACGTATACCGTCTTGCGGCGCCCACAAATATCCGCATAGGCACCCAGGGCAATTCGGAGGGTATGCTTGCATATAACTCCGTAAACTATGCCACCGGCTATTATGTAATATTCGATAACGACGGAAACGCCCTGGCGGCAGACGAGCTCGGCAACCTCAACCAGCGCATTTCCGAACAGGGTACCACCGTTTCGATGATGGCTTCGGCAAATTACTACGATACACTCGGAACTACATATTACATGTCGTCGGAATACAGCCAGACGGCTACGTTCATAAAGCTCTCGGCACCTACTTTCGGCGACCGTCCTTTCACTAACACGCAGCTATTATGGAATGCGCCCACCAACCTCAACCTTGTGGAATATTCGCCCACCTATGAGGTTTATGCGGCAAACGGTACTGCGTATAACGGCGCTAAAGACGGCACGTCGATGAACATATCGTATCTTGCAAGCGGCGCGCAGTATTCGTTCAGCGTTAAGGCCATAGGCGACGGCGTAACCTGCATAAATTCCGACGTGTCGGAGCGTGTGGTAACGATAAACAAACTCGCCGTGCCCGAAGTTAGGCGTGAAAACGGACAGTACGTGTGGAATGCCGTAGTCGGCGCTTCGTCGTATGTCGTTTACATAGAGGGCGAGCAGGTATTCAACGAGGACCACGAGTCCGGCAAGACATACAGATTTACGCCTACGTTCAATACCATATCCGAACTCAAACCGTACAGCGTGCAGGTGATAGCGGTCGGCGATAACGGTTACACCACGATAAATTCCGACGCGTTTGAAATATCGCAGGAAGTAAAAATGCTCACCACGCCCGACTTCTCGTTTGAATACAGCGAAGAGGCTTATACCGAGGACGGTGAAATAGTTGTAACAATCACCAAACCCTCGCAGTACGCCACAGGTTATTCGTATACGATAGGCGGCGTAACGTATACCTCCGCGGAACTCACTTGTTCGCATGTGCCCGGAAGCGAGGGTGCATTTGCGATACGCGTTTATGCGCTCGGCGGCGCGTTCGACGAAGAGGGTGTTTACTATATCGATTCGCAGTCCCAGGGCGGGGACAGCGGGCACACCATAAGGTTGCTCCCGCACCCCAATTCCGACAGTATCAGCCTCAGCCAGGACGGAAGGCTCACCTGGACGGCTGTTTCAAGTGCACAGGGCTATACCATCGAATATTCCCTTGACGGAGGTGCGTATGAGGAGCTTGCAACGGTGCATAATGTATCCTATTACGACATCTCTTCCGATGTGTATAACGGCCACACGCTGAGGATACGTATACGCGCGCTTGGCAACGGAAATAATATTATATCTTCCCAGGCGGTGGAATCTGCCCGGGAGTGGAATTTCCTCGGGTAAGGTATATGGCGGCAGCTCATTGCCCCCTTGGCGTATATTTAATCGGCGCGTTAAATTAATCAAAGCACAGGGCAACCGCAATTTTTTGCGGTTGCCCTGTTAAAAATCGGAAGGAGTTTTCTTATGCAAAACAGCGTAACTTTATATGACATAAAGCGCGAAGACGGCAACTGGTTCAGTCTCACCGCATATTTAAGCGACGGAGAGCTCAAACTCGAGGCGCACGATTTTTGCGAGCTGGCGGAGTCGATGTTTGGCGACAGCGAGCACGAAACCTTTTATATGTTCGATTCGGAGAATACCCAAAAATTATCGCATGTTTTAGAAACGGATAATCTGCTCGAAGGTTTGCAAAATTTTTTCGGCGGACAGATGAAGGACAGGGATTTTTTTGAGCTCTGCAAAAAGAACGGCGTAATGTGTACTTTCACTTCGTGGAGCTGAATGTTTTGCGGAGGCGGGTTCGTTTAATCCTGAAACAAGCATGCTGTAAACGATAAGGAAATGTTAAATCTTCCCGAACTTTTCAGGGATAAAAATTACCGCAAAGATTTTCTTGACCTTTGAAAGGGTATCGGCTATACTTTTTGCGTGATTTTTAAGTTCCTTAAAAAGGTGGCCGTGTGTTTGCTCTTCTCGTCGCTGTAATTTATTTAAGTTTTATAAGCCTCGGACTGCCCGATTCGCTGCTCGGCTCGGCGTGGCCCGTAATGCGCGTGGAATTCAACTCGCCCGACAGCTTTGCAAGCATCATATCTATAACCATAGGGCTCGGAACGATAGTTTCGAGCCTTATGAGCGACAGGCTTACAAAGCGGTTCGGCGCGGGACCGGTGACGGCCGTAAGTACGGGTATGACCGCGCTGGCGCTGTTCGCCTTTTCGCTGAGTACGCAGTTCTGGATGCTCGTGGTTTTTGCCGTGCCATACGGATTGGGCGCGGGAGGGGTTGATGCGGCGCTCAACAACTACGTCGCCCTGCATTTAAAGAGCCGCCACATGAGCTGGCTGCACTGTATGTGGGGCGTGGGCGCTTCGATAAGTCCTTACATAATGAGCTACGCTCTCTCCGGCGGCGATGGTTGGAATCAGGGCTATTTCATCGTTGCAGTCGTGCAGATTGTGCTCACCGCAATAATCTTTATCAGCCTGCCGCTGTGGAAGAGGGAAATCAAAATATTCGGCGAAGCCGCCGTTCCGCAGGAGAAGGGGAGGAGCAGGCCAAAGCCGCTGCCTTTGAAGCAGGTGTTCAAAATAAGGGGCGCGGCGGCGTGCTTTTTATGCTTTTTCTGTTATTGCGCGCTGGAAGGGACTTCGACGCTGTGGGCGTCGAGCTATATGGTGTCGCACAACGCCTTTTCGGAGGAGAGGGCGGCGATGTTTGCCAGCCTTTTCTTCATCGGCATAACCGTCGGCAGAGGGTTAAACGGATTTCTCACTTTCAGATTCTCCGACAGAACTCTCATAAGGGTCGGTTATTCGATAATATGTGCGGGTGTAGTGCTCATTTCGGTGCCTTCCGCCGACGGCCTTACGATAGCCGGATTTATAATTCTGGGGCTCGGCTGCGCGCCCGTGTATCCGAGCATAATTCACTCCACGCCGTCACTTTTCGGCGCGGAAAATTCGCAGGCAATGATAGGAATGCAGATGGCGTTCGCCTATATCGGAGGTCTTGCCTCGCCGCTGTTCGGAGTGCTTGCCGATGCAATTAACCCCAATATATTGCCAATCTATATTTCATTTTTCCTGGTGATAATGATTGTAATGCACGAGGTTATGGTCAGAAAAACAAGACAGAAAACCGATACGTAAAAAAAGGAGCCGCTATGTGGCTCCTTTTTTTACGGCAGACTGTGCCGTTTTCGCGCTTTGAATCATTCCGTTGTAGCAGCTATTCAATTCAACCGTCAAAGAGCGAACTTTGCCGCCCGGCAGATTTTAAAAAGCTCTTCTGGTTGCCTTCGGCTAACGTGTCGTCTTCGGAGAGGTGACCCAGAATAAGGGGAGAGTCAGGGTCGTGCAGCTTATAATTATCGCGCGCCTTTTGCGGACTCTTGTTGGCGTAGCAGTATCTGCAACCGTTTAAACACGTGTCGTATGCGCCTAAGTCCCCTCTCTATGCAACTGCAACCTTCGCGCAGACCCCTGTGTTTTATGTCCCTGAACTCGCAGCCGTTTGCCCTGCCTAAAATTTCCATGGTCGCGCAGCCCGAAGGGTGTATGCCGTGTTCGGAAACAGCGGATTGCGCGTGTAAACGTAGCCTTCTTCGAACCGCTTTAAAAGCCACGGTGTAAAATGCTGAACGGTGTCGGTGCGGGCGCCCGTGTTTAGTATCATTGCTTTCACCTCCCGTAATTGAAAATCGTATCTGTTTCAGACCTTATTATAGCGGATTGTGCGGCGGATTGCAAGGGTGTGCGGTTCGGAGAGCATAATTCTGTTTTTAATGCCCGTTGAACTTGCAAATAGCCTGCGGGTGTGGTAAAATATGTGCTGTAAACCAAATCGGAGAACGGGCAGGATGATTACGCTTGGCGAAAAAATAAAGAAACTGAGGAAGGACAGGGAGATAACCCAGGAACAGCTCGGGGTCGCGGTTGGAGTTGCAAGGCAGACTATTTCGAAGTGGGAAGCCGACGTCATGTCGCCCAATATCGAAAATATAAGGTCGCTGAGCAGCTTTTTCGCCGTCGACAGCAGCTACTTTGTCGATAAAACCTCAGATTTGCAGATTGAGGAAGCGGCTGTCGCTGAGGACTGCGGGCGGCGCAAGGGGAATAAAATATATTTAGGGCTGGCCATAGTATTTGCCGTGCTCGGATTTATCGGTGCTGCGGTTTGCGTTGTGCTCGGGTTTACCGTATTTTCATTAAGTACGGGAATCGGCATGCAGAACACCTACGGAATAGATTTGTGGCATTTTATCTGCGCTGTTATAATTACCGTTTTGTTTGTTGCGGCGGGAACAATATGTTTTCTTTTGTACTTCCGAAAAAACAAATAATTTTTCGGTAAGTCATCAATAGTCCGTGGCCGTAAGGTTATCGGGGATAATAATATAAATTTGCCGGAGGTTGCATATGAAAGTAAAGTTAAAATCAGTTGTCCTTATTGTGATGGCTGCCATCGCCATTCTCATTTCGGTGTTTACAGCCGTTACTTTGAGGGTTGACGCCGAGAGCGCTGCCGCCGAACCTGAACAGACAGTCGTCCCGCACGAAGAAAGTGACGGCGCAAGGGGAATATATACCTCTCTGTCAATTGCGTTGAACGGCGGCGACGGCAAAGTGTGGGTGACGGTGAAGAATGCCATAACGATATTCCCGGCTACCGTGCAGGTCATAGTCGAGTTGTATTCGTCCGACGAGTATTTTGAGTCTTATACCGATATGACCCTCGTCAGCCGTGTTTCGATTGCCGATTTGGATATGGGCAAAACGATAACGGCGGAGGGCAGCACCGGCGGAGCTGAGAAATACTGGCTCGGCAGGGCGCGCTACAAGGTGGACAGCGGCGCCTGGAAGGAACTCAACACCGGCACGTATCTGTTCGATAAAAACGGAAACTATCTCGGTCTTGGCGTCTGAACAAAATTTAACGCTAATTTCGGCGGGGACGGATTTTAATCCGTCCCCGTTTTTTGCCGACATTCATTTATTCAGAAAAAGGGCGAGCAAAATACCTGAAATAAACTTTAGAATGCCGTTGAAGTTACGCCTCTTTTGTGCTATAACTGTATCGACTTAAAGTTAAGGCATAAGGGGCGGAGATGATAGGTTCACAGCTCGGGACATTTATTAAAGTAGCCGAAAGCGGCTCGTTTTCAAAGGCGGCGAAAACATGATTACCGCAAAAAATTAAAGGGGCAGACGGTATTGTTTATCCGCAGGGAGTGGAACGTGTATATCGACAGATTGCGCGCCGTCCTGGAGAGCGAAGGGGTTAAAACGGAAGATTTCGATATGTTCAGCCTGGTCGCTTACAACCGTGCCGTTGCCGAAAACAAGCCGATTATAACCGTCGAGGGCTGGGAGGACGTGCACCCGCTTTTAAAATTCGTCCCGACCGACTGGGACTACCGCGTGCCCTTCGGCGTGCTTCACTCGCCAAAACCTTCCAAGCTCGTAAAAAGATTTTTGGGCACGATAGGCAGAATTACGGCAAAATAAAACATATATCAGTTTAAGTGCGCCCCGCGCCGCGAAAATTGGGGGGCGGGGGGGTTTTTT
>ERZ1090863.917-NODE-918-length-14132-cov-5.246288_pt1 | contig 14132 bp, 10 predicted proteins | sample MGYA00478480_ERZ1090863 | MGnify/ENA primary metagenome ERZ1090863 (study PRJEB33644, sample SAMEA5815746) | chicken gut metagenome | biome: Chicken; feature: Gastrointestinal Tract; material: Caecum | place: Ireland | collected 2019-01-01 | study: A study of the...
TATTTATACGTGCGCCTGTCGTTATCCGTGCCCTGCGGGAATTTTCCCGCAGGGCATCCTTTCGTTCAGTTTGCGGACTCTTCCGACGCGGGGAGAGCCAGCTGTGCATAATAATTGCGGATGGCCTGGATGATCTCCTTGGTGCGGCTGCCCATCTCCTCCGAAGAATCCAGAACGTCCTGGCGGTAAGAGGAAGCCCATTCTTTTTCCGCGTCGATGAGTTCCTGCGCCTCCGTTTCGGACAGGTTGACGCGCAGATCGTCGAAATTGAGGAATCCGAAATCGCTGGTTGCGCCGTCGACGACCTTGACGTAAACTTCCCTGCCGACGTAGTCGCCCGCGTCCATGAAACGACGCAGCAGCGCCTGGGCGGTGAGCGGATCGTTGAAGTAAGCGGTGTTGTCCACCTTGATCAGTTCCTCGTCCGTCTGCGCATCGCACAGGGCGACGTAGCTGACCGCGTTTTTGGCGATGCCGAACTTGAACGCGATGATCCCGTCCCCTTTCACGACGAAGTCCGAACTCTTGATGACGACCGTTTTCGCTTCGTCCGTCACGAGGAAATAATTCCCTTCCTGCATATAGTACTGTACGGTTTCGCCGTTCATATCGAAGAAGTTTTCATCCCCTTCCCAGAATACCTTTGCATTGCTTACGGAGACGCCTTCCCCTTCCACGATCGTCCAGCCCGTGAGATCGCCCGTTTCAAAATCGCCGTTCATGATGTGGTATTCGTCCGTCACTTCGACGGTGAAAGTTGCGGAAAGGGAGAGGGTTTCGTACACCGCCTGATAGGTGACCGTGTACACGCCCGTTTTGCTCAGATCGAACGCATCGAACCCTGAGGTGAATTCTTGTTCGCCGAACGCGACCTTGACAATGGAAACGGCGATCTCTTCCGCGGGGATGCTGCCGTATGCGGGCACCACGTCCGCGAGGAACTCCGTAAGGTCTGCGGGCGTTTTGCTCGCCTTGACGGCGCGATTTGCCGCCGCCGTTGCAAAGCGGAGCACGGGCAGTTCGTACGGATACTTGTAATCGTTGTAATATTTTTGCGTCGCGGACGCGGAGACGTCCTCGGCGGGCAGGCCCTGCGCCCATGCATAATCCTGTTGCATGAGAGCGACCGTCTCTTCCTCCGTCATGCTGACGCGGACGGAGTCCACCGTGATGGCGCCGAAGGGAGAAGCCGCCCCGTCGACGATCTTGATGTACAGGACTTTTCCGATGTACGCCCTCGCGTCGATGTACTTGCGCAGCATATTTTCGGAAAGTTCGGGATCTTTAAAGTGCTCCGCGGGGGAAACGACAAAGAGTTCTTTGTCCGTTTCGCCGTCGCAGACGGCGACGTAAATGTCATCCTGTCCCGAACCGCCCAAAAGCAGGGAGATGATGCCGTCGCCTGCCAGCGTGAACTTGGTGGAGCGCACGGCGCCCGTAAAGGATTCGTCGTCCTTGTATCCGTTGAGGAACTTCTCCCCTTCCGCGTTGAAGGAACGGGTGTTCCAGAACAGCTCGGACGCGTCCCCGATGACGCTCGAACCGAAGGTGTTGCCTTCCAGCACCAGCCAGTTGTTCATGCCGTCCTCGAAATCGCCGTTCTTGATGGTCGTCTCGGTGGGATCTTCGCTGAACTCGGGGGCGCCGATCTCGGCAAGCTTGTCGTCGCGCTCTTTCTGCGCCGCCTCGACTTCCGCTTCCGTTTGATACACCTTAAAGTCGTCCAGGTTGACGTAGGAATATTCTTCCGCGTCCCCCTTGTCGTTGTCAGTGACCTTGATGTAGATGTTCTTGCCCACGTATTCGGAAAGGTCGGCGATGTTGCGGATGAGATGATCGGTGACGTAAGGCGCGTTGAACGCGGTGTTGGTGATCTTCAGAAGGGGCGTATCGTTGCCCTCTTCGTAAAACTCGACGTAGCATTTGTCCCCGTTTTTGCCGGCACCCAGCAAAAAGCCGATCTTGCCCGTGCCGCCCAGCTTGAAGGTGTCGCTGGTGAGCGTGCCCGTAAACTGCGGGTTGCCCGCCTCGTAGCCGCTGAAGAAGTTGTTGCCGACTTTCCCCACGACCACGTTACCCACTTTGTCGGTATTGACGACGCCGTACTGGGAAAACGCCGAGCCGGTCTTCGTCCAGCCCGTGAGGTCGCCCACGCCCTGTTCAAACCCGCCGTTGACGATGTCGTCGCTGACGGTATCCGTTTTCTTGTCGCCGCACGCCGCAATTCCAAAGGCGGACGCCGCAAGCAAAAAAGCGGAAAAGATGAGAGTCATTCCCTTTTTCATGATCTTCCTCCTGAAAAGATGATTTTATTCAGATCGCACGAAGCGATGTTACCGTGACGGTAAAGAGCGCGTCGCCGAACACCTGCAGTCCGCCGCCCCTGCCGTAGCAGGACGCGGAGATGGCCGCACGGCCATCCAGATACGCTTCTATCAGAGCGCGGTCGATATACACTGTGCCCGAAATTCCGTTACCGTATGCGAAAATATCGGAAAAATTGCCGCGCACCTGTTGAGCAAAGCGCGTCGTGTCCACGCCCGCGCGCCCGCCGGAAAAGTACAGTTTTGCGTACTCATCCCCCTTTTTTTTCAGATAAAATCCGCAGTCGGAGCCGCCCGTCAGCGTAAAGTCCACTTTGAGCAGATTGCCCTGCACCGACGCAAGCCGTTCGTTTGCCTGCGCCGCGGTCAGCCCCGAAAAGGAGACAAGAACTTCCCCCTCGATGGGCGACGTGTCGATGTGTTTGAGCCCCAGAGTGCCGTCGGCGCGCAGGAACAGTTCGCGCGGGAATCCCGCCGTGTGCGCCCAGCCCGCGAGATAATGCTCTTCGTCCGTGCGCTGGTCCTGCATGATGGAGCAGATATATACCCGCCCGCTCTGCGGATCGGTGTATACCGTTGGGCCCGTGAACACGTTGTCCCCGAAATCCATGCGCTTCGCCTCCGCAAAATCGGGAACGAAGCGGCAGGTCTGCGCGTCGAAGGTGCCCGTATAATACCATACGTCGTTGTCGCCGTGCTGGGGGGAAAACACAAACAGGTATTTGCCGCTCTGCCGCCCGTCCTCGTACGGGAGCGGGACGAGGTTGGGCATCTCCCACACCGTGCCGTATTCCGACTTGTAGACGGAGGGTGTGAACAGCTGCCCCATGTACTGCCAGTCCGTGAGCGCATCCGACGTCGTTTTGAACACGTGCGCCGTGCCCCTGCCGTCCGACGCGCCGCCCACGACCATATACCGCTCGTTTCCGATGCCGAACGCCTGCGCGTCGCGGAATTCCCCCGCCGTGCCCATCTGCGACGTCTGCACGACGGCGTAATCGCCGATCTCCCACTCGGTGAGACAGGGATCGGAATAATCCTTCGCCACCGCAAGTGCGACGTTCTGGTTGGAGTTGTTGTACGGGCGGGAATCGTCCCCCGCCGTGATGAGGAGAACGGGTCTCCCCTCCCCGTCGAACACGACGTTGCCCGTCCAGATGCCGTCGGGAGCGACGCTCCCTTCCGTCGGAACGACGGCGTCGCGCACGCTCTGCCAGGTCACCATGTCCTCACTGACCCAGTGTCCCCAGCGGATGTTGCGCCAGTACGGGCCGACGGGATTGTACTGATAAAACAGATGCCACATCCCGTTATAATGAAAGAGCGCGTGCGGCTCGTTCATCCAGTTGGCGGGGGGAGAGGCGTGGCAGGCGGGGCGGTACCAGTCCCCTTCCAGCATGGAATCGGGCAGGCGCGCCTCGTCGTAACCGATCTGCGGGACGCTTCCGCCCGTCAGCCACTGCCCGTAGGCGGCGACTTCCGCCTCGTTTTTGGCGCCCGCATAAATTTTGAGTTCGTCCATCAGCCCGTTGAAGCGGCTGATCTCGTACCTGCCTTCCGTGACGGGCTGGGAAGCGGCGCCCACCGCGACGGGCACGCCCGCGGACGCGACGGCGCTGCCGCGCGGAACGGAGATGTTTGCCGTCTCCTCGCCGTCGATATACACCGCCATGTAGCCCGCGTTCCCGTCGAACACCGCCGTCACGCGGTTCCACTCGTACTCTTTGAGGGAATGCCCTGCATCCGCCAGAACGTACCAGCCGTCGCCCGTGCCGCAGCGGAAGGTGAGGTGCCCGAACTTTGTGAAACCGAACAAAAAACCCGCCTTTGCGCCCTCGTCGTACGAACCGACGATGACGTGCGGCACGTGTTCGGAGACCGGATCCTGCGGCGCGCTCCACGCGAACGCGCGCGGACAGACGTATGCCTCTATGGTAAGCTCTTCGCCCGAAACGTCCGTATCGTACACCAGGCGGGTGGAATAGCCGTCAAAGCTGAGCGATTGGCCCCGCACGCCCTGCGGGCGGTAAGGAAGTACCGGCTCTTCCTGATAGGCGGGGTTGTTGAGAACACCTTCCACGTACGCCGCCTTTGCGTTGCCCGAAAGGTCGGGCTGGTCGAAGCCGTCCCCTTCAAACCCCACTTCCAGCAGCACCTGCGCGTTGAACGGATCGGGCTGCGTCTGAGACGGAGGGGGCGTTTCCCCCTCCGATGCGGGGACGCATCCGCACAGAAAAAGCGCAAACGTTATGCAAAAAACGGTAAATTTCTTCATCATTCCACGACGATGTCGTACTTGTACAGGGACAGGATGCGCGCGCTTCCGCCTTCCGCAAAGAAGCGGATACCCGTATCCGAAGGATCGGAATACACGTTGCCCGTCATCGTACGCTCGCCGCCGTTGAGGAAGACCTCGCAGGAAGAGACGTCCAAAAAGATGCGGAACTCGATCTTGTTGTCCCTGACTTCCGCTTTGACCGAACGCTTAGAAGCGTTTAGCTCCTTGGCGCTGCCGGAAATGCGCGTTCCCATATCCGAACGGTCAAAAATCACCAGCCCGCTCTCTCTGTCGTAATAGATGCGCGTTTCGTGTTCGGTGCCGCAGAATACCTTGACGCCCGCCTGCGCCGCGTCGCCCACGTCCAGCGTGAAGCAGAGTTCCGTCTTCGTCCCCTCTACGCCGTCAAAGGACTGTTCGCCGCTGATGCTCGCCTCGGTGACGTTGACCTCGTTTTTCCTGTATTTTTCGATCTCGCGGACGGGGGCCTGGTACAGTTTCCCGTCCTTTAACGTGAGTTCGCGCGGCAGGGTTGCAGCGCCCGCCCAGCCGTGCGCCTGCGTGGGCATGGTGCGGTCCCACATCTGCATCCACGCGATCATGATGACCCTGCCGTCCGGCGCGGTGAGCGTCTGCGGCGCATAGAAATCGAAACCGCTGTCGATCTCGTCCTCCGTAACGCGCGCAAACTGCCCCGACTGCGTATCCAGGCTTCCCGTCATGTAAATGGCGGAATGCACGTTTTCGTACCGCCAGCCGCCCGTAGCAAAGCCCTGCGGGCTGGTGATCAGCACGTCCGTCCCGTCGATGACGGCAAGGTCGGGGCACTCGTAAATGCCCATCGTGGTGCGATCGTCCTTCCACACGGTGCCGACGTAGCTCCAGTTTTGCAGATCGGCAGACTTGTACAGCAAGAGCTGCCCGTCCCCGTCGTTGTTTTTGGAACCCATGACGGCGTAATAGCTGTCCCCGCGGAAAAATACCTTGGGGTCGCGGAAATCCGCCCGGGAAGAGTTTGCGGGCACCTTGTCGCTGCCGATGACGCGCCCCACCTTTTCAAACGTGACGCCGTCCGAGGACTTTGCCAGCGCCTGCGTCTGTTTTCCGTCCGCGACGGACGTATACATCAGGTACAGTTCGCCGTCCTTTACGATGGCAGTGCCGGAAAAACAGCCGTCTTTGTCATAGGACGTATCCGGCCCGATCGCCGTAGGCATCAGTTCCCATTTGATGAAGTCTTCCGAGGAATAATGTCCCCAATGCATGGGGCCCCATGCGGAAGAATAGGGATGAAACTGGTAGAAAAGCTGGTATTTGCCGAACGCGTACGAAAAGCCGTTCGGATCGTTCATCCAACCCACGGGCGGCATCGCATGGTAGGTATGCCGATATTGCGTAACGACGCTGCCCATGTTTTCTTCGATATACTTATCCGCCACAAATGTCTTGCTTACGACGTCCTCCTCGCCTTGGTAATTCACGATAAAATCGTCTACGTTGATATAATTGTGCATTCCAGATCCCGAATCGCTGTCCACCACTTTGATGACTACCTCCTTTCCGAGATACTCGCTCGCGTCGATGACGACGCGGTGCAGGCTGTCATAGAAGCCTGCGGTGCCGTAATCGTCGTTGCCGCGCCTGATCAGTTCGTTTCCGTCCGTGTCGCACACGGCAACGTAACACTTGGAAGCGTCGCTGCCCGCGCCGATGAGAAAACCGATCCTGCCGTTGCCTTTCAGCTTGAAAGGCTCGCTGGTGAGCGTTCCCACGCTCCCCTCGGGCGCCGCGCCGCCGTAGAGGAAAAACTCGCCTTCCTTGTAATAGGGATTGCCCTGTTCGTCCTCGCTCTGGTTGTACACGCAGGCGCTCGTAAAGGCGCCGCCCTCCGCCGTCCAGCCGGAAAGCGTACCCTGTTCAAAGCCCGCATTTTTGAATACGTATTCCTCATTTGAGGTACCGGCGCAACCGCTCAGCGCCACGGCGGACGCCAGCAATACACCGAAAAGGTGAACTGTTTTTTTCTTCATCGCACCCCTCCTCAGTAGATCGACTTCATTTCCGCCACGCGCAGGCTGACGACCTCAATATCGCCGCCCTCGGCGTACAGCAGGATGCCCAGGCTGGTTTCGTCCGTCGGGTACACGCGCGCCGTCACCGCCTTAGTGTCGTCGAAGAACGCTTCGATGAGCGAACGGTCGAGATAGAACTCCATCACCAGCGTGTCGCCCATGGCATAGGTGTCGTAGAAATTTCCGGAAATGTTCTGGTCGCCCGCAAGCCCCGTCTTTACGCCCAGCCGCTTGTTGGCGGCGTCGTAATAGTAATCTGTGTACTCGGTGTCGCTGTCGTTGCGGCGCAGGCGCACGCCGAAGGAATTCGCCCCCGCGTTGCGGACGGTGATCTGCACGTGCAGCATATCCCCTCTCGCCGCCGAAAGCGCTTCGTTCGCCTGCGAAAGCGTCATGTTTTCCCCTTCCGCAAGAACTTTTCCCTCGTAATTTTCCAGTGCGTCCGCAGGACGGATGCAGGCGTCCGTGCCCTCGTCGTTGAGGTACACCTCCCGCGCGAGCCCCACGCTGTGCGCCCAGCCCGCCAGGTACTGGTCGTTGGGAGTGCGCTGGTCCTGCATGATGGAGAACATGAACACTTTCCCGCTGACCGGATCGACAAAGGCGCTCGGCCCTGTAAATACGTTGTTGCCGAAATCGAACCTGCGCGGCGTGTTGCCGAACGAAGCGTCCGGCTTGAACCTGTACGTCGTCTTATCGAATTCCCCGATGAAATAGAAGATGTCGTTGTCGGCGGAATCCGCGGGCGCGGGCGAGAAGGCGAACAGCCATTTGGTGATCGTCCCCGCTTCGTTGGAGATGGGAATGAGCACGGGAAGCTCCCACGTCTGCCCCAAATCGGAAGGCTGGTTGGGAATGTTGAACACCTCGCCGCGATACGTCCAGGACGTAAAGGAATCGTCCTCGGTCGTGTACAGGAGCGCCGCACCGCCGTTGGTCTGCGTGGATTTGGTGCAGATGAGCATATACCAGATATACCCGTCGCCCTTTTCCTCGCGGTAAACGAACATATCGCGGAACTGCCCCGCCGTACCCTGCCCCGCCTGCTGTCTGATGGCATAGCCGTCGTACACTTCCCATTCGGTGAGGTTGGGATCGGAAAGATCTTTGGGACGGGCGATGCCCACGTTCTGGTTGCCGATCAGCCCATCGCCCGAGGACGCCCAGCTGTCGTTGCCCGCCGTGAAGAAGAGTACGGGATTGCCGTCCGCGTCCAGCGTGGCGCCGCCCGACCATACGCCGTCGGGAGCGACCGTGCCCGCCTCGGGCGTGATGACCTCTTTGAGAGGCGTCCAGTTGACCATATCGTCGGAAACGAGGTGTCCCCAACAGATGTTACGGAAATACGGCCCCGTAAGGTTGAACTGGAAGAACAGATGGTATTTCCCGTTATAGTAGAAAGGTGCGTGCGGCTCGTTCATCCAATGCTGGTAAGGACCGCCGTGATACTGAGGTTTGTAGATGTCCTCGGTGAGGATGTTCTGCAGCCAGATGTCCTCGAAGGAGATCTCCGCGACCTTCCCGTCTTGGAGACAGGAATTGTAATAAGAAGCGATCTCCTCCCCGCTGAGTACCGCGCGGTAGATCTTTGTGTCGTCGATCAGTCCCGAAACCATATTGCAGGTGGCGGTGGCGTTGGAATCGCCGTGATTGTTTCTGCCGATGTACAGCCAGTCCGAACAGGCGGCGATGGACGCATTTTCGTAGAAATTGCGGGAGGCGATCTCCTCGCCGTTGAGATACATCTTCATCACGCCGTTAGCACCGTCGAAGGTGGCGGCGACGTGGTTCCACTCATATTTGACCAACGGATGTCCGCCGTCCCACAGCCGCAGGTAGCGGTCGCCGATGCCCACCTGAAAACTCCACGCGCCGTGGCGCTGGTAGCCGAGCAGAAAGCCCTGGTTGGCCTCCTCGTTGTACTGGCTGACGATCGCAGTCAAATTTTCCGTGCCGTTTTCCGCGGCGTTGGGATCGTCCCACTCGAACACACGGGGCGCCACCCAGGCGGATACGGTAAGCGAACTGCCAGAAACGCGCACGTCCTCGTAGTGATAGCGCACGTAATTGGAGTATCCGTCCAAGAGCAAGGAGCCGTCCACGGCGCCCGTTTCGCGCCACTGCGGATCCTGCGGTTCCGCCTGGAACGCGGGATCGTTGAACACATACTGCACCGTGGCGTCCGCAAGGTTGCCCGATTTGTCTTTGACGACGTTGCCCTCCCCCTCGTCGAACGTGAGGTGCAGGAGCAGGGAATCCGCGTGCGGATCCTTGCTGCAGCCGCCGAAAGAGAGCAGTCCCGCCGTGCAGAAGGCCGCGCACAGCAGTATGAGCACCGCAAGGTAGATTTTTTTCATACATTCCTCCGTTTATTTGAGGCCCGAGAAGGAGACACCTTCCACGATATAGCGCTGACAGAAAATATACACGATGGCGATGGGAATGGTAGAGAACGTGAGCGCCGCCATCACGACCGCGAGGTCTTTGGGATTATACGTGTTGACCAACTGCAGGAAAACCTGCAGGGGCTGATTTTTGGGATTGGGGAACATGAGTTGCGCAAAGACGTACTCGTTCCATGCGCCCATGAAGGTGAAAATCGCCACCGTGGCGAAGATCGCCTTGGCGAGGGGCATGATGATGGCAAAGTAAGTGACTAACTTATTGGCGCCGTCTATTTCCGCCGCCTCTTCCAGCTCCTTGGGCATTCCCAAGTAGAACTGGCGGAACATAAAGATATAGAACGCACTGACAAACCCGGGGAGCAGGTACCCTACCACGCGCAGATCGGTGGAGAGCAGCCCCAGTTTGCTGAGAATGACGTACTGCGGAACGATGGACGTTTCCACGGGCACGATGATGAGCAGGATGATGACCGTTGTCAGCGTGCGGCTGCCCGGGAATTCCAGGCGCGCCAGCGCATAGCCCGCAAACGAGTTGATGAGAAGCACCGCCGCGATGGTCACGGAACAGTACACGATGCTGTTGAGAATGGACTGCCCGAAATATTCAAAGGAAGAGAACAGTTTCTGATAGGAAACGAACCAGTCCGCAACGTTCCATGTGCCGGGCAGGAAGGTCTGCCACGAATCCATCTGCGCGTAGATCATGTCCTCCGTCTTGAACGAGGAAATGACCATCCACCAGACGGGAAACAGGAACAGCACGCACAGCACGGCAAGGAAGAGCACGGCAAGCGTTTTGAGGACGACGTGCAGGGGCGAAATTGCCTTTTTTCTCTTTTTTTCCGCAGTTTCGGCAGTAAGAAGAGTATTTTCCATGTTTTCCTCCTCAGTCCTTGACGTCCATCAGCTTGCGCAGCGTGAGCGCGATCGCCGCCATAAAAAAGGTGTACAGCAGCGCGATGGCGCTGGAATACCCCACGTTGCGGAAGGTAATGCCTTGCGTGTAGATGTAATAGGACATCGTCATGGTGGAATCCACCGGCCCGCCGCCCGTCATGACCATGGGCTGCACGATCAGACGGAACGCCCCGATGAGCATGGTGATGAGAACAAACGAAAAGGTGGGCAGAATGTTGGGAATGGTGATGAAGAAAAATTTCTGCACCGGGTTTGCCCCGTCGATCGCCGCCGCCTCGTAAATTTCGGGCGGAATGTTTTTCAGCCCGGCCAGGAAAATAAGCATCTGGTACCCTGCGCCCTGCCACGCGGAGATGAACACGATGACGTTCATCGCCTGTTTGGGGCTTTCCAGGAAAGGTTGGCGGGAGAATCCCAGATTTTCCAGGATCGCGTTGATCAGGCCTTCCTGCTCGTTGAGCAGGTTCATCCACTAAAAGGAGGTGGCCGCCAGCGAGAGCATGACCGGGCAGAAAAACGCCCAGCGAAAAAAGGTATTGCAGCGGATCTTGGTGTTGAGAATGAGTGCAAGCCCGAGCGACGCGCACAACTGGAGAGGCACGACCTTGACCACAAATTCCAGCGTGTTGAGAAAGGCGTTCCACAGATAGGAGTCGCCGAACGCTTCGGCAAAGTTGACAAAGCCGTTGAAATGTACGTTGTTCAGCGCCAGCAAGTTTGCGTCCGTCACCGAGTACGCCAGAGAGACCAGCATGGGCGCCACGACAAAGATACAGCCGAGCACAAACGCGGGAAGCACGAAAACGGCACCCACGATCGCATCGTGCTTTTTGAACGATCTGCCGAGAAAGCGGAAATACATCCCCTTTGCCCTGACAGGAAGAGCATTGTTTTTCATTCCCGACTCCTTGTTTATCTGTCCGCCGCCGCAGCCTTCTGCGTCACGTACGTCGCGAGGTCGTAATCGCTCGTCCCCGCCGTCGTTTCAATGTATTCCACGATGTCCGAATACGCGCTGCTCAACTGCGGGTATTTGACCATCTTCGGGCGCGCGACCGCCGTTTCCATGAGGATGTCCGCCATCGACTTCAAAGCGCCGCTGTTGAAATCTTCGTTGTTTTCCAGCACGGACGTGTGCGTGGGGAAGGTGCCGATGGAATCGTAGAACATTTCGCTCGCTTCCGCACCCGTCAGGAATGCCACCACCTGCGCCGCCGCGTCCGCGTCGCGCGTGTCCTTGGTCACGCCGAAGCCCCACGAACCGCAGGGAGAAGCCGCCGTGCCCTTGTTTCCGCTCGCGTCTTCGTAGACGGGGAAGGGCATGACGTCATATTTGTCCGCAAAATCCGCATACGATTTGTCGATCGTGTCGATCAGCCACGGCCCGTAAATTTCAAACGCCACTTCGCCGCCGGGCAAAGCATTGGTATTGGTGCCGTTGTAGATCCATTCCTTTTCCGCATTCTGCGCGAACAGGCTTTCCAGCATCCCCAATCCCGCCAGGGATCTTTCGCTCGTCAGAGCGCCCGAAACTTTGTTGTCAGCTCCGATGAAACTGCCGCCCGCAGAGTACACCAGCGGGGAATACAGATACATACACCCTTCATCGCCGCCGAACCCGAGGTTGAGCTTGATGCGGTATTCCTTGCCCGCCGACTTCAGCTCGTCCATCGCCTCTTCCACGTCCTTCCAGCTCCAGGGATCTGCCACCGTTCCGAAATCGGAATCTTCATACCCCACCGATTTGAGGAGCTCTTTGTTGTAGTACAGACCGCCGGGCGCATCCATGCCGGAAAGCGCGTACAGCTTGCCGTTGTACGTGGACTGCTCGATGACGCTGTCCACGTAATCGGAAATGACTTCGTCGGACAGATATTCGTCCATCGCGATGAGAATGCCGCCGTCCGCATAGGAAGTGATGTTGGGGCTGTCCACAGCCACGACGTCGGGCAATCCTCCCGAAAGGATCTCGCCGCTGATCGCGGTGCTGAGCGCGTCGGACGAGTTCTTGTATTCGATAGACATAACAATGTCCCGTCCGTCCGTGGTCTTATAGTCCGCCTCGTTGAACAGATCCTGCAAAGCGCGGTACACCTTCCCTTCCGGCTCTGCCTGCGACTTGTGCAGCCAGACCTTGACGACCTTGGTCGTATCCGTATCGACGGGACCGTCGTCACCGCCGCACCCCACCATTGCCAAAACGCCGAAACTCAGCGCCGCTGCCAGCAAAATGCCGATCATTCTTTTCATGCCAATCCCTCCTGAACTTTTTATTGGAAACGTTTCCAATTTATAACGGAATGCCTGGAAACGTTTCCATTCATTACAATAACAATTATATCACCTTTTTTTCATTTGTCAATACCTTTTTTGAAAAATTTTTTGCGGTTTTTTGCCGAATCTCCTCAACACTTTTTCAAAAAAGATCCCGGCAGGCGCTGCCTGCCGGGATACGATCTCCCGAACCATATTTAGGCGGGGATGCCCCACTACCTTGCCAGGACGGAAAGCGTTCCGTCCTGTGCGAGGAGCTCGCACACGCGGCAAGTCCTGGTTTCCTGTCCGTCGGGCGTGCCGGGATCCCTGCCGTGATAGTACAGATAATATCTGCCGTCCTCTTCCAGAATGCTGTTATGCCCCGTTCCGCTCTCCTCCCCGTTCCTTGTGACAAGCGGGCGATACTCCCGATCGTTGGGGTATTTTTCAAAATTGATTTTGGTCAGATCCGTTTCAGGCGTGCAGGCGCGCGCATATCCGATATAATAATACGGACTTTTATAACAGTTTCCCGAGTAGGTGACGTAATGCCAGTCCCCTTTGCGGAAATAAAAGGCGCCCTCCACGGTGTACCAGTCCTTTCCCTTTTCAAAACGGTCGCGCATGAAGATCTCTTCGTCCATCGTGGGGCGCACCACCACTTTTGGCTGTCAGCACACCTGCGTGGGGGAAAGCATCTTGTCCACAACGATCAGAGTCCCCGCACATTCGGCGGTATAATCGTTTACGGAATAGAACAAAAACCACTCGCCGCCGCTCTGAACGACGTGCGCATCGATGGAAAAGGGCGGCACCAGATCGCAGCAATAGCGGAACGGTCCCTGCGGAGTTTCGCTGACAGCCGTAATCAGCCTCTGCGTATGATCGTCCGCCGTGTCCGAAGGCATACAGGACACGTACAGATAATACTTTCCGCCGATCTGCGCCACAGCGGGCGCCCAAAATTCCTTGTATTCCTCGCGCGTAAAGCAAAATCCCAGTTGAGTTTATCGCTGCTGACATACAACTGCACTCCGTCGACATGCGTTGCATACATATAATATTTCCCGCCGATCCCGACAATGTAGGGATCGGGCTGACTGCTGCCGAACGGCACATTCAATTTCATAACATCCTCCCGACGTCGGCACGCAGCGCACGTCCGCCCGAACGGCAGACGGCTGCCCCCGACGCTTTTGCATTATAATCCCGGTTTGACAGCGAACGTATAGAGCCAGTCGTTGAACGCCAGTGTTTCTCCGTCCTCCGCGCCTTTTCTGAAGGGCAAGATCTCCTCTTCCAGTTCCTCGATACGGTCGGACCTGCCCTCTGCATATTCTCCCAGCCTGCGGCGGCAATGGCTCAACCGCTGCAGCAATCCGCCCAGGCGAAGGTCGTGCTTTTCAAAACCGAACGGTTTGCACTCCTCGTTCCACTGTGCTGAAAAACTTTTGATAAACTTTTTCAGTAGCCTTTCCGTGCGGGCAAAATCGTCGGCAATGACAACAAGCGCTTCCCTGTCCCCCGCCCGATAGGCCTTGCGCACACGATACCCCAGGGCGTACTTGACCATTACGAAAACCGGCAGTCTGCTCCGCTTGTGTAACACACTACGGAACAGGCTGTTTTCGTCTGTTTTGCTTTCCGTTTTTTGTTTCCGATTGCCGTATCATGGCGGTCTGATCGTTCTTTGTTCGCTCATTGATTACCTCCTGATTTTGATTTTCTTATCTTTATCCACGCCGAAAGAGGCGGGACGAGATAGCTGAAAAAGGGTGCAAAAAAGTCGCTGATACCTTTAACGTAATCACCGACCTTAACCGAATTTAGCAACTTCTCATTGCTCTATGGTGGTTAGCCATTCTATTGTGATGCCGAC
>ERZ1090863.921-NODE-922-length-14085-cov-9.355025_pt1 | contig 14085 bp, 9 predicted proteins | sample MGYA00478480_ERZ1090863 | MGnify/ENA primary metagenome ERZ1090863 (study PRJEB33644, sample SAMEA5815746) | chicken gut metagenome | biome: Chicken; feature: Gastrointestinal Tract; material: Caecum | place: Ireland | collected 2019-01-01 | study: A study of the...
CCCCACACAAAATTCCTTAAAAATACCCCTCCCCTCGCTCCTTCCGCCCCCCACACCCCCCCCCCCCCCCCCGCGGGGGGGCCCCCCCCCCCCGGGGGGGGGGGGGGCCCCCCCCCCCCCCCCCCCCCCGCGTTTCTGTTTCCCTCTCCCGCGCGCTTAAAACAAGCGGGAAACCCGCTTTTGTTTGGGGATCGAACCATAAAAAATTTGACAGATGGGTATTGCAAACGTACCATAAATATGTTATAATCATGCTATATGATAGACGGGGTAATTCCTCGTATGGAAATCGGACAGAAGATCAAAGCCGTCAGGCTGAAATTGCACATGAGCCAAACGGAGTTCGCCCGGCTTTTCGGTGTGAGCTTCGCGACGATCAACCGTTGGGAGAACGGAAGGACGACGCCCAACTATCGCGCGCAGCGTGCTTTCGAGCAACTCTGTAAAGAAAAAAATATTCCTGAAGAAATTTTATAAACATGACAATATTTGTCATATATTTTGCGATATAATGAGGATGTAGGGGAAGTTATGGAACTCATCGATAACAAGGCGAAACTTTTGGGAGACGACTTAAAAAAGGAAATCAAGCCCGGCGCAAAGCTGAAGATTGTTGCATCGTATTTTTCCATTTATGCGTTTGAGGCGCTCAAAAGGGAGCTTTCCGGCATTGCCGAATTGCAGTTTATCTTTCCCAACCCCACTTTTGTGCAGCAGGGCGTAAAAGATCATATCAAAAAGGAACCACGCGAATACTTCATTCCAAAGAGAATGCGCGAGAATTCGCTCTATGGTACCGAGTTTGAACTGAGATTGAAAAACCAGCTGACGCAAAAGGTGATCGCGAAGGAATGTGCCGATTGGGTGCGCGAAAAGGTTCGGTTCAAATCAAACGTCACCGACGGCGGCCTGCAAAACTTCATCTATGTGGAAAATGACAGTCGAAAGTCGGTATATACTTCGATCAATGGCTTTACATCCGTTGACCTCGGATATGAGAAGAATAATATGCTCTACCAGGGCATTACAAAAATCGATGAGGAGAGTTACACAAAATTCTTTTTAAATCAATTCAAAAATATTTGGAATGACGATACTCGCCTGCAGGATGTTACGCAGTCAATCGTTGATTACATCTCGTCCGCATATACCGATAATTCCCCCGAGTTTATTTATTTTGTAACGCTCTATAACATTTTTAGCGAATTTTTGGAAGATATCATGTCCGAAGACTTCATGCCGAACGAAGGGACGGGCTTCAAAAATTCCCTTGTCTGGCAAAAGCTATACAGCTTTCAGCGAGACGGCGCGATCGGCATTATCCAAAAGTTGGAGAAATATAACGGGTGTATCCTTGCCGATTCGGTCGGTCTCGGCAAAACATTTACGGCGCTTGCCGTGATGAAGTATTACGCGTCCCGCAATAAAAATATTTTGGTGCTCGCACCAAAGAAACTTGCCGCCAACTGGAATCAGTACCGCGACAACGTGCGCACCAATTTGTTTTATAAAGACAGGATCCATTTCGACGTGCTCTATCACACCGATCTCGGCAGGAAGCACGGCATTTCAAACGGGCATGATTTATCGACCTTTAACTGGGACAATTACGACCTTGTCGTGATAGACGAATCGCACAATTTCCGCAACGCAAACAGCTATCGCGACAGGGAGACGCGCTACGACTTTCTCATCAATAAGGTATTGAAGAGCGGCGTTAAGACAAAGGTTTTGATGCTTTCGGCGACGCCCGTCAACAATCGCTTTACCGATCTCAAAAACCAGCTCGCGCTTGCATACGGTGACGACTATGCTGAATTTAACGAACGGCTCGATACGTCTAAGACCCTCGAGGTGGTGCTTTCCAATGCGCAGCGGGCGTTTAATGAATGGACAAAACTTCCAAAAGATCAGCGAAAGGCGGCCGACTTGATGTCAAGGCTGGATATCGATTTTTCCATTTTGCTTGATAACGTGACGATCGCGCGCAGCAGGAAGCATATCACGACTTATTACGACGCCTCCGAGATCGGCTCGTTCCCTGCGCGGAGGAAACCAGTATCTTACTATTGTGACATTGCCCGCAAGGAAGATACGCTCTCCTACAACGACATTTTCAATACGCTCATGGGGCTGACGATGGGCGTGTATGCGCCGATGAACTATATCCTGCCCAGCCGCATTTCAAAGTATGAGGCGATGTACGATACAAAAGTCGGGCGTGCGACACTCAAACAGGTCAACCGTGAACAGGCATTGCAGCGGCTCATGACGATCAATATGCTCAAACGTCTCGAATCGTGCGTCGACTCCTTCCGAAGGACGGTGCGCAATATCTGTGACGTCAATCAACGCACCTATGATTCCATCATTCAGTTTGAAAAGGACAGGGCGGTGTCGCGTACGCTCGAATTTTCTCAAATCGACGAGGAGGCGTTCGACGACGAGGATTTCGACATGACCGATGAGAGTACCTTCGGAAAAGTCCGGATCGACTTTGCGGACATGGATCTCCGCTCCTGGAAGCGCGATTTAGAGTACGATATTGAAACGCTGAAAGCAGTCTATGATTTGATGTGCTATGTGACACCCGAACGTGACTTAAAACTGCAAAAGCTCATCGAAATCGTGCGGGATAAGATAGAGCACCCGTTTAACCCGGGGAATCAGAAGATCCTTATTTTTTCTGCTTGGGGATACGGCAAACTACCTGTACGACAATCTCGCGCCGATGTTGTTGAAGGAATATGGCCTTTACAGTGCAAGGATCCGCGGCGCACAACACGGGAATGCGACTAACATCGGCGGCAGCAAGGATACCGACAGGCTGCTCACGTTGTTTTCGCCTCGCTCCAAGGAGCGTGATGTCGCCTATCCCGACGAGAAAGAGTTAAATATCGACGTCCTCATTGCCACCGACTGCATCAGCGAGGGGCAGAACCTGCAGGATTGCGACATCTGCATCAATTACGATATCCATTGGAATCCCGTCCGCATCGTGCAGCGGTTCGGACGCATCGACCGCATCGGCAGCAAAAATCAATTCGTTCAGCTCGTTAACTTTTGGCCGAACGTTTCGCTCGATGAGTATATCAACCTCAACGCCCGCGTGGAGAACAGGATGATGCTCGTCGATGCGACGGCGACGGGCGACGATAATATCATTGCCAGCGAACAGGCCGACCTTGACTACCGCAAAGAGCAGCTCAAAAAACTGCAGGAAGGCAACTTACAGGACTTGGAGGACGTGGACGGCAGCATTACGATCACCGATCTCGGTTTGAATGAATTTCGCATGGATATGGTGGCATACATCAAGGAACACGGTGAGCCGAAGAACATTGCCCACGGACTGTACTGCGTGGTGCGGCACGATGATGAAAAGCGTATTCCCAAGGGCGTTGTCTTTGTGCTGAAAAACCGCAATCCGTCCGTCAATATCGGCGATAAAAACCGCCTGCATCCCTATTATCTTGTCTATCTCGACGATGCGGGAAACGTCGTACGCAATCACATGGAGGTAAAGGCCATTCTCGATGTGCTGCGCACGACTTGCAAACACCATTCCGAGCCGATCGCCGATTTATGCCGCGCCTACAACCGCGAGACAAAGGATGGCTACAAGATGGATAAATACAGTAAGCTGCTCGATAAGAGCATCGAGTCCATCCTCGATGTGAAGGAGGCGAACGATCTGGATACGCTGTTCAACAGCGGGTCCGATGTCCTCTTTAATTCCGGCATCAAAGGGTTGGATGACTTTGAACTCATTACGTTTGTAGTGATAAAGTAAGGGCAAAGTATGTTTGAGTTCAGTTCAAAGACAAAACTTGATAAGCCGTTTAAACTGACCGATTTATTCAGACAGGTCAATGCGGATAAAGAAGTGAAGAAAGACGCGGCGGGTATAACGGGCGTGGTACTCACCAATGTCATTTCGCCCAAAACGCTCAACTGCGCGGCAGATGGCGAAATCAGGGAGATCTACGTCTTTGAGATCACAGTCTCGCAGCAGTATGTGCCCGACCTTTTTATCAAAGAGCTCGACAAAAACATCAAGCTGCATACGCTGTTCAACGTGCGGTTCGGCGAGTTGGAATATTCGATGCTCTCCTATAAGCTCGGCACGGAAAAGGGCAAATATTATGCGACGAATTGGGAATCGGAGGCAGACTTCCCCGTGCCGCCGGTGGGAAGCATCCCCGAACTATACAAGTTTATCCTGTCAAAGTTCTTGAAGTATCCGCCCTTCGAGCGGGAGTCGCCCGCGGAATATATCAAGCGAAGCAATCAGCTCACAAAGCTCGATTTTCAAATCGGCAAAACGCAGTCGGCCATCATGCACGAGACGCAGTCCAAACGCCGTTTTGAATACAACGCAAGGTTAAAACAGTATAAGGAAGAACGGGAGAGATTATTGGAGGGAAAGTGATGAGTTGGCAAGAAATATCATCCATAGTTGCCGGAGTTATATTCTCCGTTGGCGGGGCAGGGGCAATCATAGCTGCTATTTCAAAATGGTTTGGCGGTATTATTGCGGATAGTATTATTAGAAAGAAGCAAGCGTCCTTTGATAAAGAGCTGGAGAATTTAAAATCGGAGCATGATTTAGAATTGGAAAAATATAAAAGCCAACTTTTGGTAGAATTGGAAACTATAAAGGCAATGAATCTAAGAGTGTCTGAGATTAGTAAAACTCAATACGACACAGAACTCGTTTATTTGAAGGAATTAACTCGGAGTTCATATATTTTAATGATAGAATGTTTTTCTGTTATTCCTGTTGAAAAGATGATAATGGCGAATCCTTCTGCAATGTCCAATCGCTATACAAATCATTTTCAAAAATATGCCGATTCAATAAACGATGCGATGCAGTGCTTGGGTAGCGCGCTTGCTTTTATTGATGATGAGATAGAGCAAAAATATGATTATTTTTTAACCCTTTGTCAAGAGCAATATAGAGATTTCGTCGCTGTTTATATAAGTGGTGCAAGATTGTCGTCAAATGCGATAGATAGACTGTATGAACGAGGGGAAAGAATAGAAGATGCTTATAGGGAAGCAATGTATTCATTAAGAAATTATTTTAGTGTTATGAAAAATTCTACTGTAAAAGTTAAAAAGGAGCAAAATAATGGACAAGCTTGAAATGAAAACGGCGGGACTTTCGCAGGAGAATATTCAAAAGATCAGGGAGCTCTTTCCGAATGCGGTAACGGAAGCCAAAGCCTCCGCAAATGAGGGGGGGGGGTGTCGATATTTAATTGATTTTGACGTCCTCAAACAAGAGCTTTCGGGTAGCCTCATCGAGGAGGGCAAAGAGCGCTATCAGATGACGTGGCCGGGCAAGCGGGAGTCGGTGGTGCTTGCAAACTCCTCCACTACCGACACCCTCCGCCCGTGCAGGGAGGAGAGTGTCGACTTCGACAATACGCAAAATCTCTACATAGAAGGCGACAATCTGACCGTCTTAAAACTGCTGCGGGAGACCTACCTCGGCAAGGTCAAGATGATCTATATCGACCCGCCCTACAACACCGGCAACGACTTCATTTATAAGGACGACTTTGCGGTGGAAAGTGAAGCGTGGAGAAAGAAGAGCGGAGAGTATGACGAGGCGGGCAACCGCTTGGTCAGGAACCCCGAATCGAACGGAAGGTACCACAGCGACTGGCTGAGCATGATGTATCCGCGCCTGCGCCTCGCCCGCGATTTGCTCACCGACGACGGCGTCATTTTCATCTCCATTGACGACAACGAGCAGGCAAACTTAAAGAAGATTTGCGACGAAGTGTTTGGGGGTGAGAATTTTCTGGCCGAGTTTCCAAGAGTAACCAAAAAAGGCGGGAAATCAACTGATACTTATGCCAAAAATCATGACTATGTTTTGATTTATACCAAGAGTATTTTACAAGTTGGAATCGTTGGTGTAGCCCATCAGGACGAAGGGTTTAAATTTAAAGATGAATTTTATGATAAACGAGGCCCCTATAAGCTAAACCAAACTCTAGATTATAATACTCTTCAATATAACAAAACAATGGATTACGTTATTGAACTGAACGGGGCCATTTTTGTGCCAGGTGGAGATCTTGAACTGCAAAAACAAAGACATTCAGGGATACATGGTAAGCATGATTGGGTATGGCGTTGGTCTAAACAGCTTTTTGATTTCGGCTATAAAAATGGGTGGATTGAGATAAGTAAAACAGGGCGCATTTATACAAAAACTTATTTGAACGCTACTATTGTAAAGAATACGCAGGGAGAATATGAGATTCAATATACGGAAAGAACTAAACCGATAACCACATTGGATTTTATAGAGAACATGTATTCAAATGATAATTCAAACAAAGAAATCACAAAGTTAATGGGGGCGGCTTTGTTTGACTATGTAAAGCCAACAAGTTTAATAAAAAGTTTAATCTCTTCGGTAAGCAGTAGCAAAGACTCCGTCATCCTCGACTTTTTCTCCGGCTCCGCCACTACCGCCCATGCTGTCATGCAACTCAATGCCGAGGACGGCGGAAACCGCAAGTTCATCATGGTGCAGCTCCCCGAAAAGTGCGACGAGAAGAGCGAGGCGTATAAAGCCGGCTACAAGAATATCTGCGAGATCGGCAAAGAGCGTATCCGCCGTGCAGGCAAACAAATTAAAGAGAAAATTGAAAGAGAAAATAGTACTCCAATATTGTTATTTAAAGATGAACAAGGACGCATTACAGGATATCATGACGATTTAAATCATATATTTGTAAGCGGTAATAATTTATCAGAAGATTTGATTAGAAAAGGGAAATCTATACCGGACATCGGCTTCCGCGTCCTCAAACTTGATTCTTCCAATATGCAGGACGTCTACTATAACCCGCACAAGCTGACGCAGACGCTCCTCGAGACGACCATCGACAACATCAAGCCTGACCGCACGCCGCTCGACCTATTGTTTCAGGTGATGCTCGAACTCGGCGTGCCGCTCTCGGCGAAGATCGAAGAAAAGCAGGTGGGAGATAAGACGTACTATGCCGTCAACGGCAACGACCTCATCGCCTGTTTTGACAACGACATCGACGAGGACGTGATCACGGCGATAGCCAAAGAACAGCCGCTCTACGCCGCCTTCAAAGATAAGTCCTTCGCCACAGATTCCGTCGCCATCAACAACGAACAGCTCTTTAAAACTTACTCTCCGATAACAAAAATCAAGGTGGTGTGATCATGGGAAAATACAAATGTATGATTTGCGGCTGCGAGTGTCAGTCAAAAGAGGTTGGATTCACAGTATATGCTGACTGTAAAAATTGCGGGGAATATATTGTTAGGGAAGGTGATATACCAAAATGGTTGATCGTTAATGACCCTTCTTATAATGAAAATGGCTACATAAATCGGCAAAAATTGGCGCAGTTTTTGTATTACAATAAAAAGCCGGGAAAACGATATTTGATCACTCAATCAGATAGACAAGAAAATTTACTTGCAAACGCGGTCCTTTTAAACCAACAAATGGTTGAGAATTGGTATCCTAAAAACTTTTCGGAAAAAGTCAATTATGCATTGTTGAAGCTGTCTGAAAAGATGAAATACGACGGGGATTCTGTTGTTCTAAGTTACGATGAAGCAAAGTTTCTGTTTTTTACGATGGTGCCATTCGACAAGCGCGATGACGAAAAGCCGGATCGGATGGCTCAAATTGATTATTTTTTGAAGGCCTTGGAGGGCTTTGGGTTTATCGAAATTTTAAAGTCTATAAAACCCGAGGATATTATTAAAGATAAGAACGAATTAGAGGTCGTTACTACACCTAAGGGACTTCAAAAAATATATGAGTTACAGCAATCACACGTCAACAATAAAAATGCCTTTGTGGCAATGTCTTTTCATGAATCTGCGACTGAGATACGCGAGGCTATAAAACTAGGGATAGAAAACGCCGGATATTCAGCAGAACTTATGGATGAAATTATACATAATCATCAAATCGTTCCCGAAATGTTGCGGTTAATACTAGAAAGCAGGTTTTTGATCATGGACATAACTCAGCCTAATTTTGGTGCGTATTATGAAGCCGGATATGCACAGGGGTTAGGAAAAGAAATCATTGTTACCTGCCAAGAAGAGGTTTTTAATCAGAAAAAATATGAGTGTGAGTTTATCCCCAAAGATGACAAAACTAGTTGGCTTAAAGAGGTGGCAACAAAACCGCATTTTGATATCGCACAAAAACAAATTCTTGTATGGAAAGATTATGCGGATCTAACGAAAAAACTTTCCGAGTGGATCAAGTTTATTATAGGATGACTTATGAAATTCAAATTTAAGATACAGCAATATCAGACGGACGCGGTGATTAATATCAATTTGTGAGGATACCTATGGATAATTTTGCGCAATTGGTGGATAATTTAAGAGCTCATGAAACGGAAGAGGGATGGTTTGAATTTAAATGCAATAATTATGACCCCGAAATGATTGGAAAAGATATCAGTGCATTGGCCAATGCGGCGGCCTACCATGATAAATCTTATGCATATATGATTTGGGGCATTGATGACAAGTCGCATGAAATAGTTGGCACAGAGTATGACCAGTATTCTTTAAAAAAGGGAAACGAGGAAATTGAATGTTGGTTGCGCAAACTCCTATCAAACAATGCGGAATTGGAATTTCACTCTTTTCAAATGCCAGATTCTCAACAGAATAGTAGGAAAATAACGCTTTTGATAATATGCAAAGCACAAAATCAGACTGTGACATTTAAGAAAGAGGAATATATACGAGTGGGTAGTTATACAAAGAGGTTGAATGAGTATCCTCAAATGAAAGCGCAGCTTTGGGATAAAATTCGGAATGTGCGCTTTGAAGAACAATTCGCTAAACAGGATTTAGCGGCTGAAGAAGCATTGCAGTTACTAGACTACCCTCAATACTTTGATCTAAAAGGTGACTCGACTCCAACCGATTTGTCGGGTATCTTGCATTATATGCTTGAAGAAGATATTATGGTAAAGCAGGATAATGGGTTGTATGCTATTACGAATCTCGGTGCGATTCTTTTTGCAAAAAAACTTTCTTCTTTTCCACGTTTAGACCGTAAGGGGGTTCGTGTTGTACAATACAGAGATAATAGCCGATTAAATATGCTTAAGGAGGATGTGGGAAATAAAGGCTATGCGGTAGGCATTAATGGATTGATAAAATATATCGAAGCTCTACTGCCTTCACATGAGGTCATGGATGGTGCTGTACGAGAAACAAAAATAGATTATCCTATGGTTGCAGTCAGAGAAGCTGTCGCTAATGCACTGATCCATCAAGATTTTTCAATTTCCGGAACAGGAGTATTAATTGAGATATTTGCATCTAGGATTGAGATCACCAATCCTGGAACGCCGCTAGTTGATGTTATTAGAATTATAGATAATCCCCCAAAGTCAAGGAATGAGAAGCTTGCCGCGTTGATGAGAAGGCTAAAGATGTGTGAGGAACTTGGATCGGGTTGGGATAGAATTACTAGTACATGCGAAGAAATGCAACTTCCTACACCCACAATTGATATCTACGATGAGAATACGAGGGTAACTCTATATACTAAAATTCGGTTTTCTGATTTAACGCAGGAAGCAAAGATTTGGGCATGCTATATGCATGCGTGCGTCAAATATACTCGAAAAGAATATTTGACCAATAGTTCTTTGCGCGGGCGTTTTGGACTTGAAGAAAAGTCTTCAGCAAGTATATCAAGACTAATAAAAGATGCTTGCACATCAGGTATGATTAAAAAGCTGGAAGAAACCGCTCCAAGGTATGTCAAGTATGTTCCATTTTGGGCGTGATTTCACTTGCTGGTAACTTGCTGGTAACTTGCATATATCTTGCTTTGGTCAATAAAAACAGCTATATATTGTGCTTCCAGGGCTCATAAGGTACTATATATTGCCTGGGGGCAACTTGCACTTAATTTGCAGGTATTTTTTAAAGGTAATGTGAAATGAAATTCAAATTTAAGATACAGCAATATCAGACGGATGCGGTGAATTCCATTGCAGACGTGTTTGCGGGGCAGCCGTATCAGGCGCATGCGAAATATACGATCGACAAGGGCGTCGTACAGCAAAATGTGCAGATATCGATGTTCGATAAAGGCGTTTTGGCGCAGGCGGATGATGACGATGATATCGGCTTCGCCAATGCGCGGATCGAGCTTTCGCTGCAGCAGCTGCTTTCCAATATCAAAAACATTCAAGCGCTGTCCAATATCAAGGAGTCGGAGATCCTCTCGCATAAGTTCGGGGCGGTCGATCTCGATGTGGAAATGGAAACGGGCACGGGCAAGACGTATGTGTATATCAAGTCCATGTTTGAGCTGAATAAGCGCTACGGTTTTTCCAAATTCATTGTCGTTGTCCCCAGCATCGCCATCCGCGAGGGCGTGAAGAAGTCCTTCGAAATGACCCAGGACCACTTCATGGATACATACGGCAAAAAGGCGCGGTTCTTTATCTACAACTCCAAGCGCCTCAATGAGATCGAGCAGTTTTCCTCGTCAAGCGCCATCAACGTCATGATCATCAACATTCAGGCGTTCAATTCGCGCGGCGCGGACGCACGCCGCATCTATGAGGAGCTGGACGAGTTCCAAAGCCGCAAGCCCATCGACGTCATTGCACGCAATCGCCCCATCCTCATCCTTGATGAGCCGCAAAAGATGGGCGGCGACGCTACACAGGAGTCGCTGGAGCGATTCAACCCGCTTTTTTCCATGAACTTCTCGGCGACGCACAGGACGCGGCACAACCTTGTGTATGTGCTCGATTCGCTCGATGCGTACAACAAAAAACTCGTCAAAAAGATACAAGTAAAGGGGTTTACGGTCAAAAACTTGCGCGGCACGAACGGGTATCTTTATTTGCAGGATATTGTCCTTTCGCCTTCCAAGCCGCCTATGGCGCGCATGGAGCTGGAGATCAAGTATAAGAGCGGTAAGGTCAACCGAGAGACGCGTCTTTTGAGAGTGGGAGACAATCTCTATCAGATCTCCAACAATATGGAGCAGTACCGCGACGGATTTGTTGTCAACGAGATCAATCCGTTCAATAATACCGTTACGTTCTTTAACGGCGACATTTTGGAATTAGGCAGGGCGGCGGGAGATGTATCGGAAAAGGATATGCGCCGCATTCAGATCCGCGAAACCATCCGTTCGCACTTTGAAAAGGAGCAGGAATTGTATCCGCTCGGCATTAAAGTGCTGTCTTTGTTCTTTATCGACGAAGTCGCTAAGTATAGACAGTACGACGAAAACGGGAGCGAGGTAAACGGCGAGTACGGCACCATCTTCGAGGAGGAGTACAACAAAGTCGTCAACGATTACATCACGCTGTTCGATACGCCCTATGTGCGGTATTTAAAATCTACGTCGGCGGCAATGGCGCATAACGGGTACTTTTCCATCGATAAAAAGGGCAGAAAGGTCGATCCCGAGGTCAAGCGTGGAACGGATATTTCCGATGATGTCTCCGCATACGATCTGATCTTGAAGGACAAAGAGCGGCTGCTGTCTTTTGAGGAACCGACGCGATTTATCTTCTCCCATTCCGCCCTGCGTGAGGGCTGGGACAATCCAAATGTGTTCCAAATCTGCACGTTAAAGCACAGCAATTCCAATGTGCAGCGTCGCCAGGAAGTCGGACGAGGATTAAGGCTTTGCGTCAATTCCGTGGGCGAAAGGATGGACTCTACTGTGCCCAATCTCGATGTCCATGCGCTCAACGTGCTTACCGTCATTGCGAACGACTCTTACGAGGACTTTGTAAAGGGCTTGCAGACGGAAATGAAGGAAACTCTGTACGAGCGTCCTTCGCGTGCTTCGAAAGAATTTTTTGCCGGTAAGAAAATTATCGTCGGCGGCGAGGAATATACGATCACATCGCAGCAGGCAACGGCGATCTATCGGTATCTGCTGAAAAATGACTATATCGACGATTCTGAAAAGCCTACCGATACCTATAAGAATTCGGTTGCAGAGGGGGCGCTCGCGCCGATGCCATTCGAAATTGAGCCGATGGCAGACTATGTGCATAAACTCGTACAGTCCATTTACGACGAGAATGCGCTTAAAAATATGTTTGATGACGGTCATCAGGCAAAGGTGCAGGACAACAAGCTCAACGAGAACTTCAAAAAGAAGGAATTTCAGGCGCTGTGGAATCTTATAAACCATCAGTATGCCTATACGGTGCATTTCGATTCCGACGAACTTGTCAAAAATGCCGTCAAGGAAATCGACAATAGCCTGTATGTCGCCGCGCTCACCTATACCGTCTCCACGGGTGAACAGAAGGAGCAGATAGACAGCGAAGAAGTCAAAAATGCGATGTCGTTCAAGACTGCAAAGACACGAACGGAGACCATTCGCACGATCATAAATGATGGTATCAAATATGATCTTGTCGGCAAAGTGGCTGCGGCAACCTCGTTGACAAGAAGAACTGCCGCCGCGATTCTGAAGGGGATCCGTCCCGATAAATTTGCCTGCTTCGGCGCGAATCCCGAAGATTTTATCAATAAAGTTTCGCGCCTCATCAACGAGCAGAAAGCATCTATCATTGTGGAGCGAGTGTCGTATCATCAAATCGATGGGACTTTTGATTCGGATATTTTTACGGAGTCGAAGGCGTCGGCAGAATTCAAACACGCATTTAAAGCTGCAAAACATATCCGAGACTATGTCTTTGTGGATGGGATCAATAGGGATGAGTCAGTGGAAAAGCGTTTTGCGCAGGAATTGGATAGCGCAGATGAGGTGTGCGTCTATGCCAAACTTCCAAAAGCGTTCTATATCCCGACGCCCGTCGGCAATTACAGCCCAGACTGGGCGATCGCATTTAAGGAAGGCAGTGTAAAGCACATCTACTTTGTTGCAGAGACAAAGGGCAGCCTCGATTCGTTGGACATACGTGGAGTTGAGAAGGCGAAGATCAGATGCGCCAAAAAGCTGTTTAATGAGATGTCAAGCAGCAAAGTGCGGTATGAGTATGTGACGAACTATTCTGACTTGCTCGATAAGATGAATGGACTGGATTAAAATTGTATTTGAAATTTTAAAAAAGGAAACCAACCATGCTGCAAGAAAGCAATCGCGTAGAGCTGAAAGAAAAACTCAATGAAAAGCTGGAAAAGTAGATCTGCGCCTTTCTGAACAATCGTGAAGGCGGGGTGCTGTATATTGGCATTGCCGACGACGGTAAAGTCGTGGGCGTTTCGGATGTGGACTCCCTACAAAAGTAGGTTGCGGAGCGCATTCGAGACAACATCCTGCCCTCGGCTCTCGGCTTATATGACGTCTCATCCGAAGAGATGGGCGGCAAGACAGTCATCCAGGTCATCATCTCCAGCAGCACCGAAAAGCCCTACTACATCATGGAGAAGGGAATGCCCTCAGCCGGCTGTTTCATTCGCGTGGGCACGACCGTGCAGCCCATGAGCACCTCCATGATCGATGACCTCTACTCTAAGCGCCTGCGCAATCAGACGCTGCGCAACATTCCCTCTCCCAGACAGGAATCTCACCTTCTCGCAGCTCAAAATTTATTATGAGGAACGCGGGTTTGCCCTCAACGAGAAATTTGCCAACACGCTCGAATTGCTCACGCCGGACGGCAAATATAACTATATGGCGTACCTCTTGGCTGATGAAAACGGCGTGTCCATCAAGGTCGCGAAGTATGCGGGAAAGGATAAAGTCGACCTCATCGAGAACGAGGAGTACGGCTATTGTTCGCTCATCAAGGCGGCGCACCGCGTTTTGGACAAGTTTGAGATCGAAAACGTCACTCGCACGAAGATCACGGGCAAGGAGCGCATTGACCGCACGTTGGTCGGGCGCGTGCCGCTGCGCGAGGCGATCATCAATGCCATCGTGCATAACGACTACACGCGCGAGATCCCGCCCGTGTTTGAGATCTTTTCGGACAGGATTGAAGTAACGTCGGACGGCGGCCTCATTTACGGGCAGAGCGAGGAGGATTTCTTCAGCTTTGCGAGTATGCCGCGTAACCGCGAACTCATGCGTGTGTT
>ERZ1090863.922-NODE-923-length-14063-cov-6.958524_pt1 | contig 14063 bp, 10 predicted proteins | sample MGYA00478480_ERZ1090863 | MGnify/ENA primary metagenome ERZ1090863 (study PRJEB33644, sample SAMEA5815746) | chicken gut metagenome | biome: Chicken; feature: Gastrointestinal Tract; material: Caecum | place: Ireland | collected 2019-01-01 | study: A study of the...
CATACGGATCCGGATCCATATATCTGCCTTTTGGGAAAGTTCCCGGCTCAGTCCATTTCCCTCATTTCCGATAAAGAAAGCCGCAGCTTTTGTATAATCCTCCTGATCATAGCTGTTTTTCCCCTCCAGATGGGCCGCATACCCGGTGATCTTTTTCTCTCTCAGCCATGGCAGGATTTCTTCCTGGATAGAGGACGTATAGCAGAAAGGCACGCGGTACACAGATCCCATAGTAGAACGGATCACTTTGGGATTATAAATATCCACAGAATTTTTAGACAGGATGATCCCTGTTACACCTGCCCCTTCCCCGGTCCTGAGGATCGTGCCCAGATTTCCCGGATCCTGAAGATCTTCCAGGATCATAAGAAGGGCCGGCTTCTCTTCCGGGATCATCTCTTCCAGAGTACTCTCTTTTATCCTGATCAGGCACAGGACTCCCTGAGGAGTCACTGTATCTGAAAGGCTCTTAAACACTTTGTCCTCCACGACTTCCGTCAGACTTTCGGCTTTTTCTTCCAGACCCTTTTCCCGAAGGATCTCTCTCCAGGTTCCTTTTTCCGCAAAAGAAGCCCCCAGATATATCTTTTCGATCCGTTCCGGGGGAGCTTCCCGGAACATCTTGATCCCTTCCGCCACGAAAAGCCCCTCTTCTTTTCTTGTCCTGGATTTTTTCAATAACTGCTGTATCTTCTTTATCTGTCCGTTAGATGTACTTGTGATCATAATCCTGTTTCCTCCGCAATGTTTCGGTAATGCTGCGATACTGCGGGCAGCTCACGGCAAAATCCTTCGCTGTCCGTTGCCCGGCAAATGGTGCTGCGTGCCAGTGGCACGCGTCCAGCACGGACCGTAGCGGAGCGAAGACCTGCTCATGCAAGCATGGCAGCCGCTTGCCGGGCGTATCGCTGCCAGCTCACGGCAAAGCCGTTCGCTGTCCGTTTCCCTGCAAATGCCTGCACGTGCAAGCACGGCAGTCGCTTGCCGGGCGTATCGCGCAAAAAAAGGTGTACTGCATTGGTTTGCCGCACACCTTTTCTCTTTTGTTCTTATTTCTTTATGCCTGATTTTTTGTGTAATTATGAGACAGTGAATAGCTGACCTCAAACTGATACTCGGAAATATTCTTTTTCATAGCCAGCGCCTCATTGATATCCATATCTACATACTCGCCGTTTCTGTAGCAGATAACTCTCTTTGTCTTGCCTTCCAGAAGCACGTCCACAGCCTTTGCTCCCATCATGGAAGCGTAAACACGGTCTTTACAGGTAGGTGATCCGCCGCGCTGCATGTGGCCAAGGATAGTTGCTCTGGTCTCGATTCCTGTAGCAGCCTCGATACGTTTTGCCATAGCTTCAGAATGGCCGATACCTTCTGCATTGATGATGATATGGTGTTTTTTGCCTTTTTTGCGGTTGTCGATAATGTTGTTGATGATACGCTGTTCATCATAATCATATTTTTCAGGAAGGAGAATATCCTCTGCGCCGTTGGCGATACCGCACCACAGAGCGATATATCCTGCGTTTCTTCCCATAACCTCAATGATACTTACACGTTCGTGAGAAGTAGAAGTATCGCGGACTTTATCAATAGCTTCCATAGCTGTATTTACGGCGGTATCAAAACCGATGGTATACTCTGTACATGCAATATCCAGGTCAATGGTACCCGGTACGCCTACAGCGTTTACCCCCAGATTTGCCAGTTTCTGAGCACCGGCGAAAGAACCGTCACCGCCGATTACCACAAGGCCGTCGATACCATGTTTTTTACAGATTTCAGCGGCTCTTCTCTGGCCTTCTTCTGTACGCATTTCTGCACAGCGGGCAGTATACAGGATAGTTCCGCCCTTCTGGATAGTATCTGAAACATCTACAGCTGTCATCTCTATAATTTCTTCATTCAGCAGGCCTGAATATCCTTTTAAAATCCCCTTCATTTTGATTCCGCGGCTTAAGCCTCTTCTTACAACCGCACGGATCGCCGCATTCATTCCCGGAGCATCTCCACCACTTGTTAAAACGCCAATTGTTTTGATTTCTTTATTCGCAGTCATCTTTCTCCTCCATATTCTCGCAGCCCTTGTTTTTATATTTATACATTGAATCGTTCTTATTTTATAGCATTTTCCGAATATTTTCAATACTCTTTTCTACAACTTTTACGTTGTCATGGCCGTACTTTTCGTACAGATTGTCGAGAAGTTCCTGATCGATCTTTACATTCTTCGACGGTCCCAGCCTCTTCACCGCTTTCGGGGAACGGATATAGATCACCACCGTATCTTTTCCGTCAGAGTCTTTAATATCTTCATAAAGTTCCTCTTCTCTTGCCAGAAAAGCCTCTTTCGTCTCAAACTGGAGCCACAGCTCCCGGGGGACCATATCAAAAGGATAGATATTCTCGCAGATCAGCTTGCTGGCCTTATCATCTTCCGCGGAAACCCGTCCCTGGATAAAGACCTTTGCGTCCACTTCCATAAAACGGACATTCTTCTCATAGTCCCTGGGAAATACCACGATCTCCACAGTTCCCACCAGATCCTCCAGAGTAAGGAAAGCCATGATCTTGTTTGTCTTGGTATATTTAATGGTCTTTGCGGTAATCATGCCGCCCACTACAGCCCTGGCTCCATCTCTTACTTTGGGCATGCCGGTCTCTTCATCCGGCTGGAAATCCGCGGTCACCGCAGTAATGTTCTTCTTCCATCTCTCTGTATATTCTTCCAGAGGATGTCCGCTTATATACACGCCCAGAACCTCTTTTTCAAAAGCCAGCTTGGCCTCTTTGGGGTATTCCTCCACCTCCGGCATACGGATCTCAAAGGCTTCCTTTTCTTCATCAGAGACCAGATCAAACAGACTCATCTGCCCTGCCATGACATTCTTTTTCTCCTGATTTACGGAGTCCAGTATCTGGGCATAGATCATCATTTTCTGCCGTCTGTTACCGGGAAGACTGTCAAAAGCTCCGGCTTTGATAAAGTTTTCAATAGCCTTTTTATTTACGTCTTTTCCCGACATACGTTCAATAAAATCCTGGAGATTTTTAAATTCTCCTCTTTCCTGACGCTCTTCTACAATGGATTTTATCACAGGTCTTCCGATACTTTTAATAGCGGACAGCCCATAGCGGATAGCCCCGTTATCCACAGAAAACTGACTCTCTCCTTTGTTGATATCCGGAGGAAGAATGGAAATCCCCATCTTCCTGCTGGAAAGGATATATTCCGATACCTTAGAAGGGTTATCGATGACAGAAGTCATAAGAGCAGCCATAAACTCTACCGGGAAATAATACTTCAGATAGGCTGTCTGATAAGAGACCACCGCATAAGCCGCCGCATGGGATTTATTAAAGGCATACTTTGCAAAATCGATCATCTCATCATAGATCTTATTTGCCACCTCTTCTGAAATGCCTCTGTTAATACAGCCCGGAACTCCCTCTTCTTCATTGCCGTAGACGAAATTCTGCCGTTCTTTCTCCATAACCGCCGCTTTTTTCTTACTCATGGCACGGCGTACCAGATCGCTTCGTCCCAGGGTATATCCGCCCAGTGACCTTACGATCTGCATAACCTGCTCCTGATACACGATACATCCGTAGGTAGGCTTCAGGATAGGCTCCAGTTCCGGACAATCATAATGGATACTGTCTGCATTATTTTTTCCTTTGATATACTGCGGGATAAAGTCCATAGGACCGGGGCGGTACAGGGAGATCCCCGCAATGATATCTTCCAGATTCTGCGGTTTCAGCTCTTTCATGAAACTGGTCATCCCGGCACTTTCTAGCTGGAAGACGCCGTCTGTCTTTCCTGCCCCCAGCATCTCATATACATTCTTATCATCATAATCAATGTGGTCGATATCCAGGGTGATACCCTTATCCCTTTCCGCCAGTTTCACAGCGTTCTGGATCACAGTCAGAGTCCTAAGCCCCAGGAAATCCATCTTCAGAAGCCCCAGTTCTTCCAGAGTGGTCATGGTAAACTGGGTGACAATAGACCCGTCAGAAGCCCTGGAAAGAGGCACATACTCATCTACTGCCTTCTGGCTGATGACAACTCCCGCCGCATGCATGGAAGTATGTCTGGGAAGGCCCTCCAGCCTCTTGCTCATATCAATTAAAGTCTTCACCGTCTCGTCTGACTCATAAAGATTCCGCAGTTCCGGATTCATGGTCAGGGCTTTATCTATGGTGATATTCAATTCATTAGGGATCATTTTTGCGATAGCGTCACACTGGGCATAGGGAAGATCCATAACTCTTCCCACATCCCGGATAACGCCTCTGGCTGCCATGGTACCGAAGGTAACGATCTGCACCACCCGGTCTTTTCCATACTTTCTCACCACATAGTCGATAACCTCCTGACGGCGTTCAAAGCAGAAATCCACATCAATATCCGGCATGGATACACGCTCCGGATTGAGGAAACGCTCAAAAAGAAGATCATACTTGATAGGATCCAGTTTTGTGATCCCCAGGGTATAGGATACCAGACTTCCTGCAGCGGAACCTCGTCCCGGCCCCACCATAATGTCATGGTCTCTGGCATATTTGATGAAGTCCCACACAATGAGAAAGTAATCCACATATCCCATTTTCTTGATAACGCCCAGCTCATATTCCAACCGTTCCTTAAGCTGGTCCATATTATCTGTATACCGCTCTTCCAGGCCTTCGTAGCACAGCTTGTTCAGATACTCCCAGGAAGTATAGGGAGCCGGCACGTCAAATTTCGGCAGCTTGGTCACGCCGAACTCGATTTCCACATTACACCGGTCAGCGATCTTCTGAGTATTGGAAAGAACTTCCAAGGCATAGGGAAACAATTCTTCCATTTCCTCAGGGGATTTCACATAATACTGTCCCCCTTCATACCGCATCCGGTCTTCGTCCTGGAGACGTTTTCCTGTCTGGACGCACAGAAGGATATCGTGAGCCTGAGCATCCTCCGCATAGGTATAATGGATATCGTTGGTAGCCACCAGTTCGATCCCGGTCTCCTGGCTCATGCGCAGGAGCTGCTGGTTTACCAGTTTCTGCTGAGGCAGACCATGATCCTGAAGCTCCAGGAAGAAGTTTCCTTTTCCAAAGATTTCCTCATAACGAAGGGCGGCGCTTTTTGCCTCTTCATACATGCTTCTTACAAGATTTCTTGCAACTTCTCCTGCAAGGCAGGCGCTTAATGCAATAATTCCTTCATGATATTCCTGTAAAAGCTCCAGATCTACCCTTGGCTTATAATAAAATCCGTCGATAAATCCTTTAGACACGATCTTCATCAGATTCTGATATCCCTGGTTATTCTCTGCCAGAAGGACCAGATGATAATACCGGTCGTCAGAATGTCCCGTTTCTTTGTCAAAACGAGAGCCGGGAGCAACATACACCTCACAGCCCATGATGGGCTTGATTCCTGCCGCTTTTGCCGCCTTATAAAAATCAATGCAGCCAAACATGACTCCATGGTCTGTTATGGCTGCACTGTTCATTCCCAGCTCCTTTACTCGGGCTACATATTCATTTATTTTATTGGAACCGTCCAGCAGACTGTATTCCGTATGTACATGTAAATGAGCAAAATCCACTGTCTTTCTCTCCTTATATCTCGTATATCGCAGCTGCTTTATTCTTCATTTTTCCGCTTTTTCAGCAGAACATTAAACCATTTGTTATTCCGGTCTTCCCTTACATCACTGGTCTTCCATATGTCAAGAACCTGGATCTGGGGAAAGGAATCCAAAAGATCATCCAGGGATTCTCTGTTATAATCGTAAAAATACCTGCCATTGTATCGGCCCTTCCGATCTCCTCTTCTCACGGAAAAATAAAGGATACCCTCTTCTTTCAGAGCTGCCAGGATCCGCTCCATCACATCATGGATCTTCTCCGGCGGAAAATGTCCCAGGACAGCGCAGGCCCAGATTCCATGAAAAACATTCTGAAACTCCATCTCTTCTATCCGGAGATGAAGGACCTCCTTTCCCGTATGGATACTTGCCAGGTTGCACATTTTCTCAGACCCGTCCATAGGTGTCACCACACAGCCTTCATCTTCCAGAAACACGGTGTCTCTTCCGGAACCGCAGCCCAGATCCAGAACATCCGCGCTTTCCGGCAGAAGTTCTACAAAACGTTCCAGCTGGTCTTCCATGCTTAAATCTACAGTCTCTTCATAATATGGCACGGCATATCGGTCATAATAATCTATCGAGTCCACTGATTTTCCTCCTTTTGGACATAAACACATAAGCTATCATGATTATAACATAATCTTTTTTTAGGGAAAAGCCTTACTTTATACAGATTTTTCCCTCTTTCAGTTCAATTTTTTTCTCTTTCAGGAGATGGCCTACCGCTCTTTTAAAGGCGTTCTTGCTCAGGCCGAATTCTCTCTGGATCAGTTCCGGCGCCGCTTTATCATCAAAAGGCAGCACACCGTCAAATTCTTTGATAGTCTCCAGAACATTTTCCGCATCTTCATATATCTGAAGATAAGCTTTCTTCTTGGGGCTCAAAGTCAGTTTTCCGTCTTCTCTCACAGCGCTTACCCGGCAGGTAACTTCTTCTCCTACTTTATAGCCTCCCTGGGCCTCCTGCCTCGGTATCATTGCGGAATATTTATAATCCACAGCTACAAAAACACCGAAGTTATTGCTGATCTCATATACAACGCCTGTAACTGTATCTTCTTTTTCATAAGGGGCGTCTGTAGAGAGATAATGGTATACTTTCATAGTTCCGCACAATCTGCTGCTTTTGTCAATATATACGGCTGCCAGGACTTCTTCGCCTTCGTGAAGTTTCTTGGTCTGCTCTTTATAAGGAAGGAACAGATCTTTTTCCAGACCCCAGTCCAGAAAAGCTCCGATCCTGGTTACCTGGGCCACCTTCATTACCGCCAGTTCTCCCAGGACTGCCTTTGGTCTGTCTGTAGTGGCGATAATGCGGTCAGAAGAATCCTTATAGATAAACACCTGAAACTTGTCCCCTTCTTTTGTTCCGGCCGGTACTTTTTTCCCGGGAAGGAGCACCCGCTCCTCCTGTCCGGCATCCATCTTCTCTCCCAGATAAACGCCGAAATCTACCTTCTTTACCACTGTTAATTCCTGTACTTTTCCTAATTCGATCATATTATCTCCTTTTATCTGCGCAGCTCCACCGCTGCATAAACTTCTTTTTCCGGGCTTTCCAGCACCACTGTATAAATATCCCCTTCTTCTTTTACCTTTGGCAGGATCACATCATTTAACACTGCCTGTTTCTTATATTCTGCCCGCATCTGGCCCACTTTAAAATCTTTTGGAAGATATTCCTGGGCCATGAGCACATACTGTCCGTTATTTACATGATGATTGGTGTCCAGATGATGAGGTCTTACCTGGAAGGAGGGATAGTCCTTCATATCTTCAGGTATTGCAATTTTTCTGGAAGAATAGTCCATATCCAGCTTTTCTCCAAGAGTATAGGCCTGTATCTGCTTTTCATCCACATTCACCGGCCTTCCTGAAGCAATATCCAGAAAAGTCCAGAGACTGTTGGCGTAAGCGATCAGTTCTCCATTCTCATCCTCCATAGTAAAATTTCTGTTTCCAAGAAATCTTTTAAAAGCATAGGGCCAGGTGGAGATCCTGATCTTCTCAAACAAAGCCGGATATCTTTTCACTATGATCTGCCAGGAAGAAAGCACCCAGACCTGGCCTTTTTTCTCCAGATAGTCCATTCCAACTCCCGCGCTTTCCGAATGAAAGGTACAGCAATCCTGAAAATAATTCAAAATACCGTTTAAAGTCAGCTTTCTGTCTTCTCCTGTCTCACTGTACCGCACCCTGCTGTCAAAAGAAAATCCCATAATCCACCCTTCCTTCAGTTCTTTATATACGAAAATATCCCAGACACTTGTCTGGGATATTCGTAGCTGGGCTACAAGGATTCGAACCTTGAAATGACGGAGTCAGAGTCCGTTGCCTTACCATTTGGCGATAGCCCAATATTTTCAATGTTGTCTCGCAACAATAGGTATTATATAGCATCTCTTTTCAAAAAGCAAGTACTTTTTTCATTTTTTTTTAATTTTTTTATGCGAGTAAATTTTTCCCTCCTGTTATCTTACCTTCAGTGTACAAAGGGCCAAACGCCTCTGCCATGTAATTTTGTCCATTTTCGGCGTTATCCTCAGTCGGCGTACGTCCAGTACGCCTCTTTCGTCTGCCTTGAAAATGGGCAAAATTCCTATGGCAGGGGTCGGCGAGTCAGAAGGAGCTGAATTTACAGTTCTGCAAGGCACTTGAATGAGGCGTACTGGACGTACGCCGATTGAAAGTAACGTAGCAGAACTGTAAATTTAGCCGTTCTGACCGTTTGGCCCCTTGTACACTGAGGGTATCTTTTTTCATTTGCAAATGGCTGGACGGAGATAAATAGCAGGTAGCCAGCCTAGGGTATAAGCCACCCTCTCCAAAAGGAATAGAATTTACAATATACCTTTTTCAGAATTTCTCTTTCTAATCTGCCTCCTTAGTTATTTTTCTCTTCTCGTCTGCATAAAATATATCCCGTAAAATTATTTCCATATTATTTTCGGCAAAGGCGGTGTATTATGTCCTATTACCCTGTTCTTGTAAATAAAACGCATCTTCTTCCTTTTGATTACATACCTGATGACCTGGAAGAGGCAGGGATTCCTTTTTGTGCTCCTCCCGGCTCTGAAAAACGGCTTCTCAGGCGAAAGGCCTCCAAAGCCGCAGGCCGGCTCTTTACCCAGGCGGCTCTGGATAAGATGGGGATCATAGGGATATCCGGCTACCGTTCCTATAAGAGACAGGAAGAACTTTATCTGGACGCTCTTCGGCGGAAGAGTTCTGCCGTTGCCCCGCCTGGGGCCAGCGAACACCAGACCGGATTTGCCCTGGATCTTTCCTGTCCGGAGGTTAATATGCAGCTGGAGAAATCCTTTGCGGAAACTCCGGAAGGCCGGTGGCTGGAAAAGCATGCCCCTCTCTACGGTTTTGTGATCCGTTATCCCAAGAACAAAGAAAATATCACCGGATTTCCCTGGGAGCCCTGGCATATCCGCTATGTAGGCGAGCCTCTGGCCTTATATCTTTCTATGACAGGTCTGACTTTGGAAGAATACCACAATTTATAGAAGAAAACTTCCTTTTTTCAGGTTAAAGTGCTATAATGGCAGAAAATACCCGGGGCAAGGCCCTTGAATTATAAAGGAGCGCTACCTATGAGAGCCTTAAATTTAACCTTATTAACAGATTTATATGAATTGACCATGATGCAGGGATATTTCAAAAATCCCACGGACCAGATTGTGGTCTTCGACGCTTTTTACAGAAAAAATCCCTGTGACGGAGGATACGCTATTGCAGCCGGTCTGGATCAGATCATTGAGTATGTACGTGATCTTCACTTTGCTCCTGATGATATCGACTATCTCCGCTCTCTGAATATTTTCGATAATGATTTTCTTGAATATTTAAGAGGATTCCACTTTACAGGGGATATTTACGCTATACCGGAAGGAACTGTGGTATTCCCCAGAGAGCCTCTGCTGAAAGTCATAGCCCCTGTTATGGAGGCGCAGCTTGTAGAGACAGCCATCCTGAATCTGCTGAACCATCAGAGCCTTATCGCCACCAAAGCCTCCCGTGTGGTATATGCGGCAAAAGGCGATGGGGTTATGGAATTTGGTCTTCGCCGGGCACAGGGACCTGACGCCGGTATCTACGGCGCCAGAGCGGCCATGATCGGCGGCTGTATCGGAACTTCCAACGTACTTACCGGTCAGATGTTTGATGTTCCGGTGAAAGGAACCCATGCCCATAGCTGGATCATGAGTTTTCCCGACGAGTATACGGCTTTCAAGACCTATTCCAAGCTGTATCCTGATTCCTGTATCCTGCTGGTAGATACCTATGATGTCCTGAATTCCGGTGTTCCCAATGCGATCCGGGTATTCCAGGAAATGCGTGAAGAAGGCACCCTGGCGAAAGGATATGGTATCCGTATCGACAGCGGAGACCTGGCATATCTCTCAAAGAAGGCTTATAATATGCTGGCTGCCGCAGGTTTTGAGGATGCGGTGATCTCCGCTTCCAGCGATCTGGACGAATATCTGATCGACAGCCTGAAAGCCCAGGGAGCCAAGATCAATTCCTGGGGTGTAGGCACCAATCTGATCACCTCCAACGGCAACCCTGCTTTCGGCGGCGTATACAAGCTTGCAGCCATCAAAAATAAAAATGATAAGGAATTTACCCCTAAGATCAAGCTTTCTGAAAACATCGAAAAAGTCACCAATCCAGGCAATAAGACCATTCAGCGTATCTACGACAAGACTACAGGTAAAATCCGGGCAGATCTCATCTGTCTGGAAGACGAAGTCTTCGATCCCAGCAAAGATATGATCATCTTTGACCCTATGGCCACCTGGAAAAAGACAAAGATCTACGGGGGAACCTATACCCTGAGAGAACTTCTTGTCCCCGTCTTCCTCAAAGGCAGATGTGTCTACACATCTCCTTCCGTCATGGAGATCCGGGATATCTGCGCAAAGGAACTGGACACTCTCTGGGACGAGACCAGACGTCTGGTAAATCCTCAGGAAGTATATGTGGATCTTTCCGATAAGCTCTACAAGATCAAGACAGATCTTCTGGAACAGATGGGACAGGCTTCTATCCAGTAACTATACTTTTCAGCCTCTTTAAGGCTGACTCTTCAAGAATGTCAAAAGACCGCTAAACAGAGTTTTCAGGCTCTTTTATCCTGATCCTCTGCTTAGCGGTCTTTTTTTCATTCTTAACCGTATTTCTAAATCTGCTGGATCCAGTCCTACGGTTATATTTCACATTTTTCCTGTTTTTGACGTACTTCCAGGCCTGCTCCTACGGTTACATTTCCTATTTTCCCTGTTTTTGACGTACTTCCGGGCCTGCTCCTACGGTTACATTTCCTATTTTCTCTGTTTTTGACGTACTTCCAGACCTGGCCCTACGGTTATATTTTCGATTCTTCCTCTTTTTGACGTATCTCCGGGCCTGCTCCTACGGTTACATTTCACACTTTCCCTGTTTTTGACGTACTTACGGATCTGGCCCTACGGCTATATTTCACATTTTCCCTGTTTTTGACGTATTTTCGGCCAAGCGTATGTCAGGATATTGTTTGTTTAAAACATCTCATGCCGGCAGGAACTGTTTTTACTGCTCCATCTGTCTTCCCAGAAATCCTGCGGCAACCTGGGCCAGCTTTTCTTCTGTATCTGAAAATTTCCGTTCTCCGGGTTTATCCAGGATCACTACTGCTCCTACAGCATCTCCTGCACAGGTAATGGTATAGATCACCTGTGAGCCGTATTCTCCTTTATCTTCCTCTAAGATCCGCACATAATTTCCATCTGTGATACGCATATTTTTCCTGTCAGAGATCATATCTTCCAGATCCCGGTTGATCCTTTTCTCCATATATTCCTTGGACCCGCTCCCTGCTGCTCCGATGATCTGATCCCTGTAATGCATACCAGACATCCGGCGGCCTGTGCCAGAGCCTCGGCATATTCTCTGGAAAAGGTTCCCAACTCTCCGATAGGAGAATACTTCTTCAAGATGATCTCTCCTTCTCTATCCGTAAAAATCTCCAGAGGATCGCTCTCTCTTATCCGCAGTGTTCTTCTTATCTCCTTTGGGATCACCACCCTTCCCAGGTCGTCGATCCTTCGTACAATTCCCGTAGCCTTCATATAAAAATTCCTCCATTTTACTTTTTAACATTTATCGCCTGTGTTTCCCGTAAATGTAGTATTTGTAAAATAGAGGAATTTATACTTTCTAAGTAGAAATCCGCTTTGCGAACCCCACAACTGTGTTAAATATAAATTCTACAGCCCTGCTCTTTTATTTTGTTTCTATATGCAGATTCTCCTGAAACTCCTTGATTCTTTCTTCCTGATAGCTTCCCGCATAGTCCTCATTAGTAAAATGGTCCAGAGCTTCTGAGAAATTTTCCCAGCTTTCTCTTTCCTGGTAAGCCAGTATAGGATAGAAGAGAACTCCTGCTGCCTGTGCCGCTGCCAGGTCTGTCGGCGCATCCCCTACCATCAGCACATGGTCTTTCTCATAGCCTTTTTCCAGAAGTTCTTTCAGACATTCTTCCTTCCTGCCATCTTCCTGTGCCATAAGAAGATCTGTATACTGGGCCAGTTCAAAAACTTCCCATTCCTTATTGATCTCCTGGCGGTTCGCTGCTGTAAGGATCACGATATCCGCCTGCTCTCTGGCCAGTCTTAAGGCATCTTCCGTTCCCTCAAAAGGAGGTTTCTTAGTATCAGACACCATTGCCATAGACTGATTTACCAGTCTTGACCAGTCCATAGCCTTTTTCATACAGATATTCCCTGTTTTTTCATAAGCCTCTTCCAGACTTTTATCAGAAAGCTCCTGCGCGGATCCTGCCCAGCCCAGATATCCCTCCAGGCCTTCTACCTGGGTATAATTTTCGTGGATATTTTTCAGCACCTGAGCCAGACCCTGAAAACGGTTCACACCTCTTGAAACGCTTAAAAGATTTACCTTTCTCCAGAGACGGATGATCTCCTCTCTGTACTCTCCCAGATCCCATTCATAAACCAGGCATGGTCCGAAACACCGCATATGCTTCACGTCCATAGTGTCCATGACACAGCCGTCAGAATCAATACAGATCAAAAAATCTCTTGTTTTTCTGAATTCTTTAATATCCTCTTTCACTTTATGATCCCCCTGTTACATCCTTGAAATTATACCTTTTATTATAATCTCACATTCTTGTAACTTCAACAGAGAATCCTTACATTTTTTCGTAGAATTATAAGATGATGATACCAGGGTCAAATAGACAAAACTCCGACGCAAGCTTGCTTGTGAGAGGAGTTTTGACTACTTGACCCGCCCAAAACATGAGAAAGTAGCCATTTTTCGCAGAAAAATGAGCGGATTTCGAATGTTTTGAGGCTTGTGAGAGTGCGTAAGCACGAAGCAAGCCGGTATCATAGAGGTCAAATTCTATTTGACCTCAACAACATAAGATACCAGGATCAAAAGGTCTACACACACATGAGCCTGCTCATGAGCAGGTGCAAGACCTTGGGACCCGCCCCGATAACAGCATGAAAGTGGGATGAATATCCTGCGATATGCGGATATTTGGGAGGATTGTGGGGCGCTAAACGTCCGGTGGACGTTTGCTTAGCGCCGACCGAAGCGGCAGCAAAGACTGCGTAGCACCTAGCAATCTGTAGGTATCATAGTTGGGAGCTTTTCCCCAACATCATTATAAGGAACTACACGGCTTGCTGCCTTCTGTAATAGATCACAGAAACCACTGTTCCCACAAAGGCTGCAGAAGCAAGGAAACTATATCCGGTTTCAATATTAAAGTGCTCTGTCAGGACACCTACTGCCCAGGGGAAGAAAGACATGCCTACTGCATAGACTGCCTGGAAAAATCCCATAGCTGTAGAGCTTTTCTCTCTGGGGATCTCCTTCATAGACTCGGAAGTCAGATAAGAAAGAAGGATTCCCGTGGACATTCCGGGAAAAGCCTGAAGGATAAAAATCGCATAAATATTTCCTACAGCGGGCACCAGGATACAGTATACAGCTGGGACAAAAAATACAAGACTAACATAAAACCCCGCTCGCTTTATCTGACAGAGATCTGTGCAGGCAAACTGTGCGGAAACCACCGCCGCGATCATATAAAAGATAGAAGCGCAGCCGATAAAAAGAGCGGAAGCTCCCAGATCCTCCAGAAGCTGGGTAGTAAAAGACATAGCCGTTGCCATCTGGATCCCCTGCTGGATCAAAGCCAGAAGAGCAAAAAGGATCAGCCGCTTATTCCCGCATACAGAAAGATAAGTTCCAATGCCGGGCCGCTTCTCTCCCTTTCCTTTCATTGGGATGAGATCCTCTTTTACAAAAATGCCTCCAATAACGCCGGCAATCCCTGCGATCACCCCTGCACCGCATAGAAAAGCCATCCCCATTTTCTCATAAAAG
>ERZ1090863.923-NODE-924-length-14059-cov-4.229006_pt1 | contig 14059 bp, 16 predicted proteins | sample MGYA00478480_ERZ1090863 | MGnify/ENA primary metagenome ERZ1090863 (study PRJEB33644, sample SAMEA5815746) | chicken gut metagenome | biome: Chicken; feature: Gastrointestinal Tract; material: Caecum | place: Ireland | collected 2019-01-01 | study: A study of the...
GCAAAGACTACGAGACTATATAACAAAACCGTTGAAAACATGCGGAATATCGGAACTTTCAAGCCGGAATTCGAGGCCCCGGTCAAGCGGTATGCTGAACTGAGCATACAATACGAAATTTTGAGTGATAAATGGTATGAAAACGGGTGTGAAATCACAGAGGAGTACACGAATAAATCTGGCGCAAAGAATCAAAGGAAGACGGCGCTGTACCTGGCCCTGGAAAATCTGAGGAAAGAGCTGATGGACATGGAAAACGTATTTGGGCTGACACCGAAGGGACTACGGCAGATCAAAGCGAAAGGGCTGGAGCAGAAGCAGACAAGCGCCCTGGATAAAGCCTTGGAGAAATTGAGTGAGTAAATTCAAGAATTGGGATGCTGTATTTAATTACGCCAGGGACTGCATATTCGGGAAACGGGTAGCGAACAAATACAGGAAAAAAGCATGTCAGAGGTTTTTGGATGATTACCAGAGCGGGCGATATGATTTTGACCCGAAAGATGCAGAATTTGTGATACGCATCATAGAAAATACCATATGCCACCAGCAGGGAGAGGATAAGGACGGGATGCCGTTGAGGGGAAAACCATTTCTCCTCATGGACTTCCACAAATTCATCATATACAACCTTTTAGGATTTCACAATAAAGGCAGCAGGATTAAACGATTCCATGAATGCCTTATTTTTATACCCAGAAAAAATGTAAAGACAAGTTTCGCCGGAGCCCTGGCCTATGCGCTGGGACTCCTTTATCGGATGTCTGGCACAAAGATTTACGTGGTGGCAGCGGCATTGAAGCAGACGCTGGAAACGTTCGGGTTTGTCACATACAACATCAAGCATATGGGGGAGTGGGATGAACAGGGCGGGAAGTTCCACATCATAGACAACAATAACGAGCATTCTGTAAAAGCAGAGATCGGCGGGGGGATGGTAGAGTTAAATGCCATGGCGGCGAACCCGGATGCGCAGGATTCGTTTAACTGCAACATTGCGATAGCGGATGAGATCCACGCCTTCAAAAAGCCAAAACAGTACACCTTGTTCAAGGAAGCGATGAAGGCATACCGCAATAAGCTCATGATCGGGATCTCCACAGCTGGCGATGACCCGAACAGTTTCCTTGCGCAGCAGGTGGAATATGGGAAGAAGGTGCTGGACAAAGAAATTGAAAACGAGCAGTACTTCTTTTTTATCTGTGAGGCGGATCCGGTAAAAAACGAGGAAGGAAAAGAGTATATCGACTACACGAACCCGCTGACGCATGAGATGGCGAATCCGGCTTACGGGGAATCCGTACAGCCGGCAGAGCTGATGGAGGAAGCTACGCAGGCACAGAACAACCCACAGCTTCGGAAAGATTTCTTTGCGAAGTCACTAAACGTGTTTACCAGCGCGGTCGAAGCCTATTTTGACATGGCGGTTGTTCGGTCATCTGATGAAAAATACAACTGGACGCTGGAGGAGCTGGCGAAGCTGCCGATCAAGTGGTACGGAGGCGCGGACCTGTCGAAAATGCATGATTTGACGGGGGTGGCAATACATGGTCGCTATAAGGATGTGGATATTGCAATCACACATGCGTTCATGCCGGTGGTGCAGGCACACATCAAAGCGGATGAAGACCATATCCCATTTTTCTGGTGGGAAGAGATGGGATGGCTGACGATGTGCAACGGCGGAGTAATCGACTATGACGATCCGGTGAAGTGGTTTATCAAGATGCGGAACATGGGCTTTAAGATCAAGTGGATCGGATACGACCGCAGGTATAGCCGGGAATTTGTCATGCGGGCGAAAAAAGCGGGATTTAAGGTCATGGACCAGCCGCAGCGCTACGTGGAGAAAACGGAAGCGTTCCGGGAAGTGGAAAACCAATACATCGAGCAGAAATTTTATTACTGCCATAACAGGGCGTATGAGTATTGCATCGAAAACGTAAAAGCAATCGAGGACTCTGACGATTTCGTCAGGTTTGAGAAGATAGAGAAACATTTGAGGATAGACCTGTTTGATGCTGACATCATTGCCACAAAGCAAATGTTAAAAGATATGGAGAAATCACAGAAGGCAGAAGACTGGTTCGGAATCGGAAAGAAGGGGAACACGGATGAGCAAGAATAAGAAAAAGGACAAGAGAAAAGTGAGGGCGGAGCCGAAAAGCACTGCACAGGCGTGGCTGGTATCGGATGAAGCGTATCAGACCTTGTGCTGCACAAATTATACAAGGCTCAGCGACAACCCGGAGATCCAGGCGGCGGTCAATAAGATCTGTGACCTGATCTCATCGATGACCATCCATCAGATGCAGAACACCCAAAACGGGGATACGAGGATCAAGGATGGGATTTCAAGAATGGTGGACATAACGCCAAACCCATACATGACCAGGAAGACGTTTATGTCCGTGGTGGTGCGGACGCTGCTTCTGGAGGGGGATGGGAACGCTGTGGTAATCCCGGAGACGCGGGGCGGATATCTATACAGCCTGAACCCCGTACCGCCTGGATATGTCTCTTTCGTACCGGAAGCGGGATACGGGTATCAGATCATGATAAACGGGATAACTTACGACCCGGATACGCTCGTGCATTTCGTAATCAACCCATCGCCAGATTACCCGTGGAAAGGAAGCGGATACCGGGCGACTCTGAAAGATGTGGCGAAAAACCTGAAACAGGCAGCTGCAACGAAGAAGGGATTTATGGAAAGTAAATGGAAACCGCCGGTGATCATCAAGGTGGATTCCACATCTGACGAACTGTCAAATGAAAAGGGAAGAACCAATATCCTGAATCAGTACATTGAGAACACGGAAGCGGGGAAACCATGGGTGATACCGGCAGATATGTTTGATGTAGTGAGCGTGAAGCCATTAAGCCTTAACGATCTGGCGCTGACGGACGGGGTAACACTGGATAAGAAGACGGTTGCGGCAATCTTGGACGTGCCGCCTTTTTTGGTTGGAGCTGGGGAGTACAAGGAAGCGGAGTGGAACAATTTTATCAACACCCGGATCCGCCCGTTGTGCAATGCGATGGAGCAGGAACTGACCAGGAAGATCCTGATCAGCACGGAACGTTATTTTAAATTTAATGTGCGGAGCCTGTACAGCTACGACATCGAAAAGCTGTCTAATGTGGGATGCAATCTGTACACAAGGGGTATCATGACCGGGAACGAGGTCAGGGACTGGACCGGGCAGTCACCGAAAGAAGGACTGGACGAGCTGATTATTTTGGAGAATTACATACCACAGGGCATGATTGGTGACCAGAAAAAGCTGGAATAGAAGGGAGGGGATGGAGATGAATGAGGAAAACCGGATGGCTTACCAGGCGAGGAGCAGTAAATCAAAATTCGAGACCAGGGAAGCGGATGGGGAAATGTACATCAGCGGATACTTCGCCGTGTTCAACTCGGAATATGAGATATGGCCGGGAGCCGTGGAGTCTGTTGCGGAAACTGCTTTTGACGGGGCCCTGTCGGATGACATCCGCTGCCTGATCAATCACGAAACAAGGCTTGTACTCGGACGGAACAAGGCCGGGACGCTGACCTTGAAAACAGATGCCAGGGGACTTTGGGGCGAGGTGAGGATCAACCCGAACGACCAGGACGCCGTGAACCTCTACGAGAGAGTGAAGCGCGGGGACGTGGATCAGTGCAGCTTTGGATTTGACATCCTGGATGAAGAATTTGAAGACCGCGGAGACACGGTGAAGTGGACGATAAAGAAAGTAAAACTCTACGAGGTATCAGTGGTCACGTTCCCGGCGTACGAGGAGACCTCCGTATCTGCCAGGAAGCGGCAGTTGGGGGAAATCAAGAAAAGAAATACAGAAGCGTGGAAACAGAAAATGCTGAAAAAATTGAAAGGAGAAGAGCGATGGCGCTGAAAACATTAATACTCAGGAATAAGCTCGACATCAAAAAGAAGAGCCTGCAGGAACTGCGGGATAAGGATCCCGATTTTGAAAAACGGGAGAAAGAACTGGAGGATGCCATTAATGAAATGGATGAAGAGACATCAGAGGAAGACAGGAAGACGGTAGAGCGGCAGGCAGAGGAATTCCAGAAGGATAAGGATAAACACGAGGAAGACAAGAAGAACCTGGAGACAGAGATTAAAGGAATCGAGGAAGAGATCCAGGAAGAAGAGGAGAGGCAGCCGAAACCGGAACCGGAAGAGGGCAGAAGCGGAAAAGGAGGAGAAGGAAGAACGATGGAAACAAGAGGAAAGGCACTCGGGAGCTTCTTTGGGCTGGGTATGCAGGAAAGAGATGCCATGATGGCAAGAAATGACGTGAAAGAGTTTATCACAAGAATCAGGGAATGCATCAAGGAAAAGAGGGCGCTGACCAATGTGGGACTGACTATCCCGGATATCATGCTGCCGATGATCCGGCAGGTGGCAACAGAAACCTCGAAGCTGATCCGGCATGTGACTGTAAGGCCTGTGGGCGGGACGTCGAGACAGAACATCATGGGAGAAATCCCGGAAGGAATCTGGGATGAGATGTGTGCGTCGATCAAGGAGCTGGATCTGGCGTTTTACAACATGGAGATGGACGGATATAAAGTATCCGGCTACTTTGCGGTGTGCAATGCGATCCTGGAAGATTCGGACGTGAACCTGGCGGCAGAATTTATCAATGCCCTGGGAAAAGCAATCGGAAAAGCGGTAGACAAGGCAATCCTGTACGGAAAGAATGTGAAAATGCCGATGGGTATCGTAACGTCTATCCTTACAAAAACAGCGCCGGATGGGTACCCGGCAACTGGGAGAGCGTGGGAAGACATCAGCACAAGCCATGTAGTCACAGGGAAAAGTGCTACGGGCATCGCACTCTTCCAGGATATCGTCACCTCTTCCGGGATCATTGATAACGACTATGATACCGGAGAAATCGTATGGGTGATGAACAAGAAAACCCACACGAAACTGATCGCCGAGTCAATGGGAGTCAATTCTGCTGCGGCGATCGCGGCGGGAATGAACAATTCCATGCCGGTGATCGGAGGACCAATCGTAGAACTGAAATACATCCCGGATGATACGGTCATTTTCGGATACTTTAAAAACTATGTCCTGGCAGAAAGGGCAGGAACGAAGATCGCACAGTCAGAGCACGTCAGATTCCTGGAAGACCAGACCGTATTTAAAGGAACTGCAAGGTATGACGGAGACCTGGCGATCAGGGAAGCATTTGCGGTATACGGCATCGGGAAAGCGCCGGTAACAACTGCACCGACATTTGCGGGGGAATGATAACCCTGTATAGTGTCACGGGCACGATAGAAGGGGATACGGACCTGTACGGGAAGAAAGCTTCTGACTTGGGGACTTACAAGATCGCGAAGTCCGGGGAAGTCACCGGGTCAGGTCTGTATGTTACCGGCTATACAGGGTTTAACGGGACGGACGCGAATGAGCAGGAAGGATTTTACTTCCCGATCTCTTTTACTCAGTCCCAGGAGGTGCGGGAAGCATATATGCAGGTAGTGGGAAGCAAGAATCCACCCGTGAAGATGGACGCGGAAAATGTGATATATCTTGGAAAAACTGCCGCGACGGCGAAAAAGAAACAGGTGGAGATTACACACGGAGATGATCGGATGGTCTTGACGTTTGAAGGGTGTGCATTCACAAAAGCGTAAGGGAGATGAGAGGGCATGATGGATCAGGAGAAACTTACGATACTGAAAAAAGACCTGCAGATGCTGACAAACAGCAATGACGATTATCTGAAAATCCTGATGAAACAGGCGAAAGCCCAGATAGAAAGAGAAGGCGTGGACACGTCTGATGGGATCGAAGAAGATATGGCGGTGATACAATATGCCGCCTATCTATTCCGAAAACGCGCCAGCGGGGATACTGCCATGCCTAGGTATCTCCGGCTGCAACTGAACAACATGAAAGTGAGCAAGGCGGGAAAGGGTGAAAGCGGTGACGTTTGACGATGGAATCTTAAAGATCTATGAGACTACAAACGAGGCGGAGCCCGGAAACAAGCCTGTGGTTGGGCTGAAATACAAAGACAGATACTATTTTGGGTATGCGGAGTTGGGGATCACGAGGATATACACGGCGATGCAGGCAAAACAGCGGGTGGATGCCGTGGTAAACGTACCTGGCTGGAATGACATTAAGGCAACGGACATCTGCGAGTTAGAAGATGGAGAACAGTACAAAATCGGCCCGGTACAGCCGACACATGATGAGGACGGGCTTAAGATTATGAAATTAAGCCTGGAAAGGCTGGAGAAGAAGTATGCGGTCAAAACTTAAAGCTGTCAGAGACTTATTAAAAACGATCACAGACAATGTATGGCACTATGAGGCAATGGATCAGCCGGATAAATATATCGTATGGGCGGAAGACTCAGAAGGAAGTTCGGTAGAAGGAGACAATAAAAAGATCAATCAGAGCATCCAGGGGACGATCGACTACTTTACGAAGGAAGAGTTTGACCCGAATGTGGACAAGATACTGGAAGCTTTAAAAAGGGGGCACATCTCATTCTATCTAAATTCGGTGCAAGATGAGAGCGAATATGATTCGGGAAGCGGGTACATACATTACGAATGGGTATTCGAGGTGGCGTGATGGCAAAGATTGATTTTAAAGGAATAGATGAGTATTCAAAACGGCTCGAAACTTTGTTTAAGGATACAGAAAAAGTAGTGCGGGAAGCGGTGCATGAAGGAGCGGCCGTAGTCGCGGATGAGATCAAGGCAGGTCTGAAAGGGCTGCCGATCGAGGAGGGAGAGAACGGGCTCCCACCAGTCGGAACACCGGAGGATAAGCTTTCAGGAGTGAGCCGAAAACAGAAAAGTGACCTGATAGACAGTTTTGGGCTTGCGTCTATTGAAAATGACAACGGATACATCCAGACAAAGGCGGGAGTGGATGGGTATGGAAGCATCCCAACGGCAAAATATCCGAATGGGGTACCTAACGCCATGCTCATGCGGAGTATCGAGAGCGGGACCGCGTTTCGGAACAAACAGCCGGTATTCCGCACTGCGGTAAACCGGTCCCGAAAACGATGCGAGAAAAAAATGCAGGAAACAATCGATGAAAAAATAAAAGAAATCATGGAGTAAAGGAGAAAGGATATGGCAATCAAAGGCTTGGCAGTACCGGTTTTTGCTGACTACAATTTTGATGGAAATGTAGTGAGATACACGAACGGATTTGTGTGTGGGTCAGCAATTGAGTATGGAGCGGAAATAGAAAAAACGGATAATAATCCGCTGTACGGAGATAACCGTGTCATAGAGAATGATTACGGTAAATTCAACGGCGGGACTCTGACGTTGAACACATCAGACCTGACACAGATCGATTCGAAGCGACTCCTTGGGCTGAAAGAAGTCCAGGTGAGCGTCGGAGAAAAAACAGTGACCGAGCTTGTCACGGATGACGATGCGAAATCTACGCCGAAAGGATTCGGAATCATCGAAGAACATCAGATTGATGATGTGGACAAGTACCGGGGGGTTATCCTCTGCAAGGTAAGCATGAACATCCCGGCAGAGGCGGCCACGACCAGAGGGGAGAGCATTGACTGGCAGACAAAAGAGATAGAGGGCACAATCAGCCGATCAGATGAAAACACAGCAAACTATAAGCATCCGTGGAAGAGAGAAGCGTGGTTTGACAGCGAAGAAGAAGCGATGGAGTATCTCAGAACTATGCTGAACGCGCTGATCACGGTTAACGCTACCTCACAGGCGGGATCGGGAGAAGGAAAAACCGTGATCACGATCACGAATCCGTCTGGACTGGGAACCTACAAGTACAGCACGACGGGGCCACTGCCCGCATATCAGCAGGACTTAACGGAATGGACTGATCTTCCTGCGGGCGGGGAAATTACAGCGGAGAACGGAACGACCCTGTACCTTGCACAGGTGGACGCATCGAAGAAAGCAATCGGAGCGGGGACGGTAAAAGTAGTGGCAAAGGAAGGAGCATAAAAGATGGGCAGGATCGTATTTGTAGGGATTGCGGGTAAGCAGTACCCGATGTCGTTCTCTCTCGGAGCATCAAAACGGATGATAGAGAAGTATGGAAGCGCGGAAAAGATGGTGGAAAAACTCAAAAAGCCGGGAAGGGATGCGGAGAAAATCGATGCAATCCTGGAGATGCTGGAACTCCTGATCGCGCAGGGATGCGCGTACAAGAACTATTTCGAAAAAGACATCCCCGCGCCGGAGGACGCGCCGATCATAGAGGGGAAATGGACACCGCTCCCCAAAGAGGCATTGTCAATCGCAATCGGAGTATATGACGTCGAAGAGCTGGCGGAAAAGATACAGGAATGCGTAAGCAAAGGCGGAACAAAAGAAGTGGAGGCAAAGCCGGAAGGAAAAAACGTAAGCGCCGCACGGGGGTAAAGTCCCTTGTGTGGCTTGATGTTTCTGCGAGGAAAGCCGGGATTCCCGTGCTGGAATACATGTGCATGCCCCTTGGGGAACTGTCAGACTTTATAGATTTTTACGCTGCTTCCGAAGGGGCTGTCCAGGTGCTGCCGGCGAGAAAAGGGAAAAACACGAATTACATCCCGGAGGTGAGATAATGGCTTACGATATCGGACCACGGATAGGGATCCAGGGCGAAAAAGAGTTTAACAGTCAGATCAAGCAGATCAATGACTCTATCCGGGAATGCGGATCAGAGATGAAAGCCCTGTCCAGCGAGTTCGACAAAAACGGAAATTCGCAGGACGCCCTGGTTGCGAAAAACAAGAACCTGCAAAAAGAGCTCGACCTTCAGCGGCAGAAGATGGGACTGCTCCAGACTCAGTATGACAAGCAGCTTAAAAAGCTGGATGAACTGGCGCAGGCCTATCAAAAAGCGAAAACAGAAAATGGGGAAATGTCAGCTGAGGCGGGGAGAGCGGAAACGGCGTTTAATAAACAGGCATCAACAGTGTCTAAGTTAAGCGTCGCGATGAATGAGACACAGACATATATCAACAAACTGAATAACTCTATCGATAAGAATGCCGACATGCTGGACGAGATTGAAAAAGGAGCGCGAGACGCAGCTACGGGGCTGAGCAAACTCAGCGACGAGGCTGACAACGCGGGAGACCAGCTCGACAGCATCGCGAGCAGCACAAAGTCAGAGGCGTTAAGCGGGCTGGCGGACAACATATCTGCAATCGGAGACGCCATGACAGGAGCGGTAGAAGAATCAAAAGAATATCTCTCGATCATGGGACAGCTCGAAGCATCATCCCAGCGGCTTGGGTATTCTGCAGAGCAGACGAACCAGACCTACACACAGCTATACGGAATCCTTGGAGATAACCAGACAGCGGCGACGGCAACGGCAAACCTGCAGGCGCTGGGACTGTCGCAGCAGGATCTTGTGCAGATGACAGAACTTGCGATCGGGGCATGGGCACAGTACGGAGATTCCATCCCGATCGACTCCCTTGCGGAAGCAATCAATGAAACTGCACAGACCGGAATTGTCACTGGGACCTTTGCGGATGCGCTGAACTGGGCTGGAATCAGCGAGGATGCGTTTAACGAAAAACTGGCATCCACATCCAGCCAGTCGGAACGCGCGCAGATGATCATGGAAGCCCTTAAATCGCAAGGGCTGGATGGAGTCGCACAAGGGTACCGGGATGCAAATGGAGCCCTTATAGCGAACAATGAAGCACAGGCGCAATATGACGAGGCTATGTCGAGACTTGCGGAAGAGATTATGCCGGCGGCAACAAGCGCGATGACAATCGCTGCTGATGTGCTGGGGAAACTGGCAAATTGGTTTTCGTCGCTTCCGGGACCGGTGCAGAAAGTGATCGAGGTATTGGGAATCATCATCCTCGTTCTTGGAGCGCTTGCACCACCAATCCTGACGGTGGCGGCAGCGGTCACAGCACTCAATGTCCCATTGCTTCCGATCATCGGGATCATCGCGGCGGTGGTGGCAGCTATCGTGGCGATCATTGCGATCATACAAAATTGGGGAGCGATAACGGAATGGCTCGGTGGAGTCTGGGAGGCTACAAAAGAAAAGCTGTCACAGGTCTGGACGGCGATATCCGAAACGGCGAGCAATATCTGGAACGGGATCAAAGATTTTTTCTCGAGCATCTGGAGCGGAATCAAGGATACTACCATATCCGTGGTGACGTCGATCAAAGACGGAGCGGTGAACGGATTCCACTCACTCGTGGAGGGCGTCAGATCAAAACTGTCACAGATCACTTCTGTAGTATCGGACGGATTCAAGGGGGCGGTCGATTTTATCACCTCGCTCCCCGGGAAGGCATTACAGTGGGGGAAGGATTTCATCGGCGGGATTGCAGACGGAATCAAAAGCGCGATTGGATGGATCGGCGATGCGGTCGGAAGCGTGGTAGACACAATCACATCATTTTTGCACTTTTCAAGACCGGACAAAGGACCGTTGCGGGAATATGAAAAATGGATGCCGGATTTCATGACCGGACTTGCTCGGGGGATTTACGACAACGTGGATAAAGTCCAGGCAGCAGTACAGTCTGTCGGCGGAACGATATCAACAACGATGAACGGGAATGTGCAGGCAATGATCGATTCGGCCGCAGTAAGCAGGGACAGCACGATCATCATAGAAGGGGATCAGATCGTTCTGGACGGAAAGGTGATCGGAAGGACTGCGGAGAAACGCATATCAGCCGGACAAGTAGCGAGACTAAAGGCAAAGGGGGCATACGCATAATGTTCCGGGTAACTTTTAAGGGAGAGGACAGCACGAGGCACTCGATCATACCGGTAAGAAGGCCGAACATACCGGCGCCGGAAGAAAGAGTTGAGGAAATCAAAGTACCTGGGAGAGATGGGATCTTGACGATTTCGGAAGGAATCTACGAGCAGATCACAATCCCTGTTGAGTTTAATGTCATGAGCGAGGAAGATGATTGGGGGGAGAGGGTCCGAAGAGCAAAAAAATGGCTTACCGGAAGCGGAAAACTGATATTTTCGGACGACGCGGGGCATTTTTACAAGGTCATGTATTGCAAGATAACAGACTCGGAAAGGAAATCGTACAGAATCGGAACATTCACGGCGGAGTTTGTCTGCGATCCGTATGCTTATTGCTCTGAAGGAGAAAAAGAAATACAGGTATCAGGAGAAATATATAATCCGGGAGCACGGTGCTGTCCGATATACCGCATCGGCGGAGAAGGCTTGTGCGAAATATCCGTGAATGGCAAGATTTTTCAGGCAAATATAGGACAGGAGATTATTATCGACTCTGGGAGGATGCTGGCATACAAAAACGACGGGACATCAAGAAATACGGATGTAAATGGAGATTACAGTGATTTATGGCTTATTCCGGGCGATAATACCATAACGGTAACGCCCGGATTTTCCGTTTCCATACAGCCGGGGTGGAGGGAACTATGATACAGGTATATGCAAGAGGAAATGAAAATTTTGATAGCAACGGAGATATGACATTACTTCCGACAACCTGCGAACTGTCAACGGAAATCAACGGAGCGTGGGAGCTGACGATGAGCCATCCGATCGATAAAGAAGGAAGATGGGAATACCTGGAAGAAGAAGCGGTCATAAGTGCGCCAACATTCCGGGGTGAACATCAACTGTTTCGGATCGATAAATGCGTAAAGACGGACACGACAGTGGAGATAACGGCATACCCTATCTTTTTTGACAGCGCGGATGACTGCATCCTGATGGATACACGTCCCACGGATCGGAGCGGACAGGATGCCTTGGACATCATGATGGAAGGAAGCAGGGACAGCGGGCAATCTGACATCGCAACGGGAGGAACGGCTTATTTTATACGACGTAATCTGATGGATGCTATTAACGGGGAAAACGAACCTGCATTTGTACAGGTATGGGGCGGAGAAATCTTATATGACAATTTTACGGTCATCATCAACGAACGGATCGGCGGAGACTATGGCGTGGAAATCCGATACGGGAAGAATATGGATGGATTGTCATACACTGTGGATATGTCGGATGTGGCGACCAGGATCATACCGGTTGCATACAATGGACGGATGATGAGTGGGAATACTCCGTGGGTAGACTCTCCGAACATAAACAAATATGCGAAGAAATATATCCGGGAAGTGAAATTCGATGATGTCAAGCTATACGAGGACGTCAGCGGCGAAACGGAAGAGAACGAAGACACTATCTGCCAGACTCAGGAAGAACTCGACAGTGTACTGAAAGAACGATGCGAAGAAATGTATGATTTGGGTGCGGATACCCCGGATGTGACGATAGAGGTCAACATGATCGACCTCGCACAGACTGACCAGTACAAAGATTTCCAGGGGCTTGTGACGGTCGCACTCGGGGACACTGTACGATGCATCAACAGCAAACTGGGAATTGCGTCAAATGCGCGAGTGATCAGGCTGACATGGGACTGCATTACGAACCGATCGGCAGGGATGACACTGGGGGATTATGAATATAACTATTTTTCGGAGCTCACATCCAGCCTGGAGGCGGTGAAGCAGATCGTTGGGCCCGGGAATACGGTGATAGCCGAGAGGGTGCAGGGGGTGCTTAATGCCATCAACACACAGCTCAGGTATCAGAAAAACGTTGCGCAGACACAGGACGTCAGGGCGATACTCTTCGAGGACACGAACCCAGACAGCCCGCTGTATGGTGCCATGTGCCTTGGAACGCAGGGGTTCCAGATAGCGGATAAAAGGACGGAAGATGGACGGGATTGGGACTGGAGCACTGCTTTTACGGCAAAAGGCGGATACGCGGACGTACTAATCGCGGGAATCCTGGCAGACAAGACGGGAAAAAACTTCTGGAATCTGGATACGGGAGAAATGCAACTATCCGGGATACTAAAACAATTGACCGGGGCCGGCGGAATGGAGATAAGAGATGGAGCTATAAGATTCCTGGATGCCGCCGGGAATACGCTGGCAATAATGCATGTATCAGAAGAACAAGTACTCCTGCAAGGAACAGGAGAGCTCAGCGGGATCATAAGACTTGGGGGATCCGGGAACGGAGATGTACAAATTGTACCGGGAACAGGCGGGAAAGCGGTTATTTTCGGAAATACGTTGGAAATAAATGCAACATCAGTAACCACAGGTGGCGCTTCTGCGAAAACTGGGAGGGCTGAATTCTCAAACGGCACATATTTAGAGTTTAAGAATGGGATGCTGACCGGTGGGAACACGTCAGGGGGAAGTTTTTGATGTCAGTCATAGATGATGCAGTAAACTGGGCGATAGGAATCGCGAATGATAACAGTCACGGATACGCCCAAACGTACAGGGACGGGCCGAACTACGACTGTTCATCTCTGGTCTGCTGGGCGTATTACAATGCCGGGCTAAACACAAGACCCGGATACACACCATCGACTCATACAATGTACGACGTGTTCATAGCGGCGGGGTTCCGGGATGTGACCGGGAGCGTAAATCTGTCGACTGGATCCGGAGTGCAGCGCGGGGATGTGCTGCTGAATATCCAAAACCACACCGCAATGAGTATCGGAAACGGACAAGTTGTCCAGGCAAGCCAGAACGAATTTGGAGGGATCGTGGGTGGACAGAGCGGAGACCAGACGGGGCAGGAAATCTGGGTAACCGGCTATTACAACTACCCGTGGAACAAGGTACTGAGATATGGGGGCGGCGGAGGCGATGGGGTCTATATCGTGCGCTGGGTACCGGGATAAGGAGATGGAAATATGAATGTGATCAGAAGAGATGTGTACGTACTCAGGAATGACTTGAAAGACAAGATCGATTACGTGCGCGGAACGAATGCTGTGCCGATCTATTTTGAATTCCGGGATTACGACATCCCGGAGGGCGCGAGTGCGAAAGTATTTGTCATGAAACCGTCCGGGAAGGCGGTGTATAACATATGCACAATATTTGACCAGGAAGTCAGGGTCGAAGTGACGAGCCAGATGTTTATCGAAGAAGGACTGAACCTCATGCAGGTACAGATTCTGTCTCTTATACACATCTGACGCTGCCGACGATCGCATAAGTGTA
>ERZ1090863.925-NODE-926-length-14006-cov-107.031109_pt1 | contig 14006 bp, 19 predicted proteins | sample MGYA00478480_ERZ1090863 | MGnify/ENA primary metagenome ERZ1090863 (study PRJEB33644, sample SAMEA5815746) | chicken gut metagenome | biome: Chicken; feature: Gastrointestinal Tract; material: Caecum | place: Ireland | collected 2019-01-01 | study: A study of...
ATAGACAATTTAGAGGTGTTAGTCGTGACTAATGGCAGGTTGCACAAAGACGGGAGGGAAAGTTTGTGCAATTCAACGATATTTCAACGATATTTCAAAATATGTAAATTTAGTATTTACAAATATGTAAATTTTTGATATACTTATACATGTAAGGAAGATATGATTCAAATGTTTCACGTGAAACATGGAAAGGCGGTCAAAATGAACAAATATTTAGTTGAAAGTAGAAACGATTACAAAGAGATTTTTGATAATTATTATGGAGATTATATTTTTGCCATTGATGCGGTTACAGCGTGTGAAATTTATGAGGATTATACAGGTGTTGAATGGCTTGATATAAAGGTAACGGATATGGAAACTGGCGAGTCTGATATTTATTAATGATTAAATGTTTCACGTGAAACATAGAAAGGTGAGTAAAATGACTAGAGAAGCGTTTATTGATAGATTTGATTCAGCATTTATTGATTTGGTTACAGAAAAGTGGGTAGAAGAATATAATTTAGGATATACATCTGCGCTATTGGGTATGGCTTTAACTATGGGAATAATTACTTTACGGGAATACACATTCTTATCAGTAGCAAGACGCTATGCATGTGAAGAAAGGGCGTGAGAGCATGAAAAGAAAAGTTGGTGATTTTACATTAACCGAGATTAAAAACTTATGTGAGGGGCATTCAACGTGTGAGCATTGCCCGTTACTAGACGTATGTTTAAAAGCGGAGTATGTATCCTTTGACGATTTACTTGTAGATGCGACATTATTAGAAGTGGAGGTGGAGATATAATGAAACAGTTAAGAGTGTTTGATAGTCGATATAAGGCAAAAATGTATTGCATTCAAAATGGGATAGAGATTTATTCAATATCTCGTATTTGGTGGAGCGATGATAAAGAAAAGTTTATTGTCATGACACCGCTGATGTATGAGCCATTTACAGACGAGCCGACCAATGGTAGAATGGAGGTACATATACAGTGAAAAAGATAATAGAGTCTATATTAGAATTTATATTTGTTGAAATTATGTTAGGTGTGATAGTCCTTGCACTGCTATTACTATTAAATGTATTATTGATTTTAGGGGGTTGTGCATAATGGAATATGGTATTGACTTAAGGGGAGAGTTTCACACGGTTGAGGAGTTGCAGTCTATTAGATTGCGATATGCAAAAATAGCCAATGCCCGGTTGCGTTCTTTGGAGCGTGCCGGGCGTGATGTCTTTGCGTATGACGTTGCTACACGGTATACGAGCCTTACTAGAAATTCAAGGCGTTTTAGTGTGTCCAAAAAGTTTAGCGAAAATCCCCGTGATTTAATGAGAGATATTGATGCGCTTACACAATTTTTAAATTCTCAAACGTCCACCGTCAGAGGTCAGAAAAAATTGGAGAATGAAAAGATAAATAACTTTGAAAAGAAACTCGGCGTGACAATACTAGATAAACGTGAATTTTGGAACTTTCTTTCTGGCAGTTCTTTTCAAGACTTGCGAGGGGCAAGGAAAGGAGACTCTAATTACTTTGTAGATTTTTATGTGCGCTCTAAAGAAGAGGGTTATAGTCTTGATGAAATTAATCAGGCACTTGATGAGTACAGACGGGGAGAAGTTAAAGGAATTGACGAGCTATTTAATCAGACAGGCTTAAGTTTTATAGAAGGTAACACTAATGCAAAGATTCTTAATCGTAACGGCAGACGGTGTAGAAAGAAACGTTGAAGTTTATAACAATTTAGACTTTCCGTATAAGGACTTTAGATTTATAAAGTCCTTATCGGTACGCAATAAAACAGTTGCTAATGTAGTATGTACTTTTGATATTGAGACAACAACAATAGACAGACGCTCGACAGGTGGTAAAGTCGAGGGGTTTATGTATCACTGGCAATTTTGCATTAATGGCGTTGTTGTTTTTGGTCGTACATGGGATGAATTTTTACTATTCATGAGTGAGCTTGAAAAGAGCATGTTATTTAGCCCAAAGAAACACCTTGTGGTATATGTGCATAATCTTTCTTTTGAATTTCAGTTTTTGTATAGATTTTTTGAGTGGGAATCTGTATTTGCAAAGGATAAAAGACAGGTATTAAAAGCAGTAACTAGCAATGGTATAGAGTTCCGCTGTTCGTACTATCTGACGAATAAAAGCCTTGCAAAGTTTTGCGAACAGTCGAAATCTTGTGTATTCCGTAAGCTTGATGGAGAAATATTCGACTATAGTAAAATAAGAACTCCTATAACACCTATGAGCGTTTATGAGTTAGGTTATTGTTATTGTGATGTCAGAGGACTGTGGGAAGCCCTGTTAGATTTATTAGAGCGTGATAATCTTCTAACTATTCCTATGACAAGTACGGGCTATGTACGGCGTGACTGCCGTAATGCCATGAAAAAGAATAAAGATAATCGGAAAATGTTTTTAAAAACGGCATTGCCTAAAGAGGTTTACGAGTTACTAGAAGAAGAAAAACGGGGTGGCAATACGCATGCTAACCGGGCAATAGTCGGCATTATTCTGCATAATGTTTTAAGTCTGGACTACGCTTCTTCCTATCCCTATCAGATGATGACTCAATATTTTCCGATGTCATCTTTCACACCGTTAGCAAATGTTTCACGTGAAACATTTTATAGTATGATTGAGTCAAAGTGTTGTTTATTCCGGGCGATATTTAAAAATATCAGAATTAAAAATAACGTACCTGTACCTTATATAGCACATAGTAAATGCCGACACTATACAAAAAATGATATTGTGTTTAACGGGCGTGTACTTGAATCGCCCGCTGTAGAAATCACTCTGAATGAAATTGATTTTGATATTATACAGAAGCAGTATACGTGGGACGCTTTTGCAGTATCTGATTTTTGGTTTTGTGAGCGTGGCGAACTGCCACAAGATTTAAAAGAGCAGATTGTTGATTATTATATTAAAAAGACAAACTTAAAGGGCGTTGATGCGTATTTGTATATAAAATCCAAAAACGAATTAAACGCTATTTTTGGCATGGCATGCACTGATCCGGTGCATGACGTTATTACAATTGATGATGGCGAGTGGAATGTTACAAAGTCTGACGTGCAGTCTGAGCTTGATAAGTATTATAAATCTCGCAATAGTTTCCTGCCTATACAATGGGGTAATTGGGTAACAGCACATGCTCGGAAATGGTTGCAGGAAATGTTAGATATCTCTAATGATTGCACCGCCTACACGGATACAGACAGCGACAAAATGCAGTCTATAGATATACATAAATTTGATAAATTAGTTAAAAAGGCGATAGAACTTGACGAGAAAAATGGTGCATATGCGGTCAGAGACGGCAAGCGGTATTATATGGGTATACCGGATTTTGACGGGGAATATTTGGAGTTTAAAACATGGGGTGCAAAAAAGTATGCTTACATTGAGAAGGATAAAGAGGGGATTCCACGGCTACATATTACAGTAGCAGGCGTACACAAGTCTAAGGGTGCTAAAACTTTGATACGTCAGGCACGTATAGAAGCAAAGCGTAGAGGGATAAAACGCTGTCCAGATACTAATCATATAGCACTTGAGTTGTTTGAGTCGGGATTTACGTGGAAGGGAGCGGAAAACGGCGGTGGAACGGAAAGTCATTGGAACGATGATCCGATACACTATATTACGGTAAAGGGCTGTAAGATTAAGACTGCCGGAAATGTCGGCGTTTTGGATTCTTCCTACACTCTAGGACTGACAGAGGAATTTTTAGAAAATATGAATTTTGGTATTGACATATCTATAGAGGTTTGATAGAATTAATAATGTAATAATGAGGACTTGCTAGAGAATGGAGGTTGATAATAATGAGGACTTGCTAGAGAATGGAGGTTGATAATAATGAGGACTTGCTAGAGAATGGAGGTTGATAATATGGCAAGGCTTATCACACGAACAATGCTTGTTGACCATGTAAAGGTAAAGTTTTACGACAACGAGACGGACAGCATCAGAGAGACTAATTTAAAAGTGCCTGATGCTCTTGGGGAGAGAGACTGGAAGAAGGCTTTTCATGAAACTTTTGAAAACGATACCCCGGTTTCTTTCATTCTGGAGCATCAGACAGAAGAACTTGTAACAATGCCAAAGAATCAGTTTTATCACATGGGAACTCACAAGGAGGTAGTAAAGAATGATTAGAGTATTAAACAAAGTTGGAGATATCACAGGAAACGACCTTTTCAATGCATCCACGGCGAACCCGATTAAGAAGGCCGGGTCAAAAGAGATTTCTGGAAAAATGACAGGATGTGCAGTAGTACAGAAAACGGATGATGAAACCGGAGAAATTTCTGTTTCTTCTGTGATTAAGCTTGATGGTGAGCTTTATGCCGGTGCTTCCAAGGTTATCACAAATCGGATTCAGGAACTTATTGAGTTCATGGGAGAAGAAGTTATTAAGAATGGCGTTGAAATCCAGTTCTGTGAGATCGAAACAAAGTCTGGAACTGGCGTATCATTCATCCTGAAATAATGGCTTTGTGGTTTAGCGCTCGACCTATTAAAAAGGTCGGGCGTGCTTTTAACTTTATCTTTGGAGGTCGTGGAACAGGAAAGACTTTCAATACGATATATGAGGACTATCAGGACAAGGTTAAATTCATTTTTATGAGGAGAACACAAACAGAAATGGACTTGTTAGCAAGTGCCGATTCTGCTCTTTCCCTCTCTCCATTTAAGTCTATTAATGATGTTAAAGGCTCTGAAATAGACATGTTCCGTATTAACAAAAATGTTTATGGTATACGTGATGGATTTGACCCGGATACTGCAACGCCTATAGGCTATGCATTGGCTTTGAGTACAGTTTCATCTATTCGTGGTTTTGACGCTTCTGATATTGAGGACTTAATATTCGATGAATTTATACCGCAGAAAAATGTCAAGCTGATGAAGGATGAAGGTGGAGCATTTCTGAATGCATATGAGACAATAAACCGAAACAGAGAGTTTATGGGAAGAGAACCTTTACGAGTATTTCTGCTATCCAATAGTAATAATATATCGCATCCACTATTAACAGATTTAGGATTGTCAAACGTCATAGAAAGAATGATGAATAAGGGACAAGCATTTGTTGACCTGCCAAAGAGAAACGCCACTATCACAATGATACGCAATAATGAGTTCCGTGAAAAGAAAGCGAATACCGCTTTATACCAATTGACAAAAGGAACGGATTTTTACGCCATGTCACTGGATAACGACTTTGCATATGATGATTTTAGTCTTGTAAGGGCAGTTGACATTAAGTCATATATCCCCTATTGCTCGTGGGGCAACATAATGATATATAAGCATAGAGCAGAGCGCATCTATTATGCGTCAGCATTTATGAGAAAAACGAGACATCATTATTATGATACAGACTCGGAAACAATTCGATTTTATCAGGATTACGGGCGTACATTATATGGCCTATTTGTTGACCATAGGTTGTATTTTGAAAGTTACAGTATCAAAAAAAGATTATTGGAGGTTATAGCATGACAAAAATTTATTTAAGTCCATCTTCGCAGAACGATAACAAATACGCATATGGCGATTATACAGAAGCACAGGTGTGCAGAAAAGTCTGTGAATATGAAAAGAAAGCATTAGAAAGAAATGGTTATACTACGAAACTTGCAACAGCAGGATATAATATTTCACAGCGTATTAATGAATCTAACTTATGGGGAGCGGATATACATCAGCCGTTGCATACAAATGCTGGCGGAGGTGACGGCACACTTGTAATGTGTTGGAGTGGATGCCAGAACGACAAATACATTAAGTCTGTTTATGAGTCGCTTGCATCATACACTCCCACAAAAGATGATGGAATAAAAGTAAACACTTCTCTTGCTGAAGTGGCACAGACAAAAGCGATGTGCGTATACATTGAAGCTGAATTTCACGATAATTCAACAACCGCAAAATGGATTGTGAATAATATGAAAGGTATCGCAGAAGCTATTGTAAAAGGCTACTGCAAAGCGGACGGAAAGACGTATAAAGCAGACTCGGCTATAAGCACAACTGACGGAACAAAGGGAATGTATAAAGTGCAGATAGGAGCGTATCAGAAAAAGTCAAATGCTGAAGCTTTGGGAGAAAGAGCGAGTAAACTCGGATATGACGCTTATATTTACTCTGTTAATGGCGTGTATCGTGTGCAGATTGGTGCATTTAAGGATGAGAAAAATGCGGACAACCTTGCAGGCATGGCACAGAAAAACGGCTTTGATACTTACGTTTATAAGGAGTAATAAAAACTTCTGACGGGGTTGAATACTCTATTAGCCGGTAGTATAATATTTATAGGCTAGTAGAGTAGACCCCATTAACGGCAAGTCCCCGGAAGGGACGGGGCAAAGGTTTGTCCACCTCAGAACTCACTAGCCCCTTATAATATAGGAGGTGAAATTAGTGGACGTACAGGCAATTCTTAATGCAGTTTCAACGGTGGGATTTCCGATTGTCGCTTGTTGTGGTTTGTTTTGGTTTTGTAATAAACTGATAGACAAAATCACAACGGTGATTTCCGACAATACGGAAGCGATAAATAAATTGATACAGAAACTAGAAGGTGATAATTAATGCCGTGGATTAGTTCACCGGGCGCTCTCACAGAAGAACAAATGGATAATAATGCCGATATCTGTATAAACCTTTTGCGAGATATGGCGATTGATGATTCTACTATCGCGTCACTGTTAGCAAACTGGGAGAGTGAGTCCGGGATTAATCCGGGTCGTCATGAGGTGGGCGGACAAGGTTACGGGTTGATACAATGGACACCGCAAAGTGTGTTAATTGAGCACGCCGGAGCTATGGGACTTTCGCCTTACACAGATGGGAACGTTCAAGTTCAAGTCGCTATAGGTGAGGTAACAGGCAGTCCTGTAAGTATTAACGAGTGGTATACAAGCAAAGCATACATTTCTAAGTATTATAATTCTGGAGCCACCCCGGATATGATAGGAATAACCGGGAGTGAGTTTTTAGAAAATACAATGGGGTGGAAGCCTGAGAAACTTGTAATACTATATATGGCAGGGCGTGAGCGTCCGTCATATGACCCGGAAGTAAATCATTATCAACAAAGAATAGATAACGCTACAAAATGGTTTGCATATATTGGCGGACATACGCCTACACCAAAACCGGATAAGCCAATTCCCGGTTGGAGTGCAGACACAGTTACACAATGGGGAGCGATAGCGGAAACGATTAGAAGAAGGAGGATTAAATTATGACAACTCAGCAGATTATTGCACTAGCGAATGCCGGTTTTACGGCACAGCAGATTGATACTTTTTCACAGGCTATGGGGGCAAACCCGGCGGGAATGTCACAGCCGTCACTGGTTCAGACAGTACCGGTACAGCCGACACCGGTTCAGACACAGCCGTCACTGGTTCAGACAGTACCGGTACAGCCGACACCGGTTCAGACAGCACCTGTACAGCCCATGCAGAATACACAGCACTATGCAAGCGTAGATGAATACCTCGCACGGGAAAGCGAAAGACAGATTGCAAGCATGAATCAGGCGCCCGCTGTAACACCTCAGGTCACTATCGGTATGGGAGGGAATGCTGGTAGCGCAAGTATGAATCCGCAGTTACTTGCACTGTATCAGGCACAGAACCGCTATAATGCGGGTATGAGTATAGAAAAACCGCCGACCATGGAAGATATTACAGGCCAGATTATCAACGGTGCTGTACAGGAAGCTTCAAAGAAATAAGGAGGGTAAACAATGGCAACAAATGACTTAACTATCACTCAGATTTCAACGGTGTTAAATAACATTGTCGGACAGGCAACCGGCAAAACTGCTCTGGCGGCTTTGGATGGCTCTAACTTTGCTACGGTAGCGCAGACGGCATTAAAGTGTGGTTATGATACGTTGATTAAAGCTATCTCTCAGGTGTCAAGTGACACTATTTTTTCTGTACGTCCCTATAACGCAAAGTTTGGAGGGCTTAGAGTTACAAACCAGAGGTTTGGAAACATGGTCAGAAAATTACAGGTCAGTGACTCAGACTGGGAGGACGACGATCGGCAGAAACTTGTTGACGGGTCAAGCGTTGATATGTACACGGTAAAGAAGCCGACTGTATTACAGACGAATTTCTACGGACAGAATGTTTACCAGAGACATTACACGGTATTCAGAGACCAGTTAGATGTGGCATTCTCAAACGCTGGGGAACTCGCACAGTTTTGGTCTATGCTTGTGACAAACGTAAATGACCAGATTGAGCAGGCACACGAAAACCTTGCAAGAGCACTTGTGGCGAACCTTATCGCTTCTCTTTATTCTGGTGCAGGCGGTTCTTCATCCGCTATTCACTGCCTTACAGAGTACAATAATAAAACTGGGCTTGAGCTTACGGCGGAAAGCGTGATGCATCCGGATAACTATATACCGTTTATGAAATGGCTCAATGCTCGTATTCGTTCTGTACGTTCTCTTATGACGGAAAGAACAGTAGGCATGTTTCACATGGATGTGACCGGAAAAGAGATTGCTCGGCATACACCATGGAGACGGCAGAGGATGTACTTATTTGCTCCAACTCAGTTTGAACTGGAAAGCGTAGCTTTAACGTCACTGTTTAATGACAAGTATATTAAGCTCGGCTATAATGAACTCGTAAACTTCTGGCAGTCAATCAAAGATCCACAGGCAATTAACATTAAACCGGTGTACATGAAAAATGATGGAACTATCACACAGCCGGCAGACGCCGTAAGTATTAAAACAGTTCTAGGCGTTGTATACGATGAGGAAGCACTGGGGTACACGGTTGTAAACAATTGGAGTGCACCGACTCCGCTCAATGCCCGTGGCGGATATTACAATATCTTCTATCATTTTACGGATAGATATTGGATGGATAACACGGAGAACGCAATTCTTTTACTTCTTGACTAGGGGGGGTGAGACGGTGGAAATAATTGCATACAGCTTTGACAAGAGGGGCAATTCCACCGCCCGCCCCTCTGGGACCGGTAGCGGAGAAAGTTTAGATGGAGTTTTAAAAGACAATTGCTCTATATTAAACCCGAGTTTAATGCTTTTGGCGTGGCATTTTGAATATAATTATGTTTATATTCCAGACTTTAGCAGATATTATTATGTTACAGACGTGACACTAATATCTAATAGCCGTGTTATTGTATCTTTAAGATGTGATGTCTTAGCTAGTTATAAACCCGCAATATTAACTACGCAAGCTTACGTGTTAAGAGCAAGTAAAGCATCTAATGTACAGATACCGGACGTATTCTACCCAACATTATCAGGCACATGGCAAAGCATATCTAGTGCAACGTTTATAGATATTACAACTCCTAGCTTTATTATAGGAGTTATAGGCGGAACGGGTGTAGGTTCAATTACAGGAGCGGTGAATTACTTTGTAGTGAGCGAAACAGATTTAGCAACAATTACAAGTAATGTTTTTGACCAGACTCATTACGGAACAGACATTTCAGATAACGTTGTCAAAACATTTTTCAACCCAATGCAGTATATGACAACATGCATGTATTGTCCGTTCCTTGCATCCAGCGGAGGAAGTGAAGGAATTACCATGGGATGGTGGGACACCGGAGTTGATGGTACAAAAATCGGACCTAGAATCACACTTGATGATATAAGCCTTAATATCCCACGGACTAATGAAAACGATGATAACTATATTAACTATGAGCCGTGGACGCACTACAGGCTTTACATCCCATATATAGGGTTTATCGATATTGCATCAAATCAATTAAGAGGAAATGCCAGTATTATCATTAAGTCTCAAATTGACACGTCAACAGGTGAATTAATGTGCTGGATTAATGGGAATAACGGTAGACGTATAGCAACGGCAAGAGGACAGTGCTGTGCGAATATCCCCATAGCGCAAACGCAAGCAACTATCGGACTGACAGGTGAAAGTGCTTTAAGTTTAGCTGGTTTCGGTGCAAAAGCTGTAGGAGATTTACTAGGAGGTTCTTTAGGCGGTAGCGTGTCTGACATTGGCACAGCTTTACTTGCTAACACATCGCAGTTGAGCATCAACGGAAAAATGGGAAACATTTCAGAAAGATTCTTTGAAACTAATGTTATGCTAATCCTTGACGCATCGCATCAGACTGTAAAAGATAACGATTTATTTGGTTCACCTTTATGTGAGACAAGAGAGTTATCAGATTTACAAGGAGGTTATGTAAGATGCCTTGATGCTAAAATTAAAAATACAGTTGTTTTGGAAGATGAAAGAACTGAAATTGAAAGTCTATTGAATGGAGGTATTTTCCTTGAATGAGTATTATATAACACCGCCATATGCGCAGTTACCTCTGGCGTGCTGTGAACCTGATATGACGGCTTTAGCCCGATTTTATCAAACACATTTCTTGCGCAAAGCTATAAGCGTGTATGAATGGAAATATCCCAAATACTGGAACTTTGACTATTTTATTTATAACTTGTACGTCAAAGGTTTTGTATCAGTATTGTACACAAATGAATACGGGCTTATACCACAGGAATGTGGTTTACTCGGTTGGAAAGTGATGCAGGAACCAGAAGGTATATTTGTTGGAACACAGTTTGTACAGATTAATCACCGAAGCATTGGAGATAAATGCGAATTATTTAAAGTAAATGCCGACTACAGTAGCATGATGGACGTTGTTAATATGTACGCTTCTATATGTGCAAAAATCATGTCTGGTATACTCGTAAATATTGACAATACAAAACTTGCATATTTAATCCCAGTGCCTGATAGTAAAGCAAGCAAGAGTGTAAAGACAATTCTGGATTCGGTTTATAACGGAGAACGTGCCGTCCCCTATGCTAAAGACATGATCCAGGACGATTGGAAATTCTTTACACAGAATGTAGGTCAAAATTACATTGTGGATAGACTTCTCAGCGACCTTAGAAAAACAGAAAATGACTTTGATACCAGAATCGGTATAAATAATACAAACGTTGAAAAAAGAGAACGAATGCTTACTGATGAAGTTAATTCAAATAATGGGGACGTCATGTCAGAGGCGTGGGAAAGACTGGAACGTTTGAAAAAATCATGTGACAGTATCAACGCACAGTTCGGAGCTGATTTAATGTCAGTGGATTTCAACAAAAAGGTGGTGAATGTGGTTGAGAATAGAGCCAATCCTAACCCTAATAGGGATGTATCAGTTTGACAATTCTATATTGTCAGATTATACCATACCAGAAGGGATAGACAGAGACATACTGAACGGTACGATTATTGACTATTGCGGAGAGAATGCAGTATTATATACAGACCCGGAAACTTTACACGTTATGGTAAATCTATTCTTTAAGAAAAATGAAAAGGTTTATCAAGAGTTATGGGACACGTTAAATTACGATTATGATCCTCTCTTAAACTACGATTTGACGATAGAAGAGAATCGTAAGCATGGCGGAGGTGATAGTACCATAAGAAAAGTAGAGTCTGGCTCGAGCGGGAATACTGTAGATGAAACAAGAGTGTCAGCTTACAACTCTGATGGCTATAGCCCCGATACGCAAGTTAACTCAAATGGTACTAGTACATCAAACGGAACAGAAGATACTACATTCACGACCGACAGAAATGAGAATGTCACACGTAGAGAATATGGAGACAACTCTGCAAGAAGTACTCAGTATATGATTAAAGAACAACGAGAGGTTGTTGACTACAATCTATACGACAGAATCAGAAAAGATTTTGAAAAAGAGATCACTATACCGGTATATACACGAAGAGTTATACTGTATAAATAAAGGGAGGTGTAGATATGTCATTATGCGGATGTAACGGATTCACAGAGACAGATATCATGTGGGCTATAAATTATATCAAAAACTTTAAAGATTCTCAAGAAGATGATTTCAAAAAAGCACTTGATATCTATATGAATACATTTTTCAATAGCTATCAAATAGGCGCGATTTACGATGAAGATAGCAAAACTATATATCTTGCGCAGGCAACAGACGATAAAGAACAGTTGGCAGAAATCGCTCAAAATGTCAACTCGTTATCAACGAGCTTAAATGAGATTGAAAGTGATTTAAGTAATATAAACGGCGATATCGATACTATTAATAAGAACATTGCATATAACATAGAAAGTATAACTACAAACGGCTTAACAGTCAGATGCGTTACCTTTGGGAAAGCAATCGAAATACTTATCACAGGCTCACCTATAGAGGAACTTAATACAAGTTCAAATTATGCGGATATTGCCACTATGAATAAAACTAAGTTCCCTTCAAGCGGTGTGTTAAAATATGTAGTATGTGGCATTAATACATATTGTCAGCTTACAGCATCCGGTTCAACAATACGCTTAGGCCATGCTAGGACAGCAGACAATAATCAAAATACTAATATTAATAGCAGTATTTATATTAAAGAGACTTTCGTCATCGATTAGGAGGTACAAAAATGGCAGAGGTTCAACACTTTAATATTTTCGGGGAAACAATCGATGTAAGCGACTCTAGGCTTGACGACTTAAATTATAAAATAGGTGATTTTATAATGCTTTCTAAACGAAAAATGGTAATTATCGGTGACAGCTACGCAACCGGTCATGGCATTACAGAAAACACATGGTCAAAACAGTTGCAAAATGCTTGTGCTAATGGAACGGTTGTAAACGCATATGGAGGGGCTGGTTTTACTCCACGGGATAATACGTTTTATTCACTCTTAAACAGTGTTTCTGTGAGTGACCCGGATAGTATAACTGACGTAGTATGCTGTGGCGGTTACAATGATAAAGAGTCCACGTCAACGACTATTCAAAGTGCAGTCGCTACATTCTGTCAGTTAGCAAAAACAAAGTTCCCAAACGCCATGATACATATTGGTTGTATGGGATGGAGTTGTAACACGTCTGACGCTAGGAAAATATCAAATACAGTATGGGGCGCTTACGCAATGGGAGCGTCTGCGAATGGTGCAAGACCTTTAACTGGACTTGAAACGGTTTTGCATACCTACACTTATTTCAGTGATGATGGGTACCATCCATCACAAACCGGTCAGAATGTACTGGCATATGCAATGAAAGCTTTCATGTTATACGGTACAATAGATAGTACAATAGGTGAAATGAGCGTTGCTTATTCCGTAAGAGAAGGTTCTAGTCTCAAAGGCACAGTGAATTTGATTGAGTCTATGAAAAACGGAATGGGGACTATATGCTCAGGAGGTATGCATTTTGAATACACATCGGGAGTAACAATAGGTGATCATACTACAACTGTTCTGGCAATTGCTCCGAACAATGTGGGATGTGTTATGGCGACAGCTTCAACCGCATATGGAACAGTACCCGTAGGAGTTTCATTCAACGGAGCAACGGAAGAGTTTGCTTTACTTGTATTTCAGCGTGGCTCATTCGGAACTATCACAAATGGTAAAGCAATTCTCATATACCCGTTCACACAACATACGGGAGTAACTTCATTAACAATCAGACCCTGGAGACTGACCGTACCAGCTGGAGATTGTTAATCTACAAAGAGTCGAACAGTTGTTCGGCTCTTTCTTTTTGTGCATTTCCACCAAACTTTCCTCCCCGTCTTTGTGCAACCTGCCATTAGTCACGACTAACACCTCTAAATTGTCTATACAATTCAGCGAATTGTGTCTAAATTGTACATTAGACAGGGATTGTATTTTAAAAAAACAATTGTTTTGGCTATTGACATTGATTTATTTTATTGTCTTTTCTCAGAGAACAAGTAATCTCAATTTGTCAAGTAGTAAATTCCACAAAGAAAGCGCTTACATTCTGGATATTTTTGTGAAAAGTGCATATTGACACGCCTAATTCTTACAAGTGTAAGATTAAATTCGCTCGGGGGAATTGTGTACACAATTTAGGGGCTGTCTCTTATACACATCTCCGAGCCCACGAGACTGCAGCTAATC
>ERZ1090863.933-NODE-934-length-13914-cov-9.757414_pt1 | contig 13914 bp, 6 predicted proteins | sample MGYA00478480_ERZ1090863 | MGnify/ENA primary metagenome ERZ1090863 (study PRJEB33644, sample SAMEA5815746) | chicken gut metagenome | biome: Chicken; feature: Gastrointestinal Tract; material: Caecum | place: Ireland | collected 2019-01-01 | study: A study of the...
TTATGTCCCCCCCCCCCACACCTAATTTTTTTTTTTTTTTAATATTAAAACCCAACCCACCCCACCCCCCCCCCCGCCGCCCCCCCCCCCCCCCCCCCCCCCCGCCAATAAAAATAAATGTAAATTTGTGAATAGTTGCGGCATATATGGCACTCTTTTATAATCTGACGCCATATATTGCACCTTGAAACACGCTATATTTCAGCGCTTTCCCGAGAGCTGTTTATAGAGCATGTAATAGCTTACGCTGCCTGTCTTTTCAAACATCTTCCAGGCGAGTTCGGCCGCATCTTTATCCGCATTTTTCATTGCGCACCCCCTTAACAGAAGTTTGCGCAGGAATTAAGCGGGTTATGTTTACTGATTATCTTTTTTTACTTCATAGCCGTAATCTTTTACAAGACCCGACTTATCGCGCCAGTCCTCCTTCACCTTTACGTACGTGGTGAGAAAGACTTTTGCGCCCAGAAATTTTTCCATATCCTTTCTTGCAAACGAGGATACTTCCTTTATGGCCGAACCCTGCTTGCCTATGAGTATGGACTTGTGGGACGCCTTTTCGCAGATTATGTCCAGATTGACATCATACACGCCGTTTTCCATTCGCTCAAACTTGTTGATGACGACCGCGATGCCGTGAGGCACCTCCTTATCGAACTTGAGCAGTATCTTTTCGCGCATTATTTCGGCAAGCATGAATTTTTCGCTCTTGTCGGACACTATGTCCTCGGCAATGACCTTTTCGCCCTCTGGCACCATTGCAACGAGAGCGGCCTCCAGCTTGCGCATATTTGAACCCTTGCGCGCGGAAACGGGGTATATATCGCAGGTAATGCCCGCCTCGTACAACGTTTTCACATCTCCCGGGATATTTTCTTTGGGCATTATATCCGTCTTTGTATACGCGATAATCATAGGTATTTTGAGCGACATATACTTCTTCATGAGCGCGATATCGCTTTCGTCCACTCCGCCGTGACCGTCGTGCACGAATAAAATGACGTCCACATCCTTGGCGGTAGTCTCGGTCGTCTTCATCATAACGTCGGTGAGGTAGGTCTTGCTCTTGTATATACCCGGTGTATCCACAAAGACAAGCTGATAATCTTCTGTTGTGAGTATGCCCATAACCGCATCGCGCGTGGTCTGGGGCTTGGGGGAAACTATGGAAATCTTTTCGCCGACAAGCACGTTGACAAGCGTGCTCTTGCCCGCGTTTGCCTTGCCTATTACGCCGATAAATCCGCTGCGCATAGATTGAGCTCCTTTTTTATGTTCGGTATGAATAATTGTTTTATCTTTGTATTTTCTGCATTAAGGGGCAAAAGCAGGTTGCCGCATTGACAGAAAAAAATAAGTTTTTAATCTGACGAAAACGGGGCTCTGTTTCCGCCCGAAAAGCAATTGGGCGGCACATATGCCCCGATTAACGCAATTTTTATGTACTCCGCAGACGGCGCGCACATATAGGTTTGCGTCTGAAATAAATCTGATTTTTTTGTTCAGCTCTCTCTGGTTATGCCCATTTTGCCGAGCACCTTTTCTTCCAGGGCGCGCATCTGAACCTTGTCCGCCTCCTCTATGTGGTCATAACCGAGAAGATGGCAGAGTCCGTGCACAACGAGGTAGTGCAGTTCGCGGTTGTAGCTGTGGCCGTACTCTTCGGCCTGCTCCTGCGCGCGCTCCTTGCAGATGGCGATGGAGCCGATAAAAATTTCACCGTTCTCGCCTATATCGTAGGGAAAATCGGCCTTGTGAATGGCCTTGCCGCGTATTCCGTCCAGCGTGGGGAAAGAAAGTACATCAGTAACAGCGTCCTTTTCGCGGAACCTGCAATTGAGGTCCTTTATCTCGTCCGCGCTTACAAACACAATCTCTGCGGCAAGCGGAACATCGGACTCAAACTCGCCTTCAAAGGCCTTTCCGACTGCCGAAAAATCAAATTCATCGCAATATATAGTTAAATTACACATGATTTCTTTTGCTTATTTTAAGTTTGGGATATGCCACGCGGGAGTGGTATACGCCCGTCAGCTGGGATACTATCGTCAGCTTGATTGTGGTGAGTTCGCTCATTGTTATGTTGCAGTGGTCAAACTGTTCCAGATCGAGTCTCTCTTCTATTATGTTGCGCACCAGCTCCTCCACCTTTTCAGGCGAACGGTTGGTAAGCGAACGCGCTGCCGCCTCCGAGGCGTCGGCTATCATAATGATTGCCGCAATCTTGGATGTGGGCGTGGGGCCCGTGTAGGAATAGTTTTCTATATTCAGCTCGCCATCGCTCATCTTAAGCGCCTTTGCATAGAAATACTTTATGGGCATGGTGCCGTGATGCTGTATGGCTATATCTGCAAAAAATTCGGGCAGGTGCGCCTTTCTGATAAGACTGGCGCCGTCGCGGGTGTGCGAACGTATAATATCTACCGAAAGCTCGGGAGTAAGTTCGTTGTGAACGTTGTAGTCCGTCTGGTTTTCGGTGAACATTTCGGGGTTTTTAAGCTTGCCCACGTCGTGGTAATAGGCCGCCGCCCTCGCAAGTTCGGAATCTTCGCCTATCGCCTGCGCGCAGGCCTCGGCTATCTGCGCCACCGTCATTGAATGGTGATACGTGCCTGGCGCGTTCTTTTTGAGTCTTTTTATAAGCTTTGCCTGCTCGGAGGCAAGTTCGCGCAGTCTGAATATTGTCAGCTCGGAGAACATCACCTCGAATATAGGAAGCATAAACATATACAGAAGCACGGAGAAGAAGGAAGAAAGCGCACCGAAAAGCAGGAGATTCAAAATCTTTTCGAACTCTTCGGCGTCAACCGTGCCGAGCAATGCGTTGATAACTTCAATAGGAATGAGCAGTACAAACGCAAGTATTACGCTGCCTATCCTGGTCTTTATTCTGGGTGTGATGAAAATTCCTATCATGCCCGTGCAGAACGTGAGCACGAGGAAATTATAGCTTTCCGAAGTTTCGAGCGCATTAAGACCCGTTACGTCGGAAAAATTATCGAGTATGAACATCTGCAACGCGAAGATAATATTGAGGAATATTGCTTCGCGGCGGCCGAGCAACGTTACCGCCATGAGTGCAAGAAACGCTACGGGACGCGCGGCCGCATTGACATACTTGCCTATGAGAAACGAGGCCAAAAGCGATATCGAAAGAAGAAGAAATACCTCCACTATCTTGCTAGGACAGAGAATGTACTTTTTGTTTTCAAAGTAGAAATAACAGTACATTATGCCCGAAACAATGCAGAAGGATATGCAGATAAGCACTATTCCGTTTACGTTATCTTTTATGTGTTGCGAGGCGCCCGTGCCGACGTTTATTGCTATCATCAGAAGGAAGATGGCAAGCAACACCGCCGTACCGGCAATGTAGACGAAAGCGCCCAGAGTATACGCTTTTTTACTGTTTTTCACCTTTTTCGCTTTCGCTCCTTTTTACATCTTGTTCGTAGGCGCGCACTATCTTCATTACAAGCGGATGGCGCACAACGTCTTTATCCGTAAGGCGGCATATCGCTATGCCCTCTATGTCTTTCAGTACATGAACGGCGTGGGTAAGTCCGCTCTTTTTGCCCTCGGGCAGGTCTATCTGCGTGACGTCGCCCGTGATTACCATCTTGCTGCCGTCGCCCATACGCGTCAGAAACATCTTCATCTGTTCGCGCGTGGTATTCTGCGCCTCGTCCAGTATGACGAATGCGTTGGAAAGCGTTCGTCCGCGCATATATGCCAGCGGAGCAATCTCTATAGAGCCGCGCTCCATAAGTTTTGTGTATGTTTCAAGGCCGAGCATCTCCTGCAAGGCATCGTACAGAGGCCTTAAATACGGGTCAACCTTGGTCTGCAAATCGCCGGGAAGAAAGCCGAGCTTTTCGCCCGCTTCCACCGCGGGACGGGTGAGTATTATTTTTTCCACCTGCTTGGATTTATATGCCTGAACTGCAAGGCACACGGCAAGATATGTCTTACCCGTACCCGCAGGACCTACGCCGAATACAACGGTATCCTTTTTTATGGCGTCGGCATACTTTTTCTGACCGACGGTTTTGCACTTTATCGGCTTGCCGCGGTGCGTTACGCCCACCGTACTGCCCGAAAGTTTTAAAATATCCTTTGCCCTGCCCTCTTTGGAGAGCTCTATGCTGTACGTTATGCGGCTTTTATCTATCTGTTCGCCCTCGGCGGCCAATTCCACAAGGCACTCCAGCACGTCAACGGCAACGGGAACTTTTTCTTCGCTGCCGCTTACGGCAATATCCAGCCCGTCCACGCGCAGCGTGACGCCCAGTTCGTGCATTATTACGTTAGCGTTTTCGTCAAAGCTGCCAAGGACTTTCTGCAGCCTGTCCACAGAGCCGGCATTGACCGTTTTTATGATTTCCGCCATAAATTTTTTACTCAATCGAAATTTATAGTTATCGTATGCAGATATGTAAGACTTACCTCGTACACCGCACCTTCAGCCGTGGTATATACTGTATGACTGCGCGAGGTTATTTCGCCGTCGGCATACAACAGCGCCGCCGCATATGCCTTTGAAAGGTTTTCTTCAGTCTCTTCCTCGCAGGAAAAGCTGTAAAAAACAGTGCGGCTTATAACAGCGTATCCGCTTGCAAGGCAGGGTATATTTTCCTCATTGACCGCGGTATATGGCGCAATCAATACATCTCCCAGGCTTACATTCTGCCCCTCTTCAACAGCCTGCGTGCCGCTTATTGCCACCAGTTTTTCCAGCCTGCCTTCACAGTCAGAGACAAGCGCGGAATAAGTTGACGCGGAGCCGTCCTCCGCCTCCGTCTGCACATCTATGTAGACAATGCTGCCGTCTTTGTGCACGGAACAGAAGGTTACGGAAGGCAGAGAAAGTACGCCCGAAACGAGCGCCGTCTTATCCAGGCCCCCGTATATGGCCCATCTGTGCAGACCTGCGGTGCGCGCTATCTCCATTACGGAATTTTTTAAATATGCACCGCTGCCCGTAACTTCCACGCGAAAAACAAACGCATTTGATAAAAACGCGCAAGCGGCAAACAAAACTAGCCCCGCAAGGAGCGCAATACGCCTTACAGCAAAGTCTTTAAAGCACCGAAAGGTGCTTTTCTGCTCTATGGTGATATTATAGCACGGACTTGAAAAAATTGCAAAAACTTTTTGTAAAAAATTATCTTGCACGGAAAATGTAAACCACGCGCCCTGCTTTTTGCAGTACCAGACGGGAATTTCCGCGCGGGAAAGTTTTGCAAGAGCTCTGCGCGGAGTGCATATAAGTTTTATTTTTGTAAGATTTTTCACTTTACACCCTCTGTGCTTACCGCCCTGATATTGCCGTTTATTATCATATCGCCCTGAAAATATTCGCCAACGCTTAAGTTTTCGCCATCGACTGTGACTATAAATCTGCCGCAGACAAGCACTACTTTTTCAGAGGACAGCTCCTCCACCGCCTTTACGCCCTTGAAGTAAGCAAGCCTTCCCGGACAGACGGTAAATGCGTTCCCGCCCTCCGCACCGAGTTCATTTATAATCTGTTCAACAAGTTTCATATAAAATGATATGCTTTACACCGCAATAAATTGATAAAGCGCCGCGGCATATCGCCGCGGCGCTTTTAAGGAAACCATAAAGACAATATAAGTTATCCATTAACTACTGCAGTAAGATTTGAATAGACTTGTGCCCACATAGAAGTACTATCAGCTCCGTAACTCCATTTTTCAGACTCGGTCCCATAGGAATAATCTTTACTCTGATAATCTTCAGAAGCAGGCCTCCAAGTACGCCATTCTTCATTAATGCTTATATCAATTCTCTTATATTTTTTTGCCGTATAAGTATGCTGTACAACATTATTGTCCTTATCTGTGTATTTAATAGTAACATTTCTTGAATCCAAATTAGTTATTTCAATAGTGTTGCCCTCACGGATTTCCATGGATAAATTGACAGACAAAACATTTTCTCCTATCAAATTCCCATCAGAATAAAATTTACTATTACCACCGGGAGTGCAAAGCTGGATAGTTACCGTAAACAACCACCTTGCGTAGAGCACATGACTTTCGGGAACGGAGGTTACAGCATTTATAAACTCGCCATCTGCATACCAGCCGGCAAGAGTCAAATTATCCTGCGTGGATACACCTGAGGGCAATGCCGCGCCGTTTTCAATCTGAACAGAGGTGATTTGCCTTGAACTTATGCCCCAGATTGAATAGTATACGCTGTTCACCGATACGATAGTTGCCGCAAATTCAAGGTTTGTGTTGTTAAGCACAGCCCAGCCGAGGAATTGCTTTTCACCTTCGGAAGTTTCTGCAATGCTTATTGCATTCGTGCCAGACATCTGCGCATTGCGGTCAGTCCAGATTGCGTAGTACGTTCCGCCGTTTTCAAGCGAAGTTACATACTGCATTGCGCCGTCCGTCTCCGCTGCCCAGCCAACAAATGTATAACCTGCACTTTCGGCAACCGTGGCGGTATCTTCCGCTATTACAATGTTATACTGACCATTCTGCGAAGAGTAGTCCTTGCCATCGTAGGTAAAGCCTATGGGGCTGTATACGGTTGCGCTGTCCAGCTCCTCTTCTGCGTAATACGCTTCGATTGTGACGGGTGCTTTTACACTTAAGCTGAATGTATTGGTTGTATATTCAACGCTGTCTGCAACGACCTTTTCAAACGTGTAGAGCGGGTTGGAAGATACAGTAACTTCATACTCTCCGCCGAGAATGTACATCTTGCCGTCTGCGCCGCTCTTTACCGTTATGCCGAGCACGTCGCCCGCAGCAGAATCAACGGTATATGCCTCTTCCGACTCAGTTTTTGCATACATCGTTCCGACGTACTCATACCACTTTTCACCCGTTGCGACAACGTTTACACTCAGTCTTACCGCACCGTAGAGCACGTCTGCCGAGTTGCCTGACATTGTGGAAACGTTTGCGGTCACGGAGTACATCCCGACAGCGCCGCCTGCTATTCCCTTCGTGAACTCATCTATGAGCGCCGTCAGCCAGGATGTAACGTTATCCCTCAGTTCGCCGCCGGCAACTTCCTTTACGGAAGTTATGAACAGCGCGCCGGTTGCATTATAGATATACTGGTCATAGGAAAGTCCTTCATCGGCAAGAGCCGCCGTCACGTACTGTGCAAGCTCTGTTTCAAGGTCGTTGAGTGCATATCCGTCCACATTGGCGTTGAGATTCATATCCACATACGACCAGTTGTCAGAGTGAGCGGTCGCCCTTGTGAGATTGCCCTCTCCGCTGCCCCTGCGCTCTACCACGTTCCAGCCATTGTTGAGATTGTTGGAATCTGGCGATTCGCTGGTAAGGTTCTTATAATAGATATGAAGCTGTGTAGACGCAACATTATCTTCCCACGATGTGGTGCAGCCGTAGAATGCAAACTTCTGACTGTTGTTCTTGACATCGCTGTCCGTAGACGCCAAAAGATGAACGCTGTCAGCAAGGAATATTACCGCCTTCATGTTCTTGTTGTTGAGGAAGGCTCTGCCGCCCACGGTAGTGATATTTTCGGGCACTATCACGGTCTGCAAGAACTTGGTATTGGATGTGTCGGTCTGGGCGAACGCCTCCTCTGCAATCTTGGTTACGGGATAGCCGTCTATTTCATTTTCAAGAACCAGCACGGCATTATCCGAATAGAATACCGCAAGTGCAGACGTATATGTGGTGATTTCGTAGTGCGCCTCTTCGCTGTCAGTCTTATCGAAGAAGGTGTACTGCACGCCGTTTATTATGATATCCTTCTGAACAAATTCGGCATACAGATTTATGCGGTAAGTAGCGTCGCCTGCATAATCTGCGGGAACAGATACCGTGTCTGACGTATACTCAACGCGGGCACCGTTTTCGCCATCGGTATACCATCTGCCGCCAAGCACTTCATAGCCGCCGAATGCACGCTGTGCAATCTCTTCAAGCGTCGTAGGCGAATATACATTGAACGTTGCAAACGCACCGTTTTTAATATTGTGTACGGTAACTTCAATTGCCTTGTAGCTTTCGTCGTCAACGGGCATCTTATAGAATACCGCATTTGAATTTACAACAACCGATTCGGGATACTCGCCGTTCACCATATACGGCTGATTGTTTTCTCCCGCCATTACGTAGATGTATGTTCTGCCGTCTTCCAGCATTATCGCAGAAGGACTGTGCAGACCGATTGTTGAACCGAACTTCACGTAATACTGCGTTGCCTTTTCCAGATTGCCTATATCGGCGACATCTTCGTATACGGTGATTGTTATCGCACCGTCCTTGTACCTTATCTGCGTGGTTACGGGCAGGCCTTCCTGCACAATAACGCCGCCAAAGACGGAATCGGCATAATATGTTCCCGTAGCCTCGTCTACAAGAGGAGTGTTTGCATTGAAGTCAATATCGTCGTGCAGTTTGTTGTTGTTGCCGTACGTATCGGCCTTATCGAGAGCCTTTTCATAGAGGTTATCGACAGTTGCTCTGTTTTCGCTGTCAGCCGCATCGATATTAAGACTGAATGTTACGATATTGTTTTCCAGCGCGCCGTAGGCAACCAGACTGCCGAAGCCGATAGTTTCATCGCGTATGATTGCCGCGTCAAGCGTCTTGAGTATTCCACCGGTCAGCTGCGACGCGTTGAGAGATAATGCATAGTACTCGTCATAAGATTTGAGATTGAGATTTGTACCGAGCGTATCGGTAAATCCGTAGAGATACTCATTTCCGCCGAGAACTGCAAGGAATCCCGTCAGATAGTTGGCAATTATGCTGTTAGCTGTACCAACGGAATTGAGTTCTCCGCCGCCCGTCTCACGCACGATAGAGCGGAGCGCGGGAGCCTTTTCATACAGATTGAGCACGTCGGGACTGCTTATTCCCGAATCAAGGTCTACAACGCCTGCAAGGTTGGAGATGATTATATCATTCCATACATCATAGTTAAGCAGCGACTTATCCACATCCAGCATCCAGCGTATGGGTGAATCGCTTGTTCCCTCATGCTTTGCAAACATGTTGTCTATGAAGTATTCGGACGTCATTATCCAGTACTGTCTGCTGTCACCGCTGAATTTGGATACCGTGATTTTATTGTTGTAATAAGTAAAGCCTATTTCGCGCGACTCAACTACCGTAACAGGTAAAAAGCTGAGTGCGGTGGCGCTTACATCGCTTATAGTGCCGCTGAACGAGGCATACAGCTGTCCCTCAAGAAGGCCTATTTCAATTTTTATATCTGAAATTGTTATGGGATTTATCTTTATTATTCCCGAACCGACACCTGCTACCTTGGATATATCAATATTGGCCTTTATCGTGCCGTTCTGAAGAGTGAACAGCGAAGATATGCTGCCGTCGACCTTGTTGGAATTCAGGAACTTGCCTGCGTCCTCTATGAGGTCGGCCACAAAACCTATATTTATATAATCATCAGATGCGACGAACGAGTGCGTCGTATCGTCAAAGCGTGCGTCAAGTTCAAGCCAGAATTTGCTGTAATCGGGCTGACCGTCAGCACCTTTTTCGGCAAGGTAGAGATTGATTCCGCTCTTGCCGTCTGCCGTAAGCTTTGCCGCGCCGACTCTTTCGTCTGTGCCGAACAGACTGAGTATGCCTTCAACATCGGCAACCACAACCGCGGAACCATCCTCGGCCGCCGTTATCTGCACGTACTGCTTATAATCGAATGTAAGCAGCAATGCAAGCACATCGGTGAGCGACTGTTCGGCAGTTTCAGAAAGAGCTACGGCTGACTGCGCGCCGTCATCGGATATAAGTCCGCCGAAGAAGGTCATCACGTCGGGATTCTTTATAAGCGCAATTATGTTTTCAACCGTGCTGTATATGTCGTCTGCAGAAATAGTAACCTTCAGATCGAGCGATGTATTGTTCACCCTGTCAAGAGTTAAATACAGATTTCTGCCCATATACACAGCGCTCGCCTCCATAGCGAAGGAATCGGATATGTTTATGGTGAAATCAAGCTCGACAAGTTTGCCGTTTTCAGTCTCCCTCATATTCTTCGAGGAGACGCCCTTCGTAAAGTAGAGCACCGCGTCCACATTCACGCCCTTGAGCTGAGGTATGCCGCTGTTGCTTCCGCGGAGCGTGAATTTTACGGCATATGTCTTATCGCCGAGGAATGAACCTATATCTATACTGTCAAATGTATCGAGCAAGTACTCATATACAAGCCTTACAAAGGTCTTTTCGCCGCTCTTAAGCTCGGTCATGCCCTCAAAGATGTCTTTGGTCTGTTCAGAACCGGCGGATATCGTAAGATTATGTATACTTAAAATGTCGTTTGACTTATCGGCGGAGTCCTTTATTACAAACTGACCGTTCTCCACGGTAAGCTCATATTCTGCAAGACCAATCTTTACCGAATTGCCAAGCTCTTCAACGGTAAGCAAATCGCCGTTCATAAGCGCACCGAACAGGTCGCCTGCAATGCCGTTTCCGTTGAGAGCGTCTATTATGAGATTTATAACGTCAACATTTATTCCGCTGCCGCTGCCTGCCGCCGTCTTTGCCGTCGCCGATGTGTTGCCAACAGCCTGGGCAAGAGTCTGTATGCCGCTGCCCGCAGATCCGTTTACAAGACTGTTTACTGCATTGACTATTATGCCGAGCTGCTCGCTGACATTGCTTATATCCGCGCGCGTTACAGTGATGTACGATTTATCTGTAGCATCTGCACTGTTGATTGCAAGACGTATGAAGGGTTTGCTTTCATCGGTATTGTACTCAAAGCGGAATTCTGTGAGCGTAATGTCGTCGCGCGCACTCTCGCCGGTATACAGACAGATGGAAAGCACAAGCGAAACTTTGCTTACCGCGCCATTTTCGTTCCATGCAACAAGGCCGTTTCCTTTTACAAGGAAATTGGTTTCGTTGAAGGATACTACCGCATCAATTGCAAAATTTACAGCTTTTGACGCCACTATTGAATCGACAATCTGCTTTGCCTGGTCAATTAGCTCAAGCACGTTTGCAACATCCAGGAAGTCGTCAGTTGCGGGAACGGTTATTTCCTTACCCGACTGCACGTTGAACGTAAGTCCGCCATTCAACGCATTGCCGCTCAACTTGTTTTCATTTATCGCGTAATTGAGCGTTGCATTGCCGAGAGTCACGGGAAGGGTCTGCGACTCGCCCGAGGTAAAGCCGAGGATAGTGGTTACGAGATTATCCAGATTTACGGTTGTCGTAAATACGTTTGCATTTACCGTAAGTTCGCTGACTATATCGCCGAGGTTGAGTCCGAGCACCCCGCCTATGATTTCAGCAATGGTGTTAAAGGACTCGGCAGGCGCATTCTCTGCAAGGGTCTGCACTCCGCCTATGAGCTCCTTGACTGCCGCAACGGTGTCCGCTATGTCGCACTTAACTTTGACGTCGTTGCCGAAGTCCTTATTGAGCAACGTTTCAAGCGTTATGTATGCCGTGCCATAAGTGCCCGCATTGTAATCATAGTAAACCTGAGCGGAGAGATATGTATAGTCTGCCTTGTAAAGGCTTATCTGCGCGGAGGCCTTAAGGCTGTGGATATCCACGTTGCCGTTTACTTCCAGCGTAGTGCCTGCAAGCAGACTTGCATAGTCGCCGAGGTTATTTTCTGCAAGGAATGTATTGAGCGAATCGCCGGTAAGCGAAATATCCAGCGCGAGGGAAGGACTTGCAAGCAGTTCCTTTACGCCGTTTATTACCTTGTTTACATCCAGGTAGTCGCCCGCGGGTTTGGTTACCTGCGCGCCCTTTATTACGTTTATTGCAAGGCCGCCATCCAGGGCGCTGCCGCTGAGCTTGCCGTCCTTGTAGGTAAGCGATACTGTGCCTACCTTTATGTCCGTGGTTACAAACTCGGAGATGAGTTCGTCTGCATTGATTACTGTTTCAATGCCGCTTGCATTGACCTTTAACTGCTCTATTATTGCACCGAAGTCTATGCCGAGTATCCTGGATATGATATCTGCTACTTCGTTGCTTTCTTCTGTGTCAGTTTCTGCAAGAGTTGCCGTCTCGCCGCTGAGTGCGGAGATAAGCGTCTTTACATTGTCAACGGTTTCGCCAATATTTCCGTATACATACAAATCTACATTTTTTCCGAGAAGGTTGGTTATGGCTATGTATGCCGTGCCGCTGTTCTCGCCGTATTCATAGTATACGCTTGCAGCAAGGAGAGTTTTATTGTTCTGCGTGAGCGTTACGTTTGCGCTTGCGGAAAGCTGCGTATTTACCGTACCGGATATTGCAAGCTGCATGCCGTCAATGCTAGTGCCAAGGTCGGCAAGAGGCGCTACAAGGTCGGCAAGCGCGTCGCCCGCAAGAGTGATATCCACTCCCACTCTTCCGTCTGAAAGTATTGAGCTTATGCCGCTTATTATGGTGGCAACATCCAGGAAGTCGTCTGTTGCGGGAACGGTTACTCCATTACCCGACTGCACATTGAATGTAAGTCCGCCATTCAACGCATTGCCCTTGAGCGCGTTATTTGCGATAACATATTCAAGCGTTGCATTGCCGAGAGTTACGGGAAGGGTCTGCGACTCATTTGAGGTAAAACCAAGAATAGTGCTTACGAGATTATCCAGATTTACGGTTGTCGTAAATACGTTTGCATTTACCGTAAGTTCGCTGACTATATCGCCGAGGTTGAGTCCGAGCACCCCGCCTATGATTTCAGCAATGGTGTTAAAGGACTCGGCAGGCGCATTCTCTGCAAGGGTCTGCACTCCGCCTATGAGCTCCTTGACTGCCGCAACGGTGTCCGCTATGTCGCACTTAACTTTGACGTCGTTGCCGAAGTCCTTATTGAGCAACGTTTCAAGCGTTATGTATGCCGTGCCATAAGTGCCCGCATTGTAATCATAGTAAACCTGAGCGGAGAGATATGTATAGTCTGCCTTGTAAAGGCTTATCTGCGCGGAGGCCTTAAGGCTGTGGATATCCACGTTGCCGTTTACTTCCAGCGTAGTGCCTGCAAGCAGACTTGCATAGTCGCCGAGGTTATTTTCTGCAAGGAATGTATTGAGCGAATCGCCGGTAAGCGAAATATCCAGCGCGAGGGAAGGACTTGCAAGCAGTTCCTTTACGCCGTTTATTACCTTGTTTACATCCAGGTAGTCGCCCGCGGGTTTGGTTACCTGCGCGCCCTTTATTACGTTTATTGCAAGGCCGCCATCCAGGGCGCTGCCGCTGAGCTTGCCGTCCTTGTAGGTAAGCGATACTGTGCCTACCTTTATGTCCGTGGTTACAAACTCGGAGATGAGTTCGTCTGCATTGATTACTGTTTCAATGCCGCTTGCATTGACCTTTAACTGCTCTATTATTGCACCGAAGTCTATGCCGAGTATCCTGGATATGATATCTGCTACTTCGTTGCTTTCTTCTGTGTCAGTTTCTGCAAGAGTTGCCGTCTCGCCGCTGAGTGCGGAGATAAGCGTCTTTACATTGTCAACGGTTTCGCCAATATTTCCGTATACATACAAATCTACATTTTTTCCGAGAAGGTTGGTTATGGCTATGTATGCCGTGCCGCTGTTCTCGCCGTATTCATAGTATACGCTTGCAGCAAGGAGAGTTTTATTGTTCTGCGTGAGCGTTACGTTTGCGCTTGCGGAAAGCTGCGTATTTACCGCACCTGATATTGCAAGCTGCATGCCGTCAATGCTCGTGCCGAGGTCGGCGAGAGGCGCTACAAGGTCGGCAAGCGCGTCGCCCGCAAGAGTGATATTCACTCCCACTCTTCCGTCTGAAAGTATTGAGCTTATGCCGTTTATTATGGTTGCTACATCCAGGAAGTCGTCCGTTGCGGGAGCGGTTATTCCCTTACCCGACTGCACATTGAATGTAAGTCCGCCATTCAACGCATTGCCGCTCAACTTGTTTTCATTTATCGCGTAAT
>ERZ1090863.934-NODE-935-length-13913-cov-11.060254_pt1 | contig 13913 bp, 8 predicted proteins | sample MGYA00478480_ERZ1090863 | MGnify/ENA primary metagenome ERZ1090863 (study PRJEB33644, sample SAMEA5815746) | chicken gut metagenome | biome: Chicken; feature: Gastrointestinal Tract; material: Caecum | place: Ireland | collected 2019-01-01 | study: A study of the...
ATCTTGTGGTTTTTAATTAAAACCAATCAATATATAGTGTTTTTTTTTTGTATTTTTCCACAATTTACTGCCTCAAAGCGGGGTAGAGAGTGGGGAAATCGTGGGGTAAAATGAAGTTGTTTTGAACCGCATTTTTTAGCTTAATTGGCGCATAAATGCCTGTTTAACGGCAATTATCCGTCAAATTTGTTTCTGTCGCTCAAAGGCTTGCGTGGGGTAAATACCCTTCAGGGCAGGTCGTAGTCGACTTTTTGTGCCTCTTTAAGAATAAATTCCTCGCTGTAGGTGGTGTAGCCGCGGTCTACGACCGACGTCCTCACATCCCTGTCGTAGGTGTGGCCATCCCAAAGCATTACTACCTAGCCGGTGACGCCGCACTCCTTTGCTCTGGTTATAAAGTTATACCTCAGCTCATGGGTGTGGTGGTTGGGCAGCACCTTTTTGAGCGTGTCGTCTATCGTGTGCGTATTAGTCGCCTTGGCCCTTTCAAAGTCCACATAGGGCAACACCTTTTTAAATATCGGCGTAAAGGGGATAGTGCGTTTTACCTCGCCTCTGCCCAGTCTCGTCTTGCTCGTAACGCAGGTCAGTTTTTCGTTCTCCACGCTTATGCTCGCAAGTTCAGACTTTCTCAACCCAAAGTACAGCAGCACCAGCAGCGCCGAGCTCGCCGCGTTTTCGGGGTTGTTTTTGCAGAAGGTCACGAGCGCGCTCTCTTCCTCCTTGGTCAGGGCGGAGCCCTTTTTGACTTCGTAGTAGGGTAGCACTATCTTTTTCATTGGCGAGGTAATGCCGAAGTCCTCGCAGGCGAGGTCGAGTATACAGCTCAAAATCTGCATCAGCTTGCCCGCCGTGCGGTTCTTGCCCTCGTCGACGATGGAGAAGAGGTAGCTCTGTATGACGGGCCTCGTCATCTCGCTTATCTTTTTACCGCCGAATTCGCCCAAAAGATTGAACCGGCACATCCTTTCATACTCTTTGTATGTGGACGGCTTTGTCGTCTTCTTCTTGATCTCCAGCCATTGATCGACGTAGTCGTCGAACAGCGCGGTGCTACCCTTTACTTCGGGCTGTGGCGGTTCGGGCTGCTGCCTCAAAGTTACGGGCAAAACGCCCTTCTCTTCAAGTTCAGCGAGCTTGGCGATAAACTTGCGCTTCATCTCATTGAAGTCCTTTGCGCAGGCGAACACGTCAAGCCCCTTGCCGCGGTAGTGCGCTTCGTACACGCCCTTATGGAAGCGGTAGGGTATTATTAAATCGTTGTAGGCAAAAATTTTATTGTACATAGTCGGTATTTCTTTTAACTCCTTTTTGGTTAATTTAAAGCCGATTTTTGCACTTTTGCCCCTCACTTTTTTCCTGTGTGCGGACGGTTTTGCCTGCGCCTGTTGCACGTTCGGCAACAGCGATTGCAGGGTGGACAGCGTTATCGATTCGGCCGCCATCTGCAATATCTGCGCTCTGAATTCGTCGCTCACTCCGTAGACATCGTCTACATACTTACCTTTGAATTGATGCAGGAAGCAGATAGCAAGCTGGGCATAGTCGTATCCGTCCGTAATTGTGTAGTCTATCTGCGAGATACGGTTCAGGTCTTTTACTAAGCCGTTGTATAACTTAGAAACCACTTCAAAGTCATACGGCATAACATTGCGGAGAGCTTGCAGGGCTATCATTTCGCCCATGAGCTTTGCATTGTCGTCCGAAATTATTTCTTCGAACAATTCGCCTTCGTTCTTATATTTGCCATTAGGGAGTTTAGTAACGAGCATTTTCATAAGGTTTTTTCTCCGTGAGATAAATTTTGCCTTTTACGGGCAAGAGGCGGAGGAAGCACGGGACGGTAAATATAAAGCTCGCTATAAGTAACTTTGCGTAAGTCAACGGGGAAAAGAAAAATTGGTGCATACATATGCCTTAAATAATGCGTATAAAACAAAAAACAGCTCCAAACGGGAGCTGTTTCAAATAAGGACTATAAAAGTTATAAGCGGCAATTTTGCGACCGTTGACTTGTGCGAGGAACCGTGCTACACTGAGCCTCCCGAAAAAGGGAAATACGGAGGCGAAACACAAAATGTGCAACAAAATGTAAAACGGCGGGCGGCGGTAAAAAACGGGCCTTTGCAAGCGGGTCAGCGCAAAGCCCGTTTTCGCCGCCGCAAGTTTTCATGTACGCGCTTTCTTGGTATGGTGGTGTAGGTTGCTTGCTGGTCAGTTTGTTTGAGTAGTTTGTTAAGTGAAAAGGCGTGAGCTTGTCTGCGGCGGCGCGTAGCGCCGCCGCACTCGTCAAAGACAAGCTCACGTCTAACTGCCATTTTTGTGATTATGTTGGTTTGCGATATTTGCAACAGAAATATTATATCGCTTATTGTTGCTATTGATATTGATTAAAATTTGGCTGTTATGTCTGTGCTGTGAGTTGCCTTTTAAAGGACAGAGGGATTATTAAATGCTTATAAATAGGGTTGAATTGTTAAATTTTATAAAAATATTGGGTATTGACAACGCGGAAATTGTATTTTATAATAATTACAATGTGATCGTTGAAAAATTCCTCGCACGGTCGTTTTGCGGCGAAAAATTCAAACAGAGTTAAAAAATCATACGGAGCGCTCCGTATTTCGCTTACGCAGTAAGCGAAATAAAAACTCTTAATTGTTTTGCGCGCAAAAATTATCGGGGTGCAGGTGTTTCCGTCACAAAGGGATAATGGAGGGGAAGAGTTGCTAAAAACAATTATAATAGAGGATATTCCCAAGGAGGCTCAGACCCTTACAGGGCATCTGCATCGCTACGGGCAAGAGATCGGCGAGGATATTTCAGTTAAGTGTTATCCGACCGCCGACGAATTTCTTGAAGAGTACACGTCGCCGGGGCTCGCCGATTTTGTGTTTATGGACATAAAAATGCCTGGCATGGACGGGTTGCACGCTGCCCAACGGCTGCGCAAGGTAGACCCCGATGTGTTTTTAATCTTTGTCACCAGCATAGCCAAGTATGCCGTCTATGGCTACAAGGTGGACGCGCTCGACTACTTTTTAAAGCCCGTAAAGTATTACGACCTGAAAATGCGCATGGACCGCGCCCTTAAAGGCAGGCGCGCCGACTACGGCGAAAAAGTAAAGCTGCCCCTTTCCAACGGTGTCAAGCTCGTGGACGTGCGCGATGTGCTGTATGTCGAGTCGGACAATCACAAGCTGATATATCACACCGCGGGCGGGGTATACTCGTGCCGCGGAAAGAGCATGAAGGAAATTTCGGCTGAGCTCGAACCTCACGGTTTTATGCGCTGCAATTCGTGCTATCTGGTCAATCTCAAACATTGCACGGCGGTACGCGGCAGCGAAGCGGTGGTGGGCGACGACGTGTTGCAGATAAGCCGCGCCAAACGCAGGGAATTTATCGAAGCCCTTGCAAAAAGTTTTTAAGCTTCGACTATATAAGGCGGTATTTTAAAATGTGGTTATTTTACGACAGGGTAAACTTTTTTATCACGCTCTTTCTGGCGGAGCTCATAATATGCACAAAGTTCAGAGTGCGCAAATATTATGTTCCCAAGCTCATCGCGGGCATAGGGGTGTGCCTGCTCATATCATATTTCTGGCCCGAGCTCGTGCATATTTCCCAAACTTATCTGCTCTGGGTGGACGCCCTTAAATTTCTTCTGATATTTATATGCACCTACGTAATATTGCTGCTCTGCTATGAGGCGGATTTATGGAGCCTCGCATTCGTGGTTACGGCGGGATATTGCGTGCAGCACATATCCTATCAGACTTTTTCAATAGTAGACTTTGCATCGGGAATATTGCCCAATTGGGCAAAGGTCGTCACTCTTTTCAGCATATGCGCAGTCATCTATTCGCTGATGTATGTTACGCTCATACGCAGGCTGAAATTCGGCGAGTCCGTTCCCATAAACAGCCGCAGACTGCTGCTCGTTGCCATAATAGTCGTGGTGATAGGCGTGTTTGTCTCCTTTTACGGCGCGGTGCTTTCGTTCCGCGCGGGGCGCCCCGAAGTGGTGGAGGGCATATTGATCGTCGTGTGCCTGTTTTCCATACTGTCCTGCCTCCTCGCGCTCACGCTTTTAAAGGCGCTGATAGACCTCAGACAGGGCGAAAAGGAGCGCGCCGTGTTGCAGCACATGCTCCATCAGGCTAAGCAACAGTATAATATGTCGGAGGAGAACATCAACATAATAAATATCAAATGCCACGACCTCAAACATCAGCTCCTCGCCTTGGGCGACAGGGTCGACAGGGAACAGCTCAATAAAATTGCCGAGGCTGTGGATATTTACGACAGCTCGTTCGAAACGGGCAATAAGGCGCTCGACGTATTGCTCACCGAAAAGAGCCTCATTTGCATGAAAAATCACGTTCGCCTCACCTGTATGCTTGACGGCTCGGTTCTCAATTACTGGAAACCGGGCGACATATACTCTTTTTTCGGCAACGCCATAGACAACGCCTTCGGCAGCGTGTCCTCCCTTGAAGACGAAAAAAAAGTTATAAGCATAACATCGGAGACGCGCGGCAATCTCATTAACATACGCATAGAAAATTATTACTCGGGCGAAATAAACTTTGAGGACGGGTTGCCTGTCACCTCTAAGGACAGGCGCTATCACGGCTTCGGAATGAAGAGCATAAAGATGGTCGCTGAAGGCTACGGTTGCGTGGTGGGGGTAGAAATACACGGCGACATCTTCTGTCTCAGCCTTTTTGTTCCCGGCAAAAGCTAAGTGTAAAATTTTTTCGCTGTAAAGACGTATAATTTTTTATTAAATTTCAAAAAATGATGGAAATTCCAAACCGATTTCGTCGCGCTTTGTGCAGATTTCGTTTTTAGTCTTGTAAAAAACTTAATTTTGTGCCTATACTGTTTCCGCTATCAGAAATGATCAGCGGAAATTTTTTTACAGGAGGAAATTATGAACAAAACAAGGTCGTTCAACAAAGGCAAAGCGTTCGCCGCGATTGCCGTCAGCGCTGTTCTGGCGGCTTCGGTGATGGTCAGCTCGCCTGCGACTTACACGGCTAGCGCAGCTGAAAATTCGGAAGTTGGCAAGTATACTACCGATTACGACAGCTGGCAGGACGCGCTGGATGCGGCAAAGGAGCTCAACGAACAAATAGGCGCCGAGGGCTTTGTGCTTCTTAAAAACGAGCAGGCTAACCTTCCATTCGGCAACAGCGTAAAGGACATAAGTCTGTTCGGTAAAAACTCGGTCAACCCTGTCTATTCGGGTGCAGGCTCTTCTGGAGGTACGAGCGGCAACACAGTAAGCATTGAGCAGAGCCTCAAAGATGCCGGTTTCAACGTGAACCCTGTTCTTTCGGCGTTTTACAACGATACCGCGGCTTCCGGTCCTGTGAGGGGCACGATGAGTTTCTCTGGATATAACTATCATTCGTACTTCCCTACATATGAAACGCCCCAGTCAAGCTACACGCAGGACGTCAAGGATAGCTACGATGATTACGGCGATGCTGCCGTCGTCATCCTTTCGAGGACGGGCGGTGAAGGTACCGATTTGCCCCGCACCTCGCTCGTTTCCGAAGAATACGAGGGCGAAATCCCGCCTTCGGGCGAGGCGCGCGCCTTCCCCACAAGGGATGAAATAGAGTTCGGCGAAGTCACTCCCGGCGAAAACGAGGGCGTCTACGGCGGCATGGGCAGGGAGAACACCCCCTGGGCGCACTACCTCGAACTCGATGAGAATGAGGAGGAGCTGCTCGAAGAGGTAACATCCAAATTCGATAAGGTAGTCGTCGTGCTCAACTCCTCCAACGTAATGGAACTGAGCGAAGAGTTCATGAATAACGATAAAATACAATCTGTAATCTGGGCGCCCGGCGCAGGCCAAAATGGCTTTGCCGCCCTCGGTAAAATACTCAACGGCGAAGTCAACCCTTCGGGCAGAACGACGGATACGTTTGCCGCCGATTTTACTGCCGATCCCACATGGGCAAATTACGGCAACAATAACGTCGGATATTATGCAAACGGCACGGCAGGCAACCAGTACACGCTTGAAGACGGCACAATATACGAGTATCACCTCGGTATAAGCGGCGCGGGCGTTCAGGAAGTTTCGTATGAAGAAGGCATCTACCTCGGTTACAAGTACTACGAAACCAGATCTTATACCGAAGGAGCGAACGCCGAAACGTGGTATAAAGAAAATGTAAACTATCCATTCGGCTACGGACTTTCGTACACGACTTTCGAGTGGGAGGTCGGCAACGTTGAGCTCAGCACCGAAACGCTTACGGCTGACACCGTCGTTTCCATCGACGTAACCGTCAACAATACGGGCGCGGTCGCAGGCAAAGATGTTGTGGAGGTTTATTTCTCGGCTCCCTATACCGAAGGCGAAACCGAAAAATCCCATGTGGTGCTTGCGGGTTTTGCCAAGACCGAAGAACTTGAATCCGGCGAAGAACAGACGGTGACAATAACTTTCGACGCTTTCGATATGGCATCGTTTGACGCATACGATAAGGACGGCGACAAGCATGTCGGTTACGAGCTCGATGCGGGTGAATACACTCTCTATGTCGGCAAGAATTCTCACGATGCGTGGACGAATGGCACCGAGAGAACCATCGCAAATCTCGCCGATGACATCAACATAGATGAAGATCCTTCAACCGGCACGGAGATAACCCCGCTCTTCCAGACCTCTACCGATGAAATGGAGGGCAGAGTGCTTTCGCGCAACGATTGGGAAGGTACTTGGCCCACAACGCCTTCGTGGTACACTGAACCCGGTGTTATCGGCGGAGAACTTGTAAAAAGCGAGGAGTGGCTTTCTAACTTCGATATGCCCATAGCAGATGACGCCACGGCGGACAATGCAGTGGTCGAGGCTTGGTACGACGAAGAAAACCCCCGCTATGGCGGCGGCGAAGCTCCTTGGTATGCAGAGACTGCTCCCGAGTTCCGTGCGGAAAACCAGGCATATACGGCTGAAAATCCCGCTCCCGTACAGCTCAAAGATATGGCGGGTGTCCCCCTCGACGATCCCCGCTGGGATGAGTTCGTCAGCCAGCTGACGGTAGACCAGGCTTACGAGATGATGGCGGCAACACAGTTCCAGTTCAACGAACAGCCGGGCGTCGGCTCTCCCGTAGCGGGACATTCCGACGGCCCTCTCGGCATTACGGGCGCATGGGTAGGCGGCGGCAACAGCCTGTTGAAGCCTATTGCTTCCGACTATAAGTTCTCGTTCGCAACCGAAACTCTCGTCGGTTGCACGTGGAATACCGATATAGCTTATCAGCAGGGCAGAATTATCGGTAACCTCGGTCTGTGGTCGCGTGTAGTCGGCATATATGCCCCCGGCGGAAACGTTCACCGTTCGCCCTTCTCGGGTCGTAACTTTGAATATTATTCGGAGGATGCAACCCTCTCCGCATACATGATCTCCAACGTCGTAAAGGGCGAAAGGGATAAGGGCATGGTTACTTTTATGAAGCACTTTGCCCTCAACGATCAAGAAACCAACCGCGACACAAATAGCATCGCTACATGGGCTGATGAACAGACCATGCGCGAAAATTATTTTAAAGTTTTCGAGTGGGCAGTCAAAGACGGCGGTTCCAACGGCGCCATGACGGCTTTCAACCGCATAGGCTTTGACTGGTGCGGCGCAAGCTATGAACTGTTGCAGGGGCTGCTGCGCGACGAATGGGGCTTTGAGGGCGTAGTCATCACCGACGCCCACGGCGATGGTCTCGGTTCGCTCAATGCAAACCAGATGATTCGTGCGGGCAACGATATGTCGCTTGATAGCCGCGAAGGCGCAATTTCGCGTATCGTCAACAGCGACGAGGCGAATACCGCAACCCAGCTCACCGCTCTTCATAACTCCATGAAGAATATCTTCTACACCGTTCTCAACAGTGCGGCAATGAATAACGGCTATGATATGCAGAACGTTGCATATGACGGCACTAAGATAGGTCATGAATACAAGGTCGCTCTCGGCGAGCAGGTAGAAATTTCCGTATCCGACGGCGCAGTCGGCGATACATACGTCCTCATGCTCGGTCACCTTCCCGAAGGTCTCACTTTCGACGGCCAGACCGGCAAGATAAGCGGCACTGTTGCCGGCGGCGCTTCCGGCACTTACACGGTGCAGATCGCCAAGACACAGAAGGACGTTGGCGAGGGCGAACAGTACCTCGTCTCCACGGGCGTCTCTGCAGGTTTCGGCAGCGTAAACGGCCTCCAGAGCGTCACTATCACAGTATCTTCATTCTCCGGCGAGGACTATAAGGTGGCCTATGCGGGCAAGAACTTCGTCGTGGATGCAAGCAGCCTCATAGAGGATGCTCAGTACTCCATAGTCAATGCCGATGAATATCCCTTGCTCAGTATAGATGCAAACGGCAAACTCTACGGTTCGATCGCCGAGGTCGGCACACACGAAATTGAAGTGCAGGCCACCAACGGCACCCAGACTGAAACGCACACGATCACCGTCGAAGTCATTGAAATAGGCGGTGATGAGGGCAAGACCATCGTCAGCGTAGAGGAGATCACCGAAGGCAACGGCGGTTACAGGATCACCTTCAGCGACGGAACGACGATTGACATCCTCAACGGTGCCGACGGCGAAGACGGTGCTCAGGGTCCTCAGGGCGAAACAGGTCCCGCAGGTCCTCAGGGTGATAAGGGCGAACAGGGCGAGCAGGGTCCCCAGGGCGAACCCGGAGCAGCTGCCGAAGGCGGATGCGGCTCGGCAATCAACGGCGTTGCGGCCTTTGCAATAGCTCTTCCCGTAGTACTCGCTGCAGCTCTCGTATTCAAGGCTAAAAGAAAGTCAAAGTAAAATGCGTTAAAACCATTCTGTGGTTTTAGGTGACACAAAAAGGGTAATATCTCGCAGGCGCAAGCCTGCGGGATATGTGCCCGTTTTTGATAGATAAATTTTTGGAGACAATATATTATGAAAAAGCTGTCCAAAATTTTATGCCTCATGCTCGCTCTTTGCCTGTGTATCGCCATGATCTCAGGCTGTGCTGTCAGCTTTGAGGGTAAAGTGTTAAAGAGCGGCCGCGTTGGGGAATATTATTCGGATACCATCGCCGGCGGCGGGGACTTATTTTATAATCTCGACGAAGACAGCCATCTTCCCGCAGGGCTTACCCTGATGGGCGACGGAAGGATATATGGTTATCCCATGGAAGCGGGAGAGTTTAATTTTAAGGCTGTGGCAATAGATACAAATAATGAGGCGATCTCGGCCGACTTCGTGCTCAACATCGAGGGCGCGCAGCTCAGCTACACTGCAAGCGCACTCCCTAATGCCAAGACTAACGAGGCTTATTCTCAGGATATAGGCACCGCAACGGGTATGCTTACCATAACCTACTCCTTGAAGGAAGGCAGCGCCCTTCCTGCAGGGCTCAGCCTGTCTGATGACGGTATTCTTTCGGGTATTCCCACTCAGGCAACAGAACAGGCTTCGTTTACGGTAGTGGCCTCCGCAAACGGCTGCGACCCCGTAGAGGCAACCTTCACGCTCACCGTTGAACAGGGTATAATAATCGACGAAACGCTGGGCTACATTGTATTCAATGAAAGTTTTACTATGCCCGACGGTCTCGTCGGCGAGCCCTATTCGGTCAACCTCATTGGTTCGGCGTACGGCGTGCCCGGAATAACCTATACAATAAGATATCTCAATGGCAGCGGCCTGCCCGCCGGTGTAAGCTACGATAGCGATCTGTTCCTGTTCAGCGGTACACCGACCGATTCTGCTAACGGAGAAATAACCGTCATGATAACGGCCTCGGCGGAAGGATATGAGTCTGTAAGAAAGACGTTTACGTTCAACATTCTTGATAAACAGGTTGAAACTAACAGGTTTGAAGGTGAGTATGTCAACCTGACGGGCAAGAAGGGCGCGGGCTATTCCAGTGCCCCCGGCGGAACGGGACTCATTCAAAAGACTCCTGCGGCGAGCGATGGATTCTTCCTCGGTTATCTCAATTGCGCCATCGATTTCGAGTTTGTCATCAATGCCGAACAGGCGACTTCGGCAACGCTCGTTCTTAACCTCGGTTCGGAAGTGGGCAACTTCACCTATGACAAGGAGATGTTCTCCATAATAATCAACGGAGAAGAGCTCGACTATGTGCCGTTCAATGTCACCCAGATAGGAACGGGAGAGGCTGATTTCGGATTTACCGCAATTACCGTCGGTACAGTAAATCTTCAACAGGGTGAAAACACAATAACCTTTGAAATCCATGAATCCGATAAAGCTACGGGTACTTATACCGCCGTGGGCTGTTTGTTTGACTATATGGAGCTGATTGGTTGCACCGGGCTGAGTTGGAGACCCAAGATGGGTAATGTCAACGGTAAGTGAGATTAAGTGAGGTTAATAGCATGAATATATTAAAAAAGATTGGTTCCGCACTTGCGTTTCCATGGAAGCACAACAAAGTTTTTTCAATAGTCACAACAACAGTCATGGTTCTTCTTATAGCCGTAGCTATAGTTGTTACGCAGGTTCCGCTTATATACCTCACTCTCAACTCGGTAATAGGCGACGAAAGAAGGGTGTTGGTTTCGGGAGACCCTTCAACGGCGCAATATTACACGGCGGATGAGGGTATAAACAACAAAGCGGATGCACTCGCATACGCAAATTCCGTTAACGAGGAGCTGTGCGAAGAGGGATTCGTCCTTTTAAAAAATGACAATTCTCTTCCGCTCGCACATGGCGCAAAGGTCAGCGTTTTCGGCATAAACTCTGCCGATCTTGTATACGGTGGCTCGGGCTCGGCGGCGAAAGATAACGAGGATAACGTCGATCTCTACAAAAGCCTTGAAAATGCGGGCATACAGTACAGTACCGCCCTCAAAAATTTTTATGAAAGCAAGCTTTCAGAGGGGGAAGGTCGCCCTGACAGCCCCGCAATGGGCGCCACAATTAACGGGTTTGCCACCGGCGAACTCGCCCTCAGCGAGTATGCGGGCGGCATAGAGGCTTACACCGACGGATGCGAAGACGCTGCTTTAATGGTCGTTTCGCGCATAGGCGGCGAAGGGTATGATCTCCCCCGCACCATGCTTAACACTGACAGTGATGGAACAACGATTGCCGGCGCATCGAGGGAAGCGCATTACCTTGAACTCGATGAAAACGAAAAAGCCCTGCTCGCCGAACTGTGCGCCGAAGATTCTCCATTCGATAACGTAATTCTCATACTCAATACATCCACGTCGATAGAACTTGGGTTTTTAAACGACGGTACTTACGGAGCCAAGCTCAAAGGTGCTCTGTGGATTGGTTTGCCCGGCGGATCCGGTGTAAATGCGCTCGGTAAAATTCTTACGGGTGAGGTCAACCCTTCGGGCAGTTTGGTTGATACATATGCTGCGGATTTTATGTCGATCCCCAGTATCGAAAACTTTGGCACATTTATAAATTCCGCCGATCAGTACTCGTATTCGGGATATTCCGACCTCAATGCTTACACGGTAAACGGCACCCCGCAGGAATCACATTTTGTTGAGTATGAGGAGGGTATATACATCGGTTACCGTTACTTTGAAACGCGCGGGTATACTGACGGTGAAGAATGGTATGATGCCAACGTCGTCTATCCCTTCGGCTATGGCTTAAGTTATACCGATTTTGAATGGACGATTGACGAAGGATCGTGGAAGATTGGTGATCAGACTCTTACGGAGGGAGCCGACCTCGGTGCGGGCGACCAATACAAAGATATATCCGTTACTGTAAATGTAAAAAATATCGGCGATGTTGCCGGCAAGGATGTCGTTCAACTCTATTTTTCGGCTCCCTATACGCAAGGAGGAATAGAAAAATCACACGTCGTTCTTGCGGCGTTTGCCAAAACTACTCTCATTCAGCCAGGCGATACGCGGACCGTCACGCTTACCTTCAACCTGCGTGACACGGCCTCCTACGACTACAACAACGCCAACGACAATGATTATTCTACCTACGAGGCGGATGAAGGTACATACACGCTGTATGTGGGAGAGAACGCTCACCACGCTTGGGCTGAGAGTGCGCTTAAACTCAGCTATACACTGTCCGAAACATTCATCTACGATACCGACAGCGCCACAGGCACAGCGGTTGAAAACCGCTTTGACGACGTCAGCAACCACATAACCAAGTACCTTTCCCGCAGCGACTGGGAGGGTACATGGCCGCAGACGCCCACGTTGGACGAAAAGGCTGTAACTCAGGAATTTATGAATTCGCTCTCCATGGAAAGTTATATAAGCGGCGAAATGGGCGTGGATATCAATAAAAAGTGGTATAAAGAACATGCCACCGTCCCCAATAGAAAGCAACTTAGCTATAACGAGACGGAAGTCAAGCTTTACGACCTCATCGGTAAGCCCTATAACGACGAACTGTGGGATGAACTTCTGGATCAGCTTACAGTTGACGAAATGAGCGATCTCATTGGTGTGGGCAACTTCAGCACCAACTATATCAAGAGCATTGACAAGCCCAAGACGATAGACCCCGACGGACCTGCAGGTTTCACCCAGTTTATGTCGTTTATAGGAGGGTCTGTCTACGATACCTGTTTCTATTGCTCCGAAACGATAATAGGAGCGACGTGGAATGTTGAACTGGCGGAAAAAATGGGCAACGCCATAGGCAATGAATCGCTCGTCGGCGACGAGAACGGCGACGGAAGAACATATTCCGGCTGGTATGCCCCTGCGGTCAACATCCACCGCACACCTTTCTCGGGCAGAAACTGGGAATATTATTCCGAAGACGGTTTGATCTCTGGCAAAATGGCGGCGGGAGTAATACGCGGCGCTATGGATAAAGGCGTATATTGCTATGTAAAACACTTCGCCATAAATGACCAGGAGACAAACCGCGATACGGGCACAGGCCTTATAACATGGCTCAGCGAACAGTCTATGAGGGAGATCTATCTCAAGCCATTCGAACTTGCCGTAAAGGATGGCGGGACGACGGCAATGATGTCCTCATTTAACCGCATAGGTACCGTATGGGCGGGCGGCAGCTATGAGCTACTCACGGAGATATTGCGCGATGAATGGGGTTTCCGTGGCATGGTAATCACCGACTACGGCACTTCTTCATACATGATGACCGACCAGATGATCCGCGCCGGCGGCGACCTTGCGCTATATCAGGGCAGATATCCTTCAACCAGCGGTGATCTCTACACTCCTTCACACCGCGCGGCAATGCGTCAGGCGGCAAAAAATATTCTGTATACTGTCGTCAACTCAAATGCAATGAACGGAATGGGAGAGGGGATTATTTATCGCTATGCAATGCCTTACTGGCTGATAATTCTCATAGTAGTAATTGTTGAGGTCGCAGTGGTATTTGCGGTCTGGGGATTCTTCGCTATCCGCAAGAGTTATAGAAAAGTCAAGGCGCTGAACGGCGAAAATAAACCAAGCGGCGAGAACAAGTAACAATTTTATCTTCACCCTCCTACAAATGCGGCTGGCGGACAATATGTCCGCCAGCCGCTGAGTTTTTACTTGGGTTGAAATATCAAGATGAGCTTTGAGTTGTATAGGCTATTTTTAGTGTTAAGAGCTTGTTCTATTGGGGTTGAAATCGCGGAAGGACAAGTTTATGAGGGCATTTTTGAGCGATATGTGCCTTCGTCCCTCTTGTTATGATTGCCCTTCGAGAGGCGCTCACAGAGTTAGCGATTTTACCATTGCAGATTTTTGGGGTATACAAAAGATCCGTGCAAAAATGGGCGATTTTGGGTATTTTTTGATGTTTTTGGGCCATTTTTGAGGTATTTTGCATACCTCTACTCCGTCATTCGTTGGTTCAAATCCAGCTACCCCAGCCACTTTGGAATAATTCGAACTTCTTCATTATCAGAAAG
>ERZ1090863.937-NODE-938-length-13884-cov-8.104129_pt1 | contig 13884 bp, 23 predicted proteins | sample MGYA00478480_ERZ1090863 | MGnify/ENA primary metagenome ERZ1090863 (study PRJEB33644, sample SAMEA5815746) | chicken gut metagenome | biome: Chicken; feature: Gastrointestinal Tract; material: Caecum | place: Ireland | collected 2019-01-01 | study: A study of the...
GCTTATATATTAGAATATTTTCTAAGAAAAGTCAACAAAAAATAGCATATTTCTAACTTTATATATTGCGGGTCGCAGTGGATTAACAGTTATATGTGGCCTTACACCACTTTTTCAAGATGGATAGTCATTGGGAGTGACTCTCCAACCCAGTAAGAAAGAGCGACTACGTTATATCCAATGCGTCGATATTTCTGGGCAAGCTTAGCGGAAGTAATCATTCTATAAAATCTGATGCATGTCACCTCCTTTCGAGGAGTGCGATTTGCGACCCGCATAATTCATTATATCAAAACGTGAGAGGAGGGAAAATATTGATTCTGAAGAAAATCGAAGAGCTTGCAAAGCAGCATGATATGTCAATTACAGCTCTTGAGAAAAAGCTTTCTTTTGGAAACGGGACAATCCGTAGCTGGGATAAATGTTCTCCGTCAATCGAAAAGCTTAAAAAAGTCGCCGATTATTTCGGTGTGACTGTTGATTATTTTCTGAAAGAGTAGGGAGGTGAAAATGGATATTGAAAAAGAATATAATGCGGACAATGAACAGAAAGAAATAGAAAAAATCATGGCTAAACGCAAGGAAAATATAGAGGCGGCCAGAAAATCAAGCCGCCAGGCAAAAATATTGGCCGTAGTGGCGTTGGTTGTTAATTTGCTGAGAGTAATTCTGAAATCTTTTGGGATATTATAGGCAGATATGGCTTCAGATTATCCCACAAAATCGGAATAATGATTGCAAGTACAGATACTACTTTAGCGAAACGAGCATCTCGGCGGGCAATTTTAGCTTCTTTTTCAGCATTTTCAGCTTGGAGTGTAGCAAGTTCAGCTTCCTTTTGAGCTGCTTCAGCAATGGTTTGGAGCGATTCAAGTTCTTGTTGGCGTTGTTGTTGTTCTAATGCAAGTCGTTGTTGTTCGTGTAGATGATGTTTAAGGGCTGCTCGGCCTAACTCTGTAACGTATAATTTATGTTCAGAATTGGCGCGCACAAGGCCAGCTTTTTCTAATATTTTTATCTGACCATCAACGGTAGGTTCTACAAAGAAAAATTCTCCTTGTACGGTATTTGGATTTTCAAGAATTTGCTGCAGAAGAGCAAATCCATCGTTAGTTATATTTTCAAAAGCCATAAGGAATCCTTTCATAAGTTGGCATGACAGTGTCTGTAAAGAGAATATACCACATTTTTTATAAGAGTAGGAGGAATATAAAAGTGAGAAAGAAGGTTTTAACCGCTGCTTTAATGACAGCAATGGCGTTAGTGGCTTTTGCTGGATGTTCACAGGCAAGCAGAGTGTCTTCAAATTTATCGAAAGAAGCCAATAATTTTAACGATGTCCGGCAACTGACGGTTATCAATTGCCTGCAGGGGGATACATTATTTCAGATGACTGGAAAAATGTCTATCGTGGCAGACACAGCTGATAATCAGCTGGAAATCATCGTGGAGGAAGAAGACGGAACATACAAGAAACATTTTGTTGGCCTTAGCGATAACGTTACCTATGTAGTAGAAGATATTACAGCAGGAGACGTAAGCAATTACAAATATACACTGAATTTCAATCCTAAAATGTGGATTCCAGTGGAGATAGATACCATTGATTAAGAGGACGAAAATAAGACATGAAGGAGGTGAAAGAAGGGTGGAGAAAAATTTGCATATCCTTCAGGTTAATGAAGGAATCATTTTAGATGAAATAAAACTCAAAGGGGTCCGTGAATTCCGGTATGTTCAGGACGAGGGAGAAAATATCGGAACTCTGAGCCTGAAACTGGATGTTAGGATTTTAAAACAAGGGGTGATGAATCTTGAGGGAAATTATCTCTGCGGCAGAAGCGGGCCGGATTCTAAATTGCCGGCCGCAGAAAGTCCGGGAACGGATCAAGGCTGGCAGATGGACATTCGGTAAGGCCATTCCACCAGCTAAGCCTGGCGGGCAAATGACCTATGATATCTACGCTCGCCGGATGTATCAATTTTTTGGAATGGAACTTCCGGTGTCTGATCATAAGGGAGTGCGCCCAGGGGAGTAGCAACTCCAAACTGGGCGCAGCAAAGCATAATAATATTACGATTATTATTTTACATCAATAAAGAGGAAAAGTGAAGATGAAATTTATAAAAAATCTGATCATCAACGCATTGACGGCAGTCGGTATCCTGATCTTTCTCTGGCTGGTCATAAGCTGGGCGGATATGCTGATGCACAACGATCCCATCACCGGGGACAAGCAGTACATGCCCGGCAATGCGATTGTGATGATGATTAATTTAATGGATTAAGGGAGGATGAGACATGGCAAAAAGTAATTGTAGAAAGCGGCGAAGAAAGAAATGTGTTTGAGGGCAACTACGTGTTTGCCATCGCACTCAAAACGGACAGTGATCCGATGGAGGCAGACGGGGCAAGCTTCGGAAGCGGTGATCCGGTCGATATAGCGGCTGCACTCGGCGCTTCCGTAGCGAACGTACTGAATGACCTGAATGACCTGGCGGATGGAGACGTCTTTGCGAATGCAGTATTACAGGCTGCATTTTTAGAGAAGATGTTTGATGATTGAAGGAAGGAGAAGTAAAGAATGGTAGAAGTAATGATAACTTCCGAAGGGAAGCAGGTAAAAGAGGAAGCGGAGCTTGTCGTAGCAGTCACGTTAACAAGAGATGCGGATGCATTGCTGGTGCGCAATATCTGTAAAGGTGATTTCCATCTGGGATCTATGGCGTATGGGTTAGGACGTGCGATAGACCATATTTTGGAAGATGCATCCGGAAATGAAAAAGCGAAACGTATTGCAATGTATGAATTCCTCAGAGGATACTTTGGGGAAAGCGATGAAGACGAGGAGGCAATAGATGGAACAGATCAAGATCAATAAACTCGAGATTGAAAATGTAAAGCGGATCAAAGCAGTCAAAGTAGAGCCGACAGCTTCCGGACTGACCGTCATTGGAGGAAAGAACAATCAGGGAAAAACTTCTGTATTGGATTCGATCGCCTGGGCTTTGGGCGGGGAGAAATACCGTCCTTCCAAGGCGCAGAGAGAAGGCTCCGTCATTCCGCCTACCTTACATATTGTCATGAGTAACGGTCTGGTGGTAGAGCGGAAAGGAAAGAACAGTTCCCTGAAAGTGACAGACCCCAGCGGGCAGAAAGGCGGCCAGCAGCTCCTCAATGAGTTTGTGGAGCAGCTGGCGTTGGATCTGCCGAAGTTTATGGAGAGTTCCGGAAAAGAAAAGGCAAAGACGTTGCTCCGGATCATCGGCGTGGGGGATCAGCTGGAAGTTTTGGACCGCAGGGAAAAAGAATTATACAATAATCGCCTGGCTATCGGACAGATCGCAGACCGGAAAAAGAAGTTTGCAGATGAACAGCCGTATTATCCGGATGCACCGAAAGAACTTGTTTCTCCGACAGAGATGATCAAGCAGCAGCAGGACATCATTGCTCGTAATGGGGAGAACCAGAGAAAAAGAGAGAACCTGCATCGCCTGGAACAGGAATATCAGAAGATCAATGAACAGATGGAAGAGCTGCTGAAAAAGCAGAAGCAGGTACAGGACGATCTGACTGTTGCACGCACCTCCGCGAAGGATCTGCAGGACGAATCGACGGCGGAACTGGAAGAATCCATCGCAAACATCGAGGAGATCAACCGCAAGGTACGGGCAAACATGGATAAAGATAAGGCGGAAGAGGATGCCAGGGATTATAAAGACCAGTACAATGCATTGACGATTGAGATCGATAAGACCAGGCAGGAGAAGACAGAGCTGCTGCAGTCCGCGGAACTGCCGCTTCCGGAATTATCTGTGAAAGACGGGGAACTGGTCTACAAGGGGCAGCAGTGGGACAACATGTCCGGTTCTGACCGGTTGAAAGTCTCTACGGCGATTGTCCGGAAACTGAATCCGAAGTGTGGCTTTGTCCTTCTGGACAAGCTGGAACAGATGGATACTGACACCTTAAATGAGTTTGGACAGTGGCTGGAGCAGGAAGGGCTGCAGGCGATTGCGACCCGCGTCAGCACCGGAGATGAATGCAGCATCATCATTGAGGACGGGTATTCCAATAACGTTGCCCCGCAGGCACAGAAAACATGGAAAGCAGGTGAGTTTTAATGGGGATGGAGATTACCAGAGGCAGGATCAAAAAAGCCAAAAAAGTAGTGGTGTATGGACCGGAAGGAATCGGCAAGTCCACATTTGCTTCCCGGTTCCCGGATCCGGCATTCATTGATACGGAAGGCAGCACTAATGACATGGATGTGGCCAGGCTCCCCCGGCCGACAAGCTGGACCATGCTCCTGGATGAAATCGATCATGTGAAGAGCACGCCAGGAGTCTGCCGGACGCTTGTGATCGATACCATTGACTGGGCGGAAATGCTTTGTATCGAGCATATCTGTGACAAACATCACAAAAATGGGATTGAAAGCTTCGGTTATGGAAATGGGTATGTCTACGTGAAAGAAGAGTTCGGAAAATTCCTGAACAGGCTTTCCGATGTGATCGAGACGGGGGTCCATGTCGTACTGACCGCCCACGCCCAGCTGCGGAAATTTGAGCAGCCGGACGAGATGGGCGCCTATGACCGATGGGAGTTAAAGCTGGGAAAGAAGACATCTTCCCAGACCTCCCCGCTGGTGAAAGAATGGGCAGACATGCTTCTGTTCTGCAATTATAAAACATTTGCAGTAGCTGTGGACAATACCGGAAAAAAGCATAAAGCCCAGGGAGGAAAGCGGGTCATGTACACGTCCCATCATCCTTGTTGGGACGCAAAGAACCGTTACGGTCTTCCGGAAGAGTGCGAGTTTGATTACAGTGTGATCGCGGGGATCATTGAGGCTGGTTCGGCAGCGCCGCAGCAGAAGGAGCCGCCTGTTTCGCCGCCGGTCCAGGCCGTAGAAGCGGAGCCGGAGAAAAAGGAACCGGAACAGATGGAGATAAAATTTGACGATGCAGACGTGGAGATTTCCCGGGAAGATACCCTCCCGCCGAAAAACAATACGAGCAGCGTCATCCCAGGTGTCCCAAAGGCCCTGTCCGATCTGATGACGGCTAATGGCGTGACGGAGTGGGACATCCAGGCGGTCTGTGCGCGGCGGGGATATTACCCGGAAGACACGCCGATCGCCAACTATGACCCTGACTTTGTCAGTGGCGTCCTGGTGGCTGCCTGGCCGCAGGTCTATGCCATGATCGAAGAATACCGGAAAGAGTTTGATGTCCCGTTTAAAGAGGATAAGTAAAGAAAGGAAGGATATTTATGGAAAATCAAATGGATAGAGAATTGCAGTGGGATGATACGATTGAAAAAGAAAGCAGCGATTTTGTCCTGCTCCCGGAAGGAGACTATAACTTTGTCGTAGACAGTTTTGAGCGGGGCAGACACGGCGGCAGCGAGAAGCTGCCTTCGTGTAACAAAGCAATCCTGAAGCTCCGGGTAGAATCCGATAAGGGGACAGCGCTCATCACACATAACCTGTTCCTGCATACCAAAACAGAAGGGCTGTTGTCTGCCTTCTTTGAATCCATCGGACAGAAAAAGAAGGGCGAAAAGATGACCATGAACTGGAGCCATGTGCCTGGCGCGACCGGCAGGGCAAAGGTAGGCATCCATACCTATGTGAATAAAGACGGGGAAGAACGTCAGTCTAACGATATCAAGAAATTTTATCCAAAAGAAGATAAGCCGGCATTCACCGCCGGTACGTTTTGATGGAGCTGAGGCCGTACCAGCAGGAAGCGAAAGACGCGATCTTCAACCAGTGGGCCAGTGGCGTGAACAAAACGCTGCTGGTCCTTCCTACCGGATGTGGGAAGACCATTGTCTTTGCAAAGGTTACGGAGGATTGCGTGAGGAACGGTGACCGGGTATTGATCCTGGCGCACCGCGGGGAACTGCTGGAACAGGCCGCAGACAAGATCCTGCAGACAACGGGGCTTAACTGTGCAGTGGAAAAAGCAGAGCAGTCCTGCCTGGGGAGCTGGTTCCGGATAACCGTAGGTTCCGTCCAGAGCCTGATGCGGGAGACCAGACTTGCCCGGTTCCCGGAAGAGTATTTTGATACCATCATCATTGATGAAGCGCACCACTGTATCTCAGACAGCTATCAGAGAGTTTTGGGACATTTCCCCGAGGCGAAGGTCCTTGGCGTAACAGCAACGCCGGACAGGGGCGACATGAAAAACCTGGGCCGGGTGTTTGAATCCCTGGCGTATGAATATACGCTGCCTAAAGCTATCAAAGAGGGATATCTGTCCCCAATCAAAGCAGTGACGATCCCCCTGCGGGTAGATCTGACGGGCGTGGGCGTCCAATCCGGCGATTTTAAGGCGGGTGACCTGGGAACGGCACTGGATCCGTACCTGGAACAAATCGCGTCAGAAATGGAAAACTACTGCAGGGAGAAAAAGACCGTGGTATTCCTGCCGCTGGTGAAGACCAGCCAGAAATTCCGGGACATCCTGACCAGCCACGGGTTCCGGGCTGCAGAGGTCAATGGAGAGAGCCAGGACCGTGCAGAAGTCCTGCGGGATTTTGCAGCAGGAAAATATGATGTTTTGTGCAATTCGATGCTGCTGACGGAGGGCTGGGATTGTCCGGATGTGGACTGCATCGTGGTACTTCGGCCGACAAAGGTGCGGAGCCTGTATTGTCAGATGGTAGGCCGGGGAACAAGACTTGCACCCGGAAAAGATCACCTTCTTCTGTTGGACTTTTTATGGCATACAGAGCGTCATGAACTGTGCCATCCGGCGTACCTGATCTGCGAGAATGAAGAGGTCGCCCAGAAGATGACAGAAAATCTGGAGAAAGATGCCGGCTGTCCGATAGACATCGAAGAGGCAGAGAAGACGGCGTCTGAAGATGTCGTGGCGCAGCGAGAGGAAGCGCTGGCGCAGAAACTGGCAGAGATGAAACGCAGGAAGCGGAAGCTGGTAGACCCTCTGCAGTTTGAGATGAGCATCCAGGCGGAGGACCTTTCCGGGTATGTCCCGGCGTTTGGCTGGGAGATGGCGCCGCCATCTGAGAAACAGAAAAAAACACTGGAAAAACTGGGGATCCTGCCAGATGAGATCGATAATGCCGGGAAAGCAACAAAACTGCTGGAGAGACTGGATAAACGTCGGAAGGAAGGACTGACCACACCGAAGCAGATCCGTTTCCTGGAAAGCCGGGGTTTCCAGCATGTGGGGACCTGGCAGTTTGAAACGGCCAGGAAATTGATTGACCGGATCGCGGGGAATGGATGGAAAGTTCCCCGGGACATCGTTCCGGCAGAATATAAAGGAGCATGAGAATGGAACACAGGGCAGATTTATTACACATACTGGACAGCATCCATCCCGCTGACCTTGATTATCAGGAATGGGTCAATGTGGGGATGGCGTTAAAACAGGAAGGATATACCGCGGCGGACTGGGACCGGTGGAGCCAGATGGATTCTGCCCGTTACCATTCCGGGGAGTGCTTCCGGAAATGGGAAAGCTTCCGCGGCTCTTCCGACCCTGTCACCGCCGGCACCATCATACAGATGGCCCTGGATCATGGCTGGATTCCGGAAGCAGGGCATGAACTGGAATGGGATTCCGAGATCTGTTATGACATCATTGACAGTGGCTGGGTGGAAGACAGGGAGATCGCCGAACCAGCAGACTGGGACCCTGCCAGGGAACTCATCCGGTATCTAGAGACCTTGTTCGAGGCAGGGGAAAATGTCGGTTATGTTACGGAGAGCTGGGAGAAAACAGATGAAAAGGGGACCCGGTGGCTGCCGTCAAAAGGGGATTGGAGCCGGACTGCCGGACAGTTGATCCAGGTCCTTAATAAATGTAACGGTGATATTGGCGCGGTGCTGGGGGATTACAACCCGGAAGCCGGCGCGTGGATCCGCTTCAATCCTCTGGATGGGAACGGCTGCCGGAATGAAAATGTGACGGATTTCCGGTATGCTCTGGTGGAATCCGATGACATGGAACTGGAAAAGCAGAATGCCCTCATCCGGGAACTGGAGCTGCCTGTGGCTGCCTTGGTATTTTCCGGAAAGAAAAGCTTACATGCCATCGTGCGGATCGATGCGGCAGATTACAGGGAATACCGTCAGCGGGTGGAATACTTGTACAGTGTCTGCCGGAAGAACGGGTTAAAACTGGACACACAGAACAAAAATCCATCCCGTCTATCCCGGATGCCGGGTGTGATACGGAATGGAAAAAAGCAGTTCCTTCTGGATACAAACATCGGGAAAGAGTCCTGGGAAGAGTGGCAGGAATACATTGAGAGCATCAATGATGACCTGCCGGACCCGGAATCTCTGGAAGCTGTCTGGGAGAACTTGCCGGAGCTGTCGCCCTGCCTGATCGACGGGGTGCTGCGTAAGGGGCACAAGATGCTTATCGCCGGCCCGTCCAAAGCAGGGAAGTCCTTCCTCCAGATCGAATTATGTATCGCCATCGCGGAAGGGAAGAAATGGCTGGGATGGCAGTGCGCCAGGGGACGGGTGATGTACGTAAACCTGGAACTGGACCGTGCCAGCTGCCTGCATCGGTTCCGTGATGTATATGAATCCCTCGGTTGGCGTCCGGAACATCTCGGAAGTATCGATATCTGGAACCTGCGGGGGAAATCTGTTCCGATGGATAAATTGGCACCAAAACTGATCCGACGGGCTGCCAAAAAAGACTATGTGGCCATCATCATAGACCCGATCTACAAGGTCATCACGGGAGATGAGAACAGCGCGGACCAGATGGCGAATTTCTGCAACCAGTTCGATAAAGTCTGTACGGAACTTGGCTGTGCGGTCATCTATTGTCATCATCATAGCAAGGGTAGTCAGGGCGGCAAGAAGTCCATGGACCGTGCCAGCGGCTCCGGCGTGTTCGCTAGGGATCCGGATGCGCTGCTGGACCTCATTGAGCTGGAAACCACAGACGCACTTATGGAGCAGGAGGAAAACAAGGCCATCTGCAAGGCATGTATCCAATATCTGGATGCACACTTTGAATGGGCGGACGACCTCTCTCAGGACGATCTTTGCAGTAAGACACAGATGCTGAATTACTGTCAGGAACATCTGGATAAATGGCAGATGAACGCTCTGCAGAAGCAGATCGATCAGGTGGTAACGGATACAAGAGCAAAGACTGCGTGGCGCATTGAGGGGACGCTCCGGGAGTTCCCGAAATTTGAACCGGTAAATGTCTGGTTCCATTATCCGGTACATAGACTGGATGACACAGGCTGCCTGCATGATATCCAGCCGGAGGACGAGAGGCCGCCATGGAAGAAGGGGGCGGAGAGCAATAAAAAGAGCGCAAAGGACCGGAAAGAAGAGCGCAGGAAAGCGCTGGAAGCTGCCCTGGAGAACAGTAATTTTGGAGAAAATCCGTCCGTGGATGATGTGGCCGGATACCTGGGAGTCTCAAAAAGAACGGCAAGAGACCGGATCAACGAGCATGGAGGATATGTCATTGAAGGTGGGATCGTACGGAAAAAAGCAGAAAAACAGAGGGAGGGAAAGGCTGAAAGTTAAGACTTCCCCTCCGGTGACGATATGGAGGGAAAGACTAAAAACAAGACTTCCCCTCACAAAGCAAAAATGGAGGGAAACACTGAAAAACAGTCTTTCCCTCACGGAAAGGCGGAGGGAGGGGAACACTGAAATTCAGTCTTCCCCCTGTGGAGGGGAAGACACTACCCCTAAAGGGGTAAATATTTCCCCCTCCGTTGCACGTCGGTTACGGGGGTAGGAGAGGGACGGGCCTAAAGCTGCCCGGCCCCGTCTCCCTTCCCCCTCCCCGTAACAAGGGCGCATGAAAATGAAAAAAAGATGTTTTAGTGATTTAGAGAGGTGAAGTGCATGGAATTCTTTATGACGATGGTACCACCCACGGTTACCCATCAGGAAAAGCAGGTGCATGTGGTAAATGGCAAACCAAAGTTTTACGAACCGGCAGAGCTGAAAGCTGCCAGGGCAAAACTGGAAGCATATCTGACACCGCATCGTCCAGGTAAGAAATATACTGGTCCGGTGGAGCTAGTCTCCACATGGTGCTTCCCGGTGAGAGGAAAACATAAGGACGGGGAGCCTATGGCGAATAAGCCGGATACCGACAATCTGCAGAAACTCCTGAAAGACTGCATGACGAAAGTAGGTTTCTGGAAAGATGACGCGTTGGTCTGCCGGGAGATCGTGGAAAAGTTCTGGGCGGACATTCCAGGGATCTATATCCGGATCAAGGAGATGTGATAACGATCAGCGGGAAAGCAATGATACAGCATGAATTGGATCTGATCTTCGGAAACTGCATGGAACATATGCACGACACCGAAGAAGATTGGGACTACGTGATCAGATGGAGCAAGAAATATGCAGCCAGCAAAGGGAACACCCCGGAAATCCGGGAACTGATCTTAGAGCATATCGAACGGCTGGAAAGAAAGTTCGGGCATAAGAATGTGGGAGGCGACAGGAGTGATAAAAGTTGATGACATAGATTTCAAATACATTCCGATTGCTGCAATAGAGGATGTAAAGAATCGTGTGGCCGATTGGTTGGCATCTGGCGGTAAACCGGAAGATCCGTATGTGCAGCGACAACTGCAGTATCTGAAAAATATAGAAAAGGCTGTAAAGGCAGAGGAAAGGAAGAGAGGAAAATGAGCAAGAAAGACTACATCACCGGCCGTATGGACGGACTGAAACTGGCATTACGCATCGCCGATCGGGACGGCATTGACGGAATCCGAAAAGAGATTGCCTACCGGAACAATGGCGGGATCAATACCAGGTTGTCTATGCGGGAGCTGGACGAGGCGTCCCAGACCATCAAGGAGAACTGCGTGGATACAATCCTCATCATGTCTATGTACGCGCTTCGCGATGAATACGGCTACGGCAAAGACCGGATGCAGAGATTTTATGACCGATTCATGCTGAAAACAGATATGGTGCTGAATCATGTGACAGACTTTCCGGAAATCAGGAAGACGCTGGAGAAAGAGCTGGGCTATGAGATCAATGAGCGGATTGGTATCACCGGTGTGGAGTTGTTCCGAAAGAAGTTGGGGATAAAGGCGGAAACATGAAGTATATAGCATCGTGGAGTGGGGGAAAAGACAGTACAGCCAGCATTATCCTGGCGCACGAACACAAAGAACCTCTTGATTTGATCATATTTTCGGAAGTGATGTTTGATAAAAATATCAGCGGAGAGCTGCCGGAGCATATTGATTTTATCAAAAACAAGGCGATTCCAATTTTTGAGAGCTGGGGATATGAGACGAAGATACTTCGTTCCGATAAAACATATCTCGATTGTTTCCACCACATCGCCACAAAAGGAAAGCGTATTGGGAAAAAACTGGGGTTCCCGATGGCTGGTAAGTGCTTAATTAACAGAAATTGCAAAATGCCACAGTTAATAAAATTCACAAATGGAATAGGGGAACCGTTTACACAGTATATCGGAATTGCTGTCGATGAACCGGTAAGAATGAATCGGATCGTAAATGCTGGAAACAAGGTGTCGTTGCTTGATAAATATAGATACACAGAGCAAATGGCATTTGACCTGTGCAGGAAATATGATCTTCTATCCCCGATTTATGAATTTGCTCCGAGGGGGGGCTGTTGGTTTTGTCCGAATGCCAGATACGCAGAACTGAAACATCTGCGAACACACCACAGGGATTTATGGGACAAACTTTTGGAACTGGAGAATGAACCGAATTTAATCGGAAATATGTGGAATACACTCACCAAAACCAGAATCCATGACTGGGAGGAACGGTTCTACTGGGAAGAGCGTCAGATGAGTATATTTGATTTTTTGAAGGAGGAATGACCATGACCATGGAAAGATTAACCCATAAAAGAGCCAATGGAATTAAAGAAGGATACTGGTCCCCGAATAAGAAACAGGAATTGGTGGATACGCTGGCTGTGTATGAGAATACTGGATTGATGCCGCAACAGATCGGAGAGCTGAAGGAGCGGGATACTGCGAAAGAGCCAATAAAAGATACTAATTCGGGTGTAAGATATACTGGTTATTTTATTTGCCCGAACTGTAGAAAGCACTTTACTGGGACAAGAATAGCTAAATTTTGTTATCATTGCGGACAGCGGATTAAGTGGGAGGAGAGGTAATATGCTAAAACCAGCGCAATTGTACAAAGACCAGCTTTTGGAAGAATATCTTAAAACATGGTACAAGCCTGAAAACATATTTTATACGGGCTGGACTGGAGACAGCCTTCCGGAGCTCCCGGACAATAATTATGACAGCCACCATTTTGTGAGCATCGATGCAGCCGGCCGCCTTATAGGCTACATATCTTACTCTGTAGATTGGATAGCGATGAGCGCAGACCGATTCGGGATTATTAGTTTCGACAAAGGGAATATCCTGTTTGCGAAAGATGTATATAAGGCTATCTGCGATTTATTCGAGGCCTACCACATGAATCGGATTTCGTGGCGTGCATATGTGGATAATCCGGCAATCAGAGGCTACCGGAATTTTATTCGGAAACACGGTGGGTGCGAGTGCGGATACCATAGGCAGAATGCACGACTGCAAGACGGAAAGCTCCACGACAGTATCGAATTTGAGATTCTGGCTTGCGAATTTAGGAGGTGAGGACTGACATGCAGGAATTAGAGAAGATTTTGAAAGAATTAGAGAAATTCACGTTTGAGGCGGAGGTTTATAACGGAGATTTTGAAGGAGCAGACATTGACAATCTTCTTTGCCTTGGAGACGTGAGAGATGTTCTTAGAAATCATATGAATAACGATTGGATTCCGGTAGATGAACGACTGCCGGATAACGCAGAATATATTCTTCTTTCCTTTACAAATTTTCCTGCGCCTTCGATTGGGAGATATGAAAAAGATACAGAGGGCGGTGCCTTTTATCTAGGAGATTGTGATGAAGCTGATACATGTATCAGCATGAACCTGTTTGTAAATGCCTGGATGCCGCTTCCGGAGCCATACCAACCGGAATCGAAGGAACCGGAAGAAGGGAAAGAATGGAAAGGATGGAAAGAACGAATACTGAGGGATTTCATGAAGAAGGGTGAAAGGTGATAATGAAAACAAAAAGTAGATTACATAATCCCTGTCCGACATGTGTGGAATATGATTTCTGCCAGGCATACTGGGCATGCGACAGCCGAATTAGATATCTGCAGAAACGGAGACAGATTAGAGCGCACATGGAAGAAATCATGGAAAGAGCAAGGAGGGAGTGTGATTCCTTTGGGAAAGAAGAGACTCAGAGACATGACCTGGGATGATTACGGGATATCGAAGCATCGGTACCAGGAGCTCAAGGCGTTTTGTCTTCAGTACGATGAGAAGAAATCTAAAATCAGCAGAGGAATAAGCGGTACAGGATATGACGGGATGCCAAAGGGGAATTACAAAGGAAATCCGCTGGAAACGCAGGCAATCCGGAATGTGATGTATCAGAAGGACTGCGAGATGATTGAGCAGGCAGCCATGGCGGCATCAGGAGAGATTTATCCGTACATAATCAAAAGCGTGGCTAATGATTTATCTTACCAGTTCATAGAATATGACGCGACACTGGGAAAAATACCCGTAGGAAAGACAGAGTTCTATGCAATTAGAAGGCAATTTTATCATTTTTTGGATTTATTAAAAAGTGGGGACAAAATCGACCTGCTTTCATGATATTATGATAGCGTGATTTAATTCACAGAGGACGATGACCAGATACTGGGACATTGAGATTCCTCCCCTTAAAACATTTTTTTGAAGACACCCCGTAGAAATATGGGGTGTTTTTATACGATATTTCTTATCAAATATTATTGCTATTTTATATATATTGTTG
>ERZ1090863.946-NODE-947-length-13770-cov-7.926868_pt1 | contig 13770 bp, 35 predicted proteins | sample MGYA00478480_ERZ1090863 | MGnify/ENA primary metagenome ERZ1090863 (study PRJEB33644, sample SAMEA5815746) | chicken gut metagenome | biome: Chicken; feature: Gastrointestinal Tract; material: Caecum | place: Ireland | collected 2019-01-01 | study: A study of the...
TCTCCAGTAACTTCCGCGCCGTGGAATGGTTTGTATTATACTCACAGGCCATTTCTCGGACGCGCCGCTCGTCAATCATGATGCCCTCCCAGAAATGTATCCAGCATCCTATTCCGCCAGTCCGTCCGCAGTCCTGCCTCCGGCCGGTACGGTTCCGAAAGAGGACGCCAGGCAAGAACTATCCTATGCTTTTCATTGACTTCGTTTTCACACCTCACAATTTTCGGATGAGCTCCTCTTTCAAAATCTATTTCGCTATCCAAGTATCTTTCCGTCATGAACCATATCAAAACAAACCAGCTCTCAAGGTCTGGATTATACCATCCTTCCGTTACACCGTATTTTGTGTCCAACTGACATCTTGGACACAACGTTCCTTTATGCTTTGCGTTCGGTGGCAATTCGCGTTCCACCGGAATCCAGCCGTCATTCATGTGCTTGCGGATTATATTCTTCACCCATCCCGTCTGCAACGGTATCCCGCTCTCTTCCATTTCGTTTTGGTAGTCATCTATATCTTCCAGAATCTTCTCTAATCCCTGCATTTCAGTCCTCCCATTTCAGCCGCTGTCCGCAATGATAACAAAATTCCGCAATTCCCGTTCCCGTAAAATGTTTTCCGCAGTTTGGGCAAATATAATCGTCAGTGTATCTGATTCCGGAATTTGATACCTTTTCCGGCGTCTTCGCGACATCCCGCTCCCGCAGCGCGTTGATCTCATCCGGCGTTAGACCGGTATCCTCATACTTTTTCAGAGCCCAATATATGGTCATTGCATATTTTTTGACCTCTTTGGGATCTATAACAGTCCTTTCCCATCCTCCTTCTACTTTTTTATCTGGGATAGTCAATCTTCCCATCACCGCACCTCCTCCAGTTCCTCAGCCTCTTCCTCTCCAATTTCTTCCCGGCTACCATCGCCATTGTCAATCATCCAGCCCCGCTCCGTCTGCGCGATCACGCAGCACATCCGGTAGGCCCGACGGTCGTGGCGGTGGCGCTTATAGCGTGCTCCGATTTTTAGTGTGCTCATTTTTTATCTCCCGTATATACTCTCTGTATCTCTCTACTTCGTCCGAAATGCTGTTCAAAATCGGAATAATCAAATCAATGTCTTCGATTCTCCCCGTTTCGTAATTCTTAATCCTTTGATCGCCCAACTGCTCTACAAAATCCCATATGTCATTTTCATGTTCCAGACAATCATCATGGATCATTGCTTTCGTGCTATTCATTCCCGCTCGCCTTCCATTTCTTCCAACGGTATCGGACTAAATTGGCTGCACCTTTTCATCATTCCACATTGACCTTCACATTCATTATGGCAATACCAATTTGTATTTCCTTCTAATGTCCCACAATATTTTCGGTTGCTGCATTCAGCGCAAAGGCACTCTTTGCAAAAGTCTCCAAGATTTAATTTACTCATTCCGCGCCCTCCTTTTCAAACATCTTTCTTGGTAGGATTCTCTGGCAATATGCACAATATTTCCTTTGTCCACACCAAACCGTGACATCTTCAGACGCTCCGTTTGGTTCGTCCTCAAAAGTAAAATATAATGCTCTATGTACTTTTTCTTCCATGTAGTATCCTTCTCCCGATCCGCAATATGGGCATTTCATTTTGTTCATTCCTATCATCTCTTTCTCATGCTGTTCGGAATTACCTCCGGATAATCGAATATATTCATCTGATTCTTATCTTTCAGCCGCTCCAGGCTCCTTCTCCGCTCTTTGTACTCATTGTACTTCCGGCGATATTCATAGCTTTTCCCGAAGATATTCCATGCCGCTTTTACCACGTTCGGCTCATATGGCTTTATTTTCTCCAGATCCTCAACCGCCTTGTAGGAAATGGGACAGCCGCAGCACCCTGTCCGCGTCAGACCATAGACCTCATAGGCGTCCGAATACCTGATATGGTAGTGCTCCTTGTACCACTCTTTATCCTTATCCGATACATAGTATAGGGGCCGCAGCCTATACTGTCCGCTGGCGGTTTCCGTGAAGCACATGCTGGAACTGTCCCTCCGAGGGACGGAGCGCATACCGCCCTCATCCCGCCGCTCTCCGGTGATAATCATGTCATATCCCTTTTGGACGCTGTGAACTATCTGCTTTTTGCAGTAGTCGCAGCATTTTGCGCTGATTTTAAAATCAGGCGGATACTCCCCGATAAAGTCCCTCATGTATTTCGAGGAGTTTATCACCAGTTGGATATTGGGCCGCGGATCGCCGGCTGCATTACAGCAGCACAAAAAATTGATCAGGCTTTCACACCTGGGATATCTCGCCTTTAATTCCTTCCGCTTCGCGGCCTTATCTTCGGCGTGGTCGTATTCATCCGCAATAGACAATGGCACGCCTTTTTTCTGCCACTCCTCCAGCCCTCCGGACATAATTTTTGATACGAATGGGATACCGTATTTCCGCGTAGCCTGTATGATATTGATTTTTGGCCTGCACTCCGTTATCTCCACGCCATACTTGGCTGCCGTGTTCCTTACATGATCCCTAGTGGCCCGCATTTCCAGTCCTGTGTTAAAAAACACATATTTGATCGGCGGCAAGCCAAACGCTGACCTGGTTCTCTCTACGATGTCGATCATTATGTCGCTGTCCGCCCCGCCTGAGTAGGAGCAGATCGCCTTCGGGTGCTCCCGCAGCCTTTTTGCTATAATGCTCTGGATTGCCGTAAACTTCGCAGGGGCGTCAAAATCCGCATAATCTGGGCGCTCTGTGTATACCCTGCTTTTATATACTTCTTTACTCACTTTTTACCGCCTTCCTCTGATGTACTCATTCCCGCTCCATCCTTTCCAAAAATCGTTTATAACATTCCTGGCAGCCGATACTATCCACCATACTGCACCATATATACCCGTCTTGGAAGATACTGACATTTTCGCTCAGGCATGTCTTTACCGTCTGCCCCTGATATTTGACAAAGTGCGGACAGTAATACACCGGATAGAACCATCCACCCCGGCACCAGTGGGCCTGTTCCCCTGGCTTGTTCCAGTCTGACCAGTAGTCGCGCGGCGGCTGATCCGGATGCGCTACGTCGTAGGGATCTACCTCCGCGCGGTAGTCGTCATAACATTCGCCATATGGACAGCGTTTCGACCACCAGTATAGACAGTTATGGCAGACGCAGTCTCCGCAGGTTTGGGAGATCTTGCGCCGGCTCTTCAAATATTCCTTCAGGGTGATCTGGCCGGTCATGACCAAACCTCTGGATAGTCAAATATGCTCATCTGTTCTCCCGAAACTTCCCGCTCCACCTCCGGAGTATTCTTTACCTCCGTATCTCCGCCGCGCCGGAACAGGATCGGGGTGCCACTGTATTGGGTATCAAATTTCTTACAGTCGATGTATTCCGGCTTCCAGTCCGTTTCCGGTCCGTCCGTGATCCCGTAGACCCGGCATTTATACACTTTCTTCCTGCCTCTGTGCGTCTGGATGCAGTTCCGGCACCATTTGCACACGTTCCTGTAGTCCGTGCCTCCAGACCATTTATACATCGCGGATATTTTTATCATTTTTTCCTTCTTTCTTCCGGTTTCCCATGGTTGGCAGGTTCCCGCACTCTGCGTTCCGCCGGCTTTCTCCCGGAAATACCCTGGAGGCCATGCAATCCGGTAATACGCAGTTAAAACAGTCCGGGTATCTGCACCGGTCCGGCACCAATTTGTACAATTCTGCCTCCTTTCCGCTGCCGCCGTCCCCGGCAGCAGGGTATTTATCATGACACACAATGGTTGGACGGTCAGTTTATCCCGAAAACATCCCGGAATCTGATCTCCGGATAAGTCCGCTCGAACGCCCGCTTTGCGATCTCCTCCAGCAGCAGGCGGACGATTTTATTTTTATGTACGGCCTCCGGCCCATTTTCGTGGTGATCCGGGCAAAGGTAGACCTTCAGGCCATACTGCTCCGACAGGCGCCTGTTTGCCGTGCCAGAGAATACATGATGCTCATGCACCGGCTGAATCCGGTAATCCTCATGCAACAGGACGCAGAGATAACACGTTCCGTCCTTTTCCTGCAGGATGCTTCCTGGGTGCCGCATCCGCGGCTTTTTCGTTGGTGTTTTGGGGTATCCGATCATGCTGTTGCCTCATCCTTCTTTTTTTCTTCCGCCTCGACCTTGATGCCGTCTTTTGTCCTTTTTATGGCAAATTTCTTCCCTGCTCCCGTGTCTATGGTCAGCTTCTCAAATTTGTACTCCTGGATGTTTCCGATGCTGTTCAGGAGCAAATCTGCAATTTCCGGATAAGACCCGGCAATCATGGTTTCTATAATCCGCTCGCAGGCTTCCGCCTGCTCTCTTTTTCTTCTGGCTTCTTTGGCTTCCAGGCAGTCACATTCTTCTGTAGCCTGGATGTCCGCCTCTTCCTGCGAGGCGTCTACTTCCATTTCCACTTGCCGCGGGTCCCCGCAATACCTGCAGTGTCCAATCATCAGCTCTGTCATGTCTTTCTCCTTCCTGTTTTAGTACAATATTCACTTTTTTCGATCATTTTGTTGACGTCAACAAAACGGCATCTTTATTCCGTTTCCTTCGTAATGGATTTCGATTTTCTCCCATCCGCAAAATATAACAATATTCACTTTTACTGTGTAAAATCGTCCTGTTTCAGGCTATTTTCCCGATCTTCCTGGGTAAATCGGGCCTGCATATCATCTTCCACGCGCTTTGCAGCTTTCTGATCCAGGAATATCGTTTTTCCTTCCTGTCCTGTGGAATAATACAATTCACATTTGACCGCCGGTGTCTCCACCACAAACCGTCCGTTTTCAATCGCTTTGACGATCCCGTGGACCGTATCGATCATGCGACGACCGGAGTTCCCGCTGTACATGACCGTACAGTGTACGGCGTCACCCACCTGGATCATATCGCCTGCCCCCTCAATATCTGTCTGATTTCCCAGTAGGTAAAGCATTCCCGGATTCCCGCCTCGCTCACAAACAAGGCGTGATGAGGGTATTTTCTGATAAGCCTCATTCTTTTCCGGTATTTTCGGATCTTCACTCCATCCTTTTCGACTTTCTGGAAATTATAGGTTTTTCCCTTCTGCAGATTCATAATCTTTCATCCTCCGTAATAGCCATTCGCTGTATGCGTGTTTTCCCCGGATTCCATATATGGTGTGCGGCTTTGTTAAAAGCCAGATGTGCATCCACTGCTTCTGGTAGCTGATCGGCCGGCCCTGCGCGTTCAGGAAATCGGCATCCGCCCATTTCTCCAGTTGGATTTCCAGCATGTCCAATAACCATCCATCCGGGGCGTATATCGTGATCTCACAGGGTTTGTGAAACCGGATCAGCGCTTTTTCCAGCGCCGTGACCATGGCGCCGTGGTAAGTTTCTTCGATCTCTCCAAATGATTCTTTCGTCTGCGTCTCCCCTTTTACGATACACTCCAGCACGTATCCGTATTTCCGGCTGCGGCGGCGGGGCGCTTTACTGTCCGTCTCTATGTAGATATTTGCCTGCATTTAATCCCTCCTGAACCGGATCATGGTGTAGTGCATATATTCCCGTCCGGTTACCGGGTTGATCCCGACAACGATCGAATCCTTGTCCACGTAGTACCCCTTGTAGGCGCGTGGCTGCCGTTTCCACTCCCGATTGTTGATCCGGCGCACCCGAAGGCGTGGAAACATGAGATTTTTTGACCGGTTGTAGATTTTTGCCTTCGCGATGTATTCCGCCAGTCTCCGGTATCCGCCCTCCGCATAAATCGGTACAAAATAGGTATACCCATGATCCCAGTATTTTGTGATGATCCGGTCTGACTGATCGATCCGGTTCAGGACCATATGCACATGGATTCCTCCCAGTTTCCCGATTTCGATGCTGTAGATATATTTCAGCTCTTCTCCCAGCTTCCGGTAGGCATCCCGGAGCTGGCGCCGGAATTTCGCCAGATGTTTTTTAACCTCTTCCTCCGAGGGGCGCTCTCCTTTTCGATATGTCAGGGTGATCCAGTAGTCCCCCGGCCGGAAATTCGCTCTTAAATATCTCCAGATCTTTTTCTCTTTATTTTTCTGGTTCATCTTCTGGATCTGCTCCGTGGTGGGCTTTTTCCTCTTCTCCCTTTTCATCCCCGGCGCACCATATTTCCCACTATGGCAGATCTCTATGTCGATCCAGTCACTGATTCCGTTCGGATCATCAAACCTGTACTCTTTTTTATTTAACATTGTCAATGTCCTATGTTTAATATGCTAATCAAGTTCAAAAATGGCGGAAATACCGCCATTTTATTGACATTTCCGCCGCACAGGTATATGATAATCGTAGTTGTTTCTTTTTCCCTGCGCGGCAGGAATATCCAGCGCTCATATTTGCTGATATGGGCGCTTTTCTTTTTTCTCTTCCTGGTCCTCCAGACGGCCCAGTTTATTGACCAGGTCCCCGGAAGCAAATAGCTCCCCTCCCTGGCTTTTCAAGCTGAAATCCCCTGCCCGATCCATCCAGATCCGATAGGTTTTCCCGTCTGGATTTTTATGTGTGTATCTCATTGACGTTCCCTTCTAAGCATTTCTTCGGTTATACATTTTGTCCACCGTTTAATCATATCTTCTTCTGTTTCTTCTTCCGGAGCCAGCACATTGCCGCAGATTGCCCGGATTTTTGCGCGGGCATATGTTTCATTTTTACCTTCCTTAGCGGCTCCATAATACGCCTCCAGGACAGCACGCACTTCGGCTGTAATTTCCATCCAGGAGCCTTTCATTTCCACTTTTGCTCCACTTTTCGTTATGTTGACTTTAATCATCTTGACTTTTCCTCCGTTTCCACTCTATAATTGATATGTAAATATTTTCTTATTGGCCCTATTCTGGTTGCCGCCAGAGGGGCCTATTTTTTTACCAATGTCAGTGCAGTGCATAAGAATGCCACACCTGCTATTCCACACGAAAGAGCCGCCTCTGTCATAAACAGCAGAATTATTCCGACTGTCGCCATAATGGCTGAAATAACAGGCCTGACGGGCTTCCTGCGCCGTTTCTGTGGCTGCACATACAGCCGTCTCGGTATGCGGATATCTGCCGCATCCATATTCATTATCTTCAGCATTGTGTCTCACCCCTTCCTGTATATTGGTCAATCTTTTCTCTTAAATCCCTGCATACCCTGTCACATACATCTCTGTACTGTTCCAGATCGTCCTGTGTGGAAACCAAATTGGTAATGCTGGAATCTCTGCTTGCTTTTCCTCTGGAATACTTAAACAGCAAATCTGTTTCTTTCCGGATAATGTCCATCCATGCTTCATAGTCCGCGTAGCTCTTCTTGTCTGGGCCAAACTCCTCTTTGCCATATCGCACCGTTTGCCATGTGGCTAGATATTTATCCCGGCATTCCTGTCGTATTTTCAACATGGCATTCGCTGGAGATATACTTGCTGGTTTCAACAAAAATATGTAACTCTTCAGTTCCTCGACCTGTTTTTCCAGTTCAGCAATCTTTTCTTTGTCTGACATGGCTCCTCCTTTTTACATACATATTGTATGTGTTTTTCTTATTTGTATAATAGTACAATCTGTATGTAAAGTCAAGGATTTTTACATACAATTCGGAGGTGTACGTCATGTTCGGAAAACGGCTTAGAGCTGCCCGCATATCTCGTAAATATACCCAGCAAAACGTTGCTGACATATTGGAACTGACTGTTAATGCTTATCAGAAATACGAACAGGGTGAACGGTTTCCATCACCTGAAACACTCGTAAAACTTGCCGATCTGTTTTGCGTCCCTATAGATTGGCTTCTTGGGCGGGATGACTATCTTGCATCTCTCGGAGTTTCCGTTGATGTACCCCTGTAATCTCTTCCAGTGTGTCCCATAATACAAAATCCCCTGTCCTGCTGCCTTGTTCGATTTTTTGATAGTAGACTATGCTGATTTCCAGCTTGTCCGCCATCTGCTGCTGTGTCAGGCCCGCTTCCCGGCGGGCTTTCTTCAGGTTCTCCCGCGCCATGCGCTCACCTCCCTCCTGTCAGCATGAATCCCGCTACCCACGCCACACTGAGTCCAAACAGCACCATCTTGGCCGGCGTGTATACCTCCGCGCAGCACGTGCATACCATGACGATGGCTGCAGCGGCCGTGACCGCTTTCAGCGCTTTCCGTCCCAGCGTCGGGTGCCGCTCCCTAAACATCTGTCGCCAGGACTTCTGTCGGTAGTACGTCTTTTGACAGCTCACTTTCTCACTCGCTCCCTTCCAGCACCTTGATCCTGTCATTCCACCCCTGAATCCTGACCCACTTCTCCGGCCGGAAAGGTGGAACCTGCTTTCTGGCGTTTTTCTCCCGCAGGAATTTCCGGTAATTCAGATAGTCCAGGAATACCAGCATATTCACCAGGACGATATTTCCGTCGCTGATAATGGATCCTTCTTCGTACCTTCCCCGGCTTATCTCCTGCTCAATCTCTTTCATCCGGGCATATACCGTACTTTTGCTGATATGTAATTCCTCCGCAATCTGCTGCTTTGGTTTGTATACAGATCCCCGGATTGTCTCTGAATACATCACACGCCTCACCTCCGATATTCCCTGCAGAACTTCTGTGCATCGTCATAGTCGTAAAAAATATCAATCCAGATTTCGCAGGTCCTTGTCTCTTCTCTGGTATCTTCTTCGTCCGGCCTGGCCGGCCGAACCCTGGTGATTATGGCTCCGTTGTAAAATACACGGGCCTCTACTGCCCATCTATCCTCCATTTATATCCTCCTGTAAATTCTCCCGGTCTTTTATGGCAAAATGTGCAGCACTATCAAAAATGCAATGCAGACAGACTGGATAATCATAATGCAACTATTTTTCTTCATTCTGGACTTCATTCCATTGTAATTATCCAATAGTCCATGGAATTGAAAATCAGAGTGCTTCAAGATTTCCGACAATCGTGTACTTGTTGAATCGTCAGTCTGTCCTTTTTTATATGTTCGTTCACATACGTACGTATTTTTGCATTTTGGTTGTAACGGTTTCCAAAAAAATTGATCGTCTTTTACGTATGTTTCCGGCTCAAAGAACGGGCAATCTTTACAATATCCATCTAATTTCACTCCCATTCCTTTTCTGACCTCCTTCACGGCTCATGCCTTTTAATGTGAAAAATATCCCTAACATGGTTGCCCGCATATGATTGTGATCTTCGTATGCGGGTATTCTTCTGCCAAATCGTTCAGCTTTTTTAGTAAGCTTTCAAATCTCCCCTTCCCTGCATACTCATGGGATATATAAATCGTAAGCTCAATCCGTTTTCTTCTTTTAAAAAAATTTCTCATCACTTTTCCCTTTTCTCAGTAATTCATTTCTTGAGGCTTGTTTTTCAATGGGAAAACAGCCATGATACAAGGCCCGAAGAGAGCATTGAAACGATAATGACCACCAAATAATTTACTGGCGGGGTCTGATTCTGCTGAAGCCATCTGATTTCCGCCAGGATTCTATGCAGCATATATTCTGTATGGCTCTCTTCCATGTCTTGACTGTGCTGTATTTCTTTTGGGTCTGCCACCTATACCACCTCCTTTGCTGGCTCATATTGTCTTTTTCCTCCTGCTGCTGTATACTCAAAATACAGGCCCCGTCAGGCCAAGTATTATGGAAGGAGCAGTTTATGGGTTTTAAATTTGATGAATCAGGATTCGATGATTTAATCGATGATCTTCAGCATTTTGATGTTGAATGCCCCGAATGCGGAAAAGATATCGAAGTTTCCATCGATGATATTGGTAAATCAGTGACTTGCCCTCACTGTAAAACCATTATCGAAATCGAATCAGAATAATTTGCCCTGCGGCTCGGTAAGTGTATCCCATGCCTTCCTGAGCCGCTTTAATGCTCTGGTTGCTTTCTTCGCGCTTCTGGTAATCTCTTTGACGCTCCTTTTATATTTTTTAACACCTATGATTTTTATTCTCTTCTGTGCCGTTTCTTTTCTCGCTCTCATCGGCACAGGGGTTTCAAATTTCGGATCTGCTGTAGGCATTATCCCCGTTCCTCCTTCTCAAAGTAATCGATACCTTTTCCCACCTTTTCAAAATTCAGCGCATAAGCTACGTTCGTTGTATGCCGGCATGCCTCTTCTGTGGCATTTTTATTTTTGTAGCATGAGCTCTTTCTGCAGTACGGCACCTCTCCGTTGCAGAGATAAAATGTCCTTCCTTTTTCTCTGTCCAACAGGATGTTGCCACCGTCAACCGGCTTTAATCCTTTTCTTTTCCTTAATTCATTAAAGGTTATTTTCCCGTTTAAAAACTCTTTTTCAGCTTTCTCTATTTCTGTCACCTTATTAGTCTCCTCCTGGCGTCAATGCTGCTTCCCAATTAAATCTTTAACCATATTCTTTACTACGAAATCAGTGCATTCATCCAATAGAATGATCTGCATATAATTTTGATATACAATATGCCTCTGCCACTTTTCACCCCACTTCCTTCTGCTCTGGCTTGATGAATTTCCCGATTTCCGCTCCTATTGCGTTGCAAATACTATGGAATATTGTTTTTCTCCTTTTCCTGATATATACTTAAATATGTATCCTTTTGTTATCATTTACCAAAGAAAGCAGGTTTTTAATGAAGTCTATAATTCCCGTAACCAAACTTTCAAATCACGCTCTAGAAAGCGAATATGTTGAAAAAGCGCCCCGATGTCCCTTGTGCTCTGTCTCTCTAAATCCCGATGTTTTATCTGCCTATTTAATAGAATACGATGATGATTCCAAAAATAAGTTATATCTCTTGAACTATTGCCCCACCTGTGATGAATGTTTCATATCATTCCACCGATATAACGAAGAGGACGGTAACTATGATTTTGTCTATTCAGCGCCAGCAGGCAAATCCTCTTTATCGTTTTCCCAAGCTATACAAAACCTTTCTCCCGGATTTATTGAAATATATAATGATTCTTTGACCGCAGAAGAATCCGGACTGCTTTCTATTTGTGGCATGGGCTATCGCAAAGCCTTAGAATTTCTGGTGAAAGATTATGCCATTTCTTTTCATCCAGATGACGAAGCAAAAATAGAGGCTATGCCTTTGAGCCAATGTATTAAAAATTATATTGATAGTGATAAAATTAAAAACTTAGCCCGTGCTTCCTCTTGGATTGGAAATGATGAGGCGCATTATTCTCGCAAGCACGCAGATTATAATTATCGTGACCTTAAGCGTTTTATTGATACTATAGTCGCCTTCATTGATTATGAGTGCAATTATTCTGATGCGCTTGCTCTTCTTTCCAATCCGAAATAATCTTGTTTAATCTTTCTGATTCCCAAATAGAAAGATCAGCGAGATATTCTGGATCATCGTCTCTTTCCGCGAGCAAATTCCCTTTTAGGTCCCAGTATTGTGTTACTTCACGCACTGGGTCCTTTTTGATTCCCGTCCCTCTATTTGCCTTCGTTTCAATTACTGTGATAACTTTTGCACTTGATACTCCGTTATGTCGAATCAGTTATACCACCTCCTTCTCCTGCTCCGGCTCTTCGCTGATAAAATACTCAATGCTGACACCGAAGTAATCTGCTAGTTTTTTTAGACTTTCTACGCCCGGAGAATTTCGTCCAGCCTTCCAATTTGAAAATGCAGTTTGACTTATCCCGGTTTCTTTCGAAACTTGATAGCTGGTTTTATTGGTTTTATCCAATAATGCCTGATATTTTTCGTACAAATTTCACCCTCCTTTCCATGTATTAAATATTGAAAATGCTTTCGAGGTGTGATATACTTTCAATTACAAAACTACCACATTTTATAAAAGAAAGCATATCACCTTCGCAAGTATTCTTCGCAAATACTTTCGTTTGCGTAACTAAATAATAATACATTCTGCGTTAGTAGTCAAGCCCTTTTACTAACTTTTGCGAAAGTATGCTATCTTTGTGAAAGGGGCACAAAAATGTATGAAATATTTGAACAACTTCTACAAAAGCACGGGGTAACAGCTTACAGAGTAGCAAAAGAAGCTGGCGTGACACAGACTGCATTGAGTAATTGGAAATCTGGGCGGAGCACTCCGACCACTAAAACACTCCAAAAAATTGCCGATTATTTTGGGGTGACTATTGATTACCTCATGACAGGCAAGGAGCCTGAAGAGCAGAGTGAACCCACACTGACCGCAAAGGATCAGCGCGACATACAGCAGATACTGAACCAAACCAGAGATCAGTTGATGAATCAAGAGGGTTTAATGTTCGACGGCGATCCGGCCAGTCCGGAAGCCATTGAGTCTATACTGGCTGCTATGCAGATTGGCATGGAGATGGCGAAGAAGAAGAATAAGGAAAAATATACGCCTAAAAAATACCGGAAGAAGAAGGATTGAGCCTATGAATGTGCGGGCACGGGTGGAAGCCCTTGTCAGAAAATATCGCACCAGAGACCCTTTTGAAATGATACAGGGAATGAATGCTATCCTTGTATACTATCCGCTTGATGATGGGGTGCGGGGTTTTTATCAATACTTTAAGCGAAACAACATCATTTACATTGATGAACGTCTGTCATGGCACGACCGGGCTTTTGTTCTGGCTCATGAAATTGGGCACATGACGATGCACCGGTCGGCAAACGCTATTTTTATGGACACTCGAACGCAGTTTAACACGCAGAAGTACGAGATGCAGGCTGACAAGTTTGCTATTGAGCTGCTTGTTCCGCAGGAAATAATTTTAGAAAACTGGCAGCTCACAGAATCACAACTGGCACGGCTTACTGGATATCCTAAGGAGCTGATTCGATTGAGGTTGCAATAAAAAGGGGGAATACTTTGAACCGTCGCTGGCCGTGATGAAATTATATTGACGCTCATCGTGATGTGGTGGTCTGTCAAGCCTTGCATTCTTTTTCTGTTGCGTGTATTCTACAGATAGGAGGGAATGCTTATGAAAATTGGATACTTTGGTACACTGGATAAAGTCAGAAATCAGGATCAAAGCGACGCCGGACATCGCCATAAAAAGAAGTCTTTCACACTTTCTTATGATCCGGATGATCCAAAATTATACTCTTCGGCCAAAATAACCATCAGAGACCAGACTATCTACACAGACAAAGCATTGTGGGACACCGGTGCGACAATTTCCGCAATTTCACATTCAACCGCCCGCCAGTTCGATGCTCTGCCAAGCGAAAGCGGTACGTCCATCAGCGCCACTTCCCGCTCCGATTCCGACATCTATCTGGCTACTGTGGAGCTTCCGGGTGGAATTGTATTTCACGATGTAGAAATGTGGGACGTTGATCTTTCAGATCACGGCGCAGAGGTGGTTATAGGAATGGATATTATTTCCCGTGGCAGGTTAACGGTCGAAACCATTCACGGCGTGCCTACTTTCTCTTTCGATACTGAAATATAATTTTGGCAATATAATATGCTTACCAGGGAGCCGGTAGGGCGTCCATACCTCTGTTTCCGTCCTTGTCGGAAGGAGGTGGTCCTGTGAGTACATACGAAGAATTGCAGCTTATCGTCTCCGTGGCGTTGCTGATCCTCGCAATCCTGCCTATATGTCGAAGCTCCTCATTGATCTGTCTCATTTTTTCTGGCGTGGCTTTAACAGTTGTTCGGAACTCTCTGCGGTTGGAACCGATATCAATAATCACAGGTTTTTCCTTATCCATAACATTGTCCTCCTGTGATTATTATAACTTATCAATATTTATAAGTAAATCATATATTTCTGTCCCACGGGGCGGGCCACCTTGACAATATAATATACTTACCA